>Ga0307413_10000585_pt1 | contig 12229 bp, 14 predicted proteins | sample DK1Ometagenome_3_FD_203714 | JGI IMG/M metagenome (GOLD analysis project Ga0307413, IMG submission 203714) | Maize rhizosphere microbial communities from greenhouse at UC Davis, California, United States - DK15-O-2 | ecosystem: Host-associated > Plants > Roots > Rhizosphere > Soil | place: USA... | reverse complement strand
CCTCAGCGACTTTGTCAACGACGTACTCACGGTCGAGGGTCCCAGCTGCCACCCTGTCCGGAAGTGATGGAATCTTGTTAATGAGTTCACGAACAGCCCGATCCACCGTGTTGTTAGCCCACCGGACCTGATCTGTGTCGATAATGCCCTCATACGATTCCAAGACTTCGTCGAGGGTGACAGCTAGGACGTTAGCCATGATTACTCGGCTTCCTCGGTTTCGGCGTTGATGGCGTCATCCTCTTCGAGCAGGGAGACAAGCTCTTCCTTACTCAGCGAGGAGTAACCGGAGAGACCGCGTTCTTTGGCCTCAGCCTTGAGCTCGTCCTTGGTGAGGTCCTCATAAACAACCTCTTCCTCGTCGACCTCTTCGCCAGCGGCAGCAGCGGCCAGTGCGTTGGACTCAGCCTCGGCGTCGGCACGCGCCTTTGCAGCAGCGGCTTCCTCGACCTGGATACGCTCCAGTTCAGAAGCACCAAGAGGAGCCTGTGCCTCTGGTGTGGAATCAGTGCCCAGGGTCAGAGCGAACAGGTGGTCGCCTAGCTGATCCTTGGCCCAATCGGGAACCTCAGAACCTGCTTCGAGGACCTCGATTTCGTTCCGTTCGTTGGTGACGAGAACATTTGCATTGAGTGTCTTGCCCATTGTTACCCTCCTAGGTAGAAAACAAGGTGTGGCCGATGTAGGAGCACCAGCCACACCTTGTCAGGTTGTGCTACAGAACCTTGGCAGCCAAGGACAGTGCAGCGTTGCCCAGTACGGGCATACCGATGGCGTCGGCGACGACCTCGGTGATCACGGGGACGTTGTCGGTCTTGACAACACCCGCAACGATACCCGCACGCTCGGTATCTTCGATGGCCCAATCCAGCTCGGTGGCCGTCAGGGTGGTGCCCCAGTAGGTTGCACCCAGTTCGGATTCTCCACCTGCACCCGGAGCCGGCAGGAACAGGATGGTGTCATCCTTGGTTACGCGGGAAGTGACGCCCTCGTAGTTCTTGATCCGACGGTCGTAGATGTCGATGGCCGGGAGGCCTTCGTCTACGAGGATGGTGTTGATTTCACCGCGGGACATGGGGCGGCCAGTCACCTGGTTCACGAACTCATCGCCTGCGCGAAGAGAGTTGTAAACGCGGGTGGACATGAGCATACGCCCAGCCGGGGTACCCGAGTTGGTCTCGGAGAACAGCTGTGCCCACTGGAGCAGCATGTCGAGACGGCTGAGGGATGTACCCGTGGACCACAAGGTGGCAGCAGTCAAGTTGTGAGCGGACGGGCGGCCGAAGTCGTCAGAGAACGCGAAGTTGCGCTGGTTGACGGTAGCCTTGCCGGTGTCGAGAACCACACCTCGCTGGATTTCCATCAGGTCGGCGATTGCACGCACGATCTGGTTGGTCGTCTTGAGGATGTGCTGACGGTACATGTCGTCAGAGGCGTTCCGCATACGCAGCGAGCGGTATTCGGATACCGGCATCTTCTGACCGAGAGCAGGCAGTTCGAGCTTGAGGCCCTTACCCTGTCCCTGACGAGCGATGGACGGCTCGGCATCGAATGCGCGCCATTCAGCGGCTTCCTGCAGACCGTTTTCGCCGATCTTGAACTCTACGTGGGTGTCATCCACGTGGGTGTTGGGCAGGTAGCGCTCAAGGGAGCCGTGCCGATCTTCGTGTGCCTGAACAGAGGCGCGGGCAAAACCGGTCAGTTCAGCCGGTTCAAGAACATCAGTCCACAAAGGCATTTGGTTTCACTCCCTTTCTTAGTTGGTGATGTAGGTGATCGTGGTGGCGTCGTTTGCGTCCGTCGGGACAGCAAAGGCGACGGGCAGACGCTTGGTGCGTACGCGGCCGTGATCGATGTACGCAACGTTGGCGTAGACGTCGGTGGAGCCGGCAACAACGGGGATGTCATTGCGGAGGAAGCCGGCGAGCTTGATAACTTCGCCTGTTCCTGCAGCGTTGTAAGGAACGAGTTCCTCATTGGCGGTACCTACACCAGTGATGGCGAGAGGAGTACCGGACTTGATGTAACCCTGACCTGCGGGGACGGTGAACGAAGCGAGCTTCAGCTTACCCTGCGGGTTCTTGTGAATCCCGTGGGTGGAAGCAAGCCAAGTCTGGTCACCTTCCGACAGTGCAGCGGTTTCGACGCGGTTAGGCATTGTCTATCCTTCCTAGTTCTTTTTACCGGAGAACTCTTCGAAAAGAGACTTGCCGGAAGCAACGGTTGAAGTCGTCTGACGCTGCTGGTTACCTTGGTGGGTACGAACCGGCGGCGTGCGACGCTGAACCTGCTTGACAGCAGGCGGGGCGATGAGATTTGCCTTCTTGGTGACGCGGTCTTCATCGATGGAACCATCGTCCTTGATGAATTTGGTCAGGTCCAAGTCCTCGATGACTTCATCGAAGTCTTCGTCGGAAAGCCGATCAGCGATGATGGACTTGAACTTCGACTTGACGTCTCCGGGCAAGGATTCACGCAGGAGTTCCTGGCGAAGTTCCTCTTTCAAGGCATCGCGGTCAACGGGTTGGTTCGCTTCGATCTGAGTCTTGTATTCCTTGGCCTGGTTCTCGTGCTTCCGGGAGTGATACTTCCAGTAAGCAAGAGCCTGTTCCGTGGTCATCTCAGCGACGGCGGTTTCGTCCGGGTAACCGTGTTCATTGTTCGGCTTTGGCATTTTGTTCTCCGTGTCGGAAGGGGTGCCCATATCGGGCTTTACGATCACATCCGATGCTACCACACCATACTGGCTCCACCACTGGTCGATGGCATCGAATACTTCTTGATTTCGTTCAGGATGGCGGCCGCGTTCTTCAACGCGCTTCTTCGCCGTCTCGGCATCGGTTTCGAGAACGACGGTTTCAATAGCACCGAGGGACTCAGCAAGCGTCTTCCGCTTCTCTGCGTCAGCGACACAACGAATCACCCAGGCGTCACCCTCGAAGCTCTTAGCGGCTTCCTCCATCGTTCCACGAATAGCCTTGTGGCTTTCGGTGTCGAGGAATGGGAAGGTGTCCCGGATAACGTCGAAGTCGACAACCCAGTCGTCCTTCTTGGCGTGCTTTTCGATGTACGTGTTCTTGCCTGCACCGGGCGGGCCGGTAATGAGATGTACTGGCATTATTTACGAATCCTTTTCATGGCTGCGAGTTGCCTTTCCAGTGTGGCAATTCTATCTCGTTGCCAGTTGATCGAGAGACGTACGTCTTCGCCACGTGACTGACGAGCGAGCAGTTTAGCTGAGGACTTCTTCAGCATGTCGATCTGACGTTGGAACGATTCCTCTGGATCTAGCTGGTCGGCCTTGGCTCGGGCTCGTTGCTTCGATCCTTGGCGGGAACCACCCGATATAACGGGACCAAGTTCGCCGTGGTTGAGGAAGTAAACCTTAGTCTTGAGCAGGTCACCGGCAGAATTGCCTCCAGCCTGGTCGTAGATGGTCTCAAGGTCGTCGTCGTTGAGTTCTCGTCCGGGGTCATTATCCTCAGTAATCGGCAGGGTATCACAGTTGCATTCGTCGTGGATCGGCATGAGGTCACCGCGTGAGTACACACGATCAGCAGCCACGACGCACAGACCGCAGGAGAAACCCTGTTTGCTGAGCTCAGGATGAATGATACGACGCCACCCTAGGATCGTTGGTGTGGCCTCGTACACGTCCCGCATAGCCTCACGACGAGCGAGGGTCAGGTCGGTATCGGCAAGGACCGTCACACGCTGCAACGCTTCGCCCAGGGCAACCTGATCGGTAGCACCCTGTGACGCATGGTAGCGGTACTGCTCAGCGGGACGCTGGTACACCTCGAGCGGGTTCACTCCACGCGGGTAGATGTCCACACCACCTGGGATCGTGACGTTCAAGCCCTGTGACTGCGGGTAGTCGATCTTCAGTTCCTTGTACACGAACTTCATGTACGCACGCTGACGCATACGAGCCGCACGTTGGCCAGCCTCGACTGTCGTTGCACTCCTCGCAGCCATGGCAAGGACTACGTCGTGATCGGTCCATTCACGGAACGGTGACCAGAGCTGAAGCAACATCTGAACGGTTTGAACAGACAGCCCCGTTACCAGGGCCGCCTGACGTTCAATCAACTTGATGAGATTCTGACTGATCATTACGCACCCGCTGTCGGTGCAGGTGTGGGCGCAGTAGTGCGCGGCGGATCTGTAATGCCCGGTACAGTCGTTGCTTCGGTCACGCCCAACAGGCCGTTCATAAATGCGTCGTCAAGCCTCTGCTGCTCGGCCTGGGCGATTTCGTCGGGAGTGAGCTCGATGAACTTCTCCATAACGGTGCGCCATGGCACGCCAGCGACCTTTGCCTGGACTGCGCCCGTTGCACGTTCCTGCAGGGAGGACCGACGCGGGGAAGCCCAGAGGCCTTCGATCTTGTCAACGTCGGCACGTTCCTCGTCACCAACGATTTCGAAGACGGATGCCATCGTACGGCAGAATGCACCGTCTGCGAGGTCGATGCAAGCCTCAGTTTTGAAGATAAGGCCTTCACGCTGCAGTGCAGCACCTTCTGCGGAACCATTGGCAGCATCGGGCACAACTGAGAACAACGGAGTCGAGGAGGACACAGCCAGGTGGATAATGTCATCCTTGACCGCAGTCAGCACGGGACCGAAGTCGGCGGTTGACGATTCCCAGAACTCAGCGACGGCGGGCAGAATCCACACCGCACCTGGGTCGGATTTGAACACCTCCGAGTAGTCGATTTCCTTGCCCTCGTTGTCCGTGTTGGGTACACCCTTGACGGCACGCTGACGGAACGCCTGGAACGCGATGATGATCATCCGCTGAAGGATGGTGTGGTTGATGCGCATCAAGGTCGGCAGGTGCTTCTCAAATTCGCCCTTGCCCTGACGGTTACGGAAGTTGTGAATGGGCGGTGCAGCCGTGTACGTCGGATTGACGAAGTCGCCATCCTCGGTCATGAGCTGTTCCTCTTCATCAACCTCAGGTGCGTCCCACGTCCATGATGCTGCGCGGATGAGGAAGTGCTTCGACTTTGCCGTGGGCAACGTGGAGTGTCCGTACTTGCGTGCAACGCGGTAGTAATTGTCACGGTACAGCACGAGAACGTCTGAGTCGGTCAGATCGTCGCGGTAAATCTTGAGTGCGGCAATCGCATACCCGGGGTTGTTCGGGTCTTCCTCGGTGATCACGTCACGGGGATGCTCGGGCCGAATCAGCGGGCCAGAATCACGGTCGCCCGGTACACGCAAGCCTACAGACGTGTAAGAATCAGCGAAAGTCAGCATCCATTCGAGCACCTGGGCGGAAGCAACTTTCATGTTGTTTTTCTTCCAGTGCTTGGCTGCCTCTTCATCGCCGTTCTCGTCGCCTGCAGCAGCCGTGCGGAATGCAAGGGGCTTCATGCGGTACAGGGGGGCGTTCACGATGAGTTCTGCGAGGTTCAAACGCGCAATCTTGAGGATGCGGTCGAAACCTTCTTCATCGGGCTTGAGCTGGGTAGGCGGATTGCCCTCCATCCAGGCCTCAAGTTCGTTGATGCGCGGCATACGTTCGCCGAGCTTCTGGCACAGTCGGTGAAGCCACCATTCATCGGTTCCTGGTGTCTTCATCTTCTTCTGATCTAGCGGCATTCTATCTCCTTAACGGACGCGACGCGGGACGAAGGTCGGTTCTTCAACCAGACCCTTCAAAAGGAACGTGGCACGAGCCTCATTGGCGAGAGTCGCAGCCATTGCACCATCCATTTTCTTGACAGAATTTTTGGTCTCCTTACCGATAACCATACCACCACGACGCTCCCAACGCCGAGCATTGATGAAGTGTCGGACCAGCACAGGGTGTGGATCGATTACAATCTCGTCCATTGCGATAGCCTGCTCGAGTCGTTCGAGGGCCAATGCCATCTGTACGTCACGCTTGGTCCACCACTTGATGGCCGATGACGGAGACGATTTGACGAGCAGATCCTCGCCCCATTCCTTCTCCCAGGCGTCGATGTAATCTTGCCAGTGGGGCGGGTCAGCGAAGAACGCGACAACCTTGAACCTCTTGAACGCCCAGTGAACGCGTGCGTCCATGGCGACCTGATCAACGACCCAGTCTTTCGCCTCGGGACCGTCAGGCTTTTCTTCGATCTTGATGTAGAACAGTGCACCGTCAGAAATACGCGAGCCGACGAGTGCGGTGGCGTCATTCGTGAGTGCGCCGTCAAAGCCCAGGGCGATTTCAGTGCCAGGTTCAATGTCGCGCCACGACAGACCTTTAGCGGTAACACGCGCCATCTGCTGAGGCGTCACCCATGCACCCGTTGCAGCGGTAAGAGCGTTCAGGAAGTATCGACGTGCTTCCTCTTCGGTTCTACGTGGGTCGTAGAGGTCGTCAATGATACCTTGCTGGCTGTTCCAGTCAAGGGCTTCGCCATAAGCTTCCTCAATGGCTTTAGTGAGTGCCTCTTCATCAGTGAAGTCCTCAACGTCGCCCCACCTGTGATCGAACAGGAGTCGAGCACGACGGACCTTGACCTTACGCTTCTCACCATCGGCAAGTTCACGTTCGGATTCGAAGATGTCCTGGGCATAACGGAACGTATCCTCAGCGACGGAGTCTTCACCAGGCATGTACATGGTGGTAGTCTCGAGGGCCCACGTCTCAGCGAACTTCTTACGCTTGTTGAGGTTACGCGAGACGGTAGCGTACATCTGCTTGAGCTGCTTGGTGTTGTAAAGGTGGGTTTCATCGAAGACGACGAACGTTTCCTTACCACCATCCTTTGATGCAGCGCCTGAGGTCGAGGGTACGATTTCGCCGCCGAACGGCAGGTCGATCTTGCCTCGGTTCACGCGCATACCGTAAGCCTTCATGGCGCTGAGGGGGCCGTCCTCGAGGTTGTTGAAGATCATGTCGAAGGTGTTACCCGTCTGACCATCTTCGGTAGCCATGATTCGGACGTACGGGTACTTGACTGGTCGACCCATGGGTTCGCCCTTTTGATACACGTACTTCTTCCCGAGGAATTCGTATGTTTCCCCACCCTTGGCCCAGCCATCGAAACGGCAAGGACCTAGGGCTTCGAACAATGAGAGCTCTGCGGCCACACCTGACTTATTACAACCCTTGGGGCGACTGAAGAATGCGGAGTCATGCATACGACGTCCGTCGGCGTCCAGGATGTACGAGTCGATGATGAACCCGGTAAACTCATCACCGTGAACAATGGGTTCTCCCTCGACGTCTCCAGGACCCTGTACCACGAACGATTCGATCCACCACGTCGCTAGCCAACCGAGCGAACGTTCCCGATCAGCGCCCGTAGCCTTGATTAGCTGGCGAGGCACTTGATCACCCCACCTTTTCGCATGAGAGCCAGTTCTCGCTTGAGATGTAGCTCAACCTTGGGCCAGTTGGGGTGCTGGGTAGCCCACTCGGTGACGTAGATGTCACCATGATAGCGACGGCCATCCCGATCAATGCGAGGAAGGAACAAGGTGCGTGCGGCTTTCGAGGCAGGCTCCCGGTAGTGTATGTCTCGTAGATCGCTAACGTCTCGGACCACGAGGTAATCATCTTCGGTCATGCCTCCTTCGCCATCCTCTTACGACGCGAGTCCAGCGAGGTCACTTCGTTGCCGCCACCGTTGCCCACTGGGCTTGTCTCGGGGACGTCAATCTCCATGCGCAGGCGGTTACGGTCCTCGGGTGTGGCACCGAATTTGGCAACTCGCATACGGAGCTCATTGGCGAATTCCCAACGACCGTTCTTCCACATGTTGTGGTGGATTAGCGCGGTGTCGATCATGAAGTACCAGTCGACCTCAGACAGCATGCCTGCGGCCTGGGGCGAGGAACGCCATGCAGCCCACCACTTCTTCGTCATGGGATGCCAGTCTTCGGGTTCACCATGCTTATCGGTGAGCATGCCTTCTGGCAATTTCATGCCTCGAAGTTTGCCGTCAGCCTTGACCAACTGCTTCTCAGGTTCTTTGTTCCGTCGTATCGCACGCGGATCTTTATGTGGGGATGCCATTTTCTTGCTCCTTGTCAGGGCCCTGTCGGGATATACAGCCATACTACCACTGACCCCACACCGAGGACGATGTGGGGCAGCAGTCAGGCTACGTAAGCGCCGTACTTATTCCCGAGGTAACGGGACATCTCGATCCGTTTAGCACGGTCATGGTACTCATTGAAGACGATGAACCTGACGTTCCTGATTTCCGCGTTGGACGTACACGTTGCTCGGGAATCGTCCCAACCAGTCGTGCCGGGATCGACAACCTTGGTCTGATCAGTACCCCCATCAGAGCAACCTGTAATCTCGGTGAGACCCTGATTGAGAGTCACAGCGAGGACGTGACGACGGTTTGTCCTGGCTCCGAAGATAAGGCCGCCGTTGAATGTGCCCCCCGGGAGGTCATAACGGTTCGCCATGTTGACAGATGCTGCAGCAGCGGTCTGGGTCATAAATCCCTTGGAACCCACGATGCCGTAACTTGAGGGGACGTTGTAGTTGCCCGTGTTCCCGTTGACCTCGTAAACAGAGTAGAAGGTACGGGGCATGAACGCGTCAGGGACACCCGTGTTCGGCCTTGAGCCTACCCCCTCAACGTCTACCGCGGGTTTGCCGGCAATGTCGAGGAACTGCTGGGGGTACCCGACCGATTCAGACTGATCCGTTTCGCCGTACCAACGACTGAACGGTTTCGATCCGTCTACAATGTCGCCCCAGTACTCACCCTCAACTGTAAGGTGTGGACCAACGTCAACGGTGTCCCCAGCCTGGATAGCAGTCGTCATCAACGGCCCAAGAGCCATATCATCTGCTCCAGCGGGCGATGCAAAGTTTCTGTACAACTGCCAACGATCAGCCACGAGGTTAGCAGCAGGTGCAGCAACGACGGTAGATCCATCAGGGGTTCGATAACGCATGGATACGGTCATCGTACGGTTCGACCTCAACCAAATGAGGTCTGTACGAGGTACGCCTCCCTTGATCGATACGTCCGTCGGGTTTACGGCAACTGCGACGCCAGATGTCCATGTCTTGAGTCGTAGGAATTTGCCATGACCTGCAGGGTTATCGCTAGACTGGTAGGCCGATCGATACGCGCTACCTGTACTGTTGGCAAGGGCCACACCCACACCATACTCACGGCTGGCAGCGTTGTTGGCAGTTCCTGCCCATCCGTACGTGAAGTCACCCGAGGCAGGAGTCGACCCGTCGAAGAACGGTGTCTCCTGGGCCATGGTATCGATCATGATGCCTGTGACCAAGATGTCACCTGTGCCAGTTCCCCCGACCGCGGCAAATCGCAGACCAAAGTTTGGGCCAGGGTTGGCTGTAGTTGTGCGGGTCCATGTGACCTTCTGCCACTCGCCCACGAGGTTTGCGTTGACGCTCGATCCCGAGATGACGCCGTTTTCAGCAAAGCCACCTCCACCCGGCTCTGAGGTCAGGGAGTTGATGTAGACCCATGCCGTCATGGTGTAGGTAGTATTCGGCAAAGGGGTCGACAGGATGTTCAGGCCGGGGTTCTGAGCGGAAGGTGCGTAGGTGAACCTGATGGCTCGGGTGATGCCCAAAGGGTGGGTGTTGACCACGATGTTAGGAGTGATGGTCTGTGCCATTGCCCCCGAGTAGTGCAACATGGGCAAGATACCTCGGGGGTTTATGCAGAGGTTCTGGCGAACGATTTGCTGTACCCCTGAGCTCTTTTCCCACCGAGAATTCTTCGCAAGGTTACGAACTGGCTGCGACAAGCAGTCGACCTGTGATCTACGCAAAGGACTTACCCCCCAACAATCCGAGCCAGTCAGCACCGTCCCACATGAGGTGAATCACGGACTTTGAATTGGCAGCGGAAGCGGGTTGCTGAGGAATTGCGTCTGACCATTTCACGGCAGCAGGCCATGTGATCGTGCGCCCGCCTGTAGCATCCTGGCGGATCACGAGGGACACCGAGCAGACCTGTCAGCAGGTGGTGTGGGTAATGACACGGTGACGTTGCCGGTAAGAACCCACGTGGGCGTGCTGGGAAAATCCGCGAGCGTCAAAGCGACCGCACCAGACTTGTTGGAGGACGGAATCGCAGGTACCAGGTCGCCTGCTCCACCTTGCGGACCTGTCAGGCCTCGGGGCAAGGATACGTTGACGGTCTGGTTCGGGGCAGTGCCTGTGATCGTAACCTCAGCGGCCGACCCGGGGTCGGTAGTCGTGACCGAGCCTACGACGAGGGTCGTGGATGCGCCCGTATCGCCCTTGAGACCCTTGACGTGCCCGGCATTGAACTCTGTGCCGTCATTACGGATCAGCCAAAGGTCCGTGTCGCGAACCTCAGCGTCAAGGACAGTCGACCGGGCCATCTCCCACCACGCAGGTTCTGGTGTGGCTATCGGATCGAGCGTGAGGGGATCGATTTCGACCAGATCGGCAAATGCGACAGATTCCTGGTCAGGGACGATCAGGTACTGGATCTTCTTGAAACCGGGGAAGTGGGATTCAACCTTCCACACCCAGGTTACATCGGTGGGGTCGACGGGGAACGATGCCAAGCCGAGGACATTGACAGAGAATGGTCGAACCGTGATGATCGAGTCATCTTTCGTGCGGACACTCGTAGGCGTCCAGTACTGCTTGCCCATTGCGGGGATATCGAGCCCTGTATCACTGGGATCAAAGATGGCGACTTGAATTAAGGTCATGGGGTACCCTCCTTTTGCCCCTAATTCTACCACTAACCCCACACCAACAGATGTGGGGCAGTAGTTTAGCCGAACGGTCGAGGGCCGGGAGGGGTGGGTGGGTTCGGCGGGCCCATTCGGGGATCAGTCATGGGAGGGGTCTCGGAGATGCGGTAGATTTCGTAGAGCTTGGGGTCGATCTTCTCAAGGTCAAGCATCAACTCGTCATACTGGGCTTCATACTCGGCCTTCATCTTACGTTGAGCTTCAGCCTTCTCATCATGTGCCTTTGCAGACAGATCATGAGCCTTGATGTTGTTTAGGGCGTCGTTTATTTCCTTCTCGAGGAACCTCACCGTCATGTTAGACACGGGGCGGCCAGGAGTAGTTGCCCATCTCGTCGCCTTCGACAACGGACGTTGCCCAGAAGGTGTCGTTGCCGTCCAGCTTGACCTGCAGGTTCACATGTCCGTCGTCCCAGACGCGCACGATATCCGCGGGGAATACGTCGCCTCCCTGTACGCGGTTGCCCACGTGGACCATCACGCCAGATCGTGACGCACCTGGCCTACTCATCTCAGCATCTTCCCGACGGGCGTTGATCGCACGGGCATATTGGCCGGGCATCTTGTACAGGACGACCCGCCCAAGGCTGGGCTTCTGCTTCGAGACGTTGATCTTATGGACCTTTATCCGCCCTGTCTCGTCAACAAACAAGTCATTTGATACGGGTGGAGGTTCGGTGTTGGCCGGCTCGATCCAATCGCAGTTCGGGCAGTAGCGGAAGGGGTTCCCGTGGAGCTCGGGAGTAGGGCACTTTTTCTCGTTGCCGAGGTATTCTTGTTCTGTAGTCATGTAGCAAGTTTACGTCACCAGCTCCTCTTGGGTGTGGTATAAAATTCCCCCTATGGACGCAAACACCCAACCCACACCGACAGGCGACGAGCGCGAGGCGTACCGCCGGGCCCTTATACGAGGCGACAGACCCGCGCAATATCGCTATGGGTCATTGAACGTAGCGGCCGAAAGTGGCGATCTGGACGATCTGCTGCAGGCTATACGCGAGCGGGCTTACTGGCTTGACTCGTGCTGGTTATGGACCGGCTCGATGACGTCTTCCGGCCGGCCATACGTGACCTTGCTCCATAAGAGGACGAATCTGAGGCGTCTCGTCCTCGAATGCGACGGACGTCCGTGTGACAAAGACCAAATTGCGATAGTCACATGCGGATCCGTCAACTGTGTGAACCCAGACCACCTCGATATAACTTCACGTGCATAAACGGTCCGTACGGAAAGTTCGACGGGTTGTACATAATGCGAGCACCCGAACGCTCCGGGCGCGCAAATACATATGCGGGAGGGGGTATATGCACGTCATGATATATGCGTTCATGTGCATGTATTCATGCGACAACATGTGTCACACGTAACGTTCAACGTGTCACGTGTAATGAATTTGCATCATGCATATGAATGTGCATGTCACAACACACACGCATGTATGACAACGCATGTCACATGCATGAATGCAAATCATTACGTCATGACACACACGTGTGTTGACATTA
>Ga0307413_10000582_pt1 | contig 12259 bp, 10 predicted proteins | sample DK1Ometagenome_3_FD_203714 | JGI IMG/M metagenome (GOLD analysis project Ga0307413, IMG submission 203714) | Maize rhizosphere microbial communities from greenhouse at UC Davis, California, United States - DK15-O-2 | ecosystem: Host-associated > Plants > Roots > Rhizosphere > Soil | place: USA... | reverse complement strand
CCGCCGCCGCCCGGCATGGTGCCGTCCTGCGCCGAGGGCGGCGTGCTGGGCTTGCTGTGCGCGTCCATCGGTTCGATCATGGTCACCGAGGCGATCAAGCTGATCACCGGCATCGGCGAGCCGCTGCTCGGCCGGCTGATGGTCTACGACGCCCTGGAGATGACCTACCGCACGATCCGCATCCGCAAGGACCCGGAGACCAAGCCGATCGAGGGCCTCATCGACTACGAGGCGTTCTGCGGCGTGGTGTCCGACGACGCGCAGGTCGCCGCGGCCGGGCACACGATCACCGCCAGCGAGCTCAAGCAGAAGTTCGACCGGGGCGACACCTTCGCGCTGATCGACGTCCGTGAGCCGCACGAGTACGAGATCGTCAGGATTCCGGGCTCGACGCTGATCCCGAAGGACCGGATCCTGTCCGGCGAGGCGCTGTCGCAGCTGCCGCAGGACAAGCCGATCGTGCTGCACTGCAAGTCGGGGGCCCGTTCGGCGGAGGCGCTGGCCGCGCTGCACCGGGCCGGCTTCGCCGACGCCGTGCACGTCGGCAACGGTGTGCTCGGCTGGGCCCGCGACGTGGACCCGTCGCTGCCCACCTACTGACCCACCGACGCGAGCGGCGGGCCGGTCTCAGGACCGGTCCGCCGGCCGCTGTTCTGTCGGGTGCTGTTCTGCGAGCCATCGGGCAGCGGCCCGCTTGGACGCCCGGCACAGCCAGGCGTCCGCGACGATCTCGGCCAGCTCGTCGCGGTCGAGCTGGTCCAGGTGGGCGAGGCGCAGCAGCACCGACGGGTGGCCGTTGAAGTGCGGCGTGGTGAAGAACGGCCCGTCCCCGGCGACCAGCGCCTCCTTGGTGCCGGGGTCCGGCACCCAGAACACCACCACGTCGGTGAGCCGCTCGCCGGTGTCCGGGTCGAGCGCGTCCGGGCGGGCGCTGCGGAAGAACACGAACGACCTGCCGCTCACCTGGTACACCGGCAGGCCCGTGCCGGTCGGCACGATCGTCACCCCGGGCATCGCCCTGGCCAGGTCGTGGATGTCCTGCTCGGTGGCGGGTCTGCTCATCGGTCCTGATCTCCGGTGGTGGGATGCCGTCTACGGGGCGCAGCCGCACATCGACCCTCGACCTCGGCCGGTCCACTCGCAAACCTCGCCGACGGGTGGTCGTCCACCTCGTTCGACATCGAGTCGAGCTGGTGCCCTGCGCGCGGCCAGTATGCCGCCGGCCGGATCGAGCCGGAGACCGAGCGCGGTGACCGGCGCCGCCGTGAGCACGCCCGCCGGACGGCCGGGCCGCCGATGCGGCGGGGTCGCCCCGGCGGGCCTCGTCGCGTCGGCGCGCACAGGCGGTAGCGTCGTCGCGTGACCGCCACGCCGCCACCCGCGCACGTGCTCGCCTCCTTCGGTGCGAAGGACGCCGAGCCGGAGCTGGTCGGTCGCGGTCCGGTGTGGCGCTGCGACGAGATCGCACTGCGCCCGGCACCCGACGCCGCGGAGGCGTCCTGGGTGGCCACGACGCTGAGCGAGCTGACCGTGCCCGGCCTGCGCATCGGCCATCCGCTGCGTTCCAGCGACGGCCGCTGGGTGCTCGGCGGCTGGGTCGCCAGCCGCTACGTCCCCGGCACCCCCGAACCGCGCTACGACGAGATCGTCGCCGCCTCGCTGCGACTGCACGAGGCCACCGCCGAACTGCGCAGGCCACGCTTCCTGGCCGGCCGCGCCGACGTGTTCGCGGCAGCCGACCGGATGGCCTGGGGCGAGGCCGACGTCAAGCTCGACCAGTCGCTGGGCGGGCGGCTGTTCGACATCATGGTCGGTGCCCGCACCGACGTGGCGCTGCGCCCGCGGGTGGTGCACGGCGACCTGTTCGGCAACGTGCTGTTCGACGGCGACGCCGACCCCGGGATCATCGACTTCACCGCGTTCTTCCGGCCGGCCGAGTGGGCCGCCGCTGTGGTCGTGGTCGACGCGCTGGCCTGGGGCGGCGCGGAGGACGAACTTCTGCGCCGCTGGTCGCACCTCGACGAGTGGCCGCAGATGGTGCTGCGCGCGCTGCTGTACCGCCTGGCCGTGCACGCCACCCACACCAGCTCCACCGAACAGTCGCTGCGTGGCCTCGAACGGGCCGCGCACCTCGTGTCCGCGCTCGTCTGAGCCGCCGACCGTGACCCCGACCGTGACCCCGACCGTCGCCGACGCCATCGCCCTGCTGGAGCACGCCTACCCGCCGCACCTCGCCGAGCCGTGGGACGCGGTCGGGCTGGTCTGCGGTGACCCGGCCGAGCCGCTGCGCCGGGTACTGGTCTGCGTCGACCCGGTCGCCGACACCGTCGACGAGGCCGTCGAGCTCGGCGCCGAGCTGATCGTGGCGCACCACCCGCTGCTGCTGCGCGGAGTGCACGGGGTGCCGGCGGACACCGCCAAGGGCGCCCTGGTGCACCGGATGATCCGGGCCGGCGTCGCGCTGTTCTGCGTGCACACCAACGCCGACGCCGCCGATCCGGGGGTGTCCGACGCGTTGGCCGACGCGCTCGGACTCACCGTCACCGGTGTGCTGAACCCGAACCCGGACGGCCGTACCGGCATCGGCAGAATCGGTGAGCTGGCCGCCGCGCTGCCGTTCGCCGACTTCGTCGCGCACGTCGCCGCGTCGCTGCCGGCCACCGAGGGCGGGGTCCGCGGCGCGGGTGCCGCGGACCGTCCGGTGCGGACCGTCGCGGTGTCCGGCGGTGCCGGCGACAGCTACCTCGACGTGGCCGCCGCGGCCGGCGTGGACGCCTACGTCACCGCCGATCTGCGCCACCACCCGGCCGGCGAGCACCTCGCCGGCGGCGGTGTGCGACCGGCGCTGGTCGACGTGGCGCACTGGGCCAGCGAGTGGCCGTGGTGCGGCCAGGCGGTGGCCGTCCTGCGCGCGGGCCTTGGCGGTACCGTCGACGTCCACGCGTCAACTCGCCGGACGGATCCCTGGACGTGCCAGACCGCCGGTGTTCCAGGGAGGTTCACAGGGTGAAGGCCGATCCCGCTGTCCAACGACGTCTGCTCGAGCTGGCCGAGGTGGACGCGGAGCTCGCCAGGGCCGAGCACCGCAGGCGCACGCTGCCCGAGCTCGCCGAGATCACCGAGATCGAGCAGGCGGTGCGGTCCAGGCGCGACGCCACGGTCGCGGTGCAGTCCACGCTCGCCGACCTCGACCGCGACGCGAAGCGGCAGGAGAAGGAGATCGACGCGGTCCGCGCCCGCGAGGACCGGGACAAGGCGCTGCTGGACGCCGGCACGCTGCCGACCAAGCAGCTCGCCGACATCGAGCACGAGCTGGCCACCCTGCAGCGGCGCCAGAGCGCGCTGGAGGACGACCTGCTGGAGCTGATGGAGCAGCGTGAGGCGGTGCAGGCCGACGGTCAGCACGCCGAGGTGGAGCTGGCCAGGGCCGAGGAGAAGCTGGCCGAGGCCACCAAGCGCCGCGACGAGGCGTTCGCCGACATCGACACCGTGTTGGCCCGCCGCGGCGCGGACCGCCAGCGGCTGGTCCCGGGATTCGACGAGCCGCTGCTGAAGCTCTACGAGCAGTGCCGGGCGCGGGGCGGCATCGGTGCGGCGCTGCTGCGGGCCCGCAAGTGCGGGGCCTGCCGGATCGAACTGGACCGCAGCGCCATCGCGCGGATCCGCGACACGGCGCCGGACGAGGTGCTGCGGTGCGAGGAGTGCGGCGCGATCCAGGTGCGCACCCCGGAGTCCGGCCTGTGACGGAGCTGAAGGTGCTCGTCGAGGCCGACGGCGGGTCGCGGGGAAACCCCGGCCCGGCCGGCTACGGCGCGGTGGTCCTCGACCCGAGGACCGGCGAGGTGCTGGCCGAGCGCGCGGAGGGCATCGGGGTGGCGACGAACAACGTCGCCGAGTACTCCGGCCTGCTCGCCGGGTTGCGCGCCGCGGCCGAACTCGGCGCCACCGAGGTGCACGTCCGGATGGACTCCAAGCTGGTGGTCGAGCAGATGGCCGGCCGTTGGAAGATCAAGCACCCGGCGCTGCAGCCGCTCGCCCTGGAGGCGCAGCGCCTGGCCAGGGCCTTCGGCCGGATCGGCTACGAGTGGATCCCTCGGGAGCGCAACAAGCGCGCCGACCGGCTGGCGAACGAGGCGATGGACGCCCAGGCGGGATCGCCCCGGGCCGGGGTCGCGCCCACCGCCGAGGACGGTGGTCGGGGAAAAGCTGAGCCGGCGCCCTCGCCGGCCTGGTCCACCACGACGAGCGCACCGACCCGGCTGGTGCTGCTGCGCCACGGCCAGACCGCGCTGTCGGCCGAGCGCCGCTACAGCGGCCGCGGCGACGTGCCGCTGACCGCTCCCGGCCACGAGCAGGCGGCGGCCGCGGCGAAGCGGATCGCCGCGGTGGCCGGGGTGGACGCGACGACACCGATCATCAGCTCGCCGCTGGGCCGGGCCGTCGTCACCGCCGCCGCGGTCGCGAACGCCACCGGCGGTCGGGTCGAGCTGCTGGACGGACTCCTCGAGGCCGACTTCGGTGACTGGGAGGGCCTGACCTTCGCCGAGGCCGCCGAGCGCGACCCGGCGCTGCACCGGCACTGGCGCGCCGACCCCGCGGTGGCCCCGCCCGGCGGGGAGAGCTTCGATATGGTGCACCGCAGGGTCCGCCGGGCCCGCGACGAGCTGATCGCCGCGCACGGCGCCGCGACCGTGGTGGTGGTCAGCCACGTCACGCCGATCAAGACGCTGCTGCGGATGGGCCTGGACGCCGGCCCGGCGCTGATGTTCCGGCTGCACCTGGACCTGGCGTCGCTGTCGGTCGTCGACTTCCACGCCGACGGCGCGGCGGCGGTGCGGCTGGTCAACGACACCGCCCACCTGGACCCCGGCCGGCTGGGATAGCCGGTTCAGGGCGGCGGGTACCATGGTGTGGCGAGCGAGTCGGCGAAGCGGCCGCGGCCGGGGAGACCCGGCCGAGGAAAGTCCGGACTCCACAGGGCAGGGTGGTTGCTAACGGCAACCCGGGGCGACCCGCGGGACAGTGCCACAGAGAACAGACCGCCTGGTCCGCCCCACGAGGGTTGATCAGGTAAGGGTGAAACGGTGGTGTAAGAGACCACCAGCACCCCGGGTGACCGGGGTGGCTAGGTAAACCCCACCCGGAGCAAGGCCAAGAAGGGAGCCACGGCTCCCGCGCAGGCGTTCGAGGACGGCCCGTCCGAGTCTGCGGGTAGGCCGCACGAGCCTGCCGGCGACGGCAGGTCGAGATGGATGGCCGCTCACGACAGAATCCGGCTTACCCGCCGACTCGCCCGCACCATCAAGATCCACTGAATGGGTCAAGCAGCCGGCCCGGCATAATGGATCCGGCGTCATGGCGGACACGGAGTGTGACAACTGATCGGGCATCCGGGTGAAACCGGTGTTCCTTCCCGAATCGGGGGGTCAACCGCTATGAATCGCGTCGTCCTCCACGATGATGGAGGGGATCGGACCGAGCCCGGGAACCCGGCGCGAGACGGCTGAGGAGGCCGGAACAGGGACAGAGTACTCACTCACTGCTACGCATCGTGACAATCGAGTAATAGCCGTGCTGTACTCATCGAGCACCGCACGGGACCAACGCGCGGGCCGCGACCGACCGGCGGCGGCCACGCACCTGGGAGTACGCCATGAGCACCATGACCACCCTCCACGACCTGGCCCAGGAGGGCGGCCTCGGCACGACCGGGGTCCGCGACTGGATCCTCAACAACGTCATCCCGCTGCTGCTGTTGGTCGTCGCGCTGCTGCTGCTCTGGCTCGGCGGCGGCAAGGGCGACAACGCCGGCGTGATGCGCCGTCTCGGCGGGGTGATCGTCGCCCTGGCCATCATCGGCTTGGCCGTGACCACCGACGCCGGGAAGAACATCGGCACGTGGATCGCCGGCCTGTTCACCGGCTGATCACGGGACAGGGTGGTTTCACGTGCGGATCCGCACCGATGACGAGGTGTACCGCGTGGACGCGGTGTGGCTCGGCCCGCCGAAGGCGACCTTCCCCTGGCGGGCCCGCTACGTGGCCTGGGGCGTCGGCACCGTGGTGTTCCTGCTCGTCCTGACCGTGGCCCGGCAGCTGGGCATCGGGCTGTTCTGGGCCATCGCCTGGAGCCTGGTGGTGACCATCGGCCTGACCATGCTCATCTGCTCCCGGATCAGCCCGGAGCGCCCACTCGGCGCCGTGCTCGCGATGTGGGTGCGCGAGCTGACCTCTCCGCGGGAGTCGACGTCCGGTCAGGGCGGCGCGGCCAGTGCGACCCAGGTGCGGGTGCGCGCCGAGCTGCCCACCCGGCGCAGCCGGCGCAGGGACAGCAGGACGAAGGCCAGGAGAGGGATCGAGGAGGTGCGTGGTGGTCGGTCGCCGAGGTAGGCGTGAGCAGGAGGTGCTCCCGCCGTATCCGGCGGGGGCCACGCGTGGCCAGCAGACGGGGTCGCGGCAGATGCGCTACGCACCCGCGCCGCCGCCCGGCAGGCGCGACCGCAGGCTGCCCGGCGAGCAGGCGATCCCCGCCTACACGCCGTCCATCGCCGCGCGCAGCATCGACGGACACCTGCTGCGGACCGGCAGCGACGTCTACGCCTGGTACCGGCTGGGGCCACAGCGCTGGTCGTTTCGCTCCGACTCGCAGCGCCAGGACCTGATCGCGGCGATCGCCGGCCAGTACGCCGAGCTGCAGGGCCGCTGGATGCACCTGCGGGTGACGACCCGGCCGTACCCGATCCGGATGTGGGCCGAGGCGCACGTGCACAACGCGGTCGGCCGGCTGCCGGACGTGCCGGGCGCGATGTCGTTCGACGACTACCTGGTGGGCGAGCAGCAGCAGCTCATGGGCCGCTCGATGGCCGAGAAGGAGGTCTATCTCGGCGTCCAGGTGCAGACCCGCAACATGATGGACCGCACCGTCGAGCGGGCCGCGCCGCTGCTGCGCCGGATCCTGCCGGAGGCGGTGGACGCCGAGCTGACCGCGCTCGCCGGCGAGGTCGAGCACCTGGACCAGGTGATCGGCTCGGCCGGACTGGAGGGCAGGCCGGCCACAGCGGACGAGATGTCCTGGCTGATGCACCGGTCCTGCTCGCTGGGCCTGCCGGCGCCGCGCAACATGCCGGCGGTGCCGGGCGCGACCTGGGAGCCGGAGGATCTGGCGAGCTTCACCGACGCCGCGGACTTCCACCAGGACCCGTACGCCCCCACGGTGACCGTGCGCGGCCGCACCGGCTCCAACGCCGGGGTGACGCGGCACGTCGCGGTGCTCACCGTGGGCCTGATGCACGGCCTGCAGATCCCCGAGATGGACGACCCGTGGGTGCAGCGCAGCGACCGGCTGCCGGCCTCGGTGGAGTGGTCCGCCCGGATCTACGTCCGGCGCCCCGAGGAGGTGCAGGGCGAGCTGGCGCGGCAGATGAACAAGGTCCGCTCACAGGTGCGCCACTACACCGACGAGCACGAGCTGGAGCCGCCGCAGTCGCTGGCCCGGCAGGCGTCGCGGGTGTTGGAGATCGACGACGAGATGACGTCCGGCTTCACCGCGCTGGCGACCCGGGTGCGCTCGTGGTGGCGCCTCGCGGTGTCCGGACCGACCGAGCGGGACGCGCTGCGCCTCGCGCAGAGCCTGCTCGACCTGTACAAGCCGAAGATCGCCATCGAGCACCCGGAGGCGCAGTACGCCCTCGCCCGGGAATTCATCCCGGGCGAGTCGCTGTCGTCGAGCGCCTACCTGCGCCGCGGCTCCGTGGTGTGGGCCGCGGCCGCGGTGCCGACGGCGACCGCCGAGGTGGGCGACCGGCGCGGCATCCTGCTGGGCGAGACGTGCACCGCGACGCGCCGGCCGGTGGCCTGGGACCCGTGGATGGCCCAGGAGGTCCGGGACGGCTCCGGGCTGACCGCGATGGTCGCCGGCCTCGGTGGCGGCAAGTCGTTCCTCGGTGGCGGCATCCTCTACAAGACGCTGCGCGCCGGCGCGCACTGGACGGTGCTGGACCCGTCCGGCCCGCTGGCCCGGCTGTGCGAGCTGCCGGAGCTGCGGCCGTACGCGCGGCCGATCAACCTGCTCAACGCCCAGGCCGGCATCCTCAACCCGTACCGGGTGGTGGCCGAGCCGCTGATCGACCACTTCCTGGACGAGGACGATCCGGAGCGGGCGTGGCGCCGGGAGAAGGCGCTGGCCGCGGCGACCCGTCGCCGGCTGGTGCTGGACGTGCTGGCCGGTCTGCTGCCCTACGAGGTGGCGAAGCTGCCGCAGTCGCGGATCGTGCTGCTGCGCGCGGTGCGCACCGTCGGCGGCCGCGCGGACGCCGACCCGAGCCTGGTGTTCGACGCGCTGCGCCGCGACGCCAGCGAGCACCACGAACACGCGGTCGTGGTGGCGGACTTCCTGGACGAGATGCGCGAGCGGATGTCGCTGCTCATCCCGGAGCGCGACGCCGACCCGTACAACGAGACCCGCGACGACCGTCTGACCGTGTTGACCATGGCCGGGCTGACGCTGCCCAAGGACGGCGTCGGCCGCGAGCACTGGACCGACGCCGAGTCGCTGGGCGTGGAGATGCTCAACCTGGCCGCCTGGCTGACGCAGCGGTCGGTGTACGAGCGGCCCAAGGACGCGCGCAAGGGTGTCTGGATCGACGAGGCGTTCTTCCTGTCCGAGGTGCCGACCGGGCGGGTGCTGATGAACCGGTTCGCCCGCGACTCCCGCAAGTGGAACGTGCGGGTGCTGCTGTCGTCGCAGATCCCGGCCGACTTCCTGCGGATCCAGGGGTTCGTCACGCTGCTGGACTCGGTGTTCATCGGTCGCCTCGACGACGACAACGCGCAGGCCGACGCGCTGCGGCTGCTCAAGGTGCCGGTGGGCGCGGGCTACGAGCAGGTGGTGGCGAGTCTGGGCCGCAGGCCGGGTGGGCACCGCGGCACCGAGCGGGACACCTCGCCGAGGCAGTTCATCTTCGGTGACGGCGCGGGCGGGGTGGAGCGCATCCGCATCGACCTGTCCGGCCCGCACCTGGACCACCTGCGCTCGGCGCTGGACACCACGCCGGACGCGATGCGCGACACGTCGACCGGGGCGAGCCTGCGCCCGGACGCGGTGGCCCCGTCGTTGCCCTCCGACGACGCCGGACCGGGGGTGGACGGCACGTTGTCCGACGAGGACTTCGAGCTGGCCGCGGACTACGAGCTCGGGCTCACCGAGGATCTGGAGGTCGACGGGGTGGATGTCAGCAACGGCCTGCCGCCGACCGGTCCGCCCGCCGACCGCAACGGCCAGAACGGGCACCACCACGAACACCACGAACAGCACCACGAACAGCACCGCGAGCACGTTCGCGACCAGGAACTGGGGCAGCACCAGCAGCCCCAGCAGCAGCACCAGGGTGCGGACCGGTCCCAGCCCTCCGGGCAGGTCGTGGCATGAGCGACTACCTGGGCACGGTGGTCGCCGCGGCGTTGGTCGTGCTGGTGTTGGTGGTTCGCCGGCGGCGCTCCGGCGCCGTCGACCCCGCGCACGCCCACCGGCGCAGGCGGCGTGGTGCGCTGCTCGCGGTCACCGCGGTGTTGGGTTTCCAGGCGGTCATCGGCACTCCGGCGCTGGCCCAGGACGGCTGCCCGCAGGCGCCGACCCCGCAGCGGCCGGGCACCGGCATGGTCGGCGCGATCGACCCGCCGCAGGGCAACGGCCTGGCCGGCGGCCCGTACACCGACGAGCAGCACCCGTACCCGCCGTACCACGACCACGCCTACGCCGGCATGGTCTGGCACATCTACGACAACAGCTGCGGGCCGCTGTCGAGCGGGTTCACCGACCCGGGGTCGACGATCGACAACTGGGCCGGCAACCAGCTGTTCAACATCGGCAAGAACGTCGTCGGGGTCACCAACTCACTGCACTACACGCTGCAGGACGGCGGTGTGCTCGGCGGGCTGAACGAGGCCATCAGCGACGCAGCCGGCACCGTGTTCGACAACATCTACATGCAGTTGTTCAGCCTGTTCATGATCATCCTGGCGGTACTGCTGTTCCGGCAGATCTGGCGCGGTGACCTGTCGTCGGTGACCAAACGCGCCGCCTTCGCCCTCGGCGGCATCTGGCTCGCCGCGTCCGGCACGCTGATCGTCTACAACTTCGACGTGATCGACCGGTTCATCGTCGACACCACGACCGGCATCTCCAACGGCTTCACCGACGCCGGCCGCGACCCGACCAGGGTGGAGCGGCACGTGCTGCCCACCGAGCTGCACAGCAGGGTCGTCTACGAGAACTGGCTGCGCGGCGAGTTCGGCCAGCCGGACTCGGCCCAGGCCGAGCAGTTCGGCCGCAGGCTCCTGGACGCCCAGGCGTGGACCCGTGACGATCTGCTCAGCGGCGCCGACGCGGACAACGCCAAGGAGCAGGCGAAGAAGGACGCCTACAAGCAGATCGCCGCCGACCCGGCGCTCGGCCCGGCCCGCGGCTACTTCGAGGGCAAGGACGGCAACCGGACCGGCTCCGGCCTGATCGCCATGGTGCAGAGCCTGTGCTACGCGCTGTTCCAGCTGTTCGCCAAGCTCGGCGTGCTGCTCGCGCAGCTGCTGCTGCGGATCTTCGCGCTGGCCGCGCCGGTGATCGGCCTGGTCGCGATCGTGCACCAGGACGTGCTGCGGCGGGCCGGCAAGGCGGTCGGCGCGGTGCTGCTGAACGTGCTGATCCTGGCCGCGCTCGCCGGCATCCACTTCAAGTTCCTGCAGCTGGTGTTCGCGCCGGAGGCGGGGATGTCGCTGTTCCTGCAGGTTGCCCTGGCCGGCATCGTCACCATCGTGTTCCTGGCGGTCGGTCGGCCGATGCGGCGGATGCGGCAGATGGTGGAGCTGTCCGTCTCGGCCACCGGCGCGGCGATGCCCACCGGCGGCGGGCTGTTCTCCCGGTTCCGCAAGCGCAGTGAGGAACCCAGCCCGCAGGACGAGTTCTGGGAGCACGTCCGCGACACCGACCTCGCCGAGGGCTCAGCGGTGGCCGGTCCCGGTGGGCGGCGGTCGCGTCCGGAGGCGAGCCACCCGGTCACCGCGACCGCACAGCGGATGGACCGCCGCAACGCCGCCATCGGGTCCGGGCCGGCACTGCTCGGACCGTCGTCGCCGAGCGGCCTCACCGGCTTCCGCGACGACTCCGACAGCGCGCCGGTGTTCGTCGGCGGAGGCGGGGGAGGCGGCCGCTCGGGCGGGGCCACGCTGACCGGCGCCACCAGCCGGCTGGTGGACACCGCGCCGGTCACCGACCGGTCCTGGGACCGCGGCTGGGGCGAGGACGCCCTGGTGACGGCGTCCCGGACGGAACGGCCGGGCCCGCGCCCGGCCGACACCGAGGTGGTCGCCGGGCGGCCGGTGCACATCATCTACCGCCCCTCCCGGGGCCTGGAGGTGGCCGACAACAGCGCGCCGCGCAGGATGCCGTTGAACAACGGCCCGATCATCACCGACCAGGTGGTGAGGTGACGTGCCGATCCGCACCAACCGGGGCCGAGCCGCCGTCTACCGGCGGCTCTGGGGCTGGCCGCTGCGCTCGCCCCGGCACCTGGCGGTGTTCGTCGTCGTCTTCCTCGTCCTGGTGGTCGCGATCGGCATCGCCGTGGCCGAGCTGCGCGGCGGCCGGACCGGCGGGTCCACGTCCGGCGCCTCGACCGGCGCGTCCGGCACCGCGAGTTCCACGGCGGCCAACGACCCGCTCCGCCCCGGCGCGCCGGGCACCGGCAGCCGGTCCACGTCCCTGAAACCGCGGCTGACCGAGCCGAGCCCGACCTCGGTGACCGCGGCACCGCCGGACGAGGTGCTCGAGGTCGCCACCAAGTGGGCGATGGCCTGGGTGAACCACCCGGACGGCATCTCCACCGAGGCGTGGCTGTCGGCGTTGCGGCCGCTGAGCACCGAGGAGCAGATCATCACGATGGAGACGGTGGACCCGGCGAACGTGCCGGCGTCCGCGGTCACCGGCGCGGCGGTGGCGACGGCGAACCGGGGCAGTTCGGTCGTCGTCGCGGTGCCGACCGACGGTGGTCCGCTCCGCGTCGAACTGATCGCCACCCCGCGGGGTTGGCGGGTGTCCTCCTACGAGCCGGGGGGCTGACATGCGCGGCACGGTGGTGGTGGGGGTACTCGCGGCGGTCGCCGCGGCGGCGGTGTTGACCACGGGTGCGATCAGCACGGTGATCGGCGCGGACCAGCAGGCGGCGAACGCCCGGATGAACAACATGTCGTGCAACGACTCGCTCGGCCCG
>Ga0307413_10000581_pt1 | contig 12260 bp, 10 predicted proteins | sample DK1Ometagenome_3_FD_203714 | JGI IMG/M metagenome (GOLD analysis project Ga0307413, IMG submission 203714) | Maize rhizosphere microbial communities from greenhouse at UC Davis, California, United States - DK15-O-2 | ecosystem: Host-associated > Plants > Roots > Rhizosphere > Soil | place: USA... | reverse complement strand
GTTACCAAGAGAGCTATTGTGCGCGGCCTGATTAATTATCTGCCTATAAGTCAGCGAACGATAAACAGTCGGGTCCATAATAGCATCTACCATTTTATCAATGGTCTTAGCGTCCAGCTTCTTAGCAGCCCTAGCCAAAAGCTTAGGATCACCAATTTCCTGCAAAGCTGGATTCTTGTCGATAATATAGCCCAAACGCTTAGCTGTATTATTCAGAGCCGCAACGTCGTTCAAAACGGGCCTACCGTGGTGAGCCTGCGAAGCGGTGAAAACGGACCTCAGCCTAGTCCTAATAGCGGCTTCTGAATTGTTATTCTTCCTCATGCGAAGAAGAGTTTCAAAAGCTCCCTGAATAGGAGTTACTCCCAAAGAAGTAGAAGGCATACGGAAAAGACCGTAATCCAGAGCATTAATCTGGCCTGCTTCATCCAAAGCCGCAAACATATCATAAAGAGATACGTTAGTTCGGGCCTTACCCTTTACATCATCAACATGATTCAGGAAAGGCTCAACCCCTGCCGCACGCAATTCCTTATCAGCGATATTCAAAGCGGCCATGTAGAATCGACGCTTAGTGAAGTCCATCTGCTTAAGATCAGAATTCTTGAAAATCTTCTGCATGGAACTAATAAGAGATACGTGCAAAGCTAGCTGAGAATCAGAACCCCAAATCTTAGGACTCCAAGCACCACCTGTAGTTTTATCAGTAGTCATTGTACGCATACCAGAACCGGTCTTATGCGGTGCCTCTTTAAGCTGTACCGCCAATGCCGCCTTTACAGCATCATGGGCAAATTCAGCAATAGCGGCTTGACCAACAGTTCCAGTATCTACATTCTGAATCTTAAGAAGATCAGCATCAGGAATACCGTGACTCTTAGAGAGCACAGCATTCTTGAAATTCATCATCCTAAATTCCATCTGATAAGGCTCGTCAAATGCCACAGGGGACTTAACGAATTCTTCTGCCAAATCAGTAGCTTCGGCCTGAATATCATCAATGGCTTCATCAGTCGGCCTAATGGGCTTTACGATTTCACGACCATCAAGGAACCTAGATACCTCAGCCTCTTTGGAATCCCTAGCTACCTTTGCAGGCTTAGCCTTGTCCTTTAGGTACTTGTCATATTCTTTACGCTGACGGATAAACTCTTTGCCAACTTCTTCGGCGTCAGTTTTACCAGTCAATGCGCGAAGCATATCCATAGCAGCTTTAGGCAGATCGCCCTTTTTAATCTTGGCAATGATTTGAGCATTAGTCATAGGAATCTTTAGCGCCGCAATTTCCTGCGGAGTAAGAACTCCATCTGACGGATCAATTCCAAGCGCTGTAGCCCTTTCAGGGGACCAAGCATTAGGGTTAGGTTCTTCGACTTCAATCATCTTCGGAGCAAGATCATATTCCGGCTCGTCATTGATAATATCGTCAAGGCTATCATCAGCTTCTTTAGGTGCAGTATGTGCATCATAGTCAGCTTTATGCTGGGTAATAAGACCATCAATGTCGTCCTTGAATTCTTCGTAATCATCCAACTGATGAACGAATTTATCAAGGTTCTGTCGAAGGTACTCATTAGCCAATTTGCTATCGCCGGTGCCAATTCGGCTTGCAAGCTGAGAAAGCTTCATCTTGGAGGTAATGCCATTCTTACGAATGGAAAGCTCCATATCAGCATTCTCGCCTACAAAATTGTCCCATACATCTTCATCAATATACGAGTGGAGATTCTCCGCCGTAAGTTGAGTAGGAACACCATCATCGTCGAGAATGATGTTATATTTAGGATCGGAAAGATGGGGTGCATTATCCCAGTCTACTTTCTCTTCTTTGAGACGAGCCTTATTTTTTGAACCGGCAGTAGCCGCACGAGCTTTAGCCTTATCTTTACCCTCAGCCGCAAGCCCTACATATTCAGCATTTGAATTAGCACCCTTTACAGCTCTAGGAACCTTAATCATTTCACCACTAGGATCAGGAATCTGCCGTCGAATAACGGGTTCCTGTGGACTAGTAAGTTCCTTCATCTGCTTAGCGTACTTTTCACGCTGGAATACATTAGCTAGTTCATCGAACTTAGCTCCCCTTTGCTGTTGAATATATTCCTCAGCTTTAGGGTTAACTTTTACAGGAGCCACAGGGGCTTCGGCAACAGTATTAAGGACTTCCTTAGTAAACCCTTCGGGAACTTTAGGTTCATTTACTGGGGTTTCTTCCACCTTTGGTAATTTATTAACCCAGTCCATAGTAACGTCATTCTGGACTTCATCCAGAATTCCCATAGCATCTTTAGGCGTAGAAGAAGCTACTTCTGCTTCAAGCTGAGCTTCCAGCTGATTAGTCTGAGAAGCCACCTTTGCGGCATTTTCCTCGTCCTTAGCCTTTTGCATAGCTTCGATATTGATGCCAACTTCTTCATCAATATTGCCCCCAAATTCAGCATTCCGCATTTCCTGCTTATCTTTACGGCGCTGAACTCTGGCTTTCGACCAAGCAGAATGGTCCTTTTTCGCTTCCTGAATAGCTGTACCAATTCGGCCTTTAGGGTTATTGGCAATCTCCCCAAAAGACATTCCTTCTTTTACAGGAGCAATATCTTCGACTTCTTTGGACTTCTTAATCGCGTCTTCTGCGATCTCCTTGGCCGTCTTAGACCCCTGCCTCGCGCCCCTGACGGCCCCTTTGGCGAGCGCAGATGCGCCAACTGTGAGATAGGTCGCCGGGTCCAAAAGAACGTCTCCGGCAAATCCGTAAATTCCCTGTTGCCACTTACTAGCTTCACTATCTACATCAACACCGGCAATATCCTGCCCATGTTTAATTACATCTGCGAATGTAGTAGCATCTTCTGCGTTCTGAGCAATACCAGCATTAAGGCCCTGAGCAATACCAGTGACCGGTGCCATTAGTGCATCGGTAATTCCGCGAGCATTTCCAGCGGCAAGATTCTGGCCTGCATCAATAAGATTATCTGCCGTATTAGCTGCGGCGTAGCCACCAGTAGAGAGCACATTAAGAGCCTGCTTAATTACAGGAGTCTCTGCAACCTTTGCCACAGAAGCACCAAAACCCTCAATGCCACCTTTTTTAATGGTGTCATTGAGGGTATCACCGATGATCTTTTCATCAGTTTTATCTGGTTGCTTTAGTGGCGCAGTTGACTTTACATCTTTGCGGAATCCAGCTTTTCCAAGCTCCATTGCGCTAATCTCAGAGCGAAGTTTCTTTCCCTCTTTGACGTTGGCATCAGACTGATCTTTACCGATCGCGGCCTTTGCCTTATAGATTTCTTTCCAACTGGACATAGTATCCCTTAGCTTAATCTGAGATTATACTCAGAAATTCGGTAGCTTTAACCTTCAAAGACTACCAGCTAGTTTCCCAGTTTGTCAGTACCGTAGTTATCTACGCCAAGAACGACTCGGAGAGCAATACTATCGTCAAGCTTCACACCCTTTTTAGCCGCAATCTTCTTCATTTCCTGAATGGTAAAGTTTGCCTGATTACCGTTAACAGAAGAGTTAAAAGGAACGGACCTAGCCTGAGCATAAGCCTGCATATATTCCGTGGGATCAATACCCTGATTACGGATATCATTTTCCACAGCTGAGAGAACTCCACCAGAGCCGCCGCCGGATTCTTTCTGAGCCAATTTCCTAAGCTCAAGGGCATAATCCCTATCGCCTTCGACCTTTGAATCAATCCGATCGTCAATATCTCCGATAGAATCAGAAATTGCACCCATTCGATCAAGGTAATCATTCTTTGCTCCAGAACGGGCCTGCAACATAGACTGAGATTTCTGACTCTGCAATTCAGCTTCGGATTCATTAAGACCGCCAAGAATCTTTTGCAGATCGCTATTAAGGGCAGAACGCCTTTCAACTCCGGCACTAGCCTGAGATTGTGCTTGTTCTACATTCCTAGTCTGATCTGCGGCCTGATATCCCTGAGCTTGACGCATAGCGCCAGCCTGATTCTGAGTAAGCCTATCAAGAGCCTGAGTTTCATCCTGACCAGCATCACCTAATCCAGCTTCCTGAATTCCAAGACGCTCAAGCATAGCCGTCTTTTCAGCCATTTCAGCCGACCTATCAGCCGTAATATCATTCTTGGCGGTATTGTAGGTATTCTGCAATCCGCCCTGATATTCTCCGGCAATTCGGTTTACTGCGTCCCTGTCCTTAGTTTCAATTTCACGGACGTGTCCAGCCGAAAGTGCGGCGATATTAGCGTCAGACTTAGCGAAGTTGTCATTAGCAGAATTACGCGCATTTCCAATATTGGATAGTGCAGAAGCATAAGCCTGTTCTACCAGAGCATCCATTTCAGGATCACCCGTAAAATCTTCATCAAGCATTGCTTCAAGTTCTGCCCGACGCCTATTCAGTTTATCCAAAGGATCTTCTTCTGGCTCCCTATAAGCGGCTTCATCAGAAAGCATCTTATTCGCAAAGCGGGGCTGAGAAGAATTATCCTGAGAAAGTCCCGGCAGTTTACCGGCGTCACGAATAGCGCCAATAGACCTACTAGGCTGAGGACGACTTGCATTCATGCCTACAGCTTGTCCTTGCTGAAAAGGGTTATTGGAAATACCCTTCATTGTCATATCGGGAATAGGATCTTTCTTGGAGTCCCAATTACCATATGCCTGATAGCCACCTTCACCGCCTTTAATCGGCTTAGTGAGGCTACCCCAAAAATCATCCCATGCATTTGCCACAGGAAAGCCCCTTTCTTAGGTAAGATTCTGAGAAGCGGCAAGTCGGGCAAAAGCTTCCCTGCGTGCGGCCTGAATATTAGAACCGTTCTCGCCATTCTCCTGCTCGTATTTAGCACGACGGAATGACAAATCATCCTGAGCATTCTTAAGACCGGTCTTTACCTGCGTAGACTGGTTATCGTACTGCTTATCTGCCTTACCCAATTCCTCAGTAAACATACCAGAATTAGCAAGACCTCGGGAAGCAAAGTCCTCAGAAAGCCCAGTCAAACCATTAGTCCTATTGCGCTTAATTCCGTCTTGAGCAACTCCGGCATCCTGATCCAGAATTCCCTTCTGACGTTCATTATCCTCAATAAACTTCTTCAAGGCATTAGCATACTGGGATTTCTGGTCCATAAAGACAGAATCAGTAGCGGCCATATCATCAGTGAATTGTTCAAAAGACATAGGGGAGCGAGATACTGAACCTCCCATATCTCCGCCACCACCAGCCATTCCTCCACCGCCTCCGCCATATCCACCCTGAATAGGTGCCATTTGCTGAGCGGCAGGACTAGGAACAGTTCCGCCGTAATAAGGAGCGGCAGGACTAGGCGCGGGAGCGGGATTAAATCGTGGCTGAATTAGTGGAGTTCCAGATGAAGGTACTGGACCATTCGGATTAGTGGGAACTCCAGTTGAGGCAGGGCTATTAATAAAATTCTTAAGAATTTGGGACCTATTACCCCCACCCTCAACATCATTCGTATAGCTACGCAGTGCCATTATATTCTTCCTTTGTTTGCGATATTCCTGAGCAAATTGCGCTTAGTAGTCTTTGCCAAAGCGTCACGTTCTGCATAACCACTTTTATCCAGACCGCCTCCTGCATGGGGACTTGGGGCACTACCATTATAAACTCGATTACCAACAGAATAGGCTTCATTCTGCCGCATAAACTTATTCACATAGGACGGCTTTGGCTTTGGAGGCTCAGGTGGCTTTAGATACATAGTAATTCCTCCTAATTGAACTTGTCAACGACTTTCTCCTTGGGCTGGACATAAGCTGTAATTGTGTGAACTTTGGCCGGGCCTGTAGCCTTTGTACCAAGAGTGAACAATTCAAGCTCAAAAGAGGCTTGCTTAAACCGCATGGATTTAATGAGCCTCACAAAGATACGGCCATTCTCCGTCACAGCATTAGAAGGATCGCCGCCGTCAGCTATAGAAAGATTAATCTGCAAGAATGAGAGCGGGTTTCCCCATGTACCTGCTTCAAGCTGACTATGTGTATATGCCGCAATTTGTGCGTGAGTAGGCGGAGATTTGATTGCTGTGGGAATAAGCTTAGCAAGCATTGGCCTATTCGTTTTAATATCCGCACCCCACCAAAAGAGACGCTTCATTGCGGATGGAACTTGAAAGTCATAACTCTTAGTTCGCATCTTGCAATCAATGAATTCTACTGTGACAGGTACATCACTGTATTCATCAGTTATTGCAATAAGGCTTGCAGGAGAATCTACAGCAACTCGTTTTAGCTGAATGCCATTAAGCGACGTAGATTCAGAAGCTCCGACAGAAGTATGCCGAATAGACAGATAAGCTGAGATAGCGGTATCCGGCGCAGTAAATGTCTTATCAAGAACTCCGGCGACAATAGTATGATCTACCACAGAAGTAGCACCAGAGCGCAAAAGATAAGTCATGCGTGCGACCCTAGTTCCGGCCCCAACAGTCGTCATATTGCCAGTCAGTTTCCATTGCTGACCACCACTAAGACGAATATTAAAGTTGGCATTTCCACTGCTTGGATTAAGATATCCGATAGCAGGGGAGCCAGCCGTACCTGTATTAATATTAATCGTAGTGCCTACATGCGTTACTGTGTTATTAGCTCCGACAAAGGTATTCATATAAATAGCCTGTGCCGCAGTAAAAGCAGGAACCACATTATCACTGACATTCTGGACTGTACCCTGAGAGGCACCTATATAGGTACTGGAAAGAGTAGAGGAAGAATCCGCAGGAAGTTCATAAAGCCTGCCGGGAACTCCAAGATAAGAATGCCACTGACACCATGCTCTGGAATCCAGAGAGTAGGAATAGATCGTATTGAAATACCGGACTACAAGACGCCGATTAAGAATTGAAAGATCAACGCCGGGTGCCAAACCGTCTACAGATTTTGGGTCCTCAGCGAATTTAACGAACCTATTAAGCGGTGTATAGTTATTATTCACCAATTCATAAACTCGGCCTTGGTCATATACGTAGACATAATTCTCAAATTCAAGAACAGAAGTAGCAGAAGCCGCCCCTACGGAACCAGAAATCTTATCGACTTGTCCCTTTGAAGGACTAGCGGGATATGAGAATCTCCATGTACCATCATTCTTGAATACGAGAATTGAAGAGTTGAGCGCCAATAGGGCTGTGATAAATCCACCCTCACCGGGGGCAACATCAAAGAAGTCTGCTGTATTCCAGACGGTAGGGTCTGGTCCAGATACTCCAATATTGGAGAAATACATTCTTGAGCTTTGCGACGCTGTATCCACTCCAGCAACCCAAATACGGCTCTTATACGCAACAATGCAGTTACCCTTCTTCATATCAGGAACGTCAATAGCAACGCCGCCCTTAGCCCATTTAAAGCAGCTAATAGCGGTCGTCGGAGATACTACAAAGAAGCAATCTGCATTGATCTGCACAAAGCCCATAACATTCTGAGTTGCCGCGAGAGACTTAATAACAATCGGAGCATTAGCAAAGTCTCCCATAAGAATAGCTTGCAATTCAGATGCACCTGCCGCTAATGGCTTTACTACAAGAAGATACCATTCCGTGGTAGTAGTCCTGTAAATTCCAAGAACTTTCCAGTTAGCGTCAATAGTAGACCCAGCAATAGAAGTACCAGCTACGGCTTCAAAAGGAGGACGTGACCACAGGAGCATATCTGGCCCTACCTCGAAGTTTACCAATTCTACCAATTCGGTATCTTTGGATTCACCAGACGTAGAGATATTGTTTAGACCATTATTGAACGGTCCAATCTTTACTGGGTTACCGGGCATTAGATAAAGTCCTCAGGGTCAGTCTGAATAGTCGGATAAGATGCAGATTGTTCCACAGTCATATACTGCTGACTATTCACACTTACTTCAAACTGCTGTAGCTTTACGCCGGCGGCCTGATAATTCTCGTCCAACTCCATTGCCTGTGCAATAACATACTGCAATACGGCATTGAAGAAAGAATCAGGAACGCCAAGAATATCACCGGCTGAGGTAATCTTCTTCGGTCGCTTGTTGTAGTAAATAGTCAGACCGCCAGCAATTGCTTTATCTGGCTTTGGCCAAAGATTAAGTACGCCAGTCTTGACGTACCAAATAGTGGGAGTTCCGCTATCAGAATCTCCATCAATGATGTAGTCCATAGCTTCTGAGAATGTCAGATTCTTGAGGGGACGACCATCATAGAGAATAGTCTGTAGCTTATTCAAATCAGCAAAGGCTACGTCAGTAAGGATAGGATATTTATCCTGACCTGACACAATGTTAGTAACCGCGCTTGCTTCATTAATAGTGGAGTTCTTGATGCTGATTTCAAGCTGACCCTGATTAATCCAACGGATAATATCCGCTTGAGTAAACTGGATTTCTGCTTCATCGCCAACCTGACGAGTTACAGCTTCAATTACTTCCTGTGCAGTTCTGGTATACGCTTCAATTGACATTATCCAACTTTCCTGTCCCCATGCTTAAAGGTGTGAAGTGGACTTCTAGCAATAGTGTGAAAGATATCCAGGTTTTCGTTACGCTTTTCCAGAATCGCATCATTCTTGATCTTAGCCTTAGCGGCCTTATCTGCCTGAAACTTATCGTAGACAGCCTTAACGCCGCGAGCCGCAGTATCGTGCTCATAAAGCCACTGATAAACGAAACGGATATTACATTCATTTTCACGCAATTCCTTCAACACTGCACCGGTCAGTGCGTCAGTCAGTGCAAAGGGAAATTCTTCCCGCTTATCCCGAACATTAAGAGGCACCTGAGCCAGTCGAACATTGGGATAACGTTCTGCAATTGACTGTGCAAGAAACTGGTGATCCTGTGACATTCCTGTACCTGATTCAGGATCAAGAATATACGCGCTGTTAATTGCCTGTTCTGTAAGACCGAAACTCATGATTACTCCTATTGATAAAAAGCCGTCTGGACATAAGTATGCCCTAGCTTATTGGGAGTAATCAACAAGCTAGGGCGATACCATACTATTTACTTGGCCTTGAGAGTAAACTCAAACCCCTCTTCAATTTCAGCTTTAATCGTCGCTACAACTTCTTCCGAAACATCAGGAATAGTTTTGACAATATCAATAACTTTGGCCGCATTCCAAGCGGTATGCGCCCTGACTTCATTAATAACGTCACCGATACGGGCATTGATAGTTGCCTGATTAAACTTATTAGTTTCGTGAATGTACTGCTTAAGCTGATCCTCAGTCATGAATTCATCTCCTTCATAGTAATCTGTCATATAGATTCGTGGATTAACTCGACCATAGGTATTGCTACTAAGATCAAAGTTATAAGGCAAGCATCCAACATGGCAATGTGGGCCAGAACTTACTCCTGTATTACCGTCGGTATTACCTGTTAGGGCAATAATCTGACCACGAACAACCCGTTGGCCATTAGTTACCAGAATCTCTGACAAATGGCCGTATTCAAAATAAGGGGCAGTTTCGCCGTCCATATTAAGGATAACCATCTTGCCGCCATACTTAAGATTCCAACCAAAGTTATCCGCATAAGTTGAATCAAATTCACCACAGAAGGTAACATATCCATCGCCAGCGGCCCTAACAGGCGTTCCAGTAATAGTTAGCCAATCATCACCATTATGGCCGCCAGAAGGATTAGGTCCAAGATTTGGCCTTGATCCAAATTCCTGCCCGAGTTCAATATCTTGGTCGAAAGGAAGTAGGTATCCCATTTATTTGTTCCCTACTATAAAGGACCAAACAAGAGCGCCAATTGCAATAACAGGACTCAGTATTTGGGCAGTCCTTGGCATAGCAGCATTTGCCTTGTTATTAGCATCAACCATATCGGCACGCAATTCGGTAATATGTGCGGCGTTGATAGCTGTTTTACCGTCAACTGCACCAATTTTACCATTTAGATCAGTATTCATAGCTGTCATGTCAGTTCGCATTTGACGGCTAATAATTTCCTGATCTGTTAATCGACGAGCATGTTCTGTAACAAGTGTGGAAATAATACCTTTAATCTCCCCCAATTGCCCATAGATTGCCCCCATATCCTGTGCAGAATCAGGCATTATCTACTCCTTTTAGTTCACCAATGTCTACTCTAATCTGAGTATAAGATTGGCTATCAACGTCCCCAGCCATTTCTAGCCTTTCTTTATTGTCCCTTTATAATTGCGAGACGCTCAAATTCAAGGTCTACAGAGGCGGCACCACGCCAGCCAAGAATTACATCAAGTCGATTAATCGTTGGACCAATTGTGGAGCGCCAAGTAGTAAGAATCATTTCACCAGAAGTAGGCATAGGTGACGTATTATTAATCCACTCAGAGGTTGCAGAGTACAGGGATTCAGCAGTATATGTAATTGTTGAGTCAGTTAAATGGCGCAACATGAACCTTGGCGAATTGTCTGTATTTGTACCTGCGGCCAGTGGGACAAGGTTCGACCACTTAACTTTAATAGATGCCTGTACAATATCACCCGGTGCAAATTTCCCGGTAGCAATGAGTTCTGTAGTAGAGATGCCTCGAATTGCAGTATAGGAAGCATTAGCCGAAACAGTAACTTTAGCTTTATTTCCATAACCTTCAGAAGCTGCTTCGTATACAACCCCAGTTGTTCCTGAAAGCAAAGACCATCCAGAACCATTAGTAAGGAACTGTGGATTGGCTATAACTGAAAGAGGATCAACACTGCTAGAGGTTCTAGAGGGTCGGGGTACAATATGATTACGAATAGCATCAGCAAGAGCTTTACCGAGACGAGCGGCACCTGCAATAGAGTAGTGAGTTCCATCTACTGTAGTATTAGCTACTGGAAATCCAGTAGCTGGATCAGCAAGCGGTGTCCAAATATCCAAAGGAATAACACCGCGACGAGTAAATGCCAAGTCAGTAATATAGGCATTAACAGTAGAAACAACTGTTTGAATTGAAAGCGTAGTGAATGTAGATCGTGGCGGGATATTTTCTACAACTACTCGCCTACCTACAGCTTCACATTTATCAAGCATAGTATTAAGATCAGCAATAATCTGTGCCGCAGTATATCCAGCAGTTACGCTATTTGTCGGATTACCAATAATTACCCAGTCCGACTCATATGCCAAAACATCAGTATCAAAACGAGCAACCATTTGATCGTAACGGTTTCCGCCAATACCTGCATTACGGACAAGAGTAATTGCTCCGCCAAGGAATCCTTTTGCCCAGTGAAACATTCCCCTAGCGCGTACAGCAATGCCGCCAGAGGCATCAAGAGTGTTAGATCCTTCGCCGTTCTGTTCAGTTAGAGAAGAACCGATAATAATAAAGGTATTAGCCCTAGGCGCGGCACCTTTTGAAATAGTCAAATCAGTGCCAAAAATATTTGCAGCTTCTTTAGAAAGAATGTCTACTTCTGAGTCTTTCACATCAGGAAGAAATCCCTGCTTTTTTGCTTTAGCCAATATGAGGCTAATATCATCATTCCTAGTCCCCACAGGGAATCTCCTTAACTAATGATTCCGAGAGCAATAAGTTTTGCCCTAAGATCGTTTACTAGTGCCATTGTTGTTGCGGGATCAATAGCCGCTACCGGAGTTCCTGTTTGAGTATTAGCAGGTGCAGTTCCCTGAAACTTCAAAGAACTACGAAGCTCAGGAAGTGTCTGCGGCATTCTATCTGACGAATAGTCCCTTACTGTGGCACCATTATATTCTGGCATAGTAAATCCTTTCTTTCTAAAATCTTAACAGTTAAAAAGGGCACAAAAAAGGAGGGACGCCCCAACGTCCCTCCTTAAATGTCTAACTAATTAGTTAGCATCTTCGGTAATACCAGTGCAAACACCGTGAGTGTTGCGTCGGTTAATACCAAGCTCGCTGTATTCGTAAAGATCAGCAAGGTAAGCATCATAGCGACCAGCACTATCCTGCTTCTTAGACCACATAGAACCGTCGCGGTCCATAAACTTAAATCCGTGAGGACGGTACATCTTAATGTCCTTTTCATTCACGAAGTAAGTCTTACCTGCCGGAGCATCAATATCCGTAAGAATAGGGATGGGACCAGAAGCACCAGCATTGAATTCAAGACCGGTATAGCCACCTGCATAATCCTTAGGATTAACAAAGCGACGAGAAGCCGCAAGCAACTGCCAATAAGCTCGCTCTACGCCGGGCGTAGTAAGCATTACCGTGGTCTTTCCACCAGCGCGGGTAATACGGTCAGCCATTCGCTTCCAAATAGCCTCAGTAAGAGAACCATTAACGGCCATTACAGAGGACTTCCAGATA
>Ga0307413_10000580_pt1 | contig 12267 bp, 10 predicted proteins | sample DK1Ometagenome_3_FD_203714 | JGI IMG/M metagenome (GOLD analysis project Ga0307413, IMG submission 203714) | Maize rhizosphere microbial communities from greenhouse at UC Davis, California, United States - DK15-O-2 | ecosystem: Host-associated > Plants > Roots > Rhizosphere > Soil | place: USA... | reverse complement strand
CATCTCGCTGATGTCGGCGCCGGCGACGAACGCCTTGGGGCCGGCACCGGTCAGCACCACGCAGCGCACCGAGTCGTCCCCGGCGGCGGCCTCGAAGGCCTCGCGCAGGGCGTCGAGGGTCGCGCCGTTGAGCGCATTCAGCTTGTCCGGGCGATTGACGGTGACCACCCGTACGGCGGCGTGGTCGGCGATGGTGACCGGGGAGTCGGACAGGGAAGTTTCGGGCATGGGGCGGGCGCCTTGCGGGGTGGGATGAGGGTCGGCGGCTGACCGGCGGGCCATGGCCTGACGGCCGCGGCGGAACTCCGGCGGCATCGTATTGTCAGAGCCTGGGCGTCAGTGGCGGTTAAGCGCTGCCGCCGTTATCCTAGCGCGTCCATCCGGGTCGGTTCGACCGGACGGTGCATCCCGAGCATCAAGGCAAACCGGGGCGGTGTCGCCGCTTCGCGTCATCACCGGAGGTTCCACCGAATGAAGTTGCGTTTGATTGCGGTCGCAGTGGCGGCCCTGACCCTGACCGCGGGCCAAGCCGTCGCGCAGGACACCTCGTCCGAGAAGGGCAAGCTGAGCTACGCGCTCGGTTACGACCTGGGCCGCAACGCCAGCGAGAGCGGCGAGGCGCTGGACGTCAACACCATCGTCAAGGGCCTGCAGGACGGCTACGCCAAGAAGGAGCCGTCGGTTCCGGTCGACCAGCTGCGCACTGCGGTCGAGAACATGCAGAAGCGCCAGCAGGCCAAGGCCAAGGCGGCATGGGACAAGGCGGCGGCCGAGAACAAGACCCGCAGCGATGCGTTCATCGCCCAGAACAAGGCGAAGTCCGGCGTGAAGTCGCTGCCGAGCGGCGTGCAGTACCGCATCGTCGAGACCGGCAACGGCGCCAAGCCGACCCAGGCCAGCACCGTGCAGTTGCAGGTTGGCGGTCCGTTCCCGTGGGGCGAGCGCGGCCAGAACGCCGAGGCGCGCACCATGCCGGAGATCAAGGTCAGCGAAGTCGAGATGCCCGCGATGCGCGAAGTGCTGCTGCAGATGCCGGCCGGCTCCAAGTGGGAAGTCACGCTGCCGGCCGACAAGGCCTACGGCGCCGACCCGCGCACCGGGATCCCGCCGAACATGGCCGTGCAGTTCGAGATCAAGTTGCTGAGCGTCAAGTAATCGACCGCACCGGTAACCGTTCCACCTTTGCGCCGGCCCAATGCCGGCGCAATTGTTTTGAGACCCGCGACAAACAACGATGACCACCCTCTACCGCGCCGTCCTGAGCCCCTGCACCGGCGTCTGCTGCCTCGACGAGCAGGGCCTGTGCGAGGGCTGCCGCCGTACCAGCCACGAGATCGCCCGCTGGTCGCAGATGAACGACGACGAGCGGCTGCGGCTGATGGAGGAGGTACTGCCGGCGCGCGAGGGGTACAGCGGGTGACCGATGCCGGGCTTTCGGCCGGGCTGCGCGAGATCGCACAACTGCGTGCCGCGCTGCGGCCACTGGACGCGCTGCCATCCGACATCGGCTGGAACCGGGACGAACTGGCCGACCTGCTGTTGCCGGCAACCGAACTGGCCGACGCGGCGGTGCTCGTAGGCCTGGTCGCCCGCGCGCCGGGGACCGCCGTGGTGCTGACCCGGCGTACCGATGCGCTGCGCAACCATGCGGGGCAGGTCAGCTTTCCGGGAGGCCGGGTCGAACCCGATGACGACGGTGCGATCGCGGCGGCGCTGCGCGAGACCGACGAGGAGATCGGTGTGCCGGCCGGGCAGGTGGTTCCGATCGGTTTGCTCGACCCGCTGGTGACCATCACGGGGTTCCGGGTCCTGCCGGTGGTCGCCGCGATCGACCCGGCCTATGTCGCCCGTCCGGACCCCGGCGAGGTCGCCGAAGTGTTCGAAGTGCCACTCGCGTTCCTGCTGGACCCGGGCAACCTCGATCAGCACGAAGTCGAGTTCCGCGGCCGTCAGCGGCGCGTGTTGGAATTCCGTTATCCCGCGCAGCGGATCTGGGGCGCCACCGCGTCTATCCTGTGGAACCTGCGCCAGCGGCTGGAGGGCCTGCAATGAACCAATCCGCAAAGAACTGGCAGGCGCTGGTCAATGCCGGCGAACTTGCCGCCGCGCTCGGCCGCGAGGACCTGGTGATGCTCGACGCGCGCGTGCTGCTGACGGACCGCGCGGCCGGCGAGGCCATGTACCGCCAATCGCACATCCCCGGGGCGCGCTACGCCGACCTCGACCGCGACCTGTCCGACCACGGCAGGACGGGCGGTCGCCACCCGTGGCCGGACGCCGCGGACTTCACCGAAACCCTGGGCCGCTGGGGCATCCGCCCCGACACGCAGGTGGTGGTTTACGACGCCGGCGACGGTGCCCTGGCGGCATCGCGTGCCTGGTTCCTGCTGCGCGCGCTCGGTCATCGCGACGTTGCCGTGCTCAACGGCGGCTGGGCCGGCTGGACCTCGCTGGGCCTGCCGGTCGAGTCGGGGGAATCACCGACGGTCGTGCCAACGCCCTACGACGCCAGCTTCGACGAGGACCGGCTGCTGGATGCCGATGCGGTGCAGGCGCACCTCGACGCCGGCGGCATGTTGATCGACGCTCGTGCGGCCGAGCGGTTCCGCGGCGAATTGGAGCCGCTCGACAAGGCCGCCGGCCACGTGCCCGGCGCGGTCAATCGCCCGTACGCGGACAACCTGCGCGACGACCACTTCAAGCGCGCCGACATCCTCGCCGCCGAGTTCAGCGCGCTGCTGGCCGGGCAGGCGCCGGACGAGGTGGCGGTGATGTGCGGCTCCGGCGTGACCGCCTGCCACCACCTGCTGGCGATGGCGCACGCCGGGCTGCACGGGGCGAAGCTGTTTACCGGGTCGTGGAGTGGTTGGCTCGAGGATCCTTCCCGGCCTGTTGCCACGGGGCCGGCCGCCGACGCCGATGCCGGTTTGGATGCTGGTTCCGGTTCCGGTCCAGGTTCCGTGTAGGGGCGACGTAAGTCGCGATTTCACGGATAACCGGGATCGCCGTGCGATCGCGACTTACGTCGCTCCTACACCGGGGTGAACGCCATGTGCCGATATCCGCCGGTCGTACCGGTGGCGACGTCACCCGGGCAATACCCCCAGCCGGTCCTATTTCCCCAGCCGCGCAACCAGCGCACGCAGCGCACCCTGCGTGCCCGGCGCCGACCACGCCTCGATGAACCGCTCCAACTGGATATGTTCCGGCTGCAGCGCCTCCAGCAGATCGGCGCGTGCGATCCGGCGCGTCTGCAACATCGCTTCGCGCGGCAATGCCAGCAGTTGCTGCAACCATTCGCGCGCCCGCGCGGCGACCTGCTCGATATCGATCAGTTCGTCGACCAGGCCGATCTGCAGGGCGCGCTCCGCTTCCACCAGATCGCCCATCACCAGCAGTCGTTCGGCGCGGCCGACGCCGACCGCGCGGCGCATCAGGCGCTGGATACCCTCGGGTGCGACCAGGCCGACTTGCGTCTCGTTGAGGCCGATGCGGTAGTCGCCGGACGCCATCACCCGGTAATCGCAGCACAACGCCAGCACGCAGCCGCCGGCCGGCGCATGCCCGGCGATGGCGGCGACCACCGGCAGCGGGCACGCGGCCAGTGCGCGCGCCGCGGCGAAGAAGCTCTGCCAGGCCGCGGTGAGTGCCTCGCGGTCGTCGCCGAGGCCGAGCAGGTAGGGCACGTCGAGCCCGGCGGAAAACACTTTGGGTCCACCCGACAGCACGATGCCGCGCGCCTCGGCGGTTACCGCTGCGTCAAGCGCGGTACGCAACTCGCGGCACAGCGCCGGATCGAGTGCATTGACCGGTGCCCGCGCGAGTTTCAGTTCGACGATGCCGTCGCCGTGGTCGACCCGCTCGACACAGCTCACGGCGTCACTCCCTCGGGCCAGCGGTAGCGCACCGTGTAGGTCAGGCGGGCTTCGCCACCGGCCTCCACCGGCACGTTGAACTCGACGTGGCGCGCGTCCTTCTTCTTGGACGGCACGCTGCTGGCGGTGACTTCCCAGTCGCTCCAGCGCGGCAGCGGTTCCACCACCCGGATTTCGACATCGGTGTCCTTGGCGTTCTTCAGCGTCACCGCGAACGACTCGGTGATCGTGCGGCCGCTGCGGTCGACCCGCAGATCGGTCGCCTCGCGCTCGGCCGTGAGGTCGAACACGGTGCCGACTTCGAGCCGGATCTCGGCGCCCGCCGGCGTGTGGCCGAGCTGCGACTCACCGAGGAAATCGGCGCCGTCGTAGACGCGGACACGACCCGCCGGGAGCGGCTGGCCGAGCCCGGCTTCCTTGGTGTTCTGCACCGACACCGCGGCCTTGACCGGCAATTCGCCGGTGCTGCCGCGCTGGTTGGGCGCGATCAGCGGGCGCGGCGGCTGCCAGTCCGGCGCGTCGGCATCGACCACGTAGGCACGCTCGCAGGCGATCGCGTCGCGTCGCGGGAACAGTGCCACGCGCTCGGTGGCACCGCTCTGGATCGGCGTGGTGCCGGGCACCTCGTAGGCGTGGTACTCGCCGGAAGCGCGCTGCTGCGGCATGCCCGGCGGCGGGGGAGCGGCCGCGACGCTGTCGTAGGCCTGGCCGCGCGCCATGTACTGGCGCTGCGGCTGCACCCGGCTGGGCTCGCCGGCGACCAGGGTCAGGTGTGCTTCGGCGAACGTCACGCCCGCGCGGTTGGCGACCAGCGCGGCGCCGTCCAGCGCCAGCTTGCAGCCTTCCTTGTCGTCGACCCTTGCCAGGTACTCGGCGCGCCACGCGAGCCCGCCCATCGGGTAGGACAGCAGGAAATCGGCGTCGCCATCGGCCTCGGCGCGCACCGTCCATCGCAGTTCCGCCTGCTGCGGCAACAGGCTGGTGCCGTCGACCACGCTGAAATTGTCGTAGTCACGCACGACCTTGACCCGCCCGTCGCCCAGCGCCAGGGTCAGGCCGTCGCTGGCCGCCAGCAATACGCCGGTATCGGTCTGCTTGGCGCCGCCGGCGGTGTGTTCCACCGTGATGCGCTGTCCGATGATCTGCGATACCAGGTCGCCGGTGCCGGACAGCGGCGCGACATAGCGTTGCGACTCGATCGCGACACCCGGTGTGCGGGCCTGCAGGCTCGCCGCCTCGACATCCATCGCGGCCGGCACGCTGGTGGCGGACACCGCGTTGAGACCGGTCTTGAGGGTGTAGTGCAAAGGCCGCTCGACCAGCGCGTAGCCGGGCATGTCCGGGCCGGGTGCGCCGCTGCGGGCCAGCGCGTCGTAGTCGCCGCTGTAGACCGTCAGGCGTGTGATCCCGGCGTTGGCCGCGGCGTCCTTGTCGGCCGGCCGGGTCGGGGTGGCGGCCGGAGGCGGCTGGCTGGCATCGGGTGCACGCTCCTCGGGCGAACACGCTGCCAGCGTGCAGGCAAGGGCAAGCAACGAGAGGGGACGGTGCATCGCGGACTCCATTCTGGCCTGCCGGTATCATAGGCCGATGCGAACATTCCATGCCTCCCTGTTGCTGGCGCTGGCCGCGATTGCGTTCAGCGTCACCGCCTGCGCGCGTGAATGCGCCCCCACCGTGGCCGATGGCTGGGTCCGGATGCCACCGATGTCGATGCCGATGCTGGCCGGGTTCGGCCGTATCGAAAATCCATGCACGGTGCCGCTGGTGGTCACCGGTGCCAGCAGCCCGTCGTTCGGCGAGGTGTCGTTGCACGAAACCCGCATCGTCGATGGCGTCAGCCGGATGCGTGCGGTGCCGGAGCTGCGCATCGCGCCCGACGGCGACGCGATCCTCGAGCCCGGCGGGCTGCACCTGATGCTGATGCAGCCGAACGCACCGCTGGAGGCGGGCAGCCGGGTGGTGGTCGAGTTCGAATTGAAGGATGGCGGTGTGTTGCGCGGCGAATTCGAGGTACGCAAGCCCGGGAACTGAGGCTCAGCCGGAACAGGCCTCGCGCACTTCCGCCGGCAACGGCGCGGCCGCGCCGCTGTCACGGTCGATCCAGACCATCACCACGTGGCCGTCGCAATACAGCACGTTGCCGTCGGCACCATCGACGATGCGATGGCCGATGGTCAGGCTGGTATTGCCGAGCCGCTCGACGAACAGCTCGATCACGACCTGCGCCGGCCACGCGATCGGGCGCCGGTAGTTGAGCTGCGCGGCGGCCACGACGGGTGCGACATGGTCATCCAGCCCCTTGCCGGGGACGCCGATCATCCACTGCAACCGCGCTTCCTCCAGGTAGCTGAGGTACTTGGAATTGTTGACGTGGTTGAACGCGTCGAGGTCGCGCCAGCGGACCGGCATGGGGACCCGGGCCAGTGACGCCGGGGTAGCCGCTGCGACAGCGGCGGGAACGGTCTGCGCCGCGGGCTTCGCCGAATCGTTCGTGGCCGCCGTGGCCCGTGGCTTGCGTGTGGCGCTCTTCTTCGTTGCCTTCTTCGCGGCCGGTTTGCGGGCGGCCTTGGCGGGCTTGTCGGGTTTGTCGTTGTCGCTCATGCGGCGGACTTCTTCCTGGTGGCCTTGCGCGCCGCCGGCCGCTTGGCCTTGGGCGCGGAAGCAGCGGTGGATCTGGACGCCTTGGTGGCCGATTCCAGCAGCGGCGCGAGGAAGCGGCCGGTGTAGGAATGCTCCAGCGATGCGATGTGTTCCGGCGTGCCGGTGGCGAGGATGGTGCCGCCGCGGTGGCCACCCTCGGGGCCGAGGTCGACCACCCAGTCGGCGGTCTTGATTACGTCGAGGTTGTGCTCGATCACCACCACGGTGTTGCCGTCGTCGCGCAGGCGGTGCAGCACCGTCAACAGATGCTCGATGTCGTGGAAGTGCAGGCCGGTCGTCGGCTCGTCGAGGATGTAAAGCGTCTGCCCGGTGTCCCTGCGCGACAGTTCCTTCGACAGCTTGACCCGCTGTGCCTCGCCGCCCGACAGCGTGGTCGCCGACTGGCCGAGCTTGATGTAGCTCAGGCCGACATCGACCAGCGTTTCGAGCTTGCGCGAGATCGACGGGATTGCCTCGAACAGGTTCAGCGCGTCCTCGACCGTCATCTCCAGCACGTCGGAGATGTTGTAGCCCTTGTAGAGGATCTCCAGCGTCTCGCGGTTGTAGCGCTTGCCGCCGCACAGGTCGCAGGGCACGTAGACGTCGGGCAGGAAGTGCATCTCGACCTTGATCAACCCGTCGCCCTGGCAGGCTTCGCAACGGCCACCGCGCACGTTGAAGCTGAAGCGCCCCGCCGCGTAGCCGCGCGCGCGCGCTTCCGGCACCTGCGCGAACAGTTCGCGCAACGGCGTGAACAACCCGGTGTAGGTCGCCGGGTTGGAGCGCGGGGTACGCCCGATCGGCGACTGGTCGATGTCGACGACCTTGTCGAACAGGTCCATGTTCTCGACCGACCTGTGCGGCGCGACCGTACGCGAGGCGCCGTTGAGATCGTTGGCGGCGAGGGTGTAGAGGGTGTCGTTGATCAGCGTCGACTTGCCCGAGCCTGACACGCCGGTCACGCAGGTCAGCAACCCGGCGTGGATGTCGAGGTCGACGTTCTTGAGGTTGTTGCCGGAGGCGCCGCGCAGGTGCAGGGTCATTTCCGGATTGGGCGCGTGCCGCTTGGCGGGGACCTCGATCCGCTTCTTGCCGCTGAGGTACTGGCCGGTCAGCGAGCGCGGGGCCTTCAGCAGGTCATCGAACGAACCTTCGGCCACCACCTCGCCACCGTGCACGCCGGCGCCGGGACCGATGTCGACGACGTGGTCGGCCAGCCGGATCGCGTCCTCGTCGTGCTCGACCACGATCACCGTGTTGCCGATGTCGCGCAGCCGGGTGAGGGTGCCGAGCAGGCGCTCGTTGTCGCGCTGGTGCAGGCCGATCGAGGGCTCGTCGAGCACGTACATGACCCCGACCAGGCCGGCGCCGATCTGGCTGGCCAGGCGGATGCGCTGGGCCTCGCCGCCCGACAGCGAGTCGGCCTTGCGCTCCAGGTTGAGGTAGTCGAGGCCGACATCGACCAGGAAGCGCAGGCGGTCGCCGATCTCCTTGACGATCTTGGTCGCGACCTCGCCACGCCAGCCCGGCAGGTTCAGCCCCTTGAAGAACGTCAGCGCCTCGTCGATCGGCAGCACCACGATGTCCGACAGCGGCCGCTCGGCCACGAACACGTTGCGCGCCGAACGGTTGAGCCGCGCGCCGCCGCACTCGGTGCACATCCGCTCGCTGATGTACTTGGACAACTCCTCGCGCACCGCGGAAGACTCGGTCTCGCGGTAGCGCCGCTCCAGGTTCGGAACGATGCCCTCGAATTTGTGCTTGCGCTGGTGGCGGGTGCCGCCCTCGCTGAGGTAGGCGAACGAAATCACCTCGTCGCCGCTGCCGAACAGCACGGCCTTGCGTATGCCTTCCGGCAACTCCTGCCATGGCGTCGCGACGTCGAACCGGTAGTGCTTGGCCAGCGACTGGATCAACTGGAAATAGTAGGCGTTGCGGCGATCCCAGCCGCGCACCGCACCGGCCGACAGCGCCAGCTCCGGATGCACCACCACCCGCGCCGGGTCGAAGAACTGGGCCACGCCGAGGCCGTCGCAGGTCGGGCAGGCGCCCACCGGCGAGTTGAACGAGAACAGTCGCGGCTCCAGCTCCGGCAGGGAGTAGTCGCAGACCGGGCAGCTGTACTTGGACGAGAACAGCAGCGGCTTGGCGTCGGCGTCATCCAGCGACTGCACCTGGGCCATGCCGTCGCCGAGCTTGAGCGCGGTCTCGAACGACTCGGCCAACCGCTGCTTCAGGTCCTCGCGCGGACGGAAGCGGTCGATCACCGCCTCGATGGTGTGCTTCTGGCGCAGCGCCAGCGGCGGCACCGCATCGATCTCGTGCAGCTCGCCGTCGACCCGCACGCGCACGAAACCCTGCGCGCGCAACTGCTCGAACACCTGTGCATGCTCGCCCTTGCGCTCGCGGATGACGGGCGCCAGCAGCATGTAGCGTTGCTCGGCGGTCTCGGGCTTGTCTGCCAACGCGATCACCTGGTCGACCATCTGGCTGACCGTCTGCGCTTCCAGCGGGTAGCCGTGGTCGGGGCAGCGCGGGGTGCCGACGCGGGCATACAGCAGGCGCAGGTAGTCGTAGATCTCGGTGATCGTGCCGACGGTGGAGCGCGGGTTGTGCGAGGTCGACTTCTGCTCGATCGAGATCGCCGGGCTCAGCCCCTCGATGTGGTCGACGTCGGGCTTCTCCATCACCGACAGGAACTGCCGCGCGTAGGCCGACAGCGACTCGACGTAGCGGCGCTGGCCCTCGGCGTAAATGGTGTCGAACGCCAGCGACGATTTGCCCGAGCCGGACAGGCCGGTGATCACGATCAGCTTGTCGCGCGGCAGGTCGAGATCGATGTTCTTGAGGTTGTGCGTCCGCGCACCGCGGATGCGGATGAAATCCATCGCCATCGGGAGCCTGCAAGGGGGGAGGGTGCCGCCGGGATCGACGGACAACAGGGGAGCGTATCGGCCTCCTGAAATGGGGGCAAATGCCGTCAACAAAAGGGCACGCGGGAGCCGCCCGGCAAGCGCCCGGCCGTTGGTTCAGTCGGTCCATAAGCAAACGGCCCGCACAGGGCGGGCCGTTTGCTGGCGGTTACCGGTTTCCCGGCTTATTCAACGCTGACCGCGCTCCAGGTGGCGGCGACCGCGGCGTATTCCGCGGATTCCGCACCGTACAGGTCGGTGGCGGCGTTCAGGGTGGCCACGCGGGCCCCGGCATAGTCGGTGTCCTCGACCATGTAGCCGGTCAGGGCGAGATACCAGATTTTCTCGGCGGCCTCGCGGCCGATGCCGGCCAGCGAGGTATCGCCGTTGCAGACCATGTCGGTGGTGGCGAGGTCCGCGCCGGTGCCGGCGCCCCAGCCGTCGGGTACCACGGCGCCCTCGGCCAGCAGGTAGAAGAAGTGGTTGGCCACGCCCGAGCTGTAGTGCACGTCCATGCCGCCGACATCGGGGCTCCAGCAATCCGCCGACAGGCCGTCAAGGCTCGGCTTGAACATGTAGCGCAAGGCGGTCTGGTAGGGCAGGTTCGGGTCCTGGCGGAACACCAGTTCGCCGATCAGGTAGTCGCCGGGGTCGGAAGCGTTCCCGGCGAAGTATTCGACCATGGCGCCGAAGATGTCCGAGGTCGCTTCGTTGAGGCCGCCCGATTCGCCCGAGTAGATCAGGTTGGCGGTGCGGCTGGTCACGCCGTGCGACATCTCGTGACCGGCCACGTCGAGCTCGACCAGCGGGGTGACCGAGCTGCCGTTGCCATCACCGAAGGTCATGCAGAAGCAGGCGTCGCTCCAGAACGCGTTGGCGTAGTTGCGACCGAAATGGACGCGGCTCAACGCGCCCTGGCCGTCGTCGGCGATGCCGGAGCGGCCATGGATCTGGTCGTAGTAATCCCAGGTCATCGAAACGCCGTAATGCGCATCGACGCCGACGGTCTGCGAGCTGCTGTTGGTGCCGGTGCCCCAGACGTTGTCGGAGTCCACGAAAGCGGCACCCAGGCCGACCTTGCGATTGCTCATGTTGGTGGTGCGGCCACCCCCGCGCGACGGGTCGGTCAGCTGGTAGCGGCCGTTGCTGCACTGCGCGGTGCCCAGTTCGACCTGGCCGACGTACAGGCCGGTGCCGGTGCCCGACGATGCGGTGTCGCAGGTCCGCGGGTCACGCCCCGGGCCGGCGGTGTGGATGGTGTCCCACTTGTCCAGCAGCTGGCCGGTGTGCGCATCGACGATGAAGCGCATGTCGGTCGGCGTCTGGTCCTTCTTTACGCCGACATAGCGCACCTCGTAGGCCAGTGCCGGCGTCGCCTCGCCGCGTGCGTACACCACCAGGCGCGTGGTCGGCGCCTTCTGCGCGGCCACGTCGAAATGCGCGCCCGCCGCCGAGATGGCCTTGCGCCGGTCCACCGACGGGACGATGCCCGGCCGCTGCAGTTCGTCCATGGTCTGGGTCACCGACTCCAGCCCGCCGTTGCGCGAATGCACGACGATGCCGCCGCCGATCACCGGCAGTCCGCGATAGGTACGCGCAAAGCGGACGTGCTCGTTGCCCTTGCGGTCGACCACGACATCCTGCGCAACGAAACGGTCTGCCGCGGCGCGCTTGAGCATCGGCACGGACCCGCGCTGGAGCATGGACTGGGCGCGCATCGCGGAGGGCGAGGTTGCCAGTTCGCCTGCGGATGCCGCGGGGGAAATCATCAGCGCGGCCAGGATACCCGCGCCCAAAAGAGTGAATCGCATGTGGTTCTCTCCCTGATAGAAATGACCGTTCGGTCGTCGATTACCAGGATCCCCCGCTCGGAACATACGCCTTTCCGCGGCCTTGTGCATGGCCTGCCAGGACGACTGCCGGCCCGCTCGCGCAGCGGGCGCCACCGCCGTTCGCCGGGCGCGAGGCGGACGGAAGATCCACCCCGGTGACGGGGGGCGCTTGCAAAGTCATTTTTGTAGGCATATGGTCGGCCCTGTCGTCAGGGGGCGGCAGCGGTTGTGTTTTGTTGGTGTCGTGGCCGGATGGCCCGACAGCGGACACGCCTTGCACTCCTGGGACGCTCCGCGTTATCGCCGATGAAATGCAGCCTTGCAGGCTCAAACTTCATCCGAGGGGATTGACGATGCGCGGAAACAAATTCAAGGGCCCCCAGTCGCGGCGCGCCCAGACCCGTACCTACTACGTTGCTCCGATCACCCGCGCGGTCCGTGCCGCGCTGACGGCGTCCGCGATCGCGCTGGCCGGTGTCGGCGCGGTACACGCGGGCGATACCGATTGCGGCGGCATGGTCCAGCCCCAGCTCATTCGCTGCGCCGAGGTCGACGCGGCAAAGCTGCCCGTCGCCGACTTGACTACGGTCGCCGACGCGCACGCGCCCGATTCGGTAGTGGTCGCGGGTACGACCGGCATCACCGCGCCCGGCGTGGCGGCCCTCACCGCCAACATCGTCAACAGCGGCCCCATCGACAAATCCGGCAGCGGCGACGTGATCGGCATCGAGGCCGGTTTTGCCGGTGGCGACGTTTCGATCGTCAACACCGCCAATGGCAGCATCTACGCCGAATCGGTCGACGGCCTGGCCGATGGCATCTTCGCCTACGGCGCCGAGGTCACGGTCAACAACCGCGGGACGATCGAAGCCGACGGCTACGACTGGGCGGCCGGCATCGAGGCGCAGGGCGACTCGGTGACCGTCAACAACAACGGCAACATCAGCGCCACCGCCAACGCCTACGACACCGCGTACGGCGTTTACGGCCACGCCTATGGCATCTATG
>Ga0307413_10000579_pt1 | contig 12284 bp, 16 predicted proteins | sample DK1Ometagenome_3_FD_203714 | JGI IMG/M metagenome (GOLD analysis project Ga0307413, IMG submission 203714) | Maize rhizosphere microbial communities from greenhouse at UC Davis, California, United States - DK15-O-2 | ecosystem: Host-associated > Plants > Roots > Rhizosphere > Soil | place: USA... | reverse complement strand
CCGGATTTCCTGTTCCGGTCGAACACGCGCAACCTCCGCATCGTGAAGCGTCACCTCGACAAGCATCATCCGAACACGGCGGTTGTTCCGGGCGAGGTTACCGGCCGCTCCTGAAACAGCCGTAGTTGTGATATGCATGCCCTCTCTGCGGGGGCAGGCACATGGCCAAGGACCAGAAGACTGTTGCCATCGGCGCCGTCAGCGGCATCGCCATTATGGTATTGCTCGTCTGGGCGATCGCGACGCACTTCCCGGAACCACGAGTCATTGATTCCAACGGCGACCGGCTTGCCTACGCATTCCGCTGGTCGGTGGTCGCGGTTCTTCCGCTCTTCGTGATGCTCGCTGCCGTCGGCAATGCGCGATTTCTCAGCGAGGCGATCGATCCGACGCTCGGCAAGGAAAGCGCGAAGATGGGCGTCGACGGCCGCGTCGCCGACAACACGCTGCAGCAGTTCGTCTGCTTCCTGGTCGGCATCGTCGCTTTGTCGGTCAGCCTTCCGATCGAACGCATCAGCTACGTGCCCGCAGTCGCGATCACATTCGTGATCAGCCGCATCATTTTCTGGATCGGCTACCGCATTCATCCGCTCTACCGGGCGCCGGGCTTCGCCTCGACCGCCTACATGAACGTTTTCATGTACGTCGCGGTGATCTGGATGCGGCTGGCCTAGTCGCCGCTGATCTTCGGATCGATGATCGGCCTGCCTACGTCACCCTGCCCTACTGTCCGCCCCGCCATTTCCAGCATGCGCTCCAGCGGCACGCGGGCGCGGTCCATCACTTCCGCCGAAAGCTCGATCCGCGGCTCGAGGTCGCGCAGCGCGACGTAGAGCTTCTCCAGCGTGTTGAGCGCCATGTACGGGCACATGTTGCAGTTGCAGTTCCCGTCGCCGCCAGGGACGCCGATGAACGTCTTCTGCGGCGCCGCTTTTTCCATCTGATGAATGATGTGCGGCTCCGTCGCGACGAGGATCGTCTGCGCGGGCGAGCTCAAGGCGAAGTCGAGGATCGACTTGGTCGACCCGACGTGATCGGAATGATCGATGATGTGCGGCGGGCACTCCGGATGCGCCGCGACCGGCGCGTCGGGGTACTCGGCCTTGAGCTTCAGCAGCTCCGTTTCGCTGAACGCCTGGTGGACGATGCACACGCCTGGCCACAGCAACATCTCGCGGTCGAACTTGCGCGCCAGATAGCCGCCGAGATGCCGGTCGGGGCCGAAAATGATCTTTTGCTCCTTCGGTATCTGATCGAGGATCACCGCGGCGGACGAGCTGGTAACGATGATGTCGCTGAGCGCCTTCACCGCCGCCGAGCAATTGATGTAGGTCAGCGCAATATGGTCCGGATGGGCTGCGCGGAAGGCGGCGAACTGGTCCGGCGGGCAGCTGTCTTCGAGCGAGCAGCCGGCATCCATGTCGGGCAGGATCACCGTCTTCTGCGGTGACAATATCTTCGCCGTTTCAGCCATGAACCGGACACCGCAAAAGGCGATAACGTCCGCGTCGGTGGCGGCGGCCTTGCGCGACAGATCAAGGCTGTCGCCGACGAAATCCGCGAGGTCCTGGATTTCAGGCTTTTGATAATAATGCGCGAGGATAACGGCGTTACGCTCGCGCTTCAGCCGCTCGATCTCGGCGAGGAGGTCGACGCCCTTCAGGCTCTGCGTTGGTGCGGTCATCTATTCCCCTCGGCAGCGCGTCGTCGCTGCGCCTCTGCAATGGCTTCATTATATGGCGTCGAGAGGTCCAGATAGGAAGGATCGGATGTCCTTTCTTCTCCAGCAAAACGTACCTGCACGTTGACGTCGTCTAACCGAGTCGTCTTCAAGGGCACCTCAAGAAGCGCGGCTATTCGAGTTCGAGCTTCTTCTTGAGCTCGGGCCATATTCTCTGTCTCCCGGGCATTTTCATCCGCCTTCTGGCGAGTCAATTTGAGAGCTCGGCTCACGAGGTTCGCACTCGCTTCCCGCGAGACCCAAAACCCCTCCGCCTCGCCGACTTTGCCCTTGGTCAGGTCTATGTGCGGTTCCGCAACCCGAACATCCGGCACTTCTATCAGCAGCGTCTTCGACGTCGGATCATATCGAGCATCGTCGCGTCCAAGACCTGATAGATCGACAAAATAGTCGACCGAATAGGGAAGTGTGGCCTTCAACTTGGAATCGAAGATTGTCCCGCGATTCACACTCGTCACGTCGATTGTGCCGCTGACGTTCGACACCTTGAGATCGGTTTTCCCGGCAAACGTCGACGACACCACTTGCGCAAGGCCTTCCGCCGTCGCGATCTCTTCGTCCCGACGGCGCTCCTCAGAAGCACGCCACTGACACGTGGCCACTCCCAGCACGAGAATGAGAACCACAATCGTGATGATGATCTGCTTGGGCGTGAACTTTAGGGTCTGAGCCATTGTTCTCCTTTACGAACAACGAGCCCGCGCTTTTCTAGGTCCAAGAGATGGGCGAGAACCGATCCGCCGGCCGCGGTCACCAAACGCGGGTCGAGCCCGGGATAGGCGTTGGCAACGATGTCGGGGATGTCGCGCGGCTTCTCACCGACGAGCCGCAGGATCTGCTTCTCCCGCTGCATGCGGTGTCCCATTAGTCCGCGTACATATTGCTGCGGCTTGGTCACGGCCGGCCCGTGTGCGGGATAGTAGACGCGGTCCTGCCGCTGCCGCAATTTGTCGAGACTGGCCATGTAGGCCGCCATCTCCCCGTCGGGCGGGACGACGACCGTGGTCGACCAGCCCATGACGTGATCGCCGGTCAGTAGCGCATCGCCAACCGCGAAGCACAGATGGTTGGACGTATGGCCAGGCGTCGCGACGGCGGTGACGGCGATGCCGTCGACCTCGATGCTTTCGCCATCCTCGAGGATCCGGTCGGGCGAGTAATCCCCGTCGAAGGCGGCATCCGCGCGTGGGCCGACCGTTTCCAGCGCTAGTGGAGCGCATCCGATGATCGGCGCTCCCGTAGCGTCCGCTAACGGTCTGGCCGCCGGACTGTGGTCGCGATGCGTGTGCGTGCACATGATTCCTGCGACGCAGCGTCCGCCGATGGCTCGAAGCAAGGCCTCGATATGCTCCGGCAAATCCGGCCCGGGGTCGACGACCGCGAGTTCCTCGTTCCCGATCAGATAAGTTTGCGTGCCGTAGTAGGTGAAGGCCGAAGGATTGTGCGCGAGGACCCGGGCGATCCCGGGCTCGAGCGTCTCCAGAAGTTCGTATGGGGCATCCACCCGCCCCTCTTGCACGAGTGGCCGCGGCTACGAAATCCCCGGCAAATCTATTCCGCTGGGACGGCGATCGGCCTGCGTGAGGTCACGGGAGCCTCAACCAACCTCTGGGCCCGGGCCGCGAAGGCCTGTCGATAGAGGCTGCCGAACAAGGCTTCCATGCTGCGGTCCCAGCTATACTGGCGCGCCTCGTCCTGCGCGATCTCGCCCATCTGGCTTCGGTCCGAGTTCAGGACAGCCAGGATATTCGCAGCCATCGCATCGGAATCGTCGACGGGACCGAGGCGGCCGATAGCGTCGGTGACGCGGTCGACCATCGCACCGGCGGCAACGCCGACGACCGGAAGGCCGGACGCCTGCGCTTCGACGATCGACACGCCGAACGTCTCGTCGGCCATCCCGGAAACGTACAGGTCCGCGCTTGCGAGCCATCGGGCCAATTGCTGCCGGTCGCGGACGAAGCCTGGCGTGTGGATCCGCGCGTCACCCAATGCCGCAATCTCTTCGCGAAGCGGGCCTTCACCAAGAAGTACCAGCCGCGCACCCAGCGACTCCGGCAGCTTGCGGAACGCCTCCGCGACGATGTGCGGCTTTTTCTCTACGTCGAGCCTGCCGACGTAAATCAACAGAGGTTGATGGTCCTCGATCCCGAGCGATCGGCGCAACTTCAGATCTCGTCGCGAAGGGCCGAAGTCGCCGAGCTCGGCGCCCAGCGGGACGATGCCCACGTCTTGCACACCATACGAGCGGAGCTTCGTCGCCCCGCCATTCTCGCTCAAGGCGAAGACGGCATCGAACTGGCGGTACAGGCGGCCGCAATAATTGTAGCAGATGCGGCCTGCGACACTGGCGAGCGTGGCGCCGATGACTTTGGAGAACGGCCTCTCGGCGTAGACCGTTGGGAAATCGGTGAAATAGCCGCCGACAAGTGCCGTCTCGGGATAACGCTTGCGGTGAGCGAGCGCTGCCCAGGGCAGATTGTAGCTATCCTGGCACTCGATCAGATCCGGCTGGAAGCGCTCGAGGAGAGCCCGAACCGCGCCGTTGCGAAGCATTAGCCGGTAATGCGGGCTCCCAGGCACGCGCGGCGAACGCACGGTCGCGGTGATCGCCCGGCCATCCTCCGTCACCGTATCTTCCGGTCCCGGGACGATGAGCAGGTGCCTGTGCGATGTGCGGTCGAGGATGTGGCGCCTCTTGTGCCGCAAATAGGTGCCGACGCCGCCGCCGACGTCCGACCAGCTTTGCGTCAGGTCGCAGATGAGCCGCGCCGGTGCGATCGGGCTCGTCATGTCAGGATCGTCACGGCTCATGCCGAAGCCCAACACGGACGAAGCGACAAAGTGCCATCAGCCGTGGCGGGGCAATTCTGTCGGCGCTTTTTACACATTCGTCCGGCCTCCCGCGGCCCGCCTTTGAAAATATCGCGGTTTTCCGCCGTTTATTCGAATTGGCACGCGCATTGCTACTATATGAGGGTCCACTTGGTCCCACGCCAACGAAAGGGACGGTGCAGCTGGTTTCTGGTCCCGCTCACCGTCCCTTTTTGTTTGTCCGGAGCTAGCTGGCTTCCACGCCCACAAGCTGCTGCAGCTCGCCGCTCTCGAACATTTCCATCATGATGTCGGACCCGCCGACGAACTCACCCTTCACGTAGAGCTGGGGAATGGTCGGCCAGTCCGAATAATCCTTGATGCCAGCGCGGATCTCCGGATCCTGAAGCACGTCGACGCTCTCGAACGGCACGCCGAGATGTTCGAGGATGGTGATCGCGCGGCTCGAAAATCCGCACTGCGGGAAGAGCGGCGTGCCCTTCATGAACAGCACGACTTCGTTGGCCTTCACGATCTCGCCGATGCGATTGTTTGCATCGCTCATTCTTCGTCTCCTGTCGGCACCGCAGTCTCAAGTTGCAGTGCATGCAATTCTCCGCCCATGCGCCCGCCAAGGGCTGCATAGACGAGCTGGTGCTGCCTGACCCGCGGCATTCCCGCGAACGTCGCGCTTACCACCCGGGCTGCATAATGATCGCCGTCGCCCCGAAGGTCCGTGATTTCGATTTCGGCATCGGGAATGGCTTCACGAATCAGCCGCTCGATCTCGGTTGCGGCCATGGGCATGTCAGCTGCCCTGCGCCTCGATCAGCTGTCGCTTGGCTTCAGCCGTCTTGTGGTCGAGCGTCTCGCGGATTTCGGTGTCGGTGGTTTCGATGCCTGCCGCAGTCAGGTCACCCAAAACCTTGCGGATTACGTCCTCGTCGCCCGCTTCCTCGAAATCGGCACGAATGACGTCCTTTGCATAGGATGAGGTCTCCTCTTCGGAGAGACCCATCTTGGCTGCTGCCCACTCGCCCAGAAGACGGTTGCGGCGGGCGACCAGGCGGAACTTCATTTCTTCGTCATGCGCGAACTTGGATTCGAATGCGCGCTGGCGATCGTCGAACTGGGTCATCGTGATCCCTTGCTTGTTTAGCCCGCGAAATAAGGGCGCGGACGGTGTCAGTCCAGCGTGACGACGAGTTTGCCGACGACGCGCCGTTCGGAGATCGCCTGAATCGCCTCGCCCGCACGATCCAAGGGGTAGGTGGCGCTGATCCGCGGCGAGATCATGCCCTTGCGCCAAAGCTGGAACAATGTGTCGACGTGCGCGGCGTTGGCCTTCGGGTCGCGCGCGGCGAATGCTCCCCAGAATACGCCGCAGACGTCACAGCTTTTTAGGAGCGTGAGGTTGAGCGGAAGCCGAGCGATGCCAGCCGGGAAACCGACGACCAGAAAGCGGCCCTCCCAAGCAATGCTCCGCAGGGCGGCCTCGGTGTAGTCGCCGCCGACGGGGTCGTAGATCACGTCCGCGCCTGCCGGTCCGACGGCGTCCTTGAAGAGCTGCGCTAAAGCCTTCTGGCCGTCCCGGTCGAAGGGACCGGTAGGATAGACGATCGCCTCATCCGCACCCGCGTCGCGGGCCGCCTGCGCCTTCTCTTCGGACGAGACGGCCGCAATCACGCGCGCTTCGTAGGCTTTGCCCAACTCGACCGCGGCAAGACCGACGCCGCCAGCGGCGCCAAGCACGAGCAGGGTCTGACCGGCTTGCAGCTTGCCGCGATCCAGCAAGGCGTGAATCGAAGTTGCATAGGTGAGCAACAGCGCCGCGCCTTCCTGGAAGCTTCGTTCATCGGGCAGCCGGAACGCAGACCTCGCGGGGATGACGACCTTCTCCGCGAGCGCGCCGAAGCCGGTCACGGCGACGATACGGTCGCCGACATCCCAGCCCTCGACAGCCTCGCCCACCGCTACGACCTCGCCGGCGAGCTCTCCGCCGGGAGCGAACGGGCGTGGCGGCTTGAGCTGGTACTTGTCCTCGATGATCAGGACGTCAGGGAAGTTGATGGCGGCCGCCCGAACGCGGATCAGGAGTTCGCCCGGCCCCGGTTGCGGATCGGGCAGTTCATCCAGTCTGAGTGTTTCGGGACCGCCGGGCTCATGGCTGCGAAGCGCGCGCATCTATTTGGCTGCCTCCGGGAAGAGCGGCAGTAGTGCAATGTCCTGCGGCTCGTGCTGAATGATCACCTTGGCCTTCAGGTTCCTGGCGAGCTTTTCAAAGCGATCATGCGACGCCAACGTATCCGCTCGATTGACGTTGAAGGTCGGTACGCCGCCCACCGGCCGATTTTCGCGGAAGTGATACTGGTCGCCAGAGATCAGGATCGGTCCGCTGTCGAGCCGCACGAGCAGTGCTTGATGTCCTTCCGTATGCCCCGGCATCTGAAGGATGCGCACCCGCCCATCGCCGAACACGTCCTTATCGGCTTCGAGTGGGTCGACCTTGCCGCCGCCCTTCAGCCAGCGCTCAAAGCGCGGCGCGGCGGGCGGCCATACCTTGATGACCTCCCAATCGCCCTTGCCAGTCAGCAAAGTCGCATTGGGAAAGTCCGCCGCCTGCCCCGTATGGTCGTAATGATAGTGACTGATACCGACGTAGGTCACGTCTGCAGGCTTGACGCCGATCCGCTCGAGCTGTGTGACGAGCCTTTCCTTGAGAAAGGATCCTTCCTTGTCTTTCGGCTTACCGGCGAGTGCACCGTCCAGGCCGGTGTCCCAGAGCAGCAGTCGATCGCCGTTTCGGATGAGATAGCAACTGGCGGACAGCGTCTTCTTCTGTCCGGCAAATAGGCCGGTATCGGAGAAATCACCGAGATCGGCGATGTCGATCGTGCCGCAATCCAGTCGCCAAAGTGAAAGCGGGGGCCGTTCCGCGGGTGGCGCCTGCACGGCCGTGAGCAAGAGCAGGGCTGTGAGCGCGCCGAATCGACGTTTCATGACAGTCCCTTCGCCTGAGATTGTTCGGGCGATCACTCGGCAGCCTGCGGAAAGGCGGGAAGCAGCTCGATATCGCGCGGCTCGTGCTGAATGATCACGCGGGCTCCCGTGTCCTTTGCCACCTTCTCGAACTTGTCCATCGACGCGAGGGTCTGCTCGCGGCTGGTGTTGAACGGCGGGACTCCACGCTTCTCACGGGCTTCGCGCGAATGATACATGTCACCGCTCAGCAGCACCGATCCGGACGGAAGCTTCACCAGCAAGGCCAGGTGGTCCGGCGTATGACCGGGCAGGTGCAGCGCAACGACGCTGCCATCGCCAAAGACATCGACGTCGGCAGTCGCGGCGGTCACGTTCGCACCCTCCTTGCGCCACGGCCCGAACGGGTCGTCCTTCCCCTTCGTCTGCTCGAAGTCGCCCTTGCCGATGATCAGCCGCGCACTGGGGTATTCCGCGGCCTGCCCAGTGTGGTCCGAATGCATATGGCTGATGCCGACGACGTCGATGTCCTGCGGTTTTACGCCTAGCTCGCCCAACTGCTGTGACACCGTCTTGGACAGCCGCGCCACCAGCGGTCCCATGTCCTCCTCATTGCCTGCCAGTTTCGCCGGGAAGGACGTGTCCCACAGCAAAGTCTGATCGCCGTGACGGATCAGGTAACAGCCGTCGGAAACCTCGCGCGGACCCTTCTCGTAGAGCCCCGGCTTGTCGGAGAAGAAGGCGTCGAAGTCCTTGATCGTAGCCGTCCCGCAGTCGAGCCGCGTCAGCGATATGGCGGGCTTGGCAGTCTCGGCCGCGTTCGCCGGCGTCGGCTGATTGTGCGCCTCCTCCGGCGCTCCGCCGCAAGCACTGATCGCGAGGGTCGTGGTGGCCAGAACGGCTACGAACATCTTCCGCATCTCTCTCCCCTGATTACCGCGGCGTGCCCAAAAACTGCGACGACAAATGCGCAAAGAGCAAGGCGAGGACAGCAAGCAGCGCCGCAATAAGCGCCAGCTTCTCTGCCCCCATCCGGGTCATTCGACGTACCTCGCCGTCGTCTTCGCGCGAACTTCGTCGCGGGTGATGCCCGGAGCGAGCTCGATCAGCTCGAACGGGCTTTCGTGATCCGGCCGCTGAAACACGGCGAGATCGGTGATGATCATGTCGATCACGTTCTTGCCGGTCAGCGGAAGCGTGCAGTGCGGAATGAACTTGGGATCGCCGTTCTTGGACGTGTGCTCCATCACGACGATGATCTTCTTTACGCCGGCGACGAGGTCCATGGCGCCGCCCATGCCCTTGATCATCTTGCCCGGGATCATCCAGTTGGCGATGTCGCCACTTTGGCTGATCTCCATCGCGCCCAGAACGGCCAGATCGATGTGCCCGCCGCGGATCATCGCGAAGCTCGCCGCACTGTCGAAATAGCTCGTCTGCGGAAGTTCACTGACGGTCTGCTTGCCCGCGTTGATCAGGTCGGGGTCGACCTCGTCGTCGTACGGGAACGGGCCGATTCCTAGCATGCCGTTCTCGCTCTGCAGCGTGACCGTCATCCCTTCCGGAATGTTGTTCGCCACCAGTGTCGGAATGCCGATGCCGAGATTGACGTAATAGCCGTCGCGAAGCTCCTTCGCCGCGCGCGCCGCCATCTGGTCGCGGGTCCAGCCTTTGGTCTCAAGCTGCGTGGCCATTACGCCGCCTCCCTCTGCCGGACGGTGCGAAACTCGATCTTCTTGTCGTAGGGCGCTCCGAGGATCAGGCGCTTCACATAAATCGACGGCAAATGGATACAGTCCGGATCGAGCGAGCCGACCGGCACAATTTCCTCGACCTCGGCGACGCAGACCTTGCCGCAGGTCGCGGCCGGTGCGTTGAAGTTGCGCGAGGTCTTGCGGAACATGAGGTTGCCGCTCTCGTCTGCCTTCCAGCCCTTAATGATCGATAGGTCCGCACGGATGCCTCGCTCGAGGACATATTCCTCGCCGTCGAAGACCTGGACCTCCTTGCCCTCGGCGACGAGGGTTCCGACGCCGGTCTTGGTGTAGAAGCCGGGGATGCCCGCTCCGCCCGCACGCATGCGCTCGGCCAGCGTGCCCTGCGGGTTGAACTCCACTTCAAGTTCCCCGGCGAGATATTGCCGCTCGAATTCCTTGTTCTCACCCACGTAGGACGAGATCATCTTCTTCACCTGGCGGGTGCGCAGAAGCTTGCCGAGACCTTCATTGTCAATGCCGGCATTGTTGGATGCGATGGTCAAATCCTTCGCGCCATGCGCCACGATTGCGTCGATCAGCCGCTCCGGGATGCCGCATAGGCCGAACCCGCCAGCGGCGATGAGCATTCCGTCGAACAGCAACCCTTCGAGCGCCGCTTCGGCATTGGGATAGATCTTCTGCATCCGCCACTCCTTGGCCGCGGCTCTGCCGTTGGAGGCACAGCGGGTCAAGCAGTCAGCGGACGCGGCTGCTCCTGAGGCCGGCAGCGCGAATGCCGGCCTCGGCGCAGGCCGCGTCGTCGGCGGGCGCCTCACCCGACGCGCCTACACCGCCGAGGCGGGTCTTGCCGTCGGCTGACCAAATGGGGACGCCGCCGGCAACCGTTACGACGTGTGGCGCGCGAGCGAAGCCGGGCACTTCCTTGGCACCCTCTTCCATGCCGGACGTGGGGAAGCCCCAAGCGGCGACAGCGACTGCTTTCTGCAGGGCAAAGTCGAAGGTGCCACTGCCGTTGCGATCCATTCGGATCGCGGCGACAGGATGACCGCCAAGGTCGACGACCACGATCGAATGACTCTGCTGCTTGGCCGTAGCATGCGCCGCACAGCCCGCAACGATCGCCTGGGCCGCGCGAGTGTCCAGAATTGCCGTTTGAGCGGAAGCGGCTGTCGCGGACAGCAGCATCGCGAGAGCTAAGATACGCATGTCATCCCCCTTCGTCGAAGTTGGGCGTTGTGCGGCGTCGCGATCTGACCGCAACAAGGGTTCGATGAAGCGGCGGGTCGGCTCCGCTAACCGGCGAGCGACTGCAGGCAGTGCATCGCCTCTTCGCGCCGGTCCCAGGGGACGAACAGGTGATCGTGACGGAGGGCTGCGACGATGTTGGCACTGATTCCGGCATCCGCGAGCGCCGACGACAGAGCGGCGCTTAATCCGACCGCGCTGAGGCTAGAATGCACTTCAAGGCTGATCCGAGCCCACCCGCCATCCGGATGCGCCCGGATGGCGGTGAATCCCTCATCCTCACGGATCAAAGCGAAGGCGTCGCCCAGGGTCGGCTCGTCGGTTGCTTCGAATGCGTAGCGATCTGGATGAAGGCGCGGTTCAAGGCTCGCCAGAAGCCGCGCCAGATCCGTTTCGCCGTCGGACGTGGCCCTCAGCTCCGAAGCTTGGCGAGGACGCCCTGCAGCTGCATCGCGTTGGACATGTCGCCCTCGATCTTGAGCTTGCCGGTCATGAATGCCGTCATGCCGTCGAGCTGGCCGGCGGCCATCGCCTGCCAGTCGTCCCAGGCGACCTTGATCGTGGTGTCGGCCGCGCCGTCTTCCTCAGTAACCTGCTCGCCCGCTCCGTCGAGCAGGATCACGCCCTCGCCGCCGAAGTCGAGCTTAACGCGCTTGCCCGGGATCCAGGCCTGACCTTCCTGCATGCGTGCAACGAGTTCCTGCTTCGTCATTGTTGCTTTCTCCCTTGTCAGTAACGACTAGCCGCCCGTTGAAGCGGCATCAAGGCGGGCCTATCTGCCCATCATGAGATACGAAACCGACCTCAAGCTCTTCATCGACGGCGTCTGGAAAAGCGGCGAAGGCCGCGAGTCACATGACGTGGTCAACCCGGTCACCGCCAGCGCGATCGCCGAAGTGCCTTATGCCACCAAGGCCGACTTGGAGGAGGCGCTGGAGGCGTCGAGCCGGGCATGGCCCGAATGGCGGTCGACCGACGCGGACAAGCGCGGAGCCGTCCTCCACAAGGCTGCTGCCCTCATGCGCGAACGGGTCGATGTGATTGCCGCCACGCTGACGCAGGAGCAGGGCAAAGTCCTCGCCGAAGCCAAGGCCGAGGTCATGGGTTCGGCCCAGCTGTTCGATTGGTATGCCGAGGAGATCAAGCGCGACTACGGCCGGACTTTGGTGCGTCCAGCAGGCCAGCTTTCGCGAGTGATCCGCCAGCCGGTCGGCCCGACCGCGACGTTCACGCCGTGGAACTTCCCGATTTATCTGCTGGCGAAGAAGGTTGCCGCCTCGCTCGCGGCCGGATGCACCGTCATTTCACGGCCGCCGCATGAGACTCCGGGCGTCGCGACCGAGATGTTCCGGGCGCTTGCCGACGCGGGCATTCCCAAGGGCGTCGCGCAGTTGGTCCACGGCGATGCCGACATCATCAGCCGCACGCTGATCGCCAGCCGTGTCATTCGCAAGGTCAGCTTCACCGGCTCGACCAATGTCGGCAAGCACCTGATGAAGCTGTGCGCCGACAGCATGACGCGCGTGACGATGGAGCTCGGCGGGCACGCGCCGGTGCTGATCTTCGACGATTGCGATCTTGAGAAGACGCTCGACATGGTCGTGCCGCAGAAGTTCCGGAACGCAGGCCAGGTCTGCGTCTCGCCGACGCGCTTCTACGTTCAGAGCGGCATCTACGACGCCTTCCTCAAGGGCTTCACCGAGCGCACGGCCAAGGTGAAGGTCGGCAACGGCCTGGAAGCCGACACCAGGATGGGCCCGCTCGCCAACAGTCGCCGTCCGGACGCG
>Ga0307413_10000577_pt1 | contig 12300 bp, 10 predicted proteins | sample DK1Ometagenome_3_FD_203714 | JGI IMG/M metagenome (GOLD analysis project Ga0307413, IMG submission 203714) | Maize rhizosphere microbial communities from greenhouse at UC Davis, California, United States - DK15-O-2 | ecosystem: Host-associated > Plants > Roots > Rhizosphere > Soil | place: USA... | reverse complement strand
ACCAGTCCGGCGACGACATCCGCTACCTCGCCCGCGCGATCATGCTGGCCTGGTACCTGGGCAGCTGGTACGACCCGGCCGGGCTGAAGCAGCCGATGCCTCCGGCGCGGGTGATCTCCTCCAAGGCATATACCCACGGCTGGGCATGGAACGTCGCCCAGGCGCACCCGATGGGTTACAGCGACCTGCGCTTCGGCTACTGGGCCGGCGACCCGCCGAGCCTGGCCGACTACGTCGGAGGGCCCAGCGCATGAGCACCGTTCCCGATTACGACGTCATCATCGTCGGCGCCGGCGTTTCCGGCGCGCTGATCGCCAAACAGCTCGGCGAGGCCGGCAAGAAGGTGCTGATCCTCGAAGCCGGCGCCGGCATCCCGACCAACATCAACGACTACATGGAGCGTTTCTACACCGCCGTCGCCAAGGTGCCGGAAATCCCGTACACGCCGAACGTGTTCGATCCCGACGGCAGCCTGACCCTCAGCAACCCCGGCAAGCAGAACGTCGGCCGCGCGGTCACCATGACCCTCGACGCCGGCAACTGGCAGAACCCCAGCAAGGCCTACCTGATCCAGAACGGCCCGCTGGCCTTCAGCAGCACCTACGAGCGCACCGCCGGCGGCACCGGCCGGCACTGGCTCGGCACCAGCCTGCGCTTCACCCCCAACGATTTCCGCATGAAGAGCGAGTACGGCGTGCTGGTCGACTGGCCGATCGGCTACAACGACCTGGAGCCGTGGTACGGCAAGGCCGAAGCCGAGATCGGCATCTCCGCCGACGTCGCCAACCAGGCCTACCTCGGGATCAGCTTCCCGCCGGGCTACCAGTACCCGATGAAGTCGATCCCGCTGTCGCAGGTCGACCAGGCCGTGGCCAGGGGCGTGACCGGCCAGCAGCTGCTGGGCATGCCGCTGGTCGTCACCGAAACCCCGGCGGCGCGCAACTCCGAGCCGTATCAGGGGCGCCGCGCCTGCGCCGGCAACACCAACTGCATCCCGATCTGCCCGATCCAGGCCAAGTACGACCCCAGCGTGACGCTCAACGCCGCGCTCAACACGGTCGACGCCAACGGCGAGCGCAACGTGACCCTGTGGCCGCAGACCGTCGCCGTCAACGTCGCGGTCAACGAGTACGGCGAGGTCGGCGGCATCGACTACGTGCAGTACCAGGACAACCACGGCCCGGTGACCAACAAGGGCTCGGTGACCGCGCGGCGCTACGTGATCGCCGGCCATGCCATCGAGACCCCGCGCCTGCTGCTGATGTCGACCAACGGCGGGCGCACCCCGGCCGGCGTCGCCAACAGCAGCGGCCAGGTCGGCCGCAACCTCATGGACCATCCGCTGTACCTGGCCTGGGGGCTCGCGCCGGAGCCGGTCCACGGCTACCGCGGGCCGCTGTCGACCGCCGGCATCGAAAGCACCCGCGACGGCGCGTTCCGCCGCGACCGCGCCGCGTTCCGTATCGAGATCGGCAACGAGGGCTGGAACTTCCCGATCGGTGACCCGTGGACCACGACGCTGGACTTCATCAACGGCATGAATGGCAGCCAGCTCAACCCGGGCAACACCGCGCTGTGGGGGCCGGAACTGGTCAAGGCGATGAACAGCGCGCTGTCGCGGCAGTTCCGCTTCGGCTTCCTGGTCGAGCAGTCGCCCGAGGACAGCAACCGGGTCACCCTGTCGACGACGCAGACCGACCACCTCGGCCTGCCGCGCCCGCAGATCGACTACAACCTGTCGGACTACACCAGGGCCGGCATGGTCGCCGCCAAACAGACCGCCGACGGCCTGTTCAAGCTGATGGGCGCCAAGCAGTTCACCCTGCCGCCGGCGGCGGACGCGCCCAACTCGTTCGAGGTCGAGATCGACGGCCGGACCGAGCGGCTCAAGTTCTTCGGCTCCGGCCACATCGTCGGCACCTACCGCATGGGCGACGACCCGACCACCTCGGTGGTCAACGCCGACCAGCGCGCCTGGGACCACCCCAACCTGTTCCTGGTCGGCAGCGGCGTGTTCCCGACGATCGCCACCGGCAACCCGACCCTGACCCTGTCGGCCCTCGCGCTGCGCGCGGCCGACACGTTGCTGAAGGACCTGGACTGATGCGCCCGGTCCCCGACTGCAGGCGAGATCACTCGTCGTTCCCACCGAGGAGAACCCCAATGACACCCCGTCCGTTGTCCCACGCGATCCATGCCACCGTGCTGGTGCTCATCGCCGGCTGCTCCAGTTCCGAAGCGGTGCCGCAGGACGAAATCCAACCAGCCGCTGCGGCGGCCCCGGCCAGCACCGACGTGCCGCCCGCCACCTCCGCGATCTGCCAGGCCAGCAGGTCGTGGATCACCGACCCGACCGAACCGTCCGAGGTCGCATCCAGCGAGACGTTCTGCGATTTCTACCAGTTCTCCTGGCAGTGGTTCCTCGCCCAGGTGTCGCCGGCCGACCCGTACAACCCCGCGGGTGATCGCGTATTCGAAACCAACCGGGTGGTCGATCCCGCGGGCGGCCCCGACCAGTGCACCGGTCCCGCGCTCACCGGCCGCGCCGTCGCCGCCCGGCTGCTCGACCTGCGCGACCCCAAGCCGGTCGACTTCGAAACCGACCAGGCCGACGGCAATCCGCTCTACGACCAGTCCGGCAACGTCCTCTACTACAACATGTGGTATTCGCCGGAAGAGTGCCAGGCCACCAGCGCCGGCTTCGTCGCCGGCACGATGGAGATCAAGACGGCGTGGCGGGTATTGCCCGCTGCCGATCCGGGCTACTTCACGATGCAGGCGACGCTGCCGTCGGGCGACGCACCGGTCACCCTCGGCCTGGTCGGCTTCCACCTGGTGAACTGGACGTCGCGGCATCCGGAGTTCATCTGGGCCAGCTTCGAGCACAAGGCCAACGCGCCGCTGTGCGACGGCTCCGACGCCGGCTCGGGCTGGTCGCTGGCCAGCGATGCCGCGGCCGCCTGCCTTGCGGCGAACCCGCAACCGGGCGGCGGCAGCATCAGCCCGGCATGCGCCTCGTACGATTTCAACGCACCGCCACAGAACGTGCCGAGCCCGACCCCGCCGACCGGCCCGGCCGACAACATCTGCCGGCTGTTCGCCAACGGCAACCAGCCCGGCACCGCGGTCAACGGCAACGACAACGCCGCCAACCTCGCCGCGATCCAGCAGTTGAACGCGGCGCTGGTCGGGCCCGACGGCATGCTCGCCACCTTGCCCGCGGATGACCCGATGGCGGTATGGGCCAACTACGAAATGATCGGTGGACTGTGGACCAAGGGCGGCGCCGCATCCGGCAATTCCCCGGTGCCAAGCGCAGGCGGTCCGGGCGATCCGGACAGCCCGCAGCGCGGTTCGCTGGAGCTGACCAACATGACCATGGAGACCTATGAGCAAGGCCCGACGTCGGCCATCCCCAACTGCTTCGGTTGCCATGGCTATACGCCGGAGACGCCGTTGACGGTCAGCCACATCGCCGAACGGTTCCTGCTGCCCGAGGCGACCACGGCAAACGGCAAGGCGAAGTAGGAACCATCCGGTCCAGCCGGCGCGCTCTTCCTCGCCGGCGTCTGTCGCGACCACCGGGAAGCGACCCGGAACCGGGCCGGCCTTGAGCGCCGGCCCGGTTCCGTTTCACGCTCAATGCCCGTGCACCGGCCGGTGCGCGCGCACCGCCATCACCACGCCGAGGCCGGCCAGCAGCGACACCGCCGAGGTGCCGCCGTAGCTCAGCAGCGGCATCGGCACGCCGACCACCGGCAGCAGGCCGGCGATCATGCCGCCGTTGACCACCACGTAGACGCAGAACGCCAGGCCCAGCGCGCCGGCGACCAGACGCGAATAGCCGTCGCGGGCGGAGGCGGCGATCCACAGGCAGCGGCCGACCACGAACAGGTACAACGCCAGCGTCGCCGCCACGCCGATCCAGCCGAACTCCTCGCTGAGCACGGCGAAGATGAAGTCGGTGGTGTGCTCGGGGATGTAGTTGAGGTGGGCCTGGGTGCCCTCGCCCCAGCCCTTGCCGGTCAGGCCGCCGCCGCCGATCGCGATCTTGGACTGGATGATGTTCCAGCCGGCGCCGAGCGGGTCGGACTCGGGGTCGAGGAAGGTCAGGATGCGGTCCTTCTGGTAGTCGCGCAGCATCCAGAACCACGCCGCGGGCGCGGCCGCGGCCACGCCGGCGAACGCGGCGCCGAACCACCACCACGACAGTCCGGCCAGGTACAGCACGAACGCGCCGCTGATGCCGACCAGCATCGCCGTGCCGAAATCCGGCTGCAGCAGGATCAACCCGGTCGGCACCGCGATCAGCGCCGCCGCGGCCAGCACGTTCATGAACCGCGGCGGCAGCGCCTGCCGGTTGAGGTACCAGGCCGCCATCATCGGCAGGCTCAGCTTGAGCAGTTCCGACGGCTGGAAATAGAACACGCCCAGGTTGATCCAGTGGTTGCCGTGGCGGCCCTCGCCGACGAACAGCACGGCGAGCAGCGGCAGCAGCGAGAGGCCGTAGATCAGCGGGCTCCAGTTGCGCAGCTGGTTCGGCGGCAGCCGCGACAGGCCCCACATCGCGGCCAGGCCGACGCCGAAACGCGCGCCCTGGGCGACCACCAGCGACATCGACTGGCCACCGGCGCTGTAGAGCACCGCCAGGCCGATCCCCATCAACGCCGCCAGCGCGCCGAGCAGCGGCAGGTCCAGCGTGCGCATGAAGCGCGTCAGCAGGTCGAACAGCCAGCGCAGGATGGTCTTCATTGGCCCGGCTCCGGCGTCGTGGCATCGGTCGTGGCATCGGTCGTGGCATCGGCCGGCGCATCGGCCGGCGTCGCCGCGCCGGGCTGCATCGCGGCCGGCAGCGCGGTCACGGCCACGTCCTCGATCCCTTCCGGCATCTTGCCCAGCAGCCACGCGTCGAACGCGGCGCGCGCGACCGGGGCCGCCGCGCTGCCGCCATAGCCGCCATGCTCGACCACCACCGCGACCGCGATCGTCGGGTCCTCGGCCGGCGCGTAGCCGACGAACAGCGCGGTATGCCGCAGGTGGTACGGCAGCGAGTGCGGGTTGTGGCTGATGTTGCCCTTGCGGCTGGAGCGCTGCGCGGTGCCGGTCTTGCCGGCGATGGTGTACGGCGCGCTGGCGAGCGCGGCGCGGGCGGTGCCACGCGGGCCGTTGACCGTCATCACCATGCCCTCGTGCACCGCGAGCAGGTGCTCGGGGTTGTCGCTGATGAGGGTGCTGGCGGTGGCGGGCAACTCGCGCCACGGCTCGCGGTAGCCGTCGCGGCGGGCTTCCACCAGCCGCAGCTCGTGCATGTCGCCACGGTTGGCAACCGCCGCGGTCGCGCGCACCAGCTGTAGCGCGGTGGCGATCCAGTAACCCTGGCCGATGCCGGCGATCACGGTCTCGCCGGGGTAGAACGGCTCGGTGCTGATCGAGCGCTTGTAGTCGCGCGACGGCACCACGCCGGTGTTCTCGCCGAGCAGGTCGATCCCGGTCTTCCCGCCGAAACCGTAGCGGTGCATGTACTCCGCGAACGTCTCGATGCCCATGTCCAGGGCGAGCTTGTAGTAGTAGGTGTTGACCGACTGCGCGATCGACTGGCGCAGGTCGACCCAGCCATGGCCGCCACGGTGCGAGTCGCGATAGCCGCGGCGCTGCCCGGGGATGAAGAACTCGCCGGTCGACAGGGTCTTGTCGCTGGCCTCGCGCAGGCCGCTGTCGAGCCCGGCCAGCGCGACCAGCGGCTTGACCGTGGAGCCCGGCGGCCCGCCGCCGAGCACGTTGCGGTTGTACAGCGGCCGCGACGGATCGTTGAGCAGCGCGTCGTAGTCCTTGTGCGAGATGCCGTTGACGAACAGGTTGGCGTCGTACGACGGTTTGCTGACCATCGCCAGCACCTGCCCGGTCTTCGGATCGATCGCGACCGCCGAACCGTCGGCGTCGCCGAACGCGGCCACCAGCGCGCGCTGCAGGTCGAGGTCGATCGACAGCCGCAGGTCCACCCCCGGGGTCGCCGGCACCCGTCCGACCACGCCCAGCGGCCGCCCGTCGACATTGGTCTCGACCCGCTCGAAACCGATCCGGCCGCGCAGTACGTCCTCGTAGGAACGCTCCAGCCCGGTCTTGCCGGTGTGGCTGAAATTGGCGATGTCCTCGCCCATCTTCTCGACGTCATCGGCGTCGACCCGGCCGACGTAACCGATCTCGTGCGCCAGCAACGGCCCGTACAGGTAGCGGCGGTTGAGGTACGACACCACTTCGACCCCGGGGTAGCGCCAGCGGTCGACCGCGAACCGCGCGACCTCGTCGGGGGTCAGCCGCATCTTCAGCGGGATCGGCTTGAAGCCGCGGCTGACCTTGCGGGTTTCCTGGAACTCGGCGACCTCGTCGGGCGACAGCTCGACCAGCTTGCCCAGCGAGGGCAACCAGTCGCGGGGGTCGCCGGCCTCGTTCGGAGTCACCTCGAGCCGGAACGCCGGCACGTTGTCGGCCAGGATCCGGCCCTTGCGGTCGTAGATCAGCCCGCGCCCGGGCACCACCGGGCGCAGCTTGATGCGGTTCTGCTCCGAGCGCAGCGCATAGTCGTCGTACTGCCAGACCTGCAGCCGGAAATACCACAGCGACAGGCCTCCCAGCGCCAGCACCACGCCGGCGAATGCCAGCAGCGCGCGTCGGCGGAACTGGTCGGCTTCGGCGGCGGTGTTCTTCAGCAGGCGGCGCGGGCGGCGGACCACTCAGCGCCTCCGCCAGTGGCCCAGGCGCAGCGCATCCAGCAGCAGGAACACCGGCACCCACAGCAGCATCCCGATCAGCGGCGCCAGCCACGCCAGCGGCGGCAGCGACGGGATGCCCAGGGCAACGTGGATCGCGACCACCACGATGCGGTCGTTCAGCAGCAGGCCGCCGATCGCGAGCGACTGCTGCAGCAGCGGGAAGAACCGCAGGCGCGCGCGGAAGCGCTGCAGGATGAAGGCCATCACCACCAGCCGCAGCGCCTGCTCGCCGAGCAGGCTGCCGTACGTGAGGTCGGCGACCACGCCGACGATGAAGGCGAATCCCAGCCCGAGGCGGTCGGGGTCCTCGATCACCCAGTACGCCACCACCAGCGCCAGCCAGTACGGCCGCAGCGACTGCAGTTCCGGCGGCAGCGGCAACAGGCCGAGTATCAGCGCGCCGATCACGCTGAGCGGCATCAACCACGACGGCCGCGGACGACTCATCGCGTGCCTCCCGCCGGCGGGCTGGCGGATGCCGGATCCGTTTGCTCGGGCACGGTCCCGGCAGGTGCGGGAGTCGCCGGCGTCGGGGTCGCCGATGCGGGTTCCGCCGGCGCGTCGCCGGCCGCCGCGTCCGCGGGATCATCGACCGGCACGGCCTCGGGATTGCCGACCGGCGGCCGCGCCGGCAGCGTGCGCAGCAGCAGCACGTCGCGGCCGCGGTCCAGTTGCGCGGCCGGGCGCACCTCGCCCATCAGGAACGCGCGGCTGTCGTCGGGCTGCAGCGAGATGATGGTGCCGACCGGGAAGCCGGCCGGGAAACGCCCGCCCAGGCCCGAGGTGACGATCCGGTCGCCGACCAGGATGTCGCTGGACAACGGGATGCTCGGCAACCGCAGCACATCGCTGCGGCCGTCGCCGTAGGCCACCAGCCGTACGCCGCTGCGCGCGACCGCGACCGGCACCGCGTGCGACGGATCGGTCAGCAGCAGCACGGTGGCGTGCATCGGCGTGACCTGGGTGACCTGGCCGACCACGCCGCCGGCATCGATCACGCTCTGGCCGACCCGCACGCCATCGTTGGCGCCGGCGTCGAGCACCAGCCGCTGGCGGGTCGGGTCGAGGTCGACATCGAGGATCGGCGCCAGCTGCACGTCGAGGTTGCCGCGGCGGGCGGCGCCTAGCAGCGCGCGCAGGCGGGCGTTGTCGGCGTCGAGGGTCTGCAGGCGGGCGATGCGGGCGCTGTTGACCAGCAGGTCGTTGCGCAGGCGCTCGTTCTCCTCGGTCAACTGGCTGAGGGTGCCGGCATCGTCGTACAGCGTCTTGGCGATCCGACCCGGCCAGCCGGCGATCATCCACAGCGGCTGCACCACCAGCGAAGCCTGCTGGCGGGCCTGGTTGAGCCAGCCGCCGCGGTGGTCGAGCACGATCAGCACCACCGCCAGGGCCAGGTAGGCCAGCAGGCGCAGGGTCCCGGCGACATCGCCGCCTCGGTTGGGCGTGGTGGGACCGGCGTAGGAAGGCACGTCAGCAGGTCAGTCGTTGGCGGCTTGAAGGAGTCATCGAAGCGGGGTTATTGGCCCATGGATGGGCCAACGCAGGCGGCCACAGGCCGATTGCGGCCCCGGGCAGGAACCACGCTTCCTGTCCGGGGCGTCGGGGTCGGCCATGGATGGCCGATCCCCGACAGCCGGTCACTCCGGCGCGAAGAATTCATTGCCGTGCATGTCGACCAGTTCCAGCGCACGGCCACCGCCACGGGCGACGCAGGTCAGCGGATCGTCGGCGACCTGCACGTGCAGTCCGGTCTCCTCGCTGATCAGGCGATCCAGGTCGCATAGCAGGGCGCCGCCGCCGGTCAACACGATGCCGCGCTCGGCGACGTCGGCGCACAGCTCCGGCGGGGTCTGCTCCAGCGCCAGTCGGATCGCGGTGACGATCCCCGCCAACGGCTCGCGCAGCGCGTCGAGCACCTCGTTGGAATGCAGGGTGATCATCTTCGGCACGCCCTCGGCGAGGTTGCGGCCGGACACCTCGATCGTGCGCGGCTCGTCCTGCGGATAGGCGCAGCCGATCTCGTGCTTGATCCGCTCGGCCGTGGCCTCGCCGATCAGGGTGCCGTAGGTGCGGCGCACGTAGCCGATGATCGACTCGTCGAAGCGGTCGCCGCCGATCCGCACGCTGGCCGAATAGACGATGCCGTTGAGCGCGATCACCGCGACCTCGGTGGTGCCGCCGCCGATGTCGACCACCATCGAGCCGCGCGCCTCGGTCACCGGCATGCCGGCGCCGATCGCCGCGGCCATCGGCTCCTCGATCAAATAGACTTCGCGCGCGCCGGCCTCCTCGGCCGATTCCTTGATCGCGCGGCGCTCGACCTGGGTCGAGCCGCAGGGCACGCACACCAGCACCCGCGGGCTCGGCCGCAGGAAGCGCGACTTGTGCACCTTGCGGATGAAGTGCTTGAGCATCTCCTCGGTGTAGGTGAAGTCGGCGATGACGCCGTCCTTCATCGGCCGGATCGTGGTGATGTGGCCGGGGGTGCGGCCGAGCATCTGCTTGGCCTCGGTGCCGACCGCGGCGACCGAGCGGTTGCCGCCGATGATCCGGTCCTGGCGCACCGCGACCACCGATGGCTCATTGAGGACGATGCCTTGCCCGCGCACGTAGATCAGCGTGTTTGCCGTGCCCAGGTCGATGGACAGGTCGTTGGAGAACATGCCGCGAAACTTCTTGAACATCGTCGAATGGGCCGTCTAGTGAGGTGCCGGGAGCGATCGGCTAGCGTAGCAACCGCCCCACCCCCGGGCAAGGCGGAAAGCCGTGGTTGCGGGCCTTTTCGCGGTCGTCGGTGGCCGCATGGGACGTGCGTCACGGCTGCCCCGGCGACCGCGAGCCATCCGCCCCGGCTGGCCCCCGCCGGGTCCAGCCGCTAACCTAGCGCCTGCGTGCGCCCCGGCGACGCGCGTCCCGCCCGCGCGGGACCACGATCCAGCCCGCCCCATCCAGACCCGCCAGGCCATCCCGCGCCCGGCCCACCCGGAGTGTGACCACCGATGCCTGCCCTGATCTGCGGATCCCTGGCCTACGACACCATCATGGTGTTCCAGGACCAGTTCAAGAACCACATCCTGCCGGACAAGGTGCACATCCTGAACGTCTCGTTCCTGGTGCCGCGGATGCGCCGCGAGTTCGGCGGCTGCGCCGGCAACATCGCCTACAACCTCAAGCTGCTCGGTGGCGATCCGGTGCCGATGGCGACCGTCGGCCAGGACTTCGGCCCGTACCGCGAGTACTTCGAGGAACTGGAGATCCCGCTGACCCAGGTCCGCGAGATCCCGGAACTGTTCACCCCGCAGGCCTTCATCACCACCGACCTGGACAACAACCAGATCACCGCGTTCCATCCCGGCGCGATGATGCGCAGCTACGAGAACCACGTGCGCGACGTGCCCGGCATCACCGTCGGCATCGTCAGCCCGGACGGTTACGAGGGCATGATCCAGAACGCCGCCGAGTTCGCCGAGGCCGGCATCCCCTTCATCTTCGACCCGGGCCAGGCGATGCCGCTGTTCAACGGCGACGAGCTGCGCGCCTTCATCGAGCAGGCCGACTACGTCACCGTCAACGACTACGAGTCCAACCTGCTGCAGGAACGCACCGGCTGGGACGAGAAGACCATCGCCGGCAAGGTCAAGGCCTACATCACCACGCGCGGCCCGAAGGGCGCGGTGATCCATGCCGAAGGCAAGACCTGGGACGTCGCCCCGGCGCACGAGCGTCGCATCACCGACCCGACCGGCTGCGGCGACGCGTTCCGCGCCGGACTGATCTTCGGCATCGAGAAGGGCTACGACTGGCTCACCATCGGCCGCATCGGCAACCTGATGGGCGCGTTGAAGGTCGAGCATCCGGGCACCCAGAACCAGCGTTTCGACTACGCGCAGTTCGCCGAGCAGTTCCGACAGCAGTTCGGCTACGCGCTCTGAGGCAGGCGCCGCGGCCCGCTCACATCACGTGGGCGAGCCATAGCAGTTCCGGTTCGGCCAGGCGCTCGAACTCGGCATACGACATGCGCAGCGCGTCGGTGTGCGAGCCGGCGTTGAACGCGATGTCCGGCTGCTGCGCCAGTCGCGAGTCGATGTAGACCGGCATGCCGTAGAGGTGGCCGAACGGCGGCATCGCGCCGGGTTCGCAGTCCGGGAACGCGTCGCGGAACTCCGACTCCTCGGCCAGTTCGACTTCGGGTCCGCCGAGCGCGCGCGACAGCCGGGTCAGGTCGACCCGGTACGGCGCCGGCATCACCATCATCGCCAGCTTGCCGTCGACCTTGATCATCACGGTCTTGGCGAAGTGGCCGGCGCCGACATGGGTGGCGTGGGCGGTAGCCTGTGCGGTGACGGTGCGGTCGTGCGGGAGCGTCGTGTAGGGCGCGTGGTGCTCGTCGAGGAAGTTGTGCAGGCGGGGGGAAAGCATGGTCGCCTCGCTCGACGTCGCCGTCCGTTCCGCTGCGGCGGACGTCATCGTAGGGACAAGGCGCGGGCATCCCTGCGCGGGCGCCGACATGGCGACATGGCCGCCAGGTCGGAACCATACGCCGGCCGCGGGACGGCCGGCGTGATGACGACAGCGGAACCTAGTTCCAGTCCGGCAGTTTCGAAGTGTCGAGGCCGCCGACCTCGAACACCGCGATGCGGGTACCGCCGGCCTTGACCGGGAACTCGATCGAGATCACCTCGGCCTCGTCGGCCAGCTTCCACAGCGCGGCCTCGTCCTCGATGAACATCGCGATCGCCTCGTCGGTGTCGGGGCGGCTGGCAGCCATCGACTTCGGCTTCGCGTCGTCGACGGTGAGCTTGACCTTGCAACCGCCGTAGCAGTCGAAGTCACCGGCTTCCAGGGTCAGGTAGGCGCTGTCGCCCCATTCGGGATGGTCGCGGAAGATCAGCCGTACCGGACGCGGGCCACTGCCGTCGGTGTCGAGGTTGTCCTTGGCGTAGATCGCGGCCGACAGCTGCTGCTTCGAGCCGACCGCCTCGCTCTGGTAGGCCCACAGCGCCGCGACCCGGGCGGCGTTCTCGGCGGCCTCGGCCTTGCCGGTCGCTTCGGCATGGGCGGCCTCGATCCGCGCGGCAGCCTGGCTGTCCGGATATTCGGCCAGCAACACGTCGCCGTGGGCCTTGGCCAGCCGCCAGTTCTGCGCGGCGTATTGCTCGTCGAACTGTTTGGCCATCGCTTCGGCGGCCTGTTCCATCGCCGCGGCCTGCTGGGCGCGCACGGCTTCGGGATCGGGTGCGGGCTGGCAGGCGGCAAGCGCCAGCGTCGCGCACAACAGCGTGGTCTTGATCTTCATGAGGCTCCCTCGAAAAAGTCACCCCATTGTAGGAGCGACGTGAGTCGCGATTTCCACTTCGCGGCCGGGGATGTGAAGTTGCGGGCGCTGGAAGGTTTCACGAAGAAGGCTTCGGGGAGCGGTACAGCGTGCAACCCGCATTTGCTGCGGCCGGCTTCAGAGGGTCGCGACTTATGTCGCTCCTACATCGGGACGCGGCGACCCGAACGACGCGGCAACCCAAGCGGCACGACG
>Ga0307413_10000576_pt1 | contig 12311 bp, 14 predicted proteins | sample DK1Ometagenome_3_FD_203714 | JGI IMG/M metagenome (GOLD analysis project Ga0307413, IMG submission 203714) | Maize rhizosphere microbial communities from greenhouse at UC Davis, California, United States - DK15-O-2 | ecosystem: Host-associated > Plants > Roots > Rhizosphere > Soil | place: USA... | reverse complement strand
GGCCGAATATCTCTTTGAGCCCGCGGACGAAGAGGACCTCGTCTCCTTCCTCCGCGACCTTGATCCCGATGTGCCGGTCATGGCGCTGGGCCTCGGCTCAAACCTGATCGTCCGCGACGGCGGAGTCCCCGGCGTCGTTGTCCGTCTGGGGAAGGTATTCTCCAGGATTCAGCAGCTGGACGAGACCACTCTGCGCTGCGGCGGTGGAGCGAGTGGAATCCTCGTCAGCTCGACGGCACGCGATCATGGCATCGCCGGCCTAGAATTCCTTCGCGGCATCCCCGGTACCGTGGGCGGCTTCGTCCGCATGAACGGCGGCGCGTACGGCCGCGAAGTGAAGGACATACTCGTCGAGGCACGCGTCGTGCTTCGCGATGGTTCGGTCGAGAACTGGCCGCTTGCCAGACTGGGTTACACCTATCGCCACAGCGAAGTGCCTGACGGCGCGGTCGTCGTCGAAGCGACCTTCCGCGGCATGCCGGGGATGCCTGAGGCGATCGGCGCGGAGATGGACGTCATTGCCCGCGCCCGCGAGGAATCGCAGCCGCTGCGCAGCCGCACCGGCGGTTCGACCTTCAAGAATCCCGACGGTCACAAGGCCTGGGTGCTGGTCGATGCGGCGGGCTGCCGTGGGTTGACGATGGGCGGAGCGCAGGTCTCGGAAAAGCATTGCAACTTCCTGCTCAACCTCGGTAGCGCGACCAGCGCCGACATTGAGGCGCTGGGCGAAGAAGTCCGCCGCCGGGTGCTGGCGAATTCAGGCATCACCCTTGAATGGGAAATCCAGCGGGTCGGACGGGAATGAACAAGGATCTGCACGTCGTCGTGCTGATGGGCGGCTGGTCGTCCGAGCGGGACGTTTCACTCACGAGCGGGCGTGGAGTCGCCAATGCGTTCCGCGAGCGCGGGTGGACCAAGGTCACCGAGCTCGACATGGACCGAGACGTCGCGGCGAAGCTGAAGAATCTGAAGCCGGACGTCGTCTTCAACGCGCTTCACGGTACTCCAGGAGAGGACGGCACGGTTCAGGGCATGCTCGACCTGATGGGCATTCCGTACACGCACAGCGGGCTCGAAACGTCGGTAATCGCCATCGACAAGGAACTCACCAAGATGGTGCTGGTGCCCGAGGGCATCCGCATGCCCGAGGGAAATATTGTCAGTAGTGAAACGTTGTTCAGCGGCGATCCAATGGCTCGACCCTACGTTCTAAAGCCGGTCAACGAGGGCTCTTCCGTCGGCGTCGCGATCGTCACGGAAGAAAGCAATTACGGCAAGCCTATTGGCCGTGACGTCGAAGGTCCTTGGCGGCACTTCGACCGGCTGCTCGCCGAGCCGTTCGTCAAGGGCCACGAGATGACGGTCGCTGTCCTGAACGGCGAGGCGCTCGCCGTCACCGAGTTGAAGCCCAAGGTCGGCTTCTACGATTACGACTCGAAATATACCGACGGCCTGACCGAGCACGTCTGCCCGGCCGACGTGCCGGAGAATATCGCTGCGGCGATGATGGACATGGCCGCCCGCGCCCACCGGCTGCTGGGGTGCCGTGGCGCCTCGCGCTCCGACTTCCGCTGGGACGACGAGCAGGGCGAAGCCGGAATTTTTCTTTTGGAAGTCAACACACAACCCGGAATGACCCCCTTGAGCCTTGTGCCGGAGCAGGCGAAAGTGCGGGGCATCAGCTACGGTGAGCTGGTTGAGCGGCTGGTTGAGGAAGCGCTCGAGCACAAAGGAGCAGGCTAGTGGCAGCGCGGGGGGCCAAGGCGAAGCGCAAGACATCTTCGGCGAAGAAGAAAAGCTCGCTTGGCAGCGCGCGGGCCAACAAGCTCGCCGCGTTCGGCTTCACGGGCTTCCTCGTGCTGATGGCCGGAGCTGCCGTCATTGCGCTCGACCTCCCGGCAAAAGCCGCCCTCTCCGCCGGCGAGGCGGTCGGAAGCGCCGGGTTCCGCGTTGACGGCTACCAGATCGTCGGCCTCCGCCACATGGACCGCAAGCTGGTCGATGCGGTGGTGATCGACGAGCTTCGCCGAGCCGCCGCGCCCGAAGGCCTCACCAAGCCGGCGCAGCCGCTGGTCGACGTGTCGCGCATCCGGGAGCGCCTCCTGGCCTTCGGCTGGGTCAAGGATGCGCGTGTATCGCGCCGCCTGCCCGACACGCTCGTCATCGACATCGTCGAGCGCACGCCCTCCGCGCTGTGGCAGGACAAGCAACAGCTGGCGCTGATTGACGGCGAGGGGGTGGTCCTGGACCGCGTTCCGGTCGACAGGATGCCCGACCTTCCGCTCGTCATTGGTGCGGGCGCGAACTCGAAGGCGGGCCAGCTCAAGACGATCATGGCCAGTGCGCCGACAATGCAGGCGCAGCTAGCCTCCGCCACCTGGGTCGGCGGGCGCCGCTGGGACCTGAGCTTCCAGTCCGGCGAAACGGTGGCGCTCCCCGAGGGCGAAGGACCCGCGAAGGACGCGCTGGCACGTTTCGCCAAGATGGACCGCTCCGCCGGCCTCCTCGGACGCGGGCTCGTCCGCTTCGACCTGCGCCTGCCTGGCAAGATGATCGTCCGGCTTCCCCGCTCCCCGGGTGAGCCGATCGATCTTGCGCCTCAACAACCTGCCGAGGGCTGACGCGAAAAGTGGCTTCTCCGGCTGACCAGCCCCTGATTGCAGCGCTCGATATCGGCTCCTCTAAAGTCGGGGCGCTGATTTGCACGTTGACCGACGACGGCCGCCTTCAGGTGCTTGGCACCGGCCAGCGCGAGGGCCGCGGTGTCAAACGCGGCTTCATCACCGACATGGAAGCCAGCGAGCATGCGGTCCGCGAGGCAGTTGAGCTCGCCGAGCGAATGTCGGGCCTCACCATCGAGGATGTCTGGGCGAGCTTCGGCGCAGGCGGCCTCGCCAGCGACGTCGCCAATGTCGAGGTCGAGCTTGGCGGCCACCAGATTGAGCAATCGGACATCGACGAGCTTCTGACGGGCGGCAAGAACGCCATCGACCGCAACGGCCAGGTCACCCTCCATGCCCATCCGGCGCTCTACACGATCGACGGCGTCGAAGGCGTGAAGCACCCGATCGGGTTGCACGCTGATCGGCTTGGCGTCGATATCCACGTCATCGCGGCCGACCCGGCTCCGCTTCGAAACATCGACTATGTCATCCGATCCGCGCACCTCGGCGTGAAGGCGATTGTCGCCTCACCGGTCGCCGCCGCGCTCGCCTGCCTCAGCGAGGACGAGCGCGATCTTGGCGTCGCGCTGATCGAACTGGGCGCCGAAGTGACCAACGTGTCGCTCCACGCCGGAGGCATGCTCGTCGGCCTGCGCTCGATCCCGCTTGGCGCAAAGGACATTACCGACGACATCGCCTGCGCGTTCGGCGTCCAGCGCCGCGACGCCGAGCGGCTGAAATGCTTCTACGGCTCGGCGATGACCAGCCCGCGCGACAATCACGAGATGATCGAGGCGCGGCAGATCGGTTCGGAGGAAGGCGCCGAGCCGCTCCGCATCACCCGAGCCCAACTCATGACGGTTGTCCGCCAGCGCGTCGAGGAGTTGACCGCCAAGATCGAGGAGGCGCTCAAGAGCCTCGGCTTCACCGGTCCCGTCGGCCGCCAGGTCGTGCTGACCGGCGGCGGCGCGGAACTCAAGAACATCGCCGACTACATGCAGGGCGTCCTCGGCCGCTCGGTCCGAGTCGGTCGTCCGAAGCAGATCACCGGCCTTCCCGACGCGCACAGCGGTCCAGCTTTCTCGACCCTTGTCGGTCTGGCTATGCTGGCATCATCCGGAAGCGGCGATATCCGCGACCTCGCGCTCGGCAAGATCACCGGAAAGAAACAGGCGACGGGAGTGTTCGGACGCCTGTTCGCCGCGATGAAGGGCGGGGTTTAGACGCGCCGTGAGGTTGGCGTGAGTTGGGTTTGCGCGGATCGAGGATCACGCCTTTTCGGTACCCTTTGCTCCGATTCAATCGGCGAACTCCGTCAGCGGCTTGCCTTTCTCGATAACGTAGGTCGCTAGCTCAGCGGCTCGGTCGTCGCCGATGTTCCGAGCCGCGTGGATGATCCCGCGGGGGATGAACAGCACCTCGCCGGCCTTAACGATCACCCACTTGCCCGCGACTTCATATTCAATCGTTCCTTGGGTGACGTAGATGATCTCTTCGCCAGGGTGCTTGTGCCTGGGAAACGACGCACCCGGTTCGAAGCTGACCAGCGCCTGAAGAGACTCCCAGCCGGGAACGCTGAGATCGTGACGCTGAAGATCCGTTCGGGTTGTTCCCACGGGACGCGCTGGCGCCTGTACATGAACCAAGGCCGCAGCGCCGACGATTAGCATCGACAACATAGCGATTCTCGTCCTTCAAAAGTGGCAGGCGGCGCCAACTGACGCCGCCTGCTTCGACCGTCAGTTACGCAGTGACCGAAAGCCATTCCGCATGTCATCGACGAGCGCGCTCGGCTGTTCCCACGCGGCGAAATGGGCGCCCTCAGCGTGCTTCTGATAGTAAAGGAGCTTCGGGTACGCCTTCTCGGCCCACTTCTTCGGGATCGGGAATATTTCCTCGGGGAATACGCTCACCACGGCGGGTATGCCGACACCTTTGGGAGTCACGAAGAGAGACTTGTTCTCCCAGTACAGGCGCGCCGACGACACTCCCGTCTTGGTCAGCCAATAGAGCGTGATGTTGTCGATGATCTCATCTCGCGTGAAGCCGAACTCCTCGCCATCAAACAACCGCGCAATCTGTCGGTAGGTCCAGATGTCATGGTCGATGATCCAGGCGGCCAAGGCGATTGGAGAATCCTCGAGCCCGTACAGCGTCTGCGGGCGGTTCCCCATCTCCAGGGCGTAGCCGAGCCCCTTACTGAAGAAGTAGGACATGTGCTCGAAGGAGTATCGCTCTTCCTCGTCCAAGTCATCCGGCGCCGGTAGCCCCTGGACGACGAGCGCGTTGATTTCGGGCGGCACTGCACCTGCCATGTTGCTGTGGATCCCAAGCAGTCCCGATGGGGCCTGCACGCCCATGAAATCGACGATCAGAGCGCCCCAGTCGCCGCCTTGCGCAACATAGCGATCATATCCGAGGCGCTTCATGAGGACGTCCCAGGAACTTGCGATCCGCTCGGGGCCCCATCCGGTTGTCTTCGGCTTTCCGGAGAAGCCGTACCCGGGCATGGAAGGGATCACGACGTCGAAGGCGTCTTCGGCCGTACCGCCGTAACGGGTAGGATCGGTAAGTGGTTCGATAATCTTCAATTGCTCGACGACAGAGCCTGGCCAGCCGTGCGTGACGATCACGGGAAGCGCGTTCTCATGCTTCGACTTCACGTGGATGAAGTGAATATCGACGTCGTCGATCGTCGTGATGAAGTTGGGGTAGGAGTTGATCCTGGCCTCGACCTTCCGCCAATCGTGGTCGTTGAGCCAGTAATCGGCCAATTTCTGGATGGTCGCGAGCTGCACGCCTTGCGTATCGTCGTCGACGGTCTCCTTCTCGGGCCATCGCGTGCGAGCAATCCGCAATTTCAGGTCCGCAAGGTCCTCGTCGGACGCCCGGAAACTAAATGGTCGAATTGATCGATCTTCGCTAAGCTTGTCGAAAGCCTTGAAGACAGGCTTATCGGTTGTGGTGGAAGTAGTGCTCGGCTTCGGGGCAAGGGTTTCGCCGCCGATCGGCGGCGTCGCAGCAGTCATATCGAGTCTCCACGACTTGAGGTTTGGAAGGCGTACGCAACGCCACAACGACTTGCGTGCCAGCAAAGGGCGGCCCGAACTGCCTCGTGAGACGGCCTGCTGGCGGCTCTACCTGGTCTGTCGAAAGCTTCGACTCGGTCGCGAGGACAGAGGGCCTATACGGCTTTGACCAAGGCCAGTCACGGTACGAAAGGGACGTCCGATGACTCTAATCCAGACATTGCCCTTGAGCGTTCGCCCAGCCGGTCCCAAGGGTTTCCGATCAGCATCGGGGCAAAGCAATGATCGATCCGGTACGACCGGTTTCACTCGACGATATTGAGCAGGCCCGGACCAGGGTGTCGGGGACGGTGCTTCGAACGCCGCTCGTCAAGCTCGACCTCGGCAAGGATGGGCCGGACATCCGGCTCAAGCTCGAGAACCTGCAACCGACCAATGCCTACAAGATTCGCGGAGCGGTCAATGCGGTCGCGAAGCTGTCCGACGAGGATCGGGCGCGGGGCGTGTGGACGATCAGCGCGGGCAATGCGGGGCAGGGCGTCGCTTATGCGGCTCGGCAATTCGGAATTCCGGCGACGGTCGTCGCAATTGAAACGGCTCCGCAGACCAAGCTGGACCGAATGCGGGCGCTTGGCGCGACCATCGTTCCGGTGTCGTACGACCGGGCCTGGGTTGCAGCCGAGACGCACGAGTTCGAGGGGCTCGACAGCACCTTCGTCCATCCCTTCGACAATCACGAATTCATCGCCGGGCATGGGACGATGGGGCTCGAGATTCTTGAGGATTGCCCAGATGTCCGAACGGTCATCTGTGCGATCGGCGGCGGCGGGCTGATCAGCGGGGTCGGAAGCGCGATCAAGGCGAAGCGGCCCGAGGTCCGAGTGCTGGGTTCGGAGCCGGAAACGGCGGCGCCCTATGCCTTGTCCCTTCGCAAAGGCGGACCGCGCAAGTTCGAGGACTGGCAAGCCTCCTTCGTCGACGGCGCGGGCGGGAAGAGCGTGACCGAGCGGATGTGGCAACGGATGCGGCCGGTTACCGATGGGACCATCACGGTGACTTTGGACCAGACCGCGAAGGCGATGCGGCTGATCGCGGAGAAGTCCCGGACGATTGCGGAGGGGGCGGGGGCGCTTGCGCTTGCGGCGGCACTAACCGGGGAAGCTGGCGATGGGCCGATCGTGTGCATCGTGTCGGGCGGCAATATCGATCTCGACAGTTTCGCCAAGCTCGTCGGCTGATCTGACACAGGTTTATCGAATATCGATAAATTCCTTGCCGTTCGACGATACGTGGTATATCGTTTATCGATATTACGATCCGTTGAAGGTGCCAAGCCGATGTCCCGCTCCTACTCAACTGCGCTGCCCATCGCCTACGTTCTGCTGCGCATCCTTGTCGTTCTGAACTGGCTGGTCGGAGCCGCGATCCTGACGCTGCTGGTTGTCATGCCCAACCGGGAGTGGATCATGAGCGCGCTCGATCTGCCTGCAGGCGCGGAGGCGGAGAAGATCATCTGGGGGCTTCGAGCCATAGCGATCGTGGGCCTTGTCACCATTCCGATCAACCATGCGATCCTGAAGCGTTTGCTCGCGATGGTAGGGACGGTCCGGGCCGGCGATCCATTCGTTGCCGCCAATGCGTATCGCCTTAATGCAATCGCCTGGTTCCTTCTCATCCTCCAGCTTCTCGGCCTGCTCATAGCGGTGATCGCCCGGCTCATTTCGACGCAGGCGCATCCAATCGAGATCGAGGGCACGTCGTCACTTGGCGGCTGGCTGGCTGTGCTCCTCACCTTCGTGCTCGCCCGAGTGTTCGCGGAGGGAGCCCTGATGCGCGAAGACCTCGACGGGACGGTCTGACATGGCGATCATCGTCAAGCTGGACGACGTGCTTCACGACAGGCGGATGACCTTGACCGAGCTGGCCGAACGGATTGACCTCGCCCTAGCGAACCTGTCGATCCTGAAGACAGGCAAGGCGCGGGCGATCCGCTTTTCGACCCTCGACGCGATCTGCGGGGCATTGTCCTGTCAGCCCGGCGACATTCTCGCGTTCCTGCCCGGCAGCGCCGCAGAAGAGGAACCGGGTGCGGACGCGGGATAAGAGAGTCTACAGCCAGCCCGACTGACGATACCATGCAGCCGTATCGCCGAGGCCCTGCTCCGTGGTGATTTCGGGCGTCCAGAGTTGGGGCGGAGGCGCCTTTCCCGAGCTGACGACCCAGTCGGGATGGCAGAAATAGGCGGCGCGATCGGGAGTGAGCTTGGCCCGGTCACCGCGCACGAACCGATCCAGCGCGGCGCCGATACGCAGGAGGGGGCGCGGGGTAGCGAGCGAGACGGCACGGCGGCCCACGGCTCGTCCGAGGGCTTGGGCGAATTCCTTGTGGGTCCAGCCGTTCGGACGGTCGTCCTGCGGCTCGATGATCGACTTGGCCGGTTCCTCGCGCTCGGCGAGATTGAGGAGCAGTCGCGCCAGATCGTCGACATGGATGACGGAAATCCGGCCCTTCGGCGGAAGGAATATCAGGCCGGCATTGGCCATCCGGAACAGCTCGAGCGTCTCCTTGTCGCCGGGGCCGTAGACGGCGGGCGGGCGAACGATGATCCAATCGAGCCCCGAGCTTTCGACCAGCTCTTCTGATCGCGCCTTGGAGGCTCCGTATTGCGAGAGCCTGGGCTCGCGGGCGGCGAGGGACGAGACATGCACGAAGCGACGCGTTCCCGCGGCAGTGGCCGCGGCGAGCATGCTGAGCGTGCCCTTGACGTTGCCTGCCTCAAAGCCGGCTGCGTCGGGCGCGTTGATTACCCCGGCGACGTGGATGATCGCATCACTGCCCTGCACGAGCCGTTCAAGCGCGTCGCGGTCGTCGAGGCTGCCTCCGATCCATTCGATGCCTTCGCGGGATTCCTGGGGCCGGCGAGTAAGGGCCCGGACCGAGTGGCCGCGCTCCGACGCGAGATCGAGCAGATGCTGTCCGACGAACCCGGTGCCGCCGGTGACGGCGAGGATCAAAGGGGCGACCACGGCCGGTCAGTGTCGGCCATCTCGCCGGCGGTTTCCACTCTGTCTCCGAGCGCCTGGATGACAGCGTTCAGAAGCGGTTCCATGCCTTCATCGAGCGGGGCCGAGATGGGAAAGGGAGTCTGGCCGGCCGCTTCGGAGAGATCGGACTTGAGGTCGCGCAGACGCTCCTCGTCGATGAGGTCGGAGCGGCTTAGGGCGATCACCTCGGGCTTGCCGGCCAAGCCGGCGCCGTAGCTTTCCAGCTCGGCTCGGACGACGCGCCATGCCTCGACGGGATCGTCACCTGCGGCATCGACCAGGTGTAGCAAGAGCTCGGTGCGCTCGACATGGCCCAGGAAACGATCGCCAATGCCGGCGCCTTCCGCTGCGCCTTCGATGAGACCGGGTATGTCCGCTACCACGAACTCGCGGCCTTTGTGGCGGACGACCCCGAGCTGCGGCCGGAGCGTGGTGAAGGGATAGTCGCCGACTTTCGCGCTGGCGTTGGTGACCGAGTTGAGGAAGGTCGACTTGCCCGCGTTGGGAAGGCCGACGAGGCCCACGTCCGCCAGGAGCTTCAGCCGGAGCCAGAGCCACATTTCCTCACCCTCGATGCCCGGCTGGTGCTGGCGCGGGGCGCGGTTGGTCGAGCTTTTGTAACTGGCGTTGCCCCGGCCGCCCATCCCGCCTTCGAGGAGAACGACGCGTTGGCCCTCCAAGGTCAGGTCGGCGAGGAGGGTGCGGTCCTCGTCGTCAGCGAGCAGTTGCGTCCCGACCGGGACCTTGATCACCAGGTCCGGAGCATTGGCGCCGGTGCGGTTCGATCCTGCTCCGCCGGTGCCGCGCTTCGCCCGGAAGTGCTGCGTGTAGCGGAAGTCGATGAGCGTATTGAGACCGGGCACGGCTTCGAAGACGATGTCGCCGCCCTTGCCGCCGTCGCCTCCGTCTGGCCCGCCATATTCGATGAACTTCTCGCGCCGGAAGCTCACCGCGCCCGGGCCGCCGGAGCCCGAGCGGACGAAGATCTTGGCCTGGTCGAGAAAATGCATCGTGAGCGAGTTAGTCGCGAGTCGGCGCGATTGCCACCTTAGCCGCGCGGATGGGCCGCTTCGAGCTGGGCGCGGAGCCGGTCGGAAGCGACGCTTCGCGCAGTGTCGCGTTCGAGGCCGAGCGCATCGGCGATGGGTGCGCCAAGAAGCGCGTCGCCGAGCGCCGCCAGGACGATCCAGAGCGTTGTCTCGCCGACGTGATGGTCCTCGTGACCGACGCTAAGCTGGGCAACGAGCTTGCGGAGCGCTTCGAGGATCGGGTCGAGCGCGTCCTTGTTGCCTGACAGGATCATCCACGCAGCCAACGCTCCGGCCCCCTCTTTGTCGAAGGCGTCGAAGGTTCGGTCGACGACCTCGCGCGCATCGGTTTCGCGGGCGCGCGCCCGTGCGACGGATTCGGCGATGTTGTCGGTCACGCGGTCCGCGATGAGCCTGGCCAGCTCGGCCTGAAGCCCCGCGGCGGAGCCGAAGTGGTGGAGGAGATTGGCGTGGGTGCGACCGACCTTCGCGGCGACCGCCTTCAGGGTCACTGCATGAGGCCCCTGTTCGAGAAGCAGCAGCCGCGCCGCGTCGAGTGCGGCGGAGCGGCTCTCTTCGGAGTTCAGGCGTTTCCTACTTATTGACACTTATGTAAGTTACTATAATTTCCGCTCATGGGCACAGCGATTCTACCGACGCCGTCAGACCTGACGATCACTCCCCGTGACCGCAAGTTCGAACGCGGCGAACTCAATCCACGCCTGTGGCACGGCGGCAGGGTGGAGGCCACCGCCATTTACAATGCTCTCTCGACCACATTCCCCGTCGGGGAAGCATTCTTCGTCGAAAGCGTCCGGGCCTTTCGCGAGGGCGCACCGCCGAAGCTTGCCGAAGAGATCAAGGGTTTTACGACGCAGGAAGCGATCCACAGCCGCGAGCATGCGGCGTTCAATCGCCGGGCCGCCGAAGCGGGCTACGACCTGACGAAGCTGGAAGTGCAGGTCGACTATCGCCTCTCGATCACCCGGACCAAGCCGCCGATCGTGAGCCTGGCAGCTACGATGGCCCTCGAGCATTTCACGGCGATCCTCGCGCACGAACTGCTCAAGGATACGCGCCATCTCGCCGGTGCCGACAAGGACGCCGCGGACCTTTGGCGCTGGCATGCCTGCGAGGAGATCGAGCACAAGGGCGTCGCCTACGACACCTGGCTCCACGCCACGCGCAATTGGCCTCGATCCAAGCGCTGGAAGGTCAAGGCGAAGGTGATGCTCTTCGTCACTCGCAACTTCGTCGTCGACCGGACGGCGGGGGCGCTCGAACTGATGCGCCAGGACGGAGTCACCGGGCTGCGCGCCTGGGCCAGCCTGCTCTGGTACCTGTGGGTTCAGCCGGGGGTGTTCCGGAAGATCGGCGGCGCCTGGCTGAAGTTCTTCCTGCCCGGCTTCCACCCGTGGGACGTCGACGATCGCGACCTGCTTCGCCGCTATGAGGCGAGCGCCACCGCGACCGCGGCGCCCGCCTCCCCGAGGAAAGTTCGCAACGCGGCCTAGGCGGCCAGCGCTTCGTCCTCCTCGATCGCGACATCAATCAGCGACAACCGAAGCATCCGCGCGGGCGCCTCGGTTCCCCGGGCGCAACTCAGCCGCGGCGCGGTGATGCCGATCGGCTTGAAGCCGAGCTTCTCGAGCACGCGCGCCGACGCGGGATTGTCTTGGAAGTGCGAGCCTTCGAGCTGGGTGAGGCTCAGAGCTCGCGCTATGTCGATCAGCGCAATCCCGGCCTCCGTCGCATAGCCGCGGCCCCAGAAGGGGCGAGCGATCCAATAGCCGAGCTCGACGGCGCCCGACGGCCGCCTTCCCAGACCGCACGAGCCGACGAGCCTCGGCGCACCGTCCGTTCTCTCGAAGACCAGGAAGGACGGGAGCATCGGGTCGCGAGGCTGCGCGAGGAAGGCTTCGGCGTCGCGGAGCCCGTACGGCCATGGAGCGGTCGCGAGGTTTCGGACGATCGTCTCGTCTGCGATCGCCGCGGCAAGAGCCGGGGCGTCCTCGGCCCAGCCGGGTCTCAGAAGCAGGCGTTCAGTCCTCGCAAACATCATTCTTCTCCTTCGCGGCGCGCCATAACGGCGCTCCTTGACCGTTTCGGGAGAAGATTTGGGCCCTTCGGATACAAGGAAGGGAGAGGAGGGGGCTTCCCTCTTCTCCCTTTGAGACCCTTATCGGAACTCGGTGGGCTGCCCCCTCTCGGAGCGGCCCCTTATTGACCGGCTCCTATGCGTTTTCCTCGGTCGTAATCGGCATGACGTGCACGTATTTGCGACCAAGCTTGCCATCTCGGAACGCAACCGTGCCGTCGGTGAGAGCAAAAAGGGTGTGATCCTTGCCCATGCCGACGTTGCTGCCCGCGTGCCACTTCGTGCCGCGTTGACGAACGATGATGTTTCCGGCGCGCGCGGATTGGCTGCCGAAGAGCTTCACGCCCAGGCGCTTGCTTTCACTGTCGCGACCGTTGCGGCTGGAACCGCCTGCCTTTTTATGTGCCATGACGTATTGCTACCTGAATCTTGTAAACCAGTGATTACT
>Ga0307413_10000575_pt1 | contig 12317 bp, 8 predicted proteins | sample DK1Ometagenome_3_FD_203714 | JGI IMG/M metagenome (GOLD analysis project Ga0307413, IMG submission 203714) | Maize rhizosphere microbial communities from greenhouse at UC Davis, California, United States - DK15-O-2 | ecosystem: Host-associated > Plants > Roots > Rhizosphere > Soil | place: USA... | reverse complement strand
GGCAGCAGCCAAATTAGCTTTCAAAGGATTTACGCCTGTTAAAAATGAAGCTTTCCCAATTCCATATAGTGAATTCAACAACACTAAAATGGTTCAAAACGATCTTTATCCTAACTAGAATAAATTAAAAAATAAATAACATCATAAGAGAATTAATATTTCAATATGATGTTAGTTTGAGTTAAGTTTAAGTTTGGTTGTCAGAATAGCCCATATTCTTTATTGATTATGGGCTATTTTTTAATCAAGTTGACTAAGTTCAAAACGAGATTTGTACAAAAGTCTTACTACCTAAAACATATACAATGACAAAAGTTACATTTATTATTACAACTTGTTTATGTTTTTCTTTATCTGTTTTTTCTCAAAAAAGCCAAAAACCGGTACAGAAATTTACAACAACCAACAAAAAAATCACGGTTTATACTACTGCCGACAATACAAAATTAAGGTTAACCCCTACAGATAATTTAAGCTTTACAGCATCAAAACAACCCGTTGAAACAGAAGTTTCAGTATTTGTAGAACCTTCAAAAAAGTTTCAAACCTTTATGGGAATTGGCGGTGCCGTTACAGACGCAAGTGCTGAAATCTTCGCTAAATTGTCTAAAGAAAAACAACAGGAATTTTTAAATGCCTATTACGATGCTCAAAAAGGAATTGGATATTCATTGCTAAGAACAACCATTCAGAGTTCTGATTTTAGCAGTGGAAGTTATTCTTACATTGAAGAAGGCGATAAAGAGCTTAAAACTTTTTCGATAGATCACGATAGAAAATACCGTATTCCGTTAATTAAAGATGCCATTAAAACGGCAGGCGGAAAATTAGTTACTTATGCAGCGCCTTGGTCTCCAAATGCTTTTATGAAAAGTAATAAAGACGTATTAAAAGGCGGAAAATTATTGCCTGAATATTTTCAGCCTTGGGCAAATTTCTATGCCAAATTTATAAAAGCGTACAACAAAGAAGGAATTCCAATTTGGGGAACATCGGTACAAAATGAACCAATGGCAACTCAAACATGGGAATCTTGTTTGTATACTGCAGATGAAGAAAGAGATTTTCTTAAAAATTATCTTGGGCCAACATTAAAAAAAGAAGGTTTAGGAGATGTAAAAATCATTGCCTGGGATCACAATCGTGATTTAATGGTACAAAGAGCCAATGTAATTTATTCAGATCCCGAAGCTTCAAAATATGTTTGGGGAATGGGTTTTCACTGGTACGAAACCTGGACAGGCGCTCAGCCAATGTTCGAAAACGTAGCAAGAGTAAACGAAGCATATCCGGATAAAAAACTAATGTTTACAGAAGGATGCGTAGAAAGATTCGACGACACAAAATATCAGTTTTGGCCAAATGCCGAAAGATACGGAACCTCAATGATTAACGATTTTAATAACGGAACCGTTGCCTGGACAGACTGGAATATTCTTCTTGACGAACGTGGCGGACCAAACCATGTAGGTAATTTTTGTTTTGCGCCTATTCATGCCGATACAAATACAGGTCAGTTAATTTATACACCATCATATTATTACATTGGGCATTTCTCGAAATTCATTCGTCCAAATGCAGTTCGTGTAAGTACAGCAGTTAGCAGAAGCTATTTGTTAAGTACTTCATTCTTAAACACTGATGGCAAAATGGCAACGATTGTAATGAATCACACTGATAATGAAATTACATACAATTTTATTATTGGGACAGAAAAATCGATTGTCAAAATCCCTGCACATGCTATACAAACGCTTGTTTATTAATTATTTGCAGTAAAATTAAAAGAGTTTTTGAAAATATATGAAATCAATCAGCAGCATATTTATAACAGCAATACTAGTTCTGCAAGCCAATTATTCTTCATCACAAAATGCAGGATCTTCCGGAGTTTCATCATCAAAATCAAATAAAAAAATCCAGATATATACAACAGCCGAAAATTCAGATTTAAGGCTGTCATTGTCTAATAATTTTATTTCGAAAGAAAAAGCTACAGTTTTTATTGAAGTTGATGCTTCTAAAACATTTCAGACTTTTTTAGGAATTGGCGGTGCAATAACAGACGCAAGTGCTGAAGTTTTTGCTAAACTTTCTCCAGAAAAGCAACAGGAATTTCTAAACGCTTATTACGATAAAAACAAAGGAATTGGTTATTCATTAGCCAGAACAAACATTCACAGTTGTGATTTTAGCAGCGAAAGTTATACTTATATAGCTGAAGGTGACAAAGATTTGAAAACTTTCAATATTGATCACGATCGAAAATTCAGGATTCCATTACTCAAAAGAGCAATTAAAACTGCCGGCGGAAAATTAACTTTATTTGTTAGTCCGTGGAGTCCCCCAGCTTTCATGAAAGACAATAATGATATATTACACGGCGGCGTTTTGTTGCCTGAGTTTGCACAATCATGGGCAAATTATTATGCCAAATTTATAAAAGAATACCAAAAAGAAGGAATTCCAATTTGGGGATTAACCATTCAAAATGAACCAATGGCAACCCAACGATGGGAATCTTGTATCTATACTCCCGAAGCAGAAAGAGATTTTCTTAAAAACTTCCTCGGGCCAACTTTAGAAAAAGACGGTTTAGGAGATAAAAAAATAATTATTTGGGATCATAATCGTGGAGACATGTTAGAAAAAAGAGCACAGCTTGTTTTTTCAGATTCTGAAGTTTCAAAATATGCGTGGGGAATTGGTTTTCACTGGTACGAAACCTGGAATGGCGGAACACCGAAATTCGAATCGGTTGGTAATGTTCAAAAAGCTTTTCCAAATAAAAAGCTATTATTTACAGAAGGCTGCATCGAAAAATTTGATGCAACGAAATTTCAGTTTTGGGGAAATGCAGAACGTTACGGTCTTAACATGATCAACGACTTTAATAACGGAACCGTAGGATGGACAGATTGGAATATTCTCTTAGACCAAAACGGCGGGCCAAATCATGTGGGTAATTTTTGTTTTGCACCCATTCATGCCGATACAAATACAGGACAATTAATTTATACACCAATGTATTATTATATCGGACATCTTTCAAAATTCGTCCGCCCTGATGCCAAAAGAATAAGTGAAACTGTAAGTGATAAAGTTTTGCTTTCAACTTCATTTAAAAATGCAGATGGAAAAATAGCTACAATTGTTATGAATCAGTCAGACAAAAATGTGGTTTATACGATTACAGTCAAATCTCAGGAAAATACAATTACAATACCGGCACACGCGATGCAAACGCTTGTGTATTAGTTTTTAATAAGATATTAATTTAAAAAATTAAAATGAAAAATTCAGTTTTGCTATTGTCTTTGTTTCTTATTTGTGGAGCAGGATGGAGCCAACAATCAAAAAACAAAGCAGATATTGATGCTAAAGTTTCAGAGTTATTATCAAAAATGACACTGGAAGAAAAAGTGGGACAAATGACTCAAATCACGGTCACCATTTTTGAAGATACTAAAAAACCAGGTTATTTTGATGCTGCAAAATTAAAGCAGGGAATTCAGGATTATCATATTGGTTCTATTTTAAATGTGCCAAATCCGGGTGCGCCAACTTTAAAAAGATGGCAGGAAACCATGACGGCGATTACAAACGAAGCCAATAAAACAAGATTAAAAATTCCTGTTTTATACGGAATCGACGCCATTCACGGTGCAAGTTATACAGCCGGAGCAACATTGTTTCCACAGCAAATAGGTTTGGCTGCGACTTTTAATACCGCTTTAGTAAAACGTGGAGCCGAAATTTCGGCTTACGAAACACGAGCTTCCTCAATTCCATGGGTTTTTTCTCCGGATTTAGATTTTCCAAGAAATCCTGCTTGGTCAAGAATGTGGGAATCTTTTGGAGAAGATGCTTATTTATCTTCAAAAATGGCAGTGGCTTTAGTAGATGGTTTTGAAGGAAATAACAATGTAGGTTCAAAATCCAGTGTTGCTTCCTGCATGAAACATTACATAGGTTACGGAAGCACAACAACCGGAAAAGACAGAACACCAAGTATTATCCCGGAACGTATTTTAAGACAATATGACTTAACAATTTATCAGGCTGCAATAAAAGCAGGCGCAAAAAGCGTGATGGTAAGTTCAGGAGAAATCAATGGAACTCCGGTTCACGCCAGTAAACATTTAATTACCGATATCCTTAAAAACGAACTAGGATTTAAGGGCGTTGTTGTTACCGACTGGAAAGATATTATTTACCTGAATACCAGACATAAAGTTGCCGAAACCAAAAGAGATGCCGTTCGTATCGCGGTTATGGCAGGAATTGATATGAGTATGGTTCCTGAAGAATTTTCTTTTTATACCGATTTAGTTGATTTGGTAAAAAAGGGCGAAGTGCCAATGTCCAGAATTGACGATGCGGTAACGAGAATTTTGAGAATGAAGTATGAATTGAATTTGTTCCAAAATACGGTAGCTGATTTAAAAGATTATCCAAAATTTGGTTCAGCCGAACACATTCAGGAAGCGTATAATACCGCTGCAGAATCGATTACTTTATTGAAAAATAAAGACGCTGTTTTACCTTTAAACAAAACAGAAAAAATTCTGGTTACAGGTGCAACTGCAAATAGCATGAAATACCTTAACGGAGGCTGGTCGTATAACTGGCAAGGTGAAAACTCAGATACTTATGCCGCAGATAAATCAACAATTTTGGAAGCCTTTCAAAATAAATTAGGAAAGGAAAATGTATTGTATACAGCTGGTGCCGATTTAGAAAAAGAAGATGATGCTGAAATTCAGAAAGCAGTTGATCTGGCAAAAAATGCATCAAAAATAGTATTGTGTCTGGGAGAGAAAAATTATACGGAAACTCCAGGAGACATCAGCGATATTTATATTACTAAACCTCAAATAAAATTAGCGCTGGCCTTATCAAAATTAAACAAGCCAATTATTTTAGTTTTAAACGAAGGAAGACCAAGATTAATTAGTGATTTTGAAGATAAAATGAGTGCGGTTATTCAGTGTTATTTGCCGGGAAATGAAGGCGGAAGAGCATTAGTAGACATTCTTTACGGAGACATAAACCCAAGCGGAAGATTGCCTTATAATTATCCAAGATATCCAAATTCATTAGAAAAATACAATAGAAAATATACCGAAAGTATTTCTGAAGGGGAACAAAATAACGATGCAACTTACGAGAAAAGTTATTTGCCTCAATTCGAATTTGGAACAGGATTATCGTACACGACTTTTTCGTATTCCAATTTAAAAATTGATAAAAAAGAAATCAACAATACAGATGAAATAAATGTTTCTGTTGATGTTACAAATTCAGGAAAAAGAGCGGGAAAAGAATCGGTTTTATTATATCTCTCAGATAATTTTGCTTCGATTACACCTGAATTTAAATCTTTAAAAAGATTCGAAAAAATCAGTTTAGAGCCAAATGAAACCAAAACGGTAAAATTCACTTTAAACCAAAAAGATTTACAATTTGTAAATGAAGATCTGAAATGGATTTCTGAAAAAGGAACCTTTACAGTTCAAATAGCTAATCAAAAAACTGATTTTCTGTTAAAATAAATTAGTCTTAACTATTCCTGCAAGGTTTTCAAAACCTTGTAGGTATTTTAAGTTTAAATTAAACACATAGAAGCATAGATTTTATTTTTAGAAATCAATAAAAAGAGAATAAAAAGAAACTAGTTTCTCACACATAGCTATGTGCATTAATACAAGTGAAACGCCTTTTGAGCGCAAACTAAGCTATGTTTCTATGTGTTAAACAATACAACCAACGGATTAATATTTAAAATAGAGCATGAAAAATTTAATTATCGCTTTACAATTTCTGCTTTCAATAACCGTTTCTGCACAAGGATTTTTGCACAGAGACGGGCAAAATATTGTAGACGGCAACGGAAAAAATGTAATATTAAGAGGATTAGGCGTTGGCGGCTGGATGGTTCAGGAAGGTTATATGTTGCAGACACAGCCTTTTGCAAGTCCGCAATACATGATCAGACAAAAAATTCAGGAAGTCATTGGCGAAGAAGGGACAAAAGAATTTTATGCTGCTTACAAAGCAAACGGAATAACCAAAAGAGATGTTGATTCTCTGGCAAAATGGGGATTCAATTCCATTCGTTTGCCCATGCATTACAACTTATACACACCGCCAATTGAGCAGGAAAAGAATGGTGAAATAACCTGGATTGAAGAAGGTTTTACCATGACAGATAATTTGGTAAAATGGTGTGCAGCAAATAAAATGTATCTTATTTTAGACTTACACGCTGCGCCGGGCGGACAAGGAAATGATGCCGCAATTTCAGATTATGATACTACAAAACCATCTTTATGGCAAAGCGAAGCCAATCAGAAAAAAATGATTGCTTTATGGAAAAAACTGGCTTCACGTTACAGCGATAATCCGTGGATTGGCGCTTACGACATTATCAACGAACCCAATTGGAATTTTACCGGAACCAATAAAAACGGCTGCGACGAAAACGCAAACGGACCTTTGAGAGATTTAATGGTTCGCGTTACCAAAGCCATTCGGGAAGTCGATACCAACCATTTAATTTTTATTGAAGGTAATTGCTGGGGAAATAATTACAATGGTATTTTTCCTTTATGGGATGAAAATATAGCGTTGAGTTTTCATAAATATTGGAATTATAACACGACAGCTTCTATCCAGAAAATGCTCGATTACAGAAAACAATACAACGTTCCAATTTGGTTGGGCGAAAGCGGAGAAAACTCCAATGTTTGGTTTAAAGATGCGCTGACTTTGGTAGAAACAAACAATATTGGATGGGCTTTTTGGCCAATGAAAAAAATCGAAAATATTGCCGGAGTAACTTCTGTAACCAAAATTCCGGAATATGATGTTTTATTAAAATACTGGAAAGATGGTGGAGAAAAACCATCGGCAGAATTTGCTAAAAAAGCATTGATGAAAATGGCGGATAATTACAAAATGGAAAACCTAACCGTAAAACCAGATGTAATTGATGCGATGTTCAGACAGGTGCAAACCAACGATACAAAACCATACAAAAACAATATTATTCCCGGAAAAATTGCGGCAACGCATTATGATTTAGGAACAAACGAAAAAGCCTATTCAGACAAAGATTTTGTGAATTACAGAGTCGAAACCGGAAATTTTGAAGAATGGAACAAAGGCAACACAATGCGAAATGACGGAGTTGATATTTTGCCTTGCAAAGATGCTGGTTCAAACGGTTATCAGGTTTCTTTTATCGAAGATGGAGAATGGCTGCAATATACGGTTGAAGCTTCAAAATCAAATGTATACAATGTAGCAATTCGATATTCAAGTGAAAAGTTAGAAGGAAAACTTCATTTAGAAATCGAAAATGGGAAAAAATCAGAGACAATTTTACTTACTCCAACAGGAGGAAATGACAAATATAAAACAGTTATTTTATCGGGAATTGAATTAAAAAAAGGCACAAATAAAATCAAAGTATTTTTTGATAACGGAGGTTTTAATTTGAATTATTTAGATTTTTCTGAAGCTAAAAAAAGTAAGCGTAAAAAATAAAGTTAATATTTTTTCCAATAAATGTTGGTACAATAGATTAAGAAAAAGCAACATTTGAGAACGTTAATTAACATAATTTTTAAATGAGTTTTTCTCTTTAAGACTACGGAAACACTAGTTTTACAGATTAAAATTTTTTAAATATGAAAAAGTCAAATAAAATTGTTTTAGTAGTATTCCTACTTTTTGTGAGTTTATCATTTTATGGTCAAAACTTAAAAATGATGACCTATAATATTCGGTTAGATAATCCTTCAGATGGAGAAAATGCGTGGCCTAATCGAAAAGAATATTTTACGTCGCAAATACAATTTTACAGTCCGGATATTTTTGGAGTTCAGGAAGCTTTGCCAAATCAGGTAACTTATATAGCTTCGGCTTTGCCTGAATATAACAAATTTGGAATTGGAAGAGAAGAAAAAGGAGAAGGTGAAGCTTGTACGATTTATTATAAAAAAGATCGTTTTCAGGTACAAAACATAAATACATTTTGGTTGTCGGAAAACCCAAATGTGGTTTCCAGAGGTTGGGATGCTGCTTGTAACAGAGTCTGTACGTCGGCTCTTTTTAAAGATTTAAAGACAAAGAAGTTTTTTTGGGTTTTTAACGTGCATCTCGACCATATTGGAAACGAGGCAAGAATAAAAGGAGTACAATTGGTTCTTTCGAAAATAAAGGAATTCAACACAAAAAATTATCCTGTTTTTTTGATGGGCGATTTTAATTCAGAACCTGATACGCCTCAAATTGCCGAGATAAAAAAAGTAATGGATGATACAAAAGACGTTTCTGTGGAGAAACCTTTTGGCCCATCAGGAACTTTTAATGATTTTGAACACAACAAACCTGTAACCCTGCCTATAGATTATATTTTTATTTCTAAAAACAGCGGGTTAAAAGTGCAAAAGCATGCCGTTTTAAGTGATTCGAAAGATTTAAAATATCCATCAGATCACTTGCCGGTTTATATTGAAATTAATTAAATTAAAATGAAAAAATTAACCACATTTACCTTGTTGATGGTGTCGTTTTTTGCGGCCGCACAACAAGAAACAATCGATCAAAAAGTAAATGCTTTATTGAAAAAAATGACTATTGAAGAAAAAGTAGGTCAGCTTAATCAATATACAGGCGATAATTCTGCAACAGGACCAATTACCATAAATCCAAATAAACAAGCGGAGATAAAAGCAGGATTGATAGGTTCGATGCTTAACGTTGTTGGAACAAAATATACCAGACAATATCAGGAATTAGCGATGCAGTCACGCCTTAAGATTCCGTTATTATTTGGTCAGGACGTAATTCATGGATATAAAACAACATTTCCTATTCCGTTAGCCGAAGCTGCAAGTTGGGATTTACAGGCAATTGAATTAGCTGCCAGAGTTGCTGCAACCGAGGCTTCTGCAAGCGGTATTCACTGGACATTTGCACCAATGGTTGATATTGGCCGTGATCCGCGTTGGGGCCGCGTAATGGAAGGAGCGGGAGAAGATACTTATCTGGGTTCTAAAATTGCTTATGCAAGGGTAAAAGGTTTTCAGGGAAATAAGCTTGGAGATCTAAACTCTGTTATGGCTTGCGTAAAACACTTTGCAGCTTATGGAGCCGCAACAGGCGGTCGAGATTACAACTCGGTTGACATGAGCGAAAGAATGTTATTTGAAACTTATTTGCCTCCTTTTAAGGCAGCTTTGGATGCAGGAGCAGCCACTTTTATGAATTCATTTAATGATTTAAACGGAATTCCGGCAACCGGAAATGTACATTTACAGCGTGACATCTTAAAAGGAAAATGGAACTTTCAGGGTTTTGTAGTTTCAGATTGGGGTTCAATTGGTGAAATGGTCGCACACGGTTATTCAAAAGATCTTAAAGCGGCTGCACTTTCTGCCATTACAGCGGGAAGCGATATGGATATGGAAAGTAACGCTTACCGTTATAATTTAGCCGAATTGGTAAATGAAGGAAAAGTATCTATTGACCTTATTGATGATGCTGTAAAACGTATTCTTCGTAAAAAATACGAATTAGGATTGTTTGAAAATCCGTATAAATATTCAGATGATAAAAGGGCTGAAAAAGCGTTGAATAATCCTGAAAACAGAAAAGCAGCGCTTGAAGTTGCTGAAAAAAGTATCGTTTTGCTGAAAAATGAAAACCAGACTTTACCACTTTCTAAAAGTGTAAAAACAATTGCATTTATTGGTCCAATGGTCAAAGAATACAAAGCCAATATGGGATTTTGGTCTGTAGAATTACCAGATGTTGATTATGATAAATGGGTAGTTTCGCAATGGGACGGACTTCAAAATAAAGTGGGCAAAACCACCAAATTGCTTTACGCAAAAGGATGTGAAGTGGATGGCGATAACAAAGACGGATTTGCCGAAGCTGTTGCAACTGCAAAACAAGCTGATGTTGTTATTTTAAGTATTGGCGAAAGACGCGACATGAGTGGTGAAGCAAAAAGCCGAAGTGATCTTCATTTGCCGGGAGTTCAGGAAGATTTAGTAAAAGCAATTCAGGCAACAGGAAAACCGGTTGTAGTTTTGGTAAATGCAGGAAGGCCGCTTATTTTTAACTGGACTGCAGATAATGTTCCGGCAATTGTTTACACTTGGTGGTTGGGAACTGAAGCAGGAAATGCGATTGCCAATGTTTTGTTTGGAGATTATAATCCGTCTGGCAAATTGCCAATGACTTTTCCGAGAGAAGTAGGGCAAGTGCCAATTTATTACAATCATTTTAGTACCGGAAGACCGGCTCCAAATGAAAATGCTACAGGTTATGTTTCTTCTTATATTGATTTGAAAAACTCACCAAAATTTCCTTTTGGATATGGTTTGAGCTATACAAAATTCAATTATTCTAATTTGAAATTATCTTCAGCTAAAATCAAAAGTAATGAAACCATTAAAGTTTCTTTCCAATTATCAAATGTTGGAAAAGTTGCCGGAGAAGAAGTAGTACAGTTGTATTTACAGGATAAATTTGGATCTGTAGTAAGACCAGTTTTAGAATTGAAAGACTTTCAAAAAGTAAAACTAAATGCAGGAGAATCTAAAACAATCGAATTTACAATCGACAAAGAGAAACTTTCTTTTTACAATGATAAAATAGAATGGGTTGCTGAACCGGGAGATTTTGAAGTAATGATCGGAGCTTCGTCAGCAGATATTAAATTAAAAGCAAATTTTGAATTAGTAAAATAAATAGAATGTCAATTAAATTGGCGCTATGAATTTTATAAACGGTTGCGAATTATTTCAAGACGGTGTTTATAAAATCCATAGCGCCAATTCCTTTGTATGAAGCATATAAGGCTTTATCAAAAGCTTCGCGTTTTGCTTTTTTATCTTTGGTTTCTGTTTCAACAAGCATCTGGTTGAAAATTCTTTCCTGTTCTTCGCTGTATTTTATAGAAGCTTCTAAAAGATCGTTTTTTGAAACTAATCCAAAAGAAGAACAGACTTTTTTAATAAGTCCCTTGTTGAGTTTTGTAAAATTTGGAATGCTCATAATTAATCAATTTATATTTGTAAATCTAATAGACTACTTGTTTTTATCTTTGTTACAAAAAGTCGTAATATTAAACCTGTCAATAAAGATTTTATCTTTAACTATTACTTTTGTAAGTACTTACTGTAAATTTAAGTAGAAAAACCTGTTTAATGTGTTATTATGACGCAATGTAATTATTTTTTTAATTCAATTTCTATTTTAAGTAAAAATTGTGAATTCTACACTTTTAAATTATAGGGATGAAATATTGCTTTTCTAAAAAAAATCTGTCAATTTATAAAAATCCTTAAATTGCGTGTTAAATTGAAAATTAAATTTTTAAGAAAAGTCAAATGTCAAACGGAATTATAGAAAACAATGAGAATTATCAACCCGGACTTTCAATAGATTGTGTTATTTTCGGATTTCATGATAATCAACTTAAAGTTTTATTGATTAAAACGCCTTATGAAGATAAATGGTCGTTGCCTGGCGGATTTATTCCTCTCGATCAGGATATTGATACTGCAGCCAGTACCGTTTTAAATGGCAGAACCGGAATAGAAGGTATTTTTTTAAGGCAATTTGCAACTTTCGGAAAAGTAAAACGAAACGATCAGCATTTTAACAATGCCGTTTTAGAACATTTCAAAATTCCCAAAGAAGCCGGAAATTGGTTTACACAGCGTTTTGTAACTATTGGATATTATGCTTTGGTTGACTTTCTAAAAGCGATTCCACAAAAAGACAATAGTCAGGAAATCATAGAATGGATTGACCATAAAGAAGTTCCTGAACTTATTTTAGATCACAAGGAAATTCTTGATAAAGCTTTGGATACGTTAAGAATAGAATTAAATTTAATGCCAATTGGTTATAATTTACTGCCTGAAAAATTTACGATTCCGGAACTTCAGAAATTATACGAAACTATTTTAGACAAACAACTTGACAGAAGAAACTTCCTCCGAAAAATAACCAATATCGGAATCCTGAATAAACTCGACGAAAAGAAAAGTAACGTTGCTCATAAAGCGCCAAACCTATATTCGTTTGATAAAGAGAAATACGAAGAAGTTCTAAAGAACGGCTTGAATCAGGGTTGGTAAAACAAATAGCTTATTATCTACAGAAACCCGACAGGTTTTAAAAACATAAGTGTTCGGAAGAAAAAATGTTCTTTGAAATATTTTCATAAATTAGTTTGTTTAATTTTCATTTTATGAGAAATAAAGTTTCTGTTAAGTCGCTTTTATCAC
>Ga0307413_10000574_pt1 | contig 12343 bp, 6 predicted proteins | sample DK1Ometagenome_3_FD_203714 | JGI IMG/M metagenome (GOLD analysis project Ga0307413, IMG submission 203714) | Maize rhizosphere microbial communities from greenhouse at UC Davis, California, United States - DK15-O-2 | ecosystem: Host-associated > Plants > Roots > Rhizosphere > Soil | place: USA... | reverse complement strand
GCTGAACCTGCGTCAGATCGCGGCCCCGCATCACCTCGAACGCGCCCTTGTGGAACTCAACAGGAAGATCGCCGGTGCCCCGCAGACGAGCTACGAGATGGACTGTGTCGCCAAAGACGGCAGCAAGCTCACGCTCGAGATCAATAGCTGCGTCATTAACAACGATGGCGAGCCGGTCGCGATCCAGGGCATCGCCCGCGACGTTACGGAACGCAAGAAATCCGAGGCCGACCTTCGCGAAAGCGAGGAGCGATTTCGAACAGTAACGGAGACCGCATCCGACGCCATCATCACCGTGGATGAGCAGGGCGTGATCTCGTTCGCGAACGCCGCGGCGACCAGCATTTTCGGCCATCAGCAAGACGAGATGATGGGTCGCAACCTGACCATGCTGATCCCAGAGCGACTGCGAGACGCTCACTCGAGGGGAATGGCGAGATACCTCAAGGCTGGCAAGCGTACCATCCCCTGGAAGGCCGTCGAGATGCCGGGGCTGCACCGCGACGGCCGTGAATTGAATCTTGAGCTTTCCTTCGCGGAGTTCGCCAAGCAGGGTCGAAGATATTTCACTAGCGTGATACGCGACGTATCCGACCGCATTGAAGCCCAGCAGGCCCTAAAAGAAAGCGAGTCGCGGTTTCGCGACCTTTTCGAAAACGCCAACGACCTGATCTACACGCACGACCTGAAAGGGCGGTTCACCTCACTCAACCGTGCCGGCGAGCGGATAACGGGATATTCGCGGAGCGAGGCCCTGGCGATGAAGATCTCGGACGTCGTCGCTCCGGAGTCGCTCCCCGTAGCCGAGGAGATGACCCGTCGGAAAATAGGAGGCGACATGCCGAGTTCGTACGAACTCGAGATCATCGCCAAAGACGGCCGGAGCGTCCTGCTCGAGCTCAGCACCCGGTTGATCTACCAGAACGAAAAGCCGGTGGGTGTACAGGGCATCGGCCGCGACATTACATCAAGACGAGCAGCCGAGGATCAACTGCTTCATAACGCTTTGCACGACTCGTTGACCGACCTGCCGAATCGGACCGAGTTCATGCGTCTTCTCGCAGAGGCCGTTCAAAAAGCCGACGACGATCCGAATTTCAAGTTTGCCGTACTTTTTCTCGATCTCGACCGGTTCAAGGTCATCAACGATAGCCTCGGACACGTAGTCGGCGACAAGTTGCTCGTCGGCATCGCGAAGCGCCTGTCTATGTGCCTGCGTCCGCGCGACGTTGTTGCTCGTCTCGGGGGCGACGAGTTCACGATCCTGCTCAACTCGATAAGCTGTGCCGAAGATCCGACGATGGTGGCTGAAAGGATCCAAAGAAAGCTTTCAGCGCCGTTCAAGTTCGGCAACTATGAAGTGTTCACGTCGGCCAGCATCGGGATCATCGTCTCCGATGAGATCGACCGCGACCCGGAAGACTTTCTAAGGGACGCCGACACCGCTATGTATCGAGCCAAGGAGGCGGGAAAGGCAAGGTGCGAGGTGTTCGACCGCGAGATGCACGTCCGGAACATGAATCTTCTGCAAGTCGAAACTGACCTCCGCCGGGCGATCAAGAGGAACGAGTTCGAGGTCTTTTATCAGCCGATAGTGGCACTGGCCGGCGGACCCGTTCGCGAATTTGAGGCGCTTATCCGTTGGAACCACCCTTCCCACGGGCAGATCGCCCCGATCGAGTTCATCAGCGTGGCCGAGGAGACCGGTCTTATCGTTCCCATCGGCAAATGGATCCTCGAGCAGGCCTGCAGACAAACGAAAAACTGGCAGGATCGATTGCCCGAAGGCGAAACGTTTTGCGTGAGCGTTAACCTTTCCGCTAAACAGTTGATGCACCCTTCGCTGGTCTCACAGGTCGAGGATGTCTTGCGGAAAACGCGGCTTCGGTCCAGTTCTCTTAAACTGGAGGTGACCGAAAGCACCGTCATCGAGCGCAGTGAAAAAGCCCTCTCGGTATTACAAGAGCTCTCGGCGTTAGGGATCGGACTCTCGACCGATGATTTCGGTACCGGTTATTCGAGCTTGAGTTACCTCCATCAATTCCCTTTCGACCGGTTAAAGATCGATCGGTCGTTCATCGAGAAAATGGAACATGACGATAAAAGCCAGGCGATCGTCAGGACGATCCTGCTTCTCGGACGCAACCTCGAAATGGAGGTCGTGGCCGAAGGGATCGAGACCGCCGCCCAGCTCGAAGCGCTGCACAAGCTCGGCTGCACTCACGGCCAGGGATTTTACTTCTCGCGACCGATAGCCGCGGAACACGTAGAAAGATACCTTTTCGAAAGAAAAACGGGCGACCTCCCGCCGGCGCCGTTCGCCGAGATGCGCGATGTGATCGAAGCGCTCGAGATCCAGTAAACGCGACACACAGCCGCCAAAGACCAACGTCGTCTACGAATTCGCCCGTCGCAGCCTTTGGATCACTCTACCCGCGACGTCGGGGATGAAGTCGCGCTCGTTCGCGTGGTTTTCGGTAAAAATGACAAGAACAAATCTGAGACCGTCCGGGGTCTCGACGTACGCCGCGTCGTGGCGTGAACGGCTGGTCCACCCGGCCTTCGACCACAGTTTCGCGCCGTCGATCTTCAGGTCCTTCAAAGCCTTGCCCGTGAACCCGGCCGCCTGGCTGTCCGCGTCTTCCGAAGGCTTCGACCAGTTCCGGTCCATCAAGTCCATCATCGCTTTCGTTCTCTCGGGCGTGTTCATTCGGCCCGACACGATCTCCGCCAGCAGGCGGGCGGTCGCGTCGGTCGTTAACATATTGCGGTTCTGCCCTTTGTAACCGCGTGATTGCTGCTCGATCCCGTAGGCGTCCTCGCAAAAAGTCTTTTGGTTGACGTTGATGTTGGTGAACCCCATTGCTGAGTAGAATCGATTGACACGGTTGCGCTTGTACTGCCATTTGACGAATGATGCCGACGGAAGCTCCGCCCCGCTCGAGGTATCGGTCAGGACGTCGAGGATGTACTGGGTCGCCTCGTTCGACGAATCGACGATCATGTCCCGCAGACCGCGCTGCAGCTCCGGCGTCATTGTGACCTTGCCGTCCGCGAGCTGGCGCTCGAGGGCGGCCAAATAAAACATCTTAACTACGCTGGCCGGATAAAGCTGCCTCTCGCCGTCGACGGCCGCCGTTCGGATCACGGACGGATGCCTCAGATCGATCAACGTTGCAGCGATCTCCCCGGGGTTGAAGGGACCGTCTTTGCGCCCTGCAATAACGTCATTGATCGAAGATCGCAGAACCTCATCAAGCTCGCGGGAACTCTGGAAAATAGGCGGCGCGTAATCTCGTGGCGGCTTGATCTCCCTGTCGTTCGCAAGGATGTTCGCGGTCGAAATGAAAATGATCAAGCTCGCCGACATAATCGCGGCAACGGTTCTCATTGGTCTCATAAGTTAATGCGAAATGGGTAATTTTGCGGCCGATACTCCGATAGAGTATAAACAAAGGGCATCCGGGAAAGAAGCCCTTCCCGCCCGCAGAAGATGAGCGAAAAACTGATAAGAGGCTTAGGCCGCTGGGACCTGACCGCGGTCACGGTCAACACCATCATCGGGACCGGCATTTTCATCCTTCCGGCCGGCGTCTTTGGACTGATCGGCAGTTTTAGCCTGTTTGCGTTTGCGGCTTGCGCGGTCATCGTCGGACTTATCGTGCTCTGCTTTTCGGAAGTCTCCAGTCGATTTCAGACGACGGGCGGGATGTATTTGTACGCTAAAGAAGCGTTCGGACCGGAGATCGGTTTCGAGGTCGGCTGGCTTTACTGGATCGTCCGCGTGGCGACGTTTGCGGCCAACTGCAACGCGATGCTCAGCTATCTGGCTTATTTTTTCGGCGGCGTCGCAGAAGGTTTTACCAGAGTGGCGATCGTGTCGGTCGTCGTGTCCGGCATCACCGCCGTTAACCTGCTCGGTGTCCGCGAATCGGCGATCGTTACAAATGTTTTCGCCGTCGGAAAGATCGTCCCTTTGCTGATCTTTGCCGTGGTCGGCGTTTTCTTTATCGATCCCGCCAACTTCAAATTTACAGCAGTGCCCGAAACGGCCGCCTTTCCCGCCGCGATATTGATGCTTCTATACGCCTACATGGGTTTCGAGGCGGCGGCGATTCCCGCGGGCGAAACGAAAGATCCGCAAAAAAACGTTCCGTTCGCGCTGCTTACCGCCCTTGGCTTTTGTGCAGTGCTCTTCTTCATAGTTCAGGCCGTCGCCATCGGCACGCTGCCCGAACTCGCGGCATCAAAAACACCCCTCGCTGACGCCGCCGGCAATTTCATGGGATCGTTCGGGGCGGGCTTCATTGCCGTAGGGGCCTTGATCTCGGTCCTAGGAAACCTCAACGGCGGGTTTCTTTCGTCTTCGCGGATCCCGTTCGCCATGGCAGAACAAAGCGAACTTCCCTTAGTTTTTGGGAAAACACACGACAAATACAAGACGCCGGTCGCCGCGATCGTGCTGACCGGGGCTGTCGTGCTCCTACTCACCATATTCACGACCTTTTTGACCGCCGTCACGATCGCCGCGGTCACACGTTTGCTTGTTTACGCGACGACGTGTCTTGCGCTGCCGGTTTTCAGGCAGCGACGCGATGTTCCGCCGGCAAAGTTTTCGACGCCGCTTGGGGTTCTGGCCGCAGTGCTCTCGTTAGGACTGATCGGATGGCTGCTCGCGAATGTCGATTTCAAGAAAGAAGGCTTACCGATACTGATCGCGATCGCGGTCGGGCTCGTCATTTATTTTGCTTATAAGGGATTTGGCCGCGGGAACGGAACGGTCGCAGACTCCGATGATCAAGAACGCAATTAAGATCTTTATGTTGACCTGTGCGGTTTCCGCCTCGGCGATGCCTCAGACCGCGGTGATCCCGATCGTAGAATTGAAGACACGCGGCCTATTGGGCGGCGTGCGGGACGGCAGGTGGGTGCCGCCGTCGAGGATCGCGCCGAAAACCGGAAGCTCATTCGAGTTCGTGCTCGTGGGCCCGACGGGTGTCGAAGAGGGTGGCGTGACGCTCGCGAAACAGGGCGAGACCGAGGACGTCTGTCAGGATTTTTTTAGATACGAGTTCGATCTGCAGCAGGACCACGGAGTCGCGATCGGGACGGCGGCCAAGTGGGATCTGCTGCCGCGGCCGGTCCAAAAGGTCGACCCGAACGTTGCCGTATATCGAGCGGCGGTCGCGAGTTTCCTAAAGAAAAAGAAGATCTTGAAGCCGGTCGTGAAGATCGCCGAAGCGTACCGCGTAGATCTCGAAGGCGACGGTGTCGACGAGGTGGTGCTCTCTGCGACATACTTCCGAAACGGCCTTTCATCGAGCGCGGCGGTGGGCGACTACTCGTTTGTGCTGCTTCGCAAAGCTTCGGGGAAAGTGGTGACCGATTATCTTTTGAAGGGCGACTTTATCACACGACGGATCGATTTCGGCGCACCGACCGAGAACCGGATCTCCGCGATCGCCGATCTCAACGGCGACGGCAGGTTGGAGATCGTTTTGAACGGTGCGTATTACGAGGGCGAGTTCGCGGCGGCCTTCGAGATGCGGAACGGACGTCCGGTCGAGATCAAGGAGTTCGAGATCGGCTGTGGAGTGTGACGCCGATCACAAAGACCCGTGACCGAGGAAATTCTCATTCAGGTATTTGATGGTGTCGTTCAAGGTTTCCTGCGGGTCGCCAGGGGCGAATCCCAGCTCTTCCTCAGCCTTTGAAGAATCGAAATACCAAAAATGCTCAGCCTGATCGACCTCCTTCGATGCGACCGGCGACGTCTTGCCCCAGTTTTTGAACACCGACTCGACAAAGCTCGATCCGACCATCGCCAATCGTTTCGGCACCCTGAGCATCGGCGCCCGCACCCCGCTCAGCCTTTCCAACCTTCCGAAGAACTCTTCGAACGTCATGTTCGCGGCCCCAAGGAGATACTTCTCCTGGTGGCGGCCCTTTTCCAAAGCCGAGATGAATGCCCTCGCCGCGTCGCGCACGTCGACAAAATTCAACCCGCCGCTCGGCGTGTAAGGGATCTTTCGGCCCAGAAAATCGAGTACCGGTTTCGTCGAGCTCAACCTTTCGTCGTCCGGCCCCAGTAACAGCGACGGATTCATTATCGACAGTCTGCGGCCGTCGCCGTCGAAATTCTCCAGCGCGGCCCGCTCCTGGTAGTATTTCGACGCGTAGTAGGCCCAACGGGAAAATATCTCCACGGGCTGCGGGAATGTCTCGTCGAAAATCTGCTCGTCTTCACTTACTGCGATCGTCCCGCTCGAGGAGGCAAGGACCATCGTGTCCACGCCCGCCTCTTTCGCGGCCTCGCAGAGCAGGCGCGTGCCTTGCAGGTGGATCTTGTTCATCGCCGCGGCGTCTTCGTTGTCGCGCGACACCTTTCCGGCGAGATGAAATATCGCCGACGCACCGCGCACAGCCGCGGCGACGTCCGCAACCTCGGTCACCGATCCCTCGATCGGCTCGACGCCGGCGTCCTTCATCCATTCGGGCACGCTCGAGGACAGAACGCGAAGATCTTTCTCGCCGGCCGCCAAAAACTGCCTGACGATGTGCGTACCGAGGAATCCCGTTCCGCCCGTGATAAGAATTTTCTTCGCCGGAAGTTTCGCGATCGCTTTTGATTTTGCAGGTGCCTTGGTTTTGGCCATTGGATCAGGCTTCGATCACGGGCTCTTGTTTTCGCGACCTGCGCCGCTCGGCCCGCCACTTCTTACGCGTCCCGGCGACGTCGAATTTTTCACGCGTGCCGTCGCGAAGGTTCTCGACCTCGTGCTGAACGCGGGCGGCGATCAGGCGGTAGGCCTCGGTGTTTGGTACGCCGTCGGTCATCTTTCTGAGCTCTTCATACTCGAGAAAGCGGCCAACCTTTGCCCCGATCTTCGCCCCGATGCTTGTGCGTTTCGGGATGACGACACCCTTCGGAAAGGCCTCGTACGTGCCCCAGATATATATCGGCAAGATCCCGATCTTCTGGTTGAGCGAGAGGTAACCGATGATCGGCTTGAATTCGGCGATCCGGCCGCTTTCCTGCCGGCCGCCTTCGGGAAAGATCAATGCGTTGTAGCCTTCGTTGAGGATCTGCGTTACGTGGCGCAGTGACTGCCGCAAGCTTCCGGTCCGCTCGATCGGCACGAGCGTCGTAAAGTTGCTCATGTACGCCCGCTTATATTTCGTGTCGAACCAATAGTCCGCCGCCGCCACCGCCACCGTCTGCTCGGCGACATCTTTACCAAGTGCTTTTTTTACGAGCCCAGTATCGAGGTGCGACGTGTGGTTCGGGGCGACAATGAAATTCGTATGCATCGGCACGTTGCCATGCCCGTCGATCTCGGTGTCGAGCACGCCTTCGTACAATGTGTCCTGTGCGAAGTCCACGACCGCATTCCCGATGCGCCGAACGATCGAGGGTATAACGATCTCCTCGTCCTCTTTTTTTACCTCGATCCGCGGCTCGTCAGCGAGCCTCTTCGACTTGTCTAACCGTTTCGCAGCGGTCAAAAGCTCGCGTACCGTTTGCACCTCGTTGAGCGTGTCTGGCGACGGAACCTGGCCGCCGGCGTCCTCGACCGCCGCCTGCAGCTCGACGAACATCAGGCTGTCGAAACCGAGATCGGTTAGCTTGTCTTCGAGGGAAACGTCGGACAGCGGCCGGTTCGAAACGCTCGCGACGATCTTTCGGATCCAAAGCGAATTGTCGTCGCCCTTAGCCTCGACGGCCGCTTTGGTTTTGTTCTTTGCACGATCCTCCAAGGCCTGCAGCATCTCTACGACCTCGGGTCGTTTCACTTTCCGCGTGGCGGTCCTCGGCAGCTCGAACGGTGTGACGTGCAGTACCTTAACGCGCTTGAAGAACGGCAGACCGGCCGATACCTCGCGGTAATGTTCCTCGACCTTTTTGTTTACTTCGGTACGCGACAACGCGATATCGAATTCATAATCCGGCACGACCAGGGACGCTATCTTCTCGCCGCCGTCGTCGTCCGGCAGACCGACGACGCTGAGCTCCTTGATATAACCCGATTTGCCGTAAAGGTCCTCGATCTCGTCCGGGTAAATGTTTTTCCCGTTGGAATCGATGATGACGTCCTTGGAGCGACCGACGATGTAGAGATTCCCGTCCTCGTCCAGGCGCCCAAGGTCGCCCGTCCGCAGCCATCTGTCGTGCAGCACGGACTCGGTCGCTTCTTCATTTTTGTAATAGCCGAGCATCACGTTCTGCCCGCGTGCGAGCACCTCTCCGACGCCGTTTTCGTCCGGGCTATCGATCCTGACCTCGACGCCGGGAAGCGGTTTACCGACACTCCCGCGCATCAACTTGTTTGCCGGTCTCGCGACCGTGAGCACGGGAGATGATTCGGTGAGACCGTAACCCTCGAGGATCGTGAATCCGAGCCCGTGCAGGTCCTTCTGCACCTTTTCGCTTAGGGCCGAGCCGCCCGAGATCAGGTAGCGCATATTGCCGCCCATTCCCTGGTGGATCGGGAAAAACACGATCGGTCCGAGGTTGAATGGCGTGTTGTCGCGCAGCCACGCGTTAAACTCGATGACGTTTTCCGCGATGTCGGCGATCCAGTCGCCGTTCTCACGCAATCGTGTCTTGATCCGCCGGTGAAGCATCTCCCACAACGCGGGGACGCCGACCATTCCCGTGACGTGTCCGTTCTCGATCGCCCGGCTCAATTCCTCACTCGACAGCTCGTCCAGATAAGTGATCTGCGTGCCGTTCGAAAACGGTGTCAGAAAACCGGCGGAAAACTCGAAGGTGTGGTGCATCGGAAGCACCGACAAAACCCCGTCGGTGATGTCCATGTCGAGCACGCTCGACAGCATCGACACCATATTCGTGAAATTCTTGTGCGACAGCATCACCGCCTTCGGTGTGCCGGTCGTGCCGGAGGTAAAGATCAATGACGCGACCGCGTTCCCCAGCACTTTCGGCGGAAGCAGGGCAAGTCTGTTCGCCTCCTCGATCTCGCTCGGCATCTCGAAGACCTCGTCGAACGTCCACACCTTGACGTCCGCACCGGCCTCCGCAACCTTGTCCGCGAGATCCGGATTTTCGCCAGCAAGTTTTGGGCTGATCACAATCGCGGCAGCCTCGCCTTTTATTGCAAAGTTCGCGATCTCTTCCATCGAACTCGCCGGGTCGATCGGTATCACGGTTGCGCCGGCTTTTAGAATGCCGAAGTAGGTCATTCCCCACTCGGGCATGTTGTTCGCGAACAGTATGACGCGGTCGCCTTGACCGATGCCGTTCGCCGCTAGAAAACCCGCCGCTCGCAGCGTCAATTCACGAACGTCCTCAAAGGTGTACTGCTCCTTCCGCCCGTTCCTCTCGATCCGCATCGCGACGCGGGTCGGAAACCGCTTCGTCGAGGTGTCGAAAAGATCGAGAAGGTCTTTGTAAGTGTACGACCGCCTTTCCTGGATCTTCAGCTCTTCCTCGAGCGTCGGCAGGACCCATTTCCGCATTCCCGGGAAATGGACGTTGAGCCAATATTCGTACCAGTCCAGCTTTTCCGGATACCAGGGGAGCAGCGACTTTTCGCGTTCCTTTACTATCGACATCAGGGCCCGGACATTGTCCGAACGATACAGATACTCGTTGTCGATCATGAACGGCTTGAACATCTCGAAGGCATCCATCGTCTCTTGCGTCGTCCGCTCGAAATCCTCGACCGATTTGCGTATGTCGGAGACGATGTTGCCGATCCGCCCGCCGCCCCATCGAGGGGTAGCTCTATCGAGCAGCGTATCGGCACGTTTCGCCAGTTTGTTGAGCATCGGTGCCGACGTCAGCTCATACGTCCGCTGCTTTACGGTCTGCGTCTCGACCATTCCGGCCAGTTTGTTCGCGAGCTTGTTGCCTGACTCTTTTTCCTCAAAATGCTGTCGCTTATACAATCCGACGAGCCCGACGATGCGCTTCATGTCGTTCGGGTTCGAATCGCCCGATGACGCCTGGAAAACCAGCGGCGGGTTATCATCGACCAGTGCATTCATCGCAGCGGCGATGATGACACCCGACACCATGTCTACCGGAATAATGTCGAGTATTAACTTTTCGTTGACGGGGATGATCGGCTGCCCGCGGAGTGCGATCAGGATGAGCGGGGCCGTCGTCGTAAATCCCTCGTTCCATCCCGGAAACGGGTATTGGTTCGAAGATTCAACGATCGACGGCCGCACGAGCACCTTTACGATGTCGTCCTGCTGGGCGATGATCTGCTCGGCGAGCGATTTCGAGTACGTATAGATGTTCGTCCAGCCCCAGTATTCGGCCCGCTCGGCACCGAGTTCAGTGGTCCGCTCGCGGACCCACATTTTTCGCTCTCGGAATATGGCCGATTTCAGCTCGGATTCGTCGTCGGGGTCGCGGCCCTCTTCGATAAACCGCTCGCGGGCCGCCTCGCGGAATTTGGCCACCTGCACCGCATCGTCCGCCTCCTGACGCGCCTGCTCGCTCAACCTTGCACAATCCTCGACCTCGCGATTGACGTCGAAGGTCGTTCCGACCAGCTCGTTCTTCCGCGGAAAATACCCTACAACCGGCTCGTTCTCCCATATCGGACCGTCGCGCTTACCCGCCACGAAACACGTCGAGACGTGCACCAACCGCGGTTTTTTCATCATCCGTGCCATCGTGATGATGTTGTGCGAACCGACCACATTGGTCCTCAACGCACTTTCCAGCGGCGGGTTAAACGTCACATTGCCGGCGCCATTGATTATGACGTCGGTGTCCTGCATAATGCGACGAGCCTCGTCCTCATCCAGCCCCAGAAACTCGTTCCCGACATCGCCGTTGACCGGCACCACCTTTTCGCGTATGAAATCTTCGAACTTTTCGCCGTACTTCTCCCTCAGCGGGTCGAACGTCCGCGAAGTCACAATGCTCATCCAAAACCGCGTCCGCGATTCGTTTTCGTCTCTCGCCCGAACCGTCGCGTACACTTTCCCCACATCCGGAAAGTTATTCAGCAGCATCGACAACGTCACCTTCCCGACGAACCCGGTCCCGCCGATGAAAAAGATGTTCTTGTCCTTAAATATCTCTGTTGGTGATAACTTCATTTCAAACTGCTTCGACGCTTGTCAAGGGTTCAGCCGCACTGATCCATATTCCCGAAATGCTCCGGCTCGCGGCTCCAGCCAATCTTGCCCTGGCGGTTGCGGACCTTCACCCACCATACCGACCGCGGCTGCCGAACGATCTTGAAAAGGTCGGAGTCGAGCACCTCGGCCTGAAAAAATCGGCCCTTTAGCCAACCTTTTACAAATCCTTCGCCCAGGTTGGTATAAAGGTAAATTTGATCGCCGCGTCGTATCCTGACGCCGTTCTGCTCGGTCGCTTTCAGGCCCTCCGCGATGCCGGGCTGCGAAGTGATCACCACGCCGGTGATGCCGCGAACCCGTTCGCCCTTCGCCAGCCGAAACGCGACCGGCGACGAATCGCTCATCGCCGAGCGCATTACCGTCGCTTTATCCACCGTCCACTGCCGGTAAGTGCAGCATTCGAACGGGCACGCCCCGCGGTCGGAATATGGTGCCGGCGGCCGAGTCTGAGCCGGGGCGGCCGATATGTAGGCCCCGAAAATTAGCAAAAAAGTGAATACGATGGGTTGATTGAGCGACGACATCTTTTTAGAATGTGCACGCATAATTCCGACTGTCGGAACGGGTTTCGAGTTCCGTCGACATGCTGTTCATGGCCATCGCGAACACGCCATCATGCTTAAACTTTTCGCCGCGAGCCGGCGAAGAGAAAAATCGCGTCGCCGCGGCCCAGCTTGCTCTACGCCTTTTTCGCTATGACTTCCAAATACTCGCCCTCCACCTTCGTCGTGCCGTCGGTTGCCTGGTTGTGCTTGGTCCAGTGATCCACCAGATCTTTACGCAGCGCGGCCTGACCGGCCTCGTCGAGCGAGGCGAAAGCCCTGTTGGTCGGACCAAAGTACTGCCTGAAATGCTCCACAACCTCCTCCGGCGTCCCGTCGAACGTGAACATTATCTTTCGGCGGTTAAGCTGAAGATCGGAAATGCCGTCGGCAAATCTTTCGCGGACAATGTCTTCGCTTCCCCACTGCACCGGCACCGACATTCCCGGCGGCGGCGGCACGTGCGTCGAGCCGATCTTGAACATCTGACCGACAAAAGCCTCGGGCGTCCAATTTCCCATGGCGATGAACCCGCCCGGTTTGCAGACACGTTTCATCTCGCTGGCCGTAACGTCCGGTCGCGGGGCGAACATCGCACCAAACATTGTGACGACCGCGTCAAAACTGTCATCTTCGTACTGAAGGGCCTCGACGTCGCCTTCGTCAAATTTGATACT
>Ga0307413_10000573_pt1 | contig 12344 bp, 11 predicted proteins | sample DK1Ometagenome_3_FD_203714 | JGI IMG/M metagenome (GOLD analysis project Ga0307413, IMG submission 203714) | Maize rhizosphere microbial communities from greenhouse at UC Davis, California, United States - DK15-O-2 | ecosystem: Host-associated > Plants > Roots > Rhizosphere > Soil | place: USA... | reverse complement strand
GTGGCCGAGGGCGAGCCGGCAGCCGGTTTCGTCGCGGCGATGGACGACGACCTCGGCGTGCCGAAGGCGCTGGCCACCGTGCACACCACGGTCCGGGACGGCAACACCGCGCTGGACGCCGGCGACGACACCGGCGCGCGAGCCGCGGCCGCGTCGGTGCGGGCGATGACCGGCGCGCTCGGGCTCGACCCGCTGTCCGACGAGTGGGCTTCCAGTTCTACTGTGGACAGCAGTCTGCGCGGGGCGCTGAGATCCCTGGTGGACGAGCTGCTCGTCGAGCGCACCACAGCGAGGGCGAACCGTGACTTCGCCGCCGCGGACCGCATCCGGGATCGGCTGCTCGCCGCCGGAATCGCCGTCGAAGACACCTCCGACGGTCCAACATGGACATTGAAGGACAGCTGACGTGGCTGGCAACTCCCGGCGCAAGGGCGCGATGCGCAAGGCCGGATCGAAGAAGGGCGCGGTCGTCGGCTCCGGCGGCCAGCGCCGCCGTGCGCTGGAGGGCAGGGGCCCGACGCCCAAGGCGGACCAACGTCCCGGCCACCCGGCGCAGCGCAAGGCGGCCGCCACCGCCCGCAACGAGCAGCGCCGGGCCGCGGCCAGGCCGGCCGCCGAGGTGGTCGCCGGGCGCAACCCGGTGGTGGAGTGCCTGCGGGCCGGGATCCCGGCCACCGCGTTGTACGTCGCCATCGGCATCGAGCTCGACGACCGCGTCGACGAGGCGGTGCACCTCGCGGCCGACCGCGGCATCTCGGTGCTGGAGGTCAGCCGGGCCGAACTGGACCGGCACACCGGCGGGGCGGTGCACCAGGGCCTCGGTCTGCAGGTGCCGCCGTTCGACTACGCCCACCCCGACGAGCTGCTCGACGTCGCGGCCCAGTCCGGCAACCCGCCGCTGCTGGTCGCGCTGGACGGTGTCACCGACCCCCGCAACCTGGGCGCGGTGATCCGCTCGGCGGCCGCGTTCGGCGCGCACGGGGTGCTGCTCCCGCAGCGGCGCAGCGCCGGCATCACCGCCGTCGCCTGGCGCACCAGCGCCGGCACCGCGGCCAGGATCCCGGTGGCCATCGCCACCAACCTCACCAGGACGCTGCGCTCGTTCGCGGCGAAGGGCCTGATGGTGGTCGGGCTGGACGCCGACTCGGATCTGACCGTGGACGAGCTGACCCTGGCCACCGGTCCGCTGGTGCTGGTGGTCGGTTCCGAGGGCCGCGGGTTGTCCCGACTGGTCCGCGAGTCGTGCGACGCGACGGTGTCCATCCCGATGGCGGCCGGCGTCGAGTCGCTGAACGCCTCGGTGGCCGCCGGCGTGGTCCTCGCCGACATCGCCCGCAGGCGGCGCGTCGAGGGTCGGGTCTAGCGGCCGGCTTGCCGAGGGGGCCGCAGCGTGTCGTTCGCCAGTCCGCTGTTCCTGTGGTACTTCGTGCCGCTGGTGCTGGCTGCCGTGCTCGTCGCGCCGCGCGGCGCGCGCAACGGCATCGTCGCGGCGGCGAGCCTGGTCTTCTACCTGATCGGCGCGGGCGCGACCACGCTGCTCCTGGTCGTCTGCATGGCGGTCAACTACCTCGCCGGCATGCGGCTGGAGCCAGACGAGTGGGATCCGCGGCCGGGCAGGCGGCGCCTGCTGCTCACCTGGGTGCTGGTGTTCGACGTCGGCATGCTGGTGGTGTGGAAGTACGCGGGGTTCGCCACCGCGCAGCTGGCCGCGCTGGCCGGCACGCTCGGCGGGGACTTCCCGGTGACCCATCTGGTGCTGCCGATCGGCATCTCGTTCTACACGTTCCACCACATCTCCTACGTGGTGGACATCTACCGCGGTGAGCGGCCCGCGCTGCGCAACCCGGTCTCGTTCGTCACCTACATCGCGATGTTCCCGCAGCTGGTGGCCGGCCCGATCGTGCGGTACCGGGAGATCTCCGACCAGCTGCCGCAGCGGCGCACACACCGGCTGGACGACATCGCGGCCGGTTTCCCGCGGTTCGCGCTGGGTCTGTGCAAGAAGGTCGTCATCGCCGACTCGCTGGCGCCGCTGGTGGACGCGTGCTTCGCGACCCCGGCCGGCGAGCTGACGTTCGCGGTGGCCTGGCTCGGTGCGATCGCGTACACGCTGCAGCTGTACTTCGACTTCTCCGGCTACTCGGACATGGCGATCGGGCTCGGCCGGATGCTGGGCTTCCGGCTGCCGGAGAACTTCGCCCGACCGTACTCGTCGGTCACCGTGACCGAGTTCTGGCGGCGCTGGCACATGTCGCTGTCGCGCTGGTTCCGCGACTACGTGTACTTCCCGCTGGGCGGCAACCGCGCCGGCCAGGGACGCACGTACCGCAACCTGTGCGTCGTGTTCGTGCTGACCGGCCTGTGGCACGGCGCGAACTGGACCTTCCTGGTGTGGGGTCTGTTCCACGGCGCGCTGCTGATCGTCGAGCGGGCATATTCGCTGGACCGCGCGCCTGCCGCCGGATGGCCGCGTGTGGGGCGCCGGGTGCTGACCATGGTGCTGGTGGTCATCGGCTGGGTGATCTTCCGCGCTCCCGATCTGCCGCAGGCGCTGACGATGATCGGCCACATGCTGCTGCCGGACTTCGGCGGTCCGAGCGACCTCATCGCCGACGCGCTGACCAACCAGCGGCTGCTGATCCTGCTCGGCGCGGCTGTGATCCTGTTCCTGCCGGCGCATCCGGTGACCGGGCCGATGCTGGAGTCCTCGCGCAGCCGCCCGGCCGCGGCGCTGCGCGTCGGGGTGATGACGGTCGGACTGGCGTACGCGGCGATCCTGGTGGCGACCGGCACGTTCAGCCCGTTCCTCTACTACCAGTTCTGACCCGGCCACCAGCGTTCGACGAGGTGCTCTCGGCCGGCCGGTGGGTCGTAGGCCTCGGCCCGGTGGTCGGTGATGCGGCTGATCGGGCCGGCCGTCGGCGACGACCCGGCGAACGGTCAGGTGCCGGTCCGCTGGGTACTCGGCGTCGAACCGCGGCAACGCCGCCCTGCCGCGGATGTGCTCGCACGGCCCGGCGGGTCGCGGCGATTTCGTCCATGGCCGCACACTGGCGGGTACTAACCTGACGTCACCGCAGGTCACACCTGGAGACCACAGTGGACACCCAAGCCATCCTGGCCGACGTCGGGTCGCACTGGGTCGTCTACGCGTCCATGCCGGTCATCGCGGCGGTGCTCGGCTACATCACCAAGCGGGTCGCCATCGAGATGATGTTCCGGCCGCTGGAGTTCGTCGGCATCCGGCCGTTCCTCGGCTGGCAGGGCGTGGTCCCCCGCAACGCCGAGCGGATGATCCGGATCTCGGCCGGCCTGCTCACCCAACGGCTCATCACGCCGAGTGCGCTGGTCAACCGGCTCGACCCGGACGAGGTGCTGCGCGAGATCGAGAAACCGTTGCTGCGCACCGTCGACAGCGTCACCCGCGACGTCATCCGGCAGCGGTATCCGCAACTGTGGGAGAGCCTGCCCGCGATCAGCCGGGACCTGATCGTCAAACAGGTGCAGGCCGGCGTCCCCCGGCTGGTGCACCGGTTGCTCGCCGAGCTGCGGGCGCACGCCGACGAGCTGCTCGACGTCGAGCACATCGCGGTCACCACGCTGCGCCGGGACCCGAAGCTCATCGTTCGGCTGATGAAGGACATCTCCCGTCCGGAGATGGCCTTCATCGCCCGCTGCGGCATCTACTCCGGCTTCCTGCTGGGTCTGGTGCAGACCGCCGTCTGGGCCGCCACGCACGAGCCGATCGTGCTGCCGCTGTTCGGCGCGGTCATCGGTCTGTCCACCGACTGGCTCGCCATCAAGCTGGTGTTCTTCCCGCGTGAGCCGCGCACCGTTCTCGGCTTCCGGATCCAGGGCATCTTCCAGCGTCGCCGCGACGAGGTCGCCCGCCAGTACGGCGACCTGCTCGCGAGCGAGGTGATGACCGTGCCCAACGTGCTCGACGCACTGCTCACCGGGCCGGGCGCGGAGCGGATGGCCAAGCTGGTCCGCCGGGTCGTCCGAAGGACCGTGGCCGAACAGGCGGTGCTGGTGCGGCCGCTGGTGTCGCTCACGGTGGGCCCGACCGGACTGCCCGACCTGCAGGACGCGGCGGCCGACCGGGCGGTCGAGCACCTGGTGGACGCGGCCAGGCAGGCCGGCGGCTACGCGACCCGCACGATGGACGTGGCAAACACCATCGCGCACAAGATGCGCAGGCTGAGCCGCGTCGAGTACGAGGGTCTGCTGCGGCCGGCGTTCCGTCAGGACGAGTGGAAGCTGATCACCGTCGGCGCGGTCATCGGACTGCTGGTCGGGGAGCTGCAACTGCTGCTCGTCCACTGACCTTGACCCTGCCGAGCACCCAGCAGACCAGGAAGATCACCAGCGAGATCACCGTGACGAACGCGCTGATCGGCACGCCGGGGGCGAGCGACAGCACGATGCCGCCGACCGCGGCGAGCTCGGCGAACAGCACCGCGAGCAGCGTCGCGCGCAGCGGGCTGGACGTCACCCGGCAGGCCGCGGCCGCCGGGGTCACCATCAGCGCGAGCACCAGCAGCGCGCCGACGGTCTGCACGCCGAGCGCGGTGGCGATGCCGACCAGCACCGCGAACACCGGGTTGAGCACCTTCACCGGCACGCCTCGGGCACGGGCCACCTCGGGGTCGACGCTGGCGAACAGCAGCGGTCGATAGATCACCGCGAGCACCGCGAGCACGCCGACGACGCAGCCGGCGAGCAGCGCGAGGCTGGCGAAGTCCTGACTGACGATCTGCCCGGTGAGCAGGCCGAACTTGTTGGAGGCGCGGCCCTTGTAGAGCCAGAGCATGAGCACGCCGGCACCCAGCCCGGCGGCGAGCACGACCCCGATGACCGAGTCGTAGTCGGCGCTGCGCCGGGCGAGCAGGCCGAGCACCAACGCGGCCAGCACCGCGCCGACGATGGCGCCGGTGCCGACGTGCCAGCCGAGGAGCAGCGCGGCGGCGCCACCGGTGAACGACAGCTCGCTGGTGCCGTGCACCGCGAACGCCATATTGCGACTGACGATCAGCGGGCCGAGCACCCCGGCGAGGATGCCGAGCAGTGCGGCGGCGACCAGCGCGCCCCGCACGAAGTCGAGCTGCAGCAGCCGCAGGGTCAGGTCGAGGTCGAACAGTCCGTCCATTCAGGACCGCCCGTCGTGGGGTCCGTCGTGCGGGTGGTGGTGCGGATCCTCCTCGCACAGGCCGGCGCGCGCGCCGACCACGTGGATCTGGCCGCGCACCCGCAACACCTCGATGTCGGTCCGGTACAGGTAGGACAAGGTCTCCGACGTCATCACCTCGTCCGGCGGACCGATCCGGAACCGACCGTCCACCAGGTACAGCACTCGGTCCACCAGCGGCAGCACCGGGTTGATCTCGTGCGTGACGAACAGCACAGCGGTGCCCGCGGTGCGTCGCCTGGTCTCGATGAGCCGACTGACCGCCTGCTGGTGCGCGAGGTCGAGCGACAGCAGCGGCTCGTCGCAGAGCAGCACGTCCGGGTCGCCGACCAGTGCCTGCGCCACCCGCAGCCGCTGCTGCTCACCGCCGGAGAGCAGCCCGATCGGCCGGTCGGCGAAGGCCTGAGCACCGACCGATCGCACCGCCTCGTCGACCCGTCGGCGCCGCTCGCGCATGCCGCGGAAACCCATCCCCCAGCGGTGGCCGTCGATGCCGAGACCGACCAGGTCGCGGCCGCGGATGCTGAGGGTGGAGTCGACGGCCCGCTGCTGCGGGATGTAGCCGATGCGCCGGTTGGTGCCCGCCGGGGCGCCGCCGACCCGGACGGTGCCGGCGGTGAGCTGCTGGCTGCCCAGCAGCACCCGGATCAGGCTGGTCTTGCCGGAGCCGTTGGGGCCCAGCACGGCGACGAACTCGCCGGCACGCACGTCGAGATCGAGCTCGCGCCACAACACCCGGCCACCGAAGGCGAGCCGGGCACCGCGCACGGACAGCACCGGCTCACCCCGGTCCGGCGCGCTCGCCGGCGCGGGGTGGGCCGGTGCGTCGCGGTGCACGGTCACGCGCGCGCAGCGGTGCTGAGCGCGTCGACCTGGCTGGTCATCCAGTCAAGATAACCGGTGGCGTCCTGCGGCACCGTCTCGGTCACCTCGACCACGGCGACGCCGGCGCCGCGGGCCGCCTCGACGAGCGCGTCGGTCACCGGCGTCTCCGTCTGCACGTTCGTGACCAGCACCAACACCTTCCTCTCGGTGACCAGAGTGGTGGTCTCCGCGACGGCCGCAGGCGACGGATCGGTCTCCTCCTCGATCGCCTCGGCGAAGTCTCGCGGGGTGGCGTTCGCCAGCCCGGCGGCCTCCAGCAGGTAGTCGGCGACCGGCTCGGTGGCGGCGAACGACGCGCCCGGGTGGGCGGCTCCGACGGCGGCGAGCTTCGCGGTGAGCGCGTCGAGACCGGTGCCGAGGGCGCGCGCGTTGCCGGCGAAGGTGTCCCTGCGCGCCGGGTCGATGGCACCCAGCTCGTCGGCGATCCTGGTGGCGACCGTGCGGACGCCGGCGAAGTCGTACCAGACGTGCTCGTTGGCGCCCTCGGCGTTCCCGGCCACGTCGACGGCGTTGATCGTGCGGATGCCGCTCGCGGTCTCGGTCAGCCCGGGGAAGAAGTCGTCGTAGCCGCCGCCGTTGTAGACGGCCAGTCCGGCGTCGGCGATGACGGTGGCGTCGGCCGGCTTGACCTCGTAGGCGTGCGGATCGGCGCTCGGGTCGTCGATCAGCGAGTGGACGCTGACCGCGTCCCCGCCGACGGCGGCGACCACGGCGCCCCAGACGTTCGTCGAGGTGACGACCTGGATGGTGCCGGCCGGATCGGCGCGGTCGGACGACTGCGCCGATCCGCTGCCGCAGGCGGCGGTCCCGACGGCGACGGCGACGGTCACGACCGTGGCGGTGAGTACCGAGCCGAGGTGCGGTCGACGGAGCATGCGTCCCCCCAGGGTTGAGTGAATATCGGATATGAAAACCGTTGTCGTGTTCAGTGTACGTCATTCGGCGGACGATCTACGCCGACCGGGTGACCGCGCGCCACGCGGACGGACCGGCACCACTTCTGTGAAAGGTTCTGAACCGTTACGGTCATGGGATGGTGCGGTCCATGCATGCCCGCCGGCCGGCGACCCTGGCGTCGCTCGCCGCGGAGCTCGGGGTCTCCAGGACCACCGTCTCCAACGCCTACAACAGACCAGATCAGCTGTCGCCCGAGCTACGCAGGCGCGTACTCGACACGGCCCGACGGCTCGGTTACCCGGGCCCCGACCCGGTGGCCCGCTCGCTGCGCACCCGCCGGGCAGGCGCCGTCGGCCTGCTGCTCACCGAGAACCTCTCCTACGCCTTCCGCGACCCGGCCGCACTCGGCTTCCTGGAAGGTCTCTCGCTCGCCTGCGAGGACGCCGGCCAGGGCCTGCACCTGGTGCCGGTCAACCCCGAGCGGGCCGACATCGCCGCGGTGCACCGAGCGGGCGTCGACGGTTTCGTCGTCTACTCCGTGCCCGACGACGACCCGCACCTCGCCGCGGTGCTTTCCCGGCCGGTCCCCACCGTGGTGGTCGACCAGCCGCACGTCGAGGGCGTCGACCGGGTCGGCATCGACGACGGCGCGGCGATGAACCAGCTGGCCGAACGCCTGATCGCGCTCGGCCACCGCACCGTCGGGGTGCTGTGCATGCGGCTCGGCCGCGATCGCAACGACTCCTTCGCCGTCGGCGACCGCCAGCGCACCGCACACTTCCACGTGCAGCGCAACCGGCTCGGCGCGCTCGCCACCGCGTTCGGCCGGGTCGGCGTGAGCTGGGCGAGCGTGCCGGTGGTCGAGCGGTTCGACCACTCCACCGCCAGCGGCGCCTCGGCCGCCGCGCAACTGCTGGACGCACACCCCGAGGTGACCGCACTGATCTGCACCTCGGACATCCTCGCGCTCGGCGCGATCGGCGAGGCGCGCCGGCGCGGCCTGCGTATCCCGGCCGACCTGACCATCACCGGCTTCGACGGCATCGTCGAGGCGGACCGGGCCGGGCTGACCACCGTGCGGCAGCCGGTGCTGGAGAAGGGCCGCGCGGCGGGCCGGCTGCTGCTCGGCGGCGGCGAATCCGGCCGGCCGCGCGAGATCATCCTGGAGACCGAACTCATCGCCGGCACCACCGCGGCCAAGCCCCGCACCACCGAGGAGCGCTGGTTCGGCCCCTGAGCCGGGCATCGGTTCGGCGTCGAGTTCGGATCGGTCCGGGTCAGCCCCGGACCGATCGAGACGCAGTCCGTGCATCGCGCCGTCACCGGAGTGCGGGCGTGTCCGACCGCGACCGTGGTGAACCCCACCTTGCCGCCGCGCGCGACGCGCGGTCCAATCCCTCTCGGTATCGCCGAGCCGACCATGGAGGGTGTCCGTGAGCGCGATCGACGACCTGCTGCGTCGCCATGTGGAAGGTCCCGACCTCGGTGCGCCCGAGGTGCCGACACCGGTGCCCAACCTGGCGCTCGCGGTGGTGACCTGCATGGACGCCCGGATCAAGGTGTTCGACGTGTTCGGCCTGACCCACGGCGAGGTGCACATCCTGCGCAACGCCGGCGGGGTCGCCACCGACGACGTGATCCGGTCGCTGTCGATCAGCCAGCGCAGCCTCGGCACCCGTGAGGTGGTGATCATGCAGCACACCGCGTGCGGTCTGTCGCTGATCACCGAGGACGGGTTCAAGGACGCCTTGGAGGCCGACACCGGGCTGCGTCCGCCGTGGGCGGTCGAGGCGTTCCGCGAGGTCGAGGACAGCGTGCGGCAGTCGGTGAACCGGGTACGACGCAGCCCGTTCCTGCCGCACCGCGACCAGGTCCGCGGATTCGTCTACGACGTGCGGACCGCGGAGCTCACCGAGGTGGTCTGAGCGGAGTCGCTCCGAGCCTCTGGTTCACTGCGCGGGTGGACGCGGACACGCTCATCGACTGGTACCGGCGCAGCGCGCGCGACCTGCCGTGGCGATCACCCGAGGTCACCGCCTGGGGCGTGCTGGTCAGCGAGATCATGCTGCAGCAGACCCCGGTGAACCGGGTCGAGCCGGTCTGGCGCGACTGGATGACCCGCTGGCCCACCCCGTCGTCGCTGGCCGGGGCCGGTCGGGCGGACGTGCTGCGGGCCTGGGGCAAGCTCGGCTACCCGCGCCGGGCGCTGCGGCTGCACGAGGCGGCCTCGGCGATCGCCACCTCGCACGGCGACGTGATCCCGTCCGATGTGGACACGCTGCTCGCGCTGCCCGGGATCGGCGCCTACACCGCGCGCGCCGTGGCGGCGTTCGCCTATCGCAGGCGCTGTCCCGTGGTGGACACCAATGTCCGTCGGGTGGTCGCACGCGCGGTGCACGGCCAGGGCGAGGCCGGGCCGGCGTCCACCACCCGCGACCTGTCCGATGTGGACGCCCTGCTGCCGGCGGCCGACGAGGACGCGGCCACCATGTCCATCGCGCTGATGGAGCTCGGCGCGCTGGTGTGCACGGCCCGCGCGCCGCGCTGCGCGGTGTGCCCGATCGCGGACGACTGCGACTGGGTGCGCGCGGGCCGGCCCGCCTACACCGGGCCGGTCAAACCGGTGCAGCGGTTCGCCGGCACCGACCGCCAGGTCCGCGGCCTGCTGCTCGACGTGTTGCGCGCGGCCACCGAACCGGTCAGCAAGGTCCGGTTGGACGTGGTCTGGTCGGACGCGGCACAGCGTGAGCGATGCCTCGACTCGCTGCTGGTCGACGGCCTGATCGAGCAGACGGAGGACGACCTGTTCGAGTTGCCCCGCTGACGACCCACCCGACGAACGATCCGCCACCCGAACGATCGGCCACCCGAACGATTCGTGGCACCAATGGTCGGTGTCGTCGACTACCGGTCCAGGACCTCGGCCAGGAACGCCTCCACCGCGCCGCGGTACTCCAGCGGCGCGTCCTCGTGCACCACGTGTCCGGCACCGGCCACGACCAGGTGCCGGCCGCCGCCCGGCGCGCGGACCGGCAGCTCGGCGAGCTGCCCCGGCGGCATCGCGCTGTGTTCCGGCTCGATCGCCAGTACCGGACAGCGCACCCGCTCGACCAGCGGCCAGTAGTCGCGCTCGGCCCACTGTTCGGCGATCGCGAACAGCTCGTCGATGTCGGTCATCGGCCGGTAGCCGTCGGCCTCCTCGCGCACGCACTCGACGAAGTAGTCGCCGTACGGACCGAAGAACTCGCGCACCTCGGCCAACGAGGTGAACGGCAGCGGCCAGCCCTCGAAGTGCGCCCGCCAACCCGCCGAGGTGCGGCCGCGCTGGTCGGGAGCCATGTCCTCGACGACCACCGCCCGCACCAGCTCCGGCTCGGTCGCGGCCAGCGCCAGCGCGTGCAGCCCGCCCATCGAGTGGCCGATCACCACGGCGGGTCCGAGGTCGTACCCGCGGATCACCTCGGCCGCGTCCGCCGCGAACACCTCGGTCGGCCACGCGCCCGCCCGGTGCGGACTGCGGCCGTGGTTACGCGCGTCCAGCCCGACCACCCGACCGTAGCGGGTGAGCCAGCGCGACACCGGCCACCAGGTGGTGGCGCGGCCCATCAGGCCGTGCAGCAGCAGGATGCCCTGGCCGGTCCCACCGAACTCCACCACGTCAGCTCGCGCCACCTGCTGGGTTCTACCACGGCATCACAACACGGAGGCCATGATGGTCTGGTGATCCGCCCTCGCAGAGTCGTCGCCGCGGCCGTGGTCGCTCTGGCGTTCACCGCCTGCAGCACCGCACCGGACCAGGTCGACAGCACCGCGTCGGCCCGGCCGCCGCTGAGCCAGATCCCGGTCACGCCCGGTTCCGACGGCGCGGGCGACCCGTACTACCCGACCGACGGCAACGGCGGGTACGACGTCACCGGCTACGAGGTGTCGATCAGCTACGACCCCGAGGACAGGCACCTCGAGGGCGACACCACCATCACCTCGACCGCGACCGCCGAGCTGGCCCGGTTCCACCTCGACCTGGACGGGTTGGACCTCATCTCGGTCGAGGTGGACGGCGTGGCGGCACGCGTCGAACGCGCCGGCCGGCACGAACTGGTGATCACTCCGGCGACGCCCGTCGCGGCCGACGCCACCTTCGCCACCCGGGTTCGCTACGCCGGCGAGGCGGAGCCGATCGACGACGGCCCGCTCGGCAAGGGCGGCTGGCAGCACACCCGCTCGGGCGGGATCTTCGTGGCCGGCGAGCCGCACAGCGCGACGTCGTGGTTCCCGGCCAACGACACCCCGAGAGACAAGGCGACCTTCCGGCTCCAGGCCCGGGTGCCGGACGGCTGGTCGGTCATCTCCAACGGTCGCGAGGAGCCGCCGACCAGCGCGGACGGCTGGACCACCTACCGCTGGAACGAGCCGACCAGGATCGCCACCTACCTGACCACCATCGGCATCGAGAAGTGGACCTTCGAGCGTCGCACCCTGCCCGACGGCACGCCGGTGGTCAGCGCGTACGCCCCGGGCGCGGAGGACAAGAAGCAGCTCGAGTCGCGACTGCCCGAGGTGCTGGAGTTCCTCGCCGAGAGGTTCGGCCCGTACCCGCAGAGCGCCGCGGGCGGCATCTACCTCAACGAGTCCATCGGCTTCTCGCTGGAGATCCAGGGCAGGCCGATCTACGCCAAGTGGGCCGATCTGCCGACCGTGGTGCACGAGAACGCCCACCAGTGGTGGGGCGACTCGGTCACCATCGAGAGCTGGGCGGACATCTGCCTCAACGAGTGCTTCGCCAGCTACGCGACCTGGCTCTGGGACGAGGCGAAGGAGGGCGCGGACCTGGACGACCGGTTCCGCGGCGAGGTGGCCCGGGCCGGCAGCCGGTACTGGCGTCCGCTGTACGACATGGGCGTCGGCAACGAGTTCACCGCGGTCTACGACAAGGGTCCGGTGGCGCTGCACGCGCTGCGCCGTTACGTCGGCGACGACGTGTTCGACCAGGTGCTGCGCGAGTGGCCGGCCGCGCACCGCGACAGCAACGCGTCCTGGCCGCAGTTCGAGGAGTTCGTCGCGGAGCGGGCCGGCCGCGATCTGAGGCCGTTCTTCGACGCCTGGTTCCGCGGCTCCCAGGAGCCGCCGGACGAGCTGCTCTACCCGGGGTCGCTGCGCAAGTAGGCTCTCGTGCATGGCCGTCGTGAAGATCAACGCGATCGAGGTGCCGGAAGGCGCCGGACCCGAGCTGGAGAAGCGCTTCGCCGCACGCCACGGGGCGGTGGAGTCGGCGCCGGGTTTCCTCGGCTTCGAGCTGCTGCGCCCGGTCGCCGGCGACACCCGCTACTTCGTCTACACCCGCTGGGAGAGCGAGGAGCACTTCCAGGCGTGGGCG
>Ga0307413_10000572_pt1 | contig 12360 bp, 9 predicted proteins | sample DK1Ometagenome_3_FD_203714 | JGI IMG/M metagenome (GOLD analysis project Ga0307413, IMG submission 203714) | Maize rhizosphere microbial communities from greenhouse at UC Davis, California, United States - DK15-O-2 | ecosystem: Host-associated > Plants > Roots > Rhizosphere > Soil | place: USA... | reverse complement strand
CTCCAGTATCCTTTAAAGCAGATCCGGATACATCTTTAAAGGATACTGGAGCTCCGGTTTCTTCTAATGGAAGCGGTGCATTTGTAAATTTCACATATTTTCCATCTGTGTAAGTTGCTGCTCCGTTTATAGTTAAATGTTGGCTTACAACAAAACTAGCGTCAAGTTCAACACCTTGTACACGTACTTTATCAGCATTGGCAAGATATCCGCGATTTACACCCAACTCAGCTGCCTGAACGTTAGTTTGGAAATCTTTAATTTCTGTTTGAAAGAATGTTAAGTTGAAGATTGAATTTCTAAAAGGAGAAGTTTTTACTCCCACCTCATAATGATTTACTTTTTCAGGTTTAATTACCGCAAGATCAAGCAAAGGTTCTCCTGCAGAATTTGTTGGAAGTCCGGCAACGTTTACACCAACAGGTTTGTAACTTTTTGCATAAGTTGCATAAGCATTAATTTTATCCGATGCTTTGTAAGATACGGTTATGTTTCCTGAAAAATCGGTATTGTCTGTGCTTGAGTCAAATGCCTGATCAGAGTATACTTGTTTTTTTAATGCAAGTAAAGCAGGATCTGTAGTTTGTAATCCTCCATAAGTTGTACGGGCATAATGAGCATCTTTTTTATCAAAATTATATCGTAAACCTGGTAAAATATGTAAACGGTCTGTAATAGCCCAGTCAATCTGACCAAATACTGCGGCACTTGACGCTCTGATATTGGCATCTGTTTTAATTCCGTATCCTTCAAAAAGTCCCGGAGTTTTCCATAAGGCACTTGTTGAACTTTGTGCAAATCTCCATTGTGCATTTCCAGATTCTTCAGTACCATCTGTTTGAGAGGTCTGATCGATAAAAAATACACCGGCAACACCACTTATTCTTGAGGTTAACTGACCTGCGTAACGAACTTCCTGTGTAATTTGAGTTTGTCTTGTAGGGTTTTGAGATTTTGCTAATACTTGTAATCCTGTAAAGTCCCTGTCGTTTGACGGATCCCAATTCCAGAATCTCCACGCTGTTGTTGAAGTAAGAGTTCCGCCTCCAATTTTAGTATCAATATTAAGAGATATTCCTCCCATGTCCTGATTAGAACGCCATGGAGTATCTTGGTCAATTTTGCGGTCAAATGCATTTCTGCTTGGCAATTGATAATTCAAATCGGCAATAATAGCGTCAAACTGGCGGTAAGCAGCTCTTTGTGTTGGCGCAACACCTGCAACAACCTGAGCATATCCGTCAGGGCGTTGTGTTGTAATATCGGCAGCCAATACAATATTTGTATTTACAGTTGGAGTCCAAAGCAATTGTCCTCTAATTCCCTGGTTGTTTAATGTATTAGTAGCTCTTCCTGTGGCAACATTATCAATTAAACCGTCACGTTGTGTTCCTGAAAAAGATAAACGACCAGCTACTTTTTTACCTAAAGCTCCTGTCACAGATGCTTTTGCCTGAAGGAAAGAATAATTTCCGTAACTCACTTCAAAATCGGCCCCGGAAGTAAAACTTGGTTTACGGGTTGTAATATTAAATGCTCCCGAAGTAGTGTTTTTTCCAAACAGAGATCCTTGTGGTCCGCGCAAAACTTCAATTTGCTCAACATCGATAAAATCAAGAGTTGTTGCCGCCGGACGTGCGTAATAAACACCGTCTACGTAAAAACCAACACCAGGATCGATTCCGTCATTTGTCAGTCCGAAAGGAGAGCCAAGACTACGAATATTGATACCTGTATTTCTTGGGTTTGAAGAATATAATTGAACAGAAGGAACCAATTCTTTAATACGATTTACGTTAAAAGCTCCAGTTTGTTCTGCTTGTTTTCCTGTAATAACAGAAACCGCAATTGGCACATCCTGAACTTTTTCGATACGACGTCTTGAAGAAACAACCACTTCAATAAGCTCATTTTCTTCACGAATTACTAATTGTAAAGGCGCTGTTGGGAATGCTGTAATTTCTATTTCTGTAGTTTTATAGCCTACATACTGAACTAAAAGTGTAATAGGAAGTTTTCCTTTAGAATCAATACTGAATTTTCCGTTTTGATCTGTAGTAGTGCTCGAAGTTGTTCCTTTTATAACAACATTTGCAGCTTCTAACGGAATGTTTTCGTTTGTGTTAACAATACCTTCAATATTTTGTGCGTAAGATGTTGTGAAGGCTAAAAGTAAAAAAATGCTTGTAAGTGATATTTTATATAGAGTTTTCATTTTATATTAAGTATATGTGATTAGTAGAGTTTAAAATAAATTTTTTTTAACAACACATACACATCATACACGAAATACTTTCCACAATTGTGAATGAACTATTTTGGTTTCTTTGCAAAAGATTTTCAGTTACACCTGATCGATTGTAATTTACTTTCATTGGTTAAAATTTTGTAATTGGTTACTGTTTTTTTTGCAAATATATGTAAATTCTATAGATCTACTAGGAATTAGAAAATATTTTTTATTTCTTTACTAATGAAGCTATTGTAATACCTTCCATGGCTTTTAAAGTTTTGTCTCTAATGAGCACTAAACCATGGTGTAAGCTGCATTCTGACTCGGTTTTGCAATCAGAGCAAGGTTCGTAAAAGTTTAAGGAAGCGCAGGGTAAAAGTGCAATTGCACCGTCAAATAAACGGTGAATTTCTGCCAGAGTAATTTCATTTTTTGATTTTATCAGATAATATCCACCAAATTTTCCCTGCTTACTGCTCACAAAACGTCCGCGTTTTAGATCCAATAAAATTTGCTCTAAAAACTTTTTAGGAATGTTAGCTCCCTCAGCAATTTCCACAGTTCTGGAAATGTGATTTTCGTCTTGTTCTGCTAAATAAAGTAAGGCCTTAAGGGCGTATTTTGCTTTATGTGATAACATCTATATTTAGTTATGAATTATAAATTGTGAATTATGAATTTTAAACTGAGAGCTAATTTTCAGCATAAAACTTGAAACTTGAAACAAAAGAAACAAAAATTAGTTACCAGCTTCCGCTAGAACCACCACCGGAGAATCCGCCGCCGCCAAAACCTCCGCCGAAGCCACCGCCTCCGCCGCCAAAACCACCTCCTGATGATCCTCCGCCGAAACCGCCAAATCCTCCGCTGCTTCTGCCTAGGCTGCTTAAAAGAATTACATCCATTAAACTAGGTCCGCCGCCGTTATTATTACCTGAATTCCCTCCTCCGCCTTTATTTCTGAACATCAAAATTAATACAATTACGACAATAACAATAAAAGGAAGTATCGGGAAATTTTTTCCTTTAGAAGCTTGTTTTCTTTCGCCTTTAAATTTCCCTTTAAAAACGTCAATTATAGCATCAGTTCCTTTGTCAAGACCATTGTAAAAGCTCCCGGCTTTAAATTCAGGAATAATAATGTTTCTGATGATTGTTCCTCCAATTCCGGCCGTTAAACGATCTTCAACTCCGTATCCTGGATTAATAGCAATTTTTTTCTCGTTTTTGGCCAATAAAATAATAACACCATTGTCATCTTGTTTTGTTCCGCCAATTCCCCAGGTTTGTCCCCATTTTGTAGCGAGCTGGCTTACATCTTCACCTTTTAAACTTTCGATTGTAATAACGACAATTTGAGTTGTGGTAGAATCTGAATAGCGAATTAATTTTTCTTCAAGCTGTGTTTTTTCTGATGCACTTAAAATATTTGCATAATCGTAAACGGAGGTCTGAAAACTTGGTTTTTCAGGAATAGTAAATTGAGCAAAAATACTATTGCAGACAAAAAATGCGATAAATAAAAAAGTAAACTGAAAAATTCCGTTGGAATTTAAAATTGTATTGTTGGAATTTTTCATCATTTAACCTTTTGAAATTTCGTTTGATAATTCGTTTGTGTCACCTTCAGACCACGGAAAGTTCTTTTTTAATTGTTCGCCGGCGTTCAAAATTCCGTCGACAATTCCTTGTTTAAAATTTCCTGCTTTAAATTGTTCCACCATTTTATCTTTGGTACAATCCCAAAAATCTGCTGCAACAACATCGTTTATGCCTTTATCTCCGCAAATAGCAAAGCTTTTATCTTCGATGGCAAAATAAAATAAAACACCGTTTTGAAGTTGGGTTTCATCCATTTTTAATTCATGAAAAACTTCTAAAGCCCTGTCAAAAGGGACTTTAGAAGTTGTTTTTTCTATATGTACTCTAATTTCGCCAGAAGTGTTTTTTTCGGCCACGCGAATAGCTTCAACAATTTCTTGTTCTTCTTCTTTGGATAAAAAATCTTCTACTTTTGACATTGGGAGTATTTTAAAGTTTAGATTTCAGATTAGATTTCAGAAAACCTGAAATCTAAATCCGCCATCAAATATTTTTTAGAATTTTACTTCAACTGGTTTATCTGCTCCTGTAGAAGCTTCAAAATATGGTTTTTCTTTATAATCTAAGAACCATTTGTTTGGAATAGAAAGAATGTAGCCATTATATTCCTGAACTGTTTCATTAAAACGAGTTCTTGCAGTCAAAATTTGGTTTTCAGTACTTGCTAATTCATCTTGTAATTTCAAGAAGTTTTCATTTGCTTTTAATGTAGGATATTGTTCTACAGAAACTAACAATCTTGACAAAGAGGAAGAAACACCACTTTGTGCCTGATTAAATTCTTTTAATTGTTCCGGAGTTACATTACTTGGATCAACCGTTACAGAAGTTGCCTTTGCACGAGCTTCGATAACAGCCGTTAAAGTTGATTTCTCAAAATCAGCAGCACCTTTTACTGTATTTACTAAGTTTCCAATAAGATCGTTTCTTCTTTGGTAAGCTGTTTGTACATTTCCCCATTCTTTATTAACGGCCTGATTGTATTTTAATCCGGTATTTTTAATTCCAATTGACCAAAATGCAACAATAGCGATAAGCGCTACAATAATTATTACGGGGATTAACCATTTTTTCATGTTTGTTCTGATTTAAGTTTTTATTTCTAGTTTTTGATATTATTGTTATAATTCGTTTTTAATTTCTGTTAATTGTGTTTTTATGGTCTCTAATTTACGTATTATTTCGAATTTATCTAATGTTTTCTTTTGCCCTTCCTTTAAATGCGTTTTGGCACCTTCAAGTGTAAAACCACGTTCTTTAACCAGATGATAAATCAATTGCAGGTTGGTAACATCTTCTGGCGTAAACATTCTATTGCCTTTGGCATTTTTTTTAGGTTTCAAAATGTCAAATTCGCTGTCCCAAAAACGTATCAAAGACGCGTTGACATTAAAAGCCTTGGCAACTTCGCCAATGCTGTAATATCTTTTATCTTTAGAAAGTTCAATGTGCATGATTCTTATTTTTCTTATTTATTCCAAAATTACTACTTTTTATAGTATTAATCTAATGACTGGTTTTCCTGATTTGCCATATGCGAAATCGCAACGTATTCAACTGCCGAGATATTTCCGTAATAAAAATTAAGCGGATTCACGACTTTTCCATCTTTATGCACTTCATAATGACAATGTGGTCCTTCAGATCTTCCCGTACTTCCCACATATCCAATCACATCGCCTCTTTTTACATGTTGTCCGGCTCTACAATTGTATTTGCTTAAATGCGCATACAAACTTTCATATCCAAAACCATGCCTGATCACAACATGATTTCCAAATCCCGAAGCTGCATCGTCGGCTCTTGCTACAACACCATCACCCGTTGCATAGACAGGAGTGCCTGAAGGAGCGGTAAAGTCCATTCCGTTGTGCATTTTTCTCACTTTCGTGAAAGGATCAATTCTATATCCAAAACCTGACGCGACACGTCTTAAATTTTCATTTTGAACTGGCTGAATGGCAGGAATTGCCAGTAACAGGTTTCCTTTTACACTCGCGAGTTTCAAAATTTCGTCTAATGATTTTGACTGAATAGCCAATTGTTTTGAAAGTTTATCAATTCGTTTTGTTGTATTTAACACCAATTGCGAATTGTTGTAGCCTTCTAAATCCTTATATCTGTTAATATCTCTAAAACCCGCTTTTCTAATAGAATCCGGAATTTCAGCTTTATTAAAATAAACTCTGTAAATATTGTTGTCCCTGTCTTCAAGTGCCTCGGTGACAGCGTCAATTTCGTCCATTTTTTTATTCAAAATGGCATATTGCAATTTTAAATTTTCAATTTCACGTGCCTGGAAGCGATCTTTTGGAGTTTCGAAGTAAGGAGTGTTAATTAAAAGCACAAAAATAAAAAATCCAAACAACGCCGCAGCCAGCAAAAACAGTAATGCGTAACCGATTTTGATTCTTTTTCTGGTTTTTATTTTCGTATAAGCCAGATTTTCTGAGTCGTAATAATATTTTACTTTCGCCATATTTTAAAATACCCTATTTTTGCAGCTTGTAAAATAGTTTGTCGAACAAATTTAATAAATGTTTCAGTTGTTCACAGCTTTTTTCAAGAATAAAAACAATTAGATAATTGAGTCAATTAGATAATTAGATAATGAATCAATTGGGTAGTTTATTGTTTGAACCTGTAAGTTTAATTTAAAATTATCTAATTATCTAATTGCCAAATTATCTAATTACCACATTATCAAATTGTCACATTAATAAAATATGAAATCACAAGACGTACGTAAACAATTTCTAGACTTTTTTAAGAGCAACGGACATTTAATTGTTCCTTCTGCTCCAATCGTTCTTAAGGACGATCCAACTCTTATGTTCAATAACTCGGGAATGGCGCAGTTTAAAGAATATTTTTTAGGAAACGGAACTCCAAAAAGTAAAAGAATAGCCGATACGCAAAAATGTCTTCGTGTTTCAGGAAAACATAACGATCTTGAAGATGTAGGTTTTGACACTTATCACCACACCATGTTTGAGATGTTGGGGAACTGGTCTTTTGGAGATTATTTCAAAAAAGAAGCAATCAACTGGGCATGGCAATTATTGACAGAAGTTTATAAAATCCCAAAAGAAAATCTGTATGTTTCTGTTTTTGAGGGAAGCAAAGAAGATAATGTTCCGTTTGATCAGGAAGCCTGGGATATCTGGAAAACATTAATCGACGAAGACAGAATTATTCTTGGAAACAAAAAAGATAATTTCTGGGAAATGGGAGATCAGGGACCATGCGGACCTTGTTCTGAAATTCACGTTGATTTACGTTCAGAAGAAGAAAAAGCATTAAAACCGGGAAGAGAAGAAGTAAATAATGATCACGCTCAGGTAGTTGAAATCTGGAATAATGTATTCATGGAATTCAACCGTAAAGCTGATGGTTCGCTGGAAAAACTTCCTGCACAACACGTAGATACCGGAATGGGATTTGAGCGTTTGTGTATGGCTTTGCAAGGAAAAACATCAAATTATGATACAGATGTTTTTACGCCGCTTATTGAAAAAGTAGAGCAAATTACAGGTTTAAAATATACTTCTGATGAAGTAAAAAACATCTCAGAAGAACAAAACAAAACTAATATCGCAATTCGTGTAGTTGTAGATCACGTTCGTGCGGTTGCTTTTGCAATTGCAGATGGACAGTTGCCATCAAACACCGGAGCAGGTTACGTAATTCGTAGAATTTTGCGTCGTGCTATTCGTTACGGATTTACATTTTTGGGTACCAAAGAACCTTTTATTAATAAATTGGTAGAAGTTTTGGCGAACCAAATGGGAGAATTTTTCCCTGAAATCAAATCGCAGCAACAATTGGTTACCAATGTAATTCGCGAAGAAGAAGCTTCTTTCTTGAGAACGCTGGATCAGGGATTACAATTGTTAGATAATGTAATTGCACAAACTACAGGTTCTGAAGTTTCTGGAGCAAAAGCTTTTGAATTGTACGATACTTTTGGTTTCCCGAAAGATTTAACAGCTTTGATTTTAAAAGAAAAAGGAATGTCTTTTAACGAAACAGAATTTGATGCTTCAATGCAGGAACAAAAAAATCGTTCGCGTGCAGCATCAGAAGTTTCTACAGAAGACTGGACGGTTTTGATTTCTGGAAATGTTGAAACTTTCGTAGGTTATGATCAAGTAGAAAATGACGTAAAAATTACAAGAATCCGTAAAGTTGATTCTAAGAAAGATGGAATTTTATATCAAATTGTTTTAGACAATACACCGTTTTACCCGGAAGGTGGAGGACAAGTTGGCGATAAAGGAACTTTGGTTTCTGCAAACGAAACGATCGAAATCATCGACACGAAAAAAGAAAACAATCTGATTTTGCATTTTGCAAAACAATTGCCTGAAAATATTGAAGCTGGTTTTACAGCAAAAGTAAATAACGATTTAAGAGGTTCAACTTCTAAGAATCACTCTGCTACGCACTTAATGCATTTGGCTTTAAGAAACCTTCTTGGAACTCACGTAGAGCAAAAAGGTTCGTTAGTAAACCCAAACTATTTGCGTTTTGACTTTTCGCATTTTTCTAAAGTTTCGGATGAAGAATTACGTCAGGTTGAAGCAAGTGTAAATGCGCAGATTGAAGCACAATTACAGTTGACAGAACACAGAAATATTCCGATTAAAGAAGCATTGGATAAAGGTGCAATGGCTTTATTTGGAGAGAAATACGGAGATAATGTTCGTATGATTGAATTTGGAGATAGTAAAGAACTTTGTGGTGGAATTCACGTGAAAAACACGGCAGAAATCTGGCATTTCAAAATCATTTCTGAAGGTGCAGTAGCCGCTGGAATCCGTCGTATTGAAGCGATTACAGGTGATGCGGTAAAAGACTTCTACAAAAATCAGGAGAATACTTTAGCTGAAATAAAAGAAACATTAAAAAATCCACAGGATATTTTAAAATCAGTAGCTTCTTTACAAGATGATAATGCGAAATTGAAAAAGCAAATTGAGCAATTATTAAAAGAAAAAGTAGGAGCTTTAAAAACTGAATTAGAAAAAGATTTTCAGGAAGTAAACGGCGTAAATTTCCTTGCAAAACAAGTTGATTTAAGCATGGCTTCGACTAAAGATTTGGCTTCTGCTTTAGGAAGTTCAAAAGCTGATTCTTTTGTGTTTTTAGCTTCAATTGAAGATGGTTTGCCAAATATTCATTGCTATATTGCTAAAGAATTGGTAGCAGCCAAAAGCTTAAACGCAAATGCTGTTATTAAAGAATTAGGAAAATACATTGACGGAAATGGAGGAGGACAGCCTTTCTTCGCATCTGGAAAAGGAAAGAATGCAAAGGGAGTTGCGGAGGCTTTGGTTCATGCCATTGATTTTGTAAAATAAGATTTTTTTAATAGCGCAAAGACGCAGAGTCGCAAAGTTTTTTAAGCTTTGCGACTTTTTTTTGCAGCGTGATTAAAGTAGCGTTTTTTTAATCGCGCAAAGACGCAGAGTCGCAAAGTTTTTTATAAGCTTGTGACTTTTTTTTTAAGTATATTTTTTTGAATCTCGTAAAAGCGAAAAAAAAATTAAAACTAAACTTTGCGTCTTTGCATAATTCTTCTTCTTCAAGTAGGTTTTTTCCTTAAATTTGGTTAAAATTTGAAAATGACAGAAAATGAAATTCAGCTATCGTAGTCGATATCTGTTACAAAATGCACGTGAAGCTTGGACCAGGTTTGTTAGAATCAGTATATGAAGCAATTCTATTCTACGAATTGACTAACAAAGGATTATTCGTCGAAAGACAAAAAACACTTCCCGTTGTTTGGGATGAAATTAAACTTGATATAGGTTTTCGAACCGATTTGATAATTGAAAATAAATTAATTTTAGAAATTAAATCAATTGAAAAAATAACAGAAGTTCATGCAAAACAAATTATGACATACTTGAAAATTACAAAAATGAAATTAGGTTTGTTGATAAATTTTAATGTGCCTTTGATTAAGTTTGGTATTACAAGAATCGTTAATAATCTTTAAATTAATAAGTAAAAAGATTCCAATCAACAACTTTGCGACTCTGCGCCTTTGCTCGATTTTATTTAAACTTAAATTATAAAAAAAGAAAAGCCGCAAAGCTTAAAAAAACTTTGCGACTTTGCGATTTAAAAAAAACTTATTTACGCTCGCCTATCTGCTGGCGCCACATTGCATAATACAAACCTTTCTCAACAATCAAATCATCATGTTTACCTTGCTCGATAATTTTTCCTTGTTCCAGAACAAATATTTTATCGGCGTGCATTACGGTTGATAAACGGTGCGCGATTAAAACGGTGATTCTGTTTTTATCGGATATATTTCTAATTGTTGCGTTGATTTCTTCTTCGGTTATAGAATCTAATGCAGAAGTTGCTTCATCAAAAATCAACAAATTTGGGTTTCTTAAAATAGCTCTGGCGATTGATAAACGTTGTTTTTCTCCACCAGAAACTTTGATTCCACCTTCACCGATTGTGGTGTTTAAACCATCTTCGGCACGTTTTAGTAGTTTTTCACAGCTGGCTCTTTTTAATGCATCATACAATTCTTCATCGGTTGCATTTGGTTTTACAAACAATAAATTCTCACGAATTGTTCCGGAGAATAATTGTGCATCTTGGGTTACAAATCCTAATTGTTTTCTTAGATCTAATAAATCAATATCGGTCGAATCAATTTCATTGTAAAGTATTTCACCTTCTGCAGGTGTGTATAAGCCGACTAGTAATTTTACTAAAGTTGTTTTCCCGGAACCGGACGGACCAACAAAAGCTACTGTTTGCCCTTGTTTAATTTCAAAATTAATATTTTCAACAGCTTTGAATTTTGCTGTTTTATGCTGAAAACTTACATTGGAAAAAAGTAACGATTGAATTGCTCCAACATGTTTAGGATTTTTTGGGCGGAATTCTTTTGGGGCACTCAATAATACTTTAAAGTTTTCCATTGAAACTTTCGTTTCATTCAAGGCAATGATAAAATTTCCTAATTCCTGTAAAGGGCCAAAAATGAAAAATGTAAAAAATACCATTGTCAACAAATCGCCCACAATAATTTTTCCTCCAAATAAGAAATAGTATAAAGTAAAAACAACACAAGTTCTTAAAAAGTGAACTGTTGTTCCCTGAATAAAACTCAAACTTCGGATAAAACGGATTTTTTGCAGTTCAAGCTGGAGGATTTTAAACGTATTTAAATTCAAACGTTTTTCTTCCTGATATGTTAAGCCCAGACTTTTTACAAGTTCGATATTTCGTAAACTTTCGGTTGTAGAGCCCGCCAAAGCGTTCGTTTGATTGACGATTTTTTTAGATACAATTTTGATTTTCTTACCTAAATACGAACTAACTAAGGCAATAATTGGAGCTGTTACCAAAAAAATAAGCGAAATACGATAATCAATTCGGGCAACATACAGAATTACAAATATAAATCCGATAACGGTTTGAAAGATCAAAGAAATAGAAAGCGTAATTAATTTTTCAGAATCAATACGCACTTTGGTCAATTTGCTTAAAGTTTCACCACTTCGCTGATCTTCGAATTCTGCGTAAGGCAAATCGAGCGATTTTTTAATCCCGTCAGTATACATTTGCGCGCCTGTTCGCTGAATAACAACATTGGTAAAATAATCCTGAAAGTTTTTGGTAATTCTGGAAATCATTGCAGCACCAAGCGAAAGTCCTAACCAAAAGGACAGGGATTTAATGAATCCAATTTCGTTTCCTTTGTATTTATGGAGTCCAACACCGCAATCCTGCATTAATTTACCGGTAATAATAGAATCTGATAAGCTGAAACAGATGTTAATAGCAGCCATAATCAAAGCAAAAAATAGTAGCATTTTATGTTTGATTATATAAGAATATAATAATTTCATATGTGAATTTAGATTTATGGAAGATGCAAAAGTAGTGAATAGTTTTGCTTAATAGATCGGAATTTTTGTTATTAAAAATGTAATTAATTATTATCGCTGAAATTCTATTTTATATTCATTAAATAAAAAAAGTCCAACAGAATTTTAAACCTGTTGGACTTTTTTATTAGAAGAATTAAGTTTATATTTTTCCAGTTTTAGAGGACCATCTTACAATACCATTATGAATTAATTGAAGATTGCCATCATCCTGCAAATAAAGTTTTGCTCCGGGAAATTCAGATGTATTGCTTGTCCAAATGGTACTTTCAATTAGGGAAAAACCAAGTCCCATTCCTTTAATTACAATATTTCCATTAGTTTGTAAATAACAAGATGCATTTCTATAAAAAGGATTTCCGACACTCCAAATTATTAGACTGTTAATGTTATCAGATATAAATAAATATCCAGCATTGAATTCTAACGAATATTGACCATTAGGAGATTTTGGTTGTGTCCAGGAAATTTTATCAATTCTTTCTCCGGATTCTACTATTGAGTTTATTGGAAACGGGTACCATTTATTTATTGACTTCATATCTATTCGTGATAATTCGGTTTGCTCAGGTATTCCAACTCCATCACTTGTTAGAGAAG
>Ga0307413_10000571_pt1 | contig 12361 bp, 11 predicted proteins | sample DK1Ometagenome_3_FD_203714 | JGI IMG/M metagenome (GOLD analysis project Ga0307413, IMG submission 203714) | Maize rhizosphere microbial communities from greenhouse at UC Davis, California, United States - DK15-O-2 | ecosystem: Host-associated > Plants > Roots > Rhizosphere > Soil | place: USA... | reverse complement strand
GCGCCAACAATGCCATCGCCGTGCTCGCCGCGGCCGAACGCGGCGGTTTGCTTAACGCGCCCGACATCTATATGGACAAGATCGTCGTCGGCCCGTCCTGCCGCGGCGCCGTCGACATCGAAGCCCCGACGATCGACAATCTCAAGAACATCGCCCGCCGATTGGGGCGCGACATCGATGATCTGACGGTGATCTGTCTCGACCGCCCGCGCCACAAGCAGCTTGTCGCCGACGTCCGCGCCTCGGGTGCCCGCATCCGCCTGATCTCAGACGGCGACCTCTCGGCCGGCATTTCGGCCGCCGTCGCCGGCACCAACATCCACGCTTTGATGGGAATAGGCGGGGCCCCCGAAGGGGTTATAACCGCGGCGGCGATGAAATGCCTCAACGGCGAGATCCAGGCCAAACTCGTTTTCGACCCTTCAAAGCTCGGCGTCGACGCGTCCAAAGTGCCGCCCGTGGATAAAGTGATGAAGCGTCTGAATGATATGGGCATCACGGACCCGAACAAGATCTACGACACCAACGATCTGGCCCCCGGCAAAAAGATCATCTTCGCCGCGACCGGTGTCACGGATGGCGCCCTTCTGCGAGGCGTCCGCTTTTTCGGCGCCGGCAAGCGCACGCATTCCGTCGTAATGACGACCGACTCGCGCCACATCCGCTTCGTCGACACCGTCCACGTCGAAGGCGGCCCGGACGCGGTGATCAGGTTTTAGAGGTTCTTCCGGGTTCGGCCGGCAGCTACACATGCGCAAGCCCGCGCGTAAGCAAGGGCGGTATGCTCGAGCCGAGGGTAACACTAAAGAGTCGCCCGAACAGCAAGATCAGCTTTTATGCTCGACGATTACGGCTTCGAGTTCTACGAAGAGAACGCATTCCCGATCGCATATTTGCTGACGTTCCGAACTTTCGGAACGTGGCTGCACGGGAACCGGAAGGGTGCGGTGCAGCGAAGCCGTGACCCGCGATGGAGGATCGTGCCGGTCCCGCCAAACGTCCCGCTCAACAAGTCGATGCTTAGTGAGTTGAAGCAGCCGCAGGTTGTTTTAGATAAGCAGCAAAGAACTTTCGTGACCGAAGCCATCGAAGAAGTGTGTAAGCATCGAAAATATGGCCTGCATGCGTTGAATGTGCGTACCAATCATACCCATGCCGTGATCTCGAAGGCTCTCAAACCCGAGAAAATTGTCAATGACCTCAAAGCGTATTTGACCCGTCGGCTGAGGGCGGAAAATGCGACGCCGGAGGACAAGGTATGGTCAAGGGGAGCGAGCACGCGATACCTTTGGAAACCGGCACATTTGGATGCCGCGATCGAATACGTACTCTATTCGCAAGGCGACGTCCCCTTCTCGCTTGATGCAGAGACATGGCAGCCATAAACACGACGCGCAAGCCGGCGCGTAAACAAGGGCGATATCGACGGTCTTGGCGACAAATTCAAGCTTGCGGAAGCTCAAGATCGATCGGCATGGTGTGCCGGCGCAATGGATCGCAATAACTTCCGAATATCGCCCTTGCTCACGCGCGGGCTTGTGCATCGTGCGGCGGTCTTTCGATAAAGGGATTTGGTGATGAGTGAAAGTAAGACTTACGTATTGGATTTCAGCGAGGTCGGGGCCGGGGACGTCGCGATCGTGGGCGGGAAGTGCGCCAGCCTGGGTGAACTTTTCCGCGAGCTTGTCGGCCAGGGCGTGCGGGCGGTGGATGGTTTTTCAACCACGAGCAACGCGTACAACTTGCTGCTCGATACGGGCGGGCTGCGCAAAAAGCTCAAGACGCTTTTGAAAGGTTTGGACGTCAACGACCTTGCCGAATTGGCAAGAGTGGGCAGCGAAGCGCGGGCTTTGATGCTCGAGACGCCTTTCCCGCCCGAGGTCGAGGCCGCGATCCACGACGCGTACGACCGTCTCGGCGAGCGCATCGGCAAAAAGAATTTTGAGGTCGCCGTGCGCTCTTCCGCGACCGCCGAGGATCTGCCCGATGCCTCATTTGCGGGGCAACAGGACACCATCCTCAACGTTCGCGGCGAGCAGAAACTGATCGAGGCGTGCCACGAGTGCTATGCGTCACTGTGGACCGACCGAGCGATCTCGTACAGAACTGCTAAAGGCTTCGACCATTTCGATGTCGCGTTGTCGATCGGCATCCAGCCGATGGTCCGTTCGGACGCGGCGTGCTCGGGCGTGATGTTCACGCTCGACACCGAAAGCGGTTTTCGCGACGCCGTCGTCATCAACGGCGCGTGGGGACTAGGCGAAGCGGTCGTTCAGGGGATGGCGACCCCGGATGAATGGATCGTCTTCAAGCCGACGCTGAAACTAGGTTTCCGCCCGATCGTCACGCGAAAGCTGGGCGTTAAAGAAGTAAAAATGGTCTTCAACGACGACGGCGGCGGCACCGTCGTTAGGCCGGTCGTCGAAACGCAGCGAAATCGAATGTGCCTCGCCGGGTTCGAGGTGCTGCAGCTCGCCCAATGGGCATGCGCGATCGAGGAGCATTATTCCAAGCTGGCCGGCCACCATCAGCCGATGGACATCGAGTGGGCGAAGGACGGCATAACCGGCGAGCTTTTCATTTTGCAGGCCCGACCCGAGACCGTCCACACGCAGAAGGACGGCAACTTCATAGAACGTTACGCGATCGGCGAGAACCACGGCGCTCCGCTCGTCTCAGGCGTCGCGGTCGGCGAAAAGATCGGACAGGGCAAGGCCCACGTCCTCCTCGACGCGGACAAACTGTTGAGCTTCCGCGAGGGCGAGATCCTCGTCACGACTATGACCGATCCCGCGTGGGAGCCGATCATGAAAAGGGCGTCGGCGATCGTGACGGAGCGCGGCGGCCGCACCTGCCACAGTGCCATCATCTCCCGCGAGCTCGGCATCCCGTGCATCGTCGGGACGGGCGACGCGACAGAGAAAATTCGCTCGGGCACCGACGTCACCGTCTCGTGCGCCGAGGGCGACCGCGGCAACGTGTATTACGGGAATATCGAATTTTCCGTTGACAGGCAGGAGATCACCGACGACGTGCGGCCCGAGACCAAGGTGATGATGAACGTCGGCGACCCCGACCACGCCTTCACGGTGTCGCGTTTGCCGAACGACGGCGTCGGCCTCGCCCGTCTCGAATTTATCATCAACAACCACATCGGCATCCACCCGATGGCTCTCTGCAATTATCCGGATCTCAAACGCCGCGAAGACGTCGAGACGATCGCCCGCCGAATTTTGGAAGAGGACCCGAAGGAATTTTTCGTCCGCTCTCTGTCCGAGGGCGTCGGCCGCATCGCCGCCGCCTTTTACCCCAAGCCGGTCATCGTGCGAATGTCCGATTTCAAATCGAACGAATACGCGATGCTGATCGGCGGGAAGGAATTCGAGCCGATAGAAGAGAACCCGATGATCGGGTTCCGCGGGGCGTCGCGTTATTACGACGACCGATATCGGCCGGGCTTCAAATTGGAGTGCATGGCCCTCAACCGCGTCCGCAAGGACATGGGTTTGACCAACGTCGTCCCGATGATACCGTTCTGCCGAACGGTGGAGGAAGGCGAAAAAGTGATCGCCCTGATGGCCGAGCACGGCCTCGTGCAGGGCGAAAACGGTCTCGAGGTCTACGCGATGTGCGAGCTTCCGGCGAACGTCGTTTTCGCGGACGAATTTCTAAAAGTGTTCGACGGCTATTCGATCGGGTCGAACGACCTGACCCAACTCGCCCTCGGCCTCGACCGCGATTCCGAGATGGTCGCCCACCTGTTCGACGAGCGGAACGGTGCCGTCGAAAAAATGGTCGCGATGGCGATCGACGCCGCTAAACGGAATAACAAAAAGATCGGCATTTGCGGCCAGGCCCCGTCGGACTATCCGGAGTTCGCGGAATTTTTGGTCAAGCGCGGTATCAACTCGATCTCGCTGAACCCGGACACGGTCATCCAGACGACCCAGCACATCCTCGAGACGGAGAAAAGGTTGGGGCCTTTGGGTGTTGTCGGGTCGGACGGAAGGCTGGCGGGTGCGGCGAGCGTCGACGGCGCTGTCGATGGCGCCGTCGGACGTGCGACATGACACTGCAGCGACGACGATTTAGTCGCCGCCGGCGGAGGGCTCAACGGCATCATATAATTCATCGTCGACGGTATCCCGCCAAACCGTTAAAGGCGAAACCATCAACCCGTGCCTGAAGCGAATTCCGAATACCGAAATGTCGATCTGGTTCGCCAAATGCGCGATCTGGCTCGTCGAATGTGGCTATCTGGACTGGGCGTCGTTGCCGTCTGGTCGGCCATTATCGTCGCCGCTCCGCTGCTGACCGATCTCGGTTTCGGGACCGTCGCTCGACCCATCTATTCCTTCTTCAGTTTCCTCTGCCACCAGATGCCCGAGCGATCGTTCCACATCGCCGGGCACCAGTTCGCGGTCTGTTCAAGGTGCTTTGGGGTATATTTTGGCCTGGTCGCGGGTTTTTTGGTTTATCCGCTGTGGCGAAGGGTCGATAATACCGAGCCGCCGGCAAGGTTCTGGCTGTTTTTGTCGCTCGTCCCGATCGGGATCGACTGGTCGCTCGGGGTCTTCGGGATATGGGAAAACACCCATTTTTCAAGGTTTCTGACGGGTCTTTTGCTCGGCGTCGCTTGTGCGACCTTCATCATCCCGGCCCTCGTCGAGATCCGGCAAAATATGGCCTATCGAAAGTCGAGGAGCCGGCAAACACCGGCCTCCGGACAATAAAAAAAAGCTGCCTGTTCGGCAGCTTGTGTTTCGTCTAAACCTGTTCGTAGATAAGATTCTCGATATATTGTTGGCGGTGTGGGAACGCCCCGCACCCCTTGATAGTAAATTCGATTATAGACCCATTTGAGAACCGGCGCAAGGCCTTTCCCTTTTACCCGTCGAAGTTGGGCACCGAAGCTGCCCTTCGGCGCCGGCGTTAACCCGATGAACTTTCGTTGACTATATCTCGTAAAAGCAGCAGAATTGACCTACTGGAAATAAGAAATGGGCTTTAACAAAGACACCGCGGCCGAGGCCGCAAAACGCGATCTGGCCCGCCGTTTGGGCGTTTCAGAGAACGACGTGAAGATCGGCCACGTCAAGGACACCGATTTTCCCGACATGTCGCTCGGAGCGCCGGCGAACGGTGAGATGTCGGCCCAGATGATATCCTCCGGCTGGAAGATCGACCTTTCGGCCTCGGGGAAAAATTACGAATACCGGGCCGACAAATACCAGCTCAGGCTGTGCAACTTTAAAGGGGGGAACCACGTCATTAAGAGTTAGGCGTCAACCCCGCGGAGACGCGACCGTAAGGGAGCGTGCTTCAACCCGGCCGAAGGCATCTAACTAACAACTCGGGACTCTCGGCGCGGCACGCTCTGTTCCCGTCCGTAACTAGGCGTTAGGAGTAGTTATGAATCGCAATAATATCTGGATACACATCGGGCTCGCGGTCGTTTTGATCACGCTCGCCGCCGTTCTGGGGCAGCTTGGCCGCTGGCAGGGGTCGCTTCGCACTGCCAGGACCAACGAAGACAAGGTGCTGAAGGCACAGGCACCGTCGGCACCCGAAAGGCCGCTCGAAGCCGATGAGGCCGAGGTTTTGGTCCGGTTCAAGCCCGGTGTCAGCCTCGAGCGTATCCGGAGCATCGCTTCCGGCAATCACGATCGGCTGGAAGACGAGATCGAGTCGGTCGACGGCCTGGTCGCGATCGACGACCTCGACGACGCCGACCCGCAAGCCGTTGCGGCCCAATACAATAGCCTGACCGGGCTGGTCGCCTATGCCGAGCCGAACTTCAAGATCAATCTCGACGACCCGGCCCGGCCTGGCCTGTTGCCTCAGGACCTCGTCCATCGGCCGTATTACGACCCGCAGATGCCCAACGACCCGCAGTTCGAAGAACAGTGGGCCCTCAATAATCTAGGGAAGAACGGCGGCAAAACGGGAGCCGACCTGAGCGCTTTAAAGGCTTGGGCCAAGACCCAGGGCAGCCGGGAAGTCGTTGTGGCCGTTCTGGATACGGGCATCGACTACACCCACAAAGACCTCGTCGCGAACATGTGGGCGCGGCCCGATTCGGTGCCCGAATATACGGACGACGAACTTGGGACCTTTGATGACATTCACGGATTTGACGCCGACGCGACCGCGGGCGACCCGATGGACGATAACGGCCACGGCACCCATTGTGCCGGGATCATCGGGGCCGAAGGCGATAATGACGAGGGCATCGCCGGGATCAACTGGAAGGTCGAGATCATGCCGCTCAAGTTTTTGGGCCGCGGCGGTTTCGGCACCACGAAAAACGCGATCGAGGCGATAAATTACGCCATCGACCGCAAAAAACACGGCGTAAATCTTCGAGTGATTAACGCGAGCTGGGGCTCGACCCAGTACTCGCGGGCCCTGGAGGACGCGATCCGCGCAGCCGGCGATGAGGGAATCCTTTTCGTCGCGGCGGCGGGCAACAATGCCGGCGACAATGACCGTCGGGCCCATTATCCGTCGAATTTCGATCTGCCGAACGTGATCAGCGTAGCGGCCCTGGACCGGTCCGATTCTCTTGCTTCGTTCTCGAATTACGGTCTGAAATCGGTCCACATCGCCGCTCCCGGCCGCGACATCCTTTCGACCTGGCTGGGCGACGAATACCGCGAAGCGTCGGGCACCTCGATGGCCGCACCACAGGTGTCAGGAGTCGCCGCATTGATCATTTCGAAAGACCCGAAGCTCTCCATCGCCAAGCTCCGCGAGCGTCTGCTGGCGTCCGTCGACAAGATCGACACCCTGGCTGGGAAAACCGCGACCGGAGGGCGCCTAAACGCCGCAAAAGCTTTGGGGATTACCGAGTAGTTCGAGGTTAAATCTTATCCGTTAAGCGGGCGGTCTGTTGGCCGCCCTTTTCATTTTTTCCGAACGCTCATCGGGGACCGATTTTCGTTAACCATTTGGTGTGCTAACCGGCCGACAGGATCACGATTCGTAGCCGACACGCAATTGTAAATTATTGTAAAAGCTGGGTTTGATGTTTTCCGGGCGAGTAGAAAAGACATTGGCACAGACTTTGCTAAATGGTTTGCGGGCAACGCCTTATATGCCTAAGGGTTGGAACGAAAGCAGTGTCAGCGTTGCACTATTAAGTACGTATTTTGGGAGTAACAAAAATGAAAAAGATCAAATCTCTGATCGGTATTTTCGCCTTCGCTCTCGTCGTGCTCGCCCTGCCTTCGGTCACTTCGGCCCAGTGGCGAGACCGTGATCAGAACCGCGACGACGACTACTATGGCCGCAACGGCGGCTACAACGGTAATTACGGGAACCTTCGCGGCGTCGTGCAGCGGCTCGAGCAGCGTGCCCGCAATTTCGAGAGCCGCCTGGATCGTATCGACGACCGCAACGACGACCGATACCGAAACGGAAACGGCCGGTGGGGAAACAACAACCGCGTGGACAGTCTCGAAGTCTTGACCGACAGGTTCCTGAACGCCGCCAGGGACCTCAAGGACGAGTTCGGCCGCGGCCGCAACCTTAACAACAGCCGCGATGAGGCCTCGAGGGTGCTGCAGATCGGTTCACAGATCGAATCGGAACTTTACCGATCCCGCGGCAACCGTAACGCCCAGGGACAATGGCGGCAGATCAGCAGCGATCTCCGCATCATCGCGAACGCTTACGGGATGAACTACAGCGGCGGACGCAACGGCAACTGGCGAAACAACCTTCCTTTCTAAGAATCTAGAATTGTTAGAACTTCGGCCCGGGTCATTGAGACCCGGGCCTTTTTACTGCCAGGCGTTTTGAGTCCCGCCTTAAGGCGGCTAATCTCTAAACGAACCCGTCCAAGCGCGGAACTCAAAACCCGATGCCCGGAATCCTCTATCTCGTCGCCACTCCGATCGGAAATCTTGGCGATATTACGTTTAGGGCCGTGGAGACGCTTCGCGGCGTCGACCTGATCGCCTGCGAGGACACGCGACATTCCCAAAAGCTCCTTAGCCATCTGGGCATTCATGCCAAGACCGTCAGTTATCACGCGCACAACGAAAACGAGCGTTCCGACGAGCTTTTGCGGCGGCTGATGGACGGCGAGTCGGTCGCCGTCATCTCGGACGCCGGAACGCCCGGGATTTCGGACCCCGGTTTTCGTTTGATCGAGAAAGCGATAGAAAAAGGTATTTCCGTCGTTTCCGTTCCGGGGCCGGTCGCGTTCGTGAATGCTGTGGTTGCGTCGGGCCTTCCGACCGATTCTTTATTTTACGGCGGCTTCTTGCCGTCGAAGACGGGCGAAAGAAGGCGGCGGCTTGAAGAGGTCAAATCGATTCCCGCGACCCTGGTTTTTTACGAGTCGCCGCACCGGTTAGCTGGGGCCTTGTCCGACTGCCTCGCCGTTCTCGGCAACAGGAAATCGGCAGTCGCACGCGAGCTCACCAAACTGTACGAAGAATTTACTCGCGGAAATCTGTCGCGGCTGGCCGCGGAATTCGCCGAAAACGACGTAAAAGGCGAGATCGTCATCGTGGTCGACCGGTTTCGCCTCGACGCCGAAACGCCGGCCGAGGCGACGATCCTGCCCGCCCGCGTCGCCGAACTCGAAGCCGGCGGGCTCGACCGCAAAGAGGCCTTAAAGAGAGCCGCAAAGGAATTTGGCGTAAGCAAGTCCGAGGCTTATCGGCAGGTCCAGGCCGGGAAAAAATGAACCGCCGTCGATCGTCACCAAGGTCGTCACGTCAACATAGCAGCAACGCAATTTGAATAGCGGCCTGCGTGCCCGATCCGGCCTAAGGGAGATTAAAAAGGCGCCAAACGGCTCCCTTTTTTTTATCTCCTCAGCTCAGGCGGCAATTGTTTATCGACCTTTGGCCGCTGCGGCAGGGCCGCCAATTCCCACATCGTGAGAAAAATGGTGCGGGCGACCTTTTGCATCTTCGTGTAATCGATCTTGTCGGGCGAATCCGAAGGCTGGTGGTAATCCTCGTGGACGCCGTCGAACCAGAAAACTATTGGCACGCCGTTCTGTGCGTAGTTGAAATGGTCGGAACGGAAAAAGAACCGATTCGGGTCTCTCGGGTCATCGTATTTGTAGTTGTATGAGAGTTTTAGATAGCTATCGTTGGTGCCTTTGGTCACGGCTGCAAGGGTCGAGCTCATCATCTCCGTGCCGATCACATAGATCTCGTCGGCCTTGGAAAGCTCCTCGTTGCAGCGTTTGCGGGGGGCATCGCACTTGATAACGTTGTTCGGGTCCAGACTGCGGCCGATCATGTCGATGTTGAGCTGCGATACGACCTTCTTGATATCGACGGTGGGAAACTTGTTGAAATACTCGCTGCCCCACAGCCCACGTTCTTCGCCGCAATGCCAGACGAGCAGAATCGACCGGCGCGGTCTGATCTTCGATTTCGCAAGGGCTTCGGCCATTGAAAGCACGGCGACGGTGCCCGATCCGTCGTCGTCGGCGCCGTTGTAGATCTTGTCGTCTCCCGGGGCATTGGGGTTTGTGCCGACGTGGTCGTAATGGGCGCCGATAGCGACCATCTCGTTCCTTAGTACCGGGTCGCTGCCCTCCCACAATGCCACGACGTTTTGCGTCCATTTCGTGTCGACTTTGTTTACGGCCGTCATGGAGACGGTCTTGTTGATCGTGGTAGCGGTGGTCGCCGTGGCGGGCGTCACGGCCGTGCCCTCGAAGATAGCATCGCCGACCCGGCTTGAGACCAACATTATCGGCAAAGGATTCGCCCCTTCGGCCGGAGCGTCGCGAAGTTTCTCGGGGAACGCGGAGCCGCGGGAATAGAACTGCCGAACTCCCGACCAGCCCGACTGCACCTGCGGCGAGGCCACGACGAGAATCCCGGCGGCCCCGTTCTTTCGAGCGTAGGTCAGCGGGTCGGACCAGTCCACGCCCTTGGTGCCGGAAACGTCCGCCGCGGTCACACCCGACGGCGTCGCTATCAGAGTGGAGCGATTCGGGAAGGCCTCCGAGTACAGAACGAGTATCTTGCCGTGAATGTCGGTGCCGGCGTAGGGGTCAAGGTTTTTTGACTTGACCACCCAGCCGTTGCCGGCAAAAACCATAAGCGCGTTCGCGGAACCGGTACCGGCGGCGCGAAAGAAATCGTCGCCGAAAACAAATTGTTTTCCATCAACCGAAAGCAGAGTATTGGCGGGGTCCGGCGATTCATAACGGACCGCGATCTTCTGGAAAAAAGTGCCGTCGTCGCCGGCCGGTTTGAAGTCCCAGCGGGACAGTTGGAGCTTCAAAAACTCGGCTACAGTGTCGAGCCCGCGGGAAGGCGTTTCGCGGCCCTCCATCGCGTCCGAGGCGACAAAATAGAGGTAATCACGCATCTGGTCTGCCGTGATATTTTCCGCGATACGCCTTTCGGCAGGCGTCAAACGGACGGTTTGCCCGAGCGTGGCGGCCGGCGAAAGCAGACAGATAAATAATAAAAAGGAAAGAACTAGTTGGTGCATTTTTTCTCCCGAGGCTCGTATTTGAGGGGGTTGTGCCAAGGATATTACGCAGAAAAGGCCGTTTTGTTTCGAAATCAGGACCCGATGACCGCGATCTTGTTGCGATCGGCGAGCCTTACCATCTCCTCGCGGTCGAAGACGAGCGTTTTGCCCGCCGTGACCGAAAGGCACGTCGCTCCGGCGGCGGCCATCGCCTCGATAGTGGGGACGCCGACGACGGGAACGTCGAACCGCATGTCCTGATCGGGTTTGGCGACCTTCACGACGGTCAAGCGACCCTTGGCCAATTCTCCCGCGCGTTGGATCGTCGCGTCGGTGCCCTCCATCGCCTCGATCGCGACGCACGCTTTAGCCCGGACGACGATCGTCTGACCGAGGTCGAGGCGGGCGATCTCGGAGGCGATATGCAGGCCGTATTCAATATTGTCCAGCTCCGTCTCGGTCGGTTTCCGCTTGGTAATGGCGCCTTTCGGGGCGAGGCGATCCTGCACAAAAAAGGTCGAATCGATCAGTTCTATGCCCTCTTTACCAAGTTCGTCGGCGACGCCGCCGATCAAGGCGTCGGTATTGCGGCGGGGAAGGTTCCAGAGCATCCTGAGCATCCGCACGTCCGGTATCGCTCCGGAAAAGATCTGGACGTGCTTGACTTGGCCGGCCATGACGACCTTCGTCACACCGTGCCGCTTGAAATGGGCGATCATCTTGCCGAGCTGCCCGATACCGACCCAGGCGACGTCGCCGGCGACCGTTTCGATCGCCGCGTCGGTCTCCTCCTTGATCGCCACGACCGCGAGTGATTCGCCGCTCTTACCGGCGCCCTCGATCACGAGGAAAGGGAATTGACCGTTGCCGGCGATGAGGCCGTATTTCATCGAATATATCCTGATCAACCGCCGGCGGCCGCGAGGTCGATGTGGTAAAGCTTTAGTTGTTCGCCGTCGCTGTCGATGACCTCACGAAACGCGAATCCAAGCTTTTCGAGCAGTCTGCCCGAGGCGTCGTTGTCGAGCGTCGTGATCGCGAAAACCTCTTTGAAATCTAAAACTTCACGGCCGTACCGCAATATCGCGGCGGCGGATTCGAAGCCGTACCCTTTTCTTTCGAACTCGGGCAAAAACGAGAAGCCGATATCCGGGCCCGGGAGTGTGTCGCGCCGGACGAACCCGCACAGACCTACCCGCAGATCCGGGCTGTCGCGCAACCCGACCACATAGAGCCCATACCCGTGCTCACGGTAGCTGGCACCATATCGGTGTTCGATGAACGCCGCGGCATCATCGACGTTTCGCACGCCACGGTCGCCGATGTACTGGATGAATTTCGGGGTATTGAGCAGCTCGAGGAGGAACGCGGCATCGCGGGCCGCCTCGAGCTCGCGAAGCACGAGCCGCTCGGTCTCGACGATCGTCACTGTTCGTTGAACGGGGCGATCTCGCCGGGTTTGCGGAGCATTTTGTTGACCTCGTCGAGGTGCGTCTCCTCGAGCAGGATCATCTCGCGGGAATATTCCTCCAGCGTGACGCTCCGGCCCTCGCTGATCCGCAGAAGTTCGTAATAGGCCTCCAGGGTCGACCGTTCCTGCTCGAGGCTCTCGCGAAGGATGTCGCCGATGTCGTGCTGATGCGTCTCCAGCAGCGAGCCGATCTTCAGGCTCGGGTGCCCGCCCAGCATCGTGACGAATTCGCCCGCTTTGTAAGCGTGTGCGAGGCTCTCGTCCGCGTTGCCCTTCAGCCACGAGACGATCGGGATCCGGTTGTATCCGAACACCATCAAGGAATAATGCGTATACCGCACCACGCCGGCCAACTCCAGTTCCAGAATGCGGTTCAGGACATCGATCGCGGATTGTTTTTCGATTTCGTTCATAAATGATCAGCTTAATCGG
>Ga0307413_10000570_pt1 | contig 12366 bp, 11 predicted proteins | sample DK1Ometagenome_3_FD_203714 | JGI IMG/M metagenome (GOLD analysis project Ga0307413, IMG submission 203714) | Maize rhizosphere microbial communities from greenhouse at UC Davis, California, United States - DK15-O-2 | ecosystem: Host-associated > Plants > Roots > Rhizosphere > Soil | place: USA... | reverse complement strand
GTGCGGGCAGCGAAGGGACGACGGATGCGCAGGACAGGACTCGGCATCATCGCCGCCGGTGTGGGCCTTGCCCTCGCCGTGTCGGCATGCGGTGCGAACTCGGACACCTCGAGCGGATCGGGCAGCTCGTCCTCGGCGGCCCCGGCCGCCGGTGGCGTCAAGGTCGGGGTGATCCTCCCCGAGACGGCGTCGTCCGCCCGCTGGGAGGGCTTCGACAAGCCGATGCTGGACGCGGCCCTGCGGGCCGAGGGTCTCGACCCGGACATTCAGAACGCCCAGGGTGACGTGCAGAAGTTCGGCACCCTCGCGGACGGCATGATCAGTGCCGGTGTCAAGGTCCTGATCATTGCCTCGATCAACAGCGACAGCGGTGCCTCGGTCGCCGCGAAGGCCAAGGCCCGCGGCATCCCGACGATCGACTACGACCGGCTCAGCCTCGGCGGCTCGTCGGAGTACTACGTGTCCTTCGACAACGTGAAGGTCGGCGAGCTGCAGGGCAAGGGCATGGCCGACGCGCTGAAGGGCACCCCGGGCGGGCAGGTCATCGAGATCGAGGGCGCGCCGACGGACAACAACGCCACCCTGTTCCACGAGGGCCAGCAGAAGGTCCTCAAGCCGCTGTACGACGCGGGCACGTTGAAGCTCGTGCAGAGCCAGCCCATCGACAACTGGGACAACCAGAAGGGCGGCACCACCTTCGAGCAGATCCTGACCGCCAACGGCGGCAAGGTCGACGGCGTCGTCGCCGCCAACGACGGTCTGGCCGGTGCGGTGATCGCCGTGCTGCGCAAGAACGGGCTCAACGGCAAGGTTCCGGTCACCGGCCAGGACGCCACCGCGGACGGCCTCAAGGCCATCCTCGCCGGCGACCAGTACATGACCGTGTTCAAGCCGATCAAGGCCGAGGCAGAGGCGACCGCCAAGCTCGCCGCCGCGCTCGCCAAGGGTGACACCGCCGCCGCCGACAAGATCGCGACCGGCAGCACCACCGACACCAAGGCCAACCGTGAGGTGAAGTCCGTGCTCTCCGAGCCGGTCCTGATCACCAAGGCCGAGGTCAAGAAGGTCGTCGACGAGGGCTACATCAAGGCCGCGGACCTCTGCGCCGGCGCGCTCGCCACGGTCTGCGCCGAGCTCAAGATCGCCTAGCAGTACCAACAGACCGTCCCCCAACGGCGCGGAATGTGCGCCGCGTCCACCGGGAAACCGGTGGGCACGCCGCGCCTCCGCACCACCCCACATCCGCGCCACCAAGGAGTGCCGACGGTGAGTGAGCCCATTCTCGAACTGTCCGGGGTGAACAAGAGCTTCGGGCCCGTGCACGTGCTGCACGACGTCGACCTCGTCGTCCGAGCCGGTGAGGTCACCGCCCTCGTCGGCGACAACGGTGCGGGCAAGTCCACCCTGATCAAGTGTGTGGCCGGCATCCACCCGATGGACTCCGGCACGGTCAGCTTCCGCGGTGAGCCGGTCACCGTCCACGGCCCGCGCGACGCGGCCGACCTCGGCATCGAGGTCGTCTACCAGGACCTCGCGCTCGCCGACAACCTCGACATCGTGCAGAACATGTTCCTCGGCCGTGAGCGCGGCTCGGCCTGGATGCTCGACGAGACCAGCATGGAGGAGGCCGCGCGCGACACGCTGGCCTCGCTGTCCGTGCGCACGGTCAAGTCGGTGCGCACGCCGGTCGCGTCGCTGTCGGGTGGCCAGCGCCAGACCGTGGCGATCGCCAAGGCGGTGCTCTGGGACTCCAAGGTCGTGCTTCTCGACGAGCCGACCGCGGCGCTCGGCGTCGCGCAGACCCGACAGGTTCTCGACCTGGTCCGCAGGCTGGCCGAGCAGGGCCTCGGCGTCGTGCTGATCAGCCACAACATGGCCGACGTCTTCGAGGTCGCCGACCGGATCGCCACCCTTTACCTGGGTCGGATGGTGGCGCAGGTGCCGACCAAGGAGGTCACGCACGGCCAGGTGGTCGAGCTGATCACCGCGGGCCGATCCGGCGACCTCGGCATGGCCCGCCCCGAGACCGCGACGATCTGAGGACGACGATGACCGACACCGCAACCCCGACGTCCGGCCAGCCCGGCGGTCAGCCCGGCGGCAAGTCCGGCGGGGTGATCTCCGACTTCGGCATCGACACCACGGCCAAGTCCACCGGTGAGGCGATCAACGACTACGTCGCCCGCCTGCGCGGCGGTGAGCTCGGCTCGCTGCCGGCGCTGCTGGGCCTGGCCGTGCTCGTCGCCTACTTCGCCGTCAACTCCGACTACTTCCTCACCCTGGACAACCTGTCCAACCTGTTCGCCCAGGGCGCCGGCAAGATCATCATCGCGATGGGTCTCGTGTTCGTGCTGCTGCTCGGCGAGATCGACCTGTCGGCGGGCACCGCGTCGGGGGTGTGCGCCTCGGTGATGGCGCTACACCTGGTGCAGTCGGGCAATCTGCTCGGTGGCATGAGCGGCAGCGCCTACTACGCCTTCGTCGCGGGCCTCGCGGTCGCCACCGGTCTCGCCCTGCTGATGCGCATCTGGGCCGGCGCGGTCTTCAGCGGACTCGGGCTGCTGATCTCGGTGTCGGGACTCGGCGCGAACCCGTGGCTGGAGATGCTGCTCGCGATCTGTGTCGGTGCGGCCATCGGCTGCATCACCGGATTCCTGGTGTCGCGGGTCGGTATGCCGTCGTTCGTGGTGACGCTGGCGCTGTTCATCTCGTGGCAGGGCGTGATCCTCGCGTTCATCGGTTCGCGCGGCACGATCGGCATCGGCTCCGGTGTGCTGTTCGACGTCGCCAACGGCAACCTGTCGGTCGGCGGCAGCTGGCTGCTGTGCGCGATCGCGGTGCTCGGCTACGCGGCCGTGGTCGGCGGTGATCACCTGCTGCGCCTGCGCCGGGGCCTGGTCACCCAGCCCAGCCCACTGGTGGCCGGCAGGATCGGCGTGATCGCGTTGATCGCGGTCCTGGCGACCTTCGCGTTCAACGTGAACCGCTCGCCCAACAACAACATCGTCATCGAGGGCATCCCGTTCGTGGTGCCGATCGTGCTGATGCTGATGGTCCTCGGCACCTACGTGCTCAACCGGACCCGCTACGGCCGGCACATCTACGCCATCGGCGGCAACGCCGAGGCGGCCCGCCGCGCCGGTATCAACGTCAGCAAGATCCGGGCCAGCGTGTTCGTGGTCAGCTCGTCGGTGGCCGCGATCGGCGCGATCGTCTACACGTCCAAGGTGGGCTCGGTCGACCCGCAGGCCGGTGGCCTGAACACGCTGCTGTTCGCGGTCGGCGCGGCGGTCATCGGCGGCACCTCGCTGTTCGGCGGACGCGGCAAGGTGGTGCACGCGGTGATCGGCGGCCTGGTGCTCGCCGTGGTGGAGAACGGACTCGGCCTGCTGAAGTACTCGGCGGCCAACGTCAGCATCATCACCGGCCTCGTCCTGCTGCTCGCGGCGTCGGTGGACGCCCTGTCCCGGCGGCGGGTGGCCAGGGCCGCCGGATAACCGTCGCACAGCACCGGCCGGCCCGCGGTTCGCCGGGGCCGGCCGGTCTGACGAGTACGCGCGAACAGGGCACGACGAGGGGAGGGGGCAGTGGTGAGCATGCCGACCGCGGGCGCCCGTCCCGACGACGCCCGCCGGCACAACCGGTCCGCACTGCTGCGCAGGCTGCACGTGGGCGGGCCGTGCACCAGGGCGTCGCTCGCCACCGAGCTCGGCCTCAACCGCAGCACCATCAAGGCGCTGGTGGACAGCCTCGCCGATGGCGGCATCGTGGTGGAGCGGGTGCCGCGCCACCGCAGCGGCGCCGGCCGCCCGTCGCTGCTGGTCCTGCCGCAGGCGCACGCCGCGGTGGTCCTCGCGGTGGACGTGCGGGTCGAGCAGGTGGCGATCGCGCTGGTCGGCCTCGGCGGCGAGATGCTCGCCCGCAACAGCTGGAACCTGCACGGCCGCGCGTCCGAACCGGGTGAGGTGATCACCCACATCGTCGAGTCCACCCAGCTGCTGGTCGAGGAGCAGGGCGTGCCGATGGCCGGGGTCGGCGTGTCGGTGCCCGGCGTGGTGCGCCGCTCGGACGGCATGGTGCACGAGGCACCCAACCTGCACTGGACGTCGGTGCCGGTCGGCGAGCGGCTGGGCCGGGTGCTGCACCGCCCGGTCACCGTCGCCAACGACGCCGAGCTGGGCGCGCTCGCCGAGCACCTGCGCGGGGTGGCCCGCGGCGCGTCCGACGCGGTGTACGTGTCCGCCGACATCGGTGTCGGCGGCGGGGTGATCTCCAGCGGCAGCACGCTGCGCGGCACCGCGGGCTACGTCGGCGAGCTCGGCCACATGGTGATCCGGCCGGGCGGGCGCAGCTGCTACTGCGGCAGCGAGGGCTGCTGGGAGACCGAGGTCGGCGAGCAGGCGATGGTCCGCGCGCTCGGCCTCGGGCCGGGCTCGCCGCGCGGCGCGGTGGTCGCCGAACTGCGCGCGCTCGCCCGGCGGCCGAGCACGGTGCCGGACTCGTTCGGCGAGTACCTGGAGTGGCTCACCCTCGGGCTGGTCAACATCGTCAACATGCTCGGCTCGGAGCTGGTGGTGCTCGGCGACCTGTTCACCGCCTTCCCCGGCTGGCTGATCACCGAGCTCGGCGACGAGGTGCGCAGGCGCAGCCTGGTCAGCAGGGCGGTCGGTGGCACCCGGATCGTGGCGTCCTCGCTGGGGTCCGAGGCGAAGCTGATCGGCGCGGCCGAGCTCGCGTTCGAGCCGCTGCTCGAAGCATTCTGAGACCGTCAGGCCTGCCGGTCGGGGGCCGCGCCGGCCGGTCCGTGCAGCCGGTAGACGGTGAGCGCGTTGGGCCTGCTGCGGAAGGTGAACCGGTTGCCGACCGGGCCCACCTCGCCGTCGGTGGCCACCCGCTTGTGCCCGTCCGGCAGCGCGACGTCCAGTTCGGACACCTCGCAGCGGCGGTAGACGTGGCTGGTGTGCAGCGTGCGGGTGATCGTGGCCAGCACGAACCGTGCCCGCGAGTACGGCAGGTCGGCGCGCAGGTAGCGGACGTCGAGCGTGCCGGTGTCCAGCGTCGGCCGGTTGACCGGCGCGAAGCCCGGCGGCTCGTACGGGCCGTTGCCGACGAACAGCATCCACACCGACGCTCGCCCGCCGTCCAGCTCGACCGGGATGGGCTGCGCGCTGCGCAGCGTGCGGATCAGCGCGTACGCCCCGGCCGTCCACTTCGTCCACCGGCGTCGCTGCAGCGCCTCGCGCAGCCGGACCACCTCCGGGTAGCCGCCGATGCTGGCGGTGTTGACGAACCAGCGGTGCTCGTCGTCACCCTGGCCGGTGACCAGCACCTCGGCGAGGTCCACCCGCACCGCGCGGCCCTCAGTGGAGGCGAGCACCGCGTCGGCGACCGACACGACGCCGATGTCACGGGCGAAGTGGTTGAGCGTGCCGGCCGGCACCAGCACCAGCGGCAGGTCACGCTCCGCGGCGATGGTGACCACGGCGGCGACCGTGCCGTCACCGCCCGCGACGCCGACCGCGCGCACCACGTCGTCGGTGCCGTCGAGGTGCGCGATCAGCACCGCCGCCGGGTCCTCGCCGTCGGCCGGACTGAGCACGGTGGCCTTCGGCCACGCGGCGGTGATCTCCTCGGCCGGGTCGATGCCGGTCGGTCCGGAGCGGCTGTTCACCAGGAACACCACCCCTTCGCCGGCCGGCAGCGCCGGGGCCTCGGCGCGGTGCATCGCGCGGGCGGACTGCTCGCGGCGCAGCGGCCACCAGTGCCGGGTGGCGAACGCGACACCGGTGCCGAGCAGCGCGCCCGCGGCCACGTCGGACGGCCAGTGCACACCGGTGTGCACCCGGGAGTAGGCGATCACGCCGGCCACCGGCGCGATCAGCGCACCGGCCACCGGGTGCTCGGTGGCGACACCGACGGTGAACGCCGCGGCGGACGCGGCGTGTCCGGACGGGAACGAGGACGACACCGGCCGCTTGAGCAGCGCACGGTGTGTCGGCAGCAGGTCGGCGGCTGGCCGCCGGCGGGGGAACAGGTTCTTGCCGATGAGGTTGGCGCCGGCGCTGGAGCCGGCGATGGCGACCAACCCCCGCAGCGCGGCGCGCCGGGTCGGGCCCGGCCGGACGGCCAGCGCCGCGGCCACCACGATCCACAGCTTGCTGTGGTTCGCCGAGCGGGTGATCTTGCAGAGCCAGCGGTCCACCGGGGTCTTCGGCAGTCTGCCGACCCGACGGACCAGCTCGGCGTCGATCCGGTTGACGGCCCGTCCGGGGCGCGGTCTTCTCAGCACCCCACGGACACTATGTCCTCACCGGCCGCACCGCCGATCCGCGCGTCAGGGCCGGGCTCGGTCGACCAGCCAGCTCAGCGCGTCCTCGGCACGACGCAGCACGGAGAGGTGCCCGTCGTCGGGCTCGGTCCACAGCTCGGCGGCCGGGCAGCGCTCGGCCAGCCAGTGGCTGTGCGCGCACGGCACCATCCGGTCGTCCCCGCCGTGTACCAGCAGCAGCGGAGCGCGCACGTCCGCCGGGTCGAACCCCCACGGCGCGACGTAGGCGAGGTCGTCGTCGATCAGCCCGCCGGGGCCGGCCGCGACGGCGGGCCCGACCACCTCGTCGAACCACGTCCACGGGCCCTTCAGCGCCAGGTAGTCCGCCGTGGTGAAGGAGGTCGGGTCGAACCCGGCGTTCGCCTCGAACCGCTCCTTCGCGGCCCGCCCCTCGATCGCCGCGCGCAGCCCGGCGGCCGGCCCCGCTGCCATGCCGGCCAGCCAGCTGAGGTCCGGGTCGTAGGGTGCCGGGCCGGACACGCTGACCACGCCGAGCACCCGGTCGCGGAGCAGCGCACCGCAGGCGATCGCGTGCGGTCCGCCGCCGGAGTGTCCGTACACCGCGAAGGTGTCGATGCCGAGCGCGTCCACCGCCGAGCCGACGTCACCGGCGACGGACGCGACATCGCGGCCCCGCAGTGGGGTCGACCCGCCGTAGCCCGGCCGGTCCATCGACACCCAGCGGACACCGAGCCGGCTCGCCGCGGCGTACAGCGGTGCCGGCGGGGTGCCGACGTTGGGGGTGCCGTGATGCCAGAACACCGCGAGTTCGTCGGCGTCGCCGCTGGTCCCGGTGTCGTAGAGGTGCAGCGTACGGCCGTCCGGCAGCGCGATGTCGCGTTCGATGAGCACGTCGTGGAGCGTAGCGGCGTCGTCCGAAAGTCTAATGTGGACGATCATGATGGCCGGCGGTGGACCGTCGCGGCGCTACGCCTTTCAGGTGACGATGGCCCGCCTCGCTACAGCGTGGGTCGGGTGGTGCCGATATTTCCTGTGGTGCCACCGAGGACCCCCAGCTCCGGGTGGCACTCCGCCCGGGGTCGCGAGTCCGGGTCTGGACGCCCCGCGCCGCCTCGCGTCGGCCGGGGCGTCCCCCATTGTCCGGCACGCCGGGTGTCACACCGTCAGCGTGTCGGTCACACCGGCCAGCACCGCGCGCAGCGCGTGCCGAGGGAGATCGATCAGCCGTCCGTCCAGCCACCGTGCGTCCACATCGGACACGGCGATCCGCTCGCGGGCCTCGTTCCTGGTCAATCCCGTGCCGGTCAGCGCTTCCCGCCAGGCGTTGGCGACCTTGCCGTGCGCCCGGCTCAGCAGTCGGCCGCGCAACGTGGGTTCGACCGCGGTCGCCAGCACCACGGCCTGGCGCGGACCGGGTGTGCTGCGCAGCAGCCGCAACGCGTACTTGCCGGCCAGCAGGTCGATGAGCGCGCGCTGCGCCCGCTCGTCGGCGATGTCCGGGTGCCGGTTGTCGAGCAGCACCGCCACCGCGGGCGCGTTCACCGCGAGCAGCACCCTGACCAGCAGCGGCCCCGGGTCGCCGAGCAGGTTGACCGCCGTCGGCCCCAGTCGTCCGGCCGGCCCGGCCAGCACCGCGGCGAGCCCGGTGGCCGGCCGGTCGACCGCGGCCCAGCCGTCGCCGACCAGCGTGGCCCGCGGCTCGCCGAGGCGGTCCAGCACCGCGGTCGCGGTCGCCCCGTCGAGCCCGGCGTCGGCCTCGACGGACTGCGCGCCGTGCGTGTACAGGTTCGCCGCCGCGCTCCTCAGGGTGCGGTCCAGCACCTGCCAGCTGCGCGCGGTCGGACGGCACACGTACAGGTCGCTGGCGCTGCCGACGGCCTGGGCTCCGTGGTAGCGGTTGAACCCGGGCAGGACCGCCTCGAACGCGAGGTCGAGATCCTGCGCGGCCCGCTGCACCCTGACACCGAGCGCCGGCTGACGCCCGCTGAACCCGTAGGCCATCACCAGCCGACCGTTGGCGCGGTCCCGCAACCCCTGCAGCCCGCGGCCGAGGACCAGCTGCACGCCCTGCGGCGTGTACGGCGGGTCGGTCAACACCAGGTCCGCGCTGCCGCGCAACGGTTCGGCGAGGTCGCAGCGCAGGTCGCTGAACCAGCCGGGCACTCCGCGGCCGTCCAGGAACTCCAGCAGCCGGTCGTCGATGTCGACCACGGCGAGGTCGAGCTGCGGGCGCAGCCGGTGCAGCGCGAGCGAGGTGAGGTCGTGATCGCCGACGAACAGGATCCGCGCGCCGGCCAGCTCGAAGGTGCTGTCCAGCCAGAGTGCCCGGCGCAGCACCGTTTCCGCGGTCGCCGAGACGTGGTCGAGTGCCGCGCGGCCTCGCGGCGCGGCGGCGATGTCGTCGGAGATGCGGTCCAGCAGCTCGGCGTGTTCGGCGACCGCGACGGCCAGCGGATCGGCCGGCGTGCTAGCCAGCAGTCCCCGGTAGTCGATCGCCGCCCGGTAGTCGTCGACCCGGTCCGCCACGATGCGCTGCCGGTCGCCGTCGCGATGCAGGTCGGCGGCGCAGGCGTGCAGCAGGTCCTCGACCGTGCGGCGGGGGAGCGTGGTGTGCCGCACCAGGTCGGCGAGGCTGCACTCCGCCTCGGTGAGCCTTGCCACCGCCTCGCGCAGCGGCCGGCCGGCGACGCCGAACGACGCGATCAACTCGGTGACGGCGCGCATTTCCGCTGATCCTGACATCGACATCACTCGATCAGCCTAACGTGTGCCGTTAATCGGCTACCTCGGGGCGATTGAGGATCGGTTGAGCCTTGGTGGAGGAGCGCATTTCTGGAGACTCCGCCGATCTTGGACACACCCCATGATATGTCTCGTGGGCAGCCAGCCCAGAATTGTCCGGAAAGGACCTGAGTCATGAAGAAAGCATTGACCCGAATCGGTGCCGCGACCGGCGGAATGTTCCTCGCCTTCGGTGTTTCGGCCGTCCTCGCATCCCCGGCGAGCGCCGAGGTGGGCGACGTCGAGCCGATCGCCGCCGAGGGCTGCGTCTACGCCGGCCAGCAGTACAGCGAGGGCGCGCTGATCCAGGTGGGCGACCGGTACATCAAGTGCGTCTTCGGCAGTTGGCAGTCGGCGTAGGCGTTCTGTTGAGCGCGACAGCGGCTTTGTTCGGTCCTGGCGAACAAAGCCGCTCGAGGCGGTGCGGGAATGCCGGCCGAACGCTGTACCCATTCTCGACCCGCGCCGTCCCGCGCGCCATGCCCGGCCACTCCCGCGTGACGGCCGCGTGTCGCAACTGCTCGTGACGGCCCTCTGGCCGTACGTACACATGACGACCGCGTCATCAGCGCTGACCTGCGGCGACAGCCCTCCAGGGGCCCCGATTTCGTGTCCGCCGACGGTCTGGTCTAGGCTTTGCCTCCAGTGGTGCCAGAGAGTTACGGGCACCACATTGGGGTATGGTGTAATTGGCAGCACGACTGATTCTGGTTCAGTTAGTCTAGGTTCGAGTCCTGGTACCCCAGCGGAGAGCGAATCCCACCGTCGTGTAGGGTTCCCTCAGTCCGGCCCCGTCGTCTAGAGGCCTAGGACGCCGCCCTCTCAAGGCGGTAGCGCGGGTTCGAATCCCGTCGGGGCTACATCCCACCGCGGTGGTGTTGACGCAGGTCAGCACCACCGCGGTGTTGTCTCCAGGCTCTGCCAGCGACCCTGATGAAGGGTCGCGTGGAATGACTCGTGGACTAAACCCGGCGTACGGTGTCGGTATGGGAGCTTTGGGGGAAGCTCTCCGGGGGAGATCGCGTCGCGGCAAGGCCAAGCGCGTCGAGGGCTACATCGAGCAGCTGCCGAGTGGTTCCGTCCGCGTCGGGGTCTACGCCGGCACCGACATCCTGTCGGGGAAGCGTCTGTATCTGAAAGAGCTGGTCAAGGCCGGCCCGGACCTCGACAGCCGGGCCGAGGCGGTTCGTGCGAGGTTGGTCGCCCAGGTGATCGCCGACAACTGCCCACGCACAGATGCCACTGTCGATCAGTTGATGGACAGGCACCTGGCTGACGCGAAGCTCAGCCGCAAGAACCGCGAGACGCAGCTCAGCTACAACCGCAAACACATCGCGCCGATCCTCGGCCCGCTCAAGGTCCGTAGCGATCTGCTGGACGCGGAGTTGTTCGATGCCCCCGGGTTTCGACTCGCTGCCACCTGCCCAGATGCTGTGCCGAATCCGTTTCTGGGACGGCACCGACACTCGCCTCTGGTACCTCGACGGTCAAGTCGGCCGGGTGGAGAACCCCGGCTCGGAGATCACCGACTACGTGTGGACCGACCTCAAGACTCTCGGCGGTGTGCGCAACTCTCTCGCCTCGGACTGGCTAGCTGCCGACCTGTCGCGCTCGAACAATGACGACGTGTTCACTCTCGTCGGGTACACCTGGGCCGACCCGGACCCGATGCGCAAGGCGACCAGCCTGTCCAGCCCTATGTCCGCTCCCGGTGACGCAACCCGCCCCCGTGTGGTGCACACCTACCGTTACGAGCCGTCCAACAAGCAATCCTTCGTAGACATCACCGGGCTGACCCCGGCGACCGGGTTCGCCAGCAAAATCACCTATGACGACGCCTGCGCACACTGTCGACAACAGATGCCACTGGCGCGGTGACGTCGCAGACCTGGTCACCCAAAGACCAGCAGCTGACTGCAACCGACCCGGCAGGTCGGGTCTCCACCACCGTCTACGACCATGCCGACCGCCCCACCGATTCCTACGGCCCAGCACCAGCTTCTTGCTTCACCGGCCAAGTGCCGACCTCGGCGTGTGCGGCGACGGTTCCGCGCACGCACACCAACTACGACGAGAACCTCACGGGTCTGTCCGTCGCCTTCTACACCAACGAGAACCTGGCGGGCGCCCCCAAGGCGTACACGACGGGGATCGGCGGCACCGGCAACCAGTTATATTAGACAAAATGGGAAATGTCCACCTGGTCACAAGGCAAAGCTGTCTGGTGGCCGCGGCTTCTGCTGGTAGTGCAGAGAGGTTACTGACGTGCGCCCGCCCGACTTCTTCACCCTGTACTGGACCTATGACGTGCGGCATTCATCGCCGCCGTGGAGCCCCGACTGGATGACCTGGCACCGCCCGATTTCGCCGAGCCTGGTCCACATTGCCGGTGACATGATCGATCAGGCCATTGACTGGCCGATGTGGCTGGGCGCCAGCCGAAAGTTCGACAGCATTCTGGTTGAGATTGTGCCGCTAGAACGAGTTGCCGAGGAGCGGCTTGCCGATTCGATCAAAATTCACAGACGCCTTCTTACGGCCGAAGTAGGGCTGCCAGGCAACCTCTATGACTCGTTGAATACGACCAAGGTCCTCAGTCAGTTACTCAACGCCGGATTCACTGTCATTGATGCGATCTGCAATAAATTAGACCTCCCTACCCCTCCGGTGAGGAACGATCCGCCAACAGATGAGGGACAGTCGCTCAGTGAGTACTGGTTGTCGGCGCCAGCTGCCGCACACAGCGACCTGGCGGTGATCACCCGCAGCGGACGGGCAGCTTCCTTCGAAGCCAAGTCGGCACGGCTGAACGTGGTTGCTTCCGGTGACTTCGGAAAGGGCGCGACCATACAGTGGATGCGCGAGGTGAAGCCGCACGCAAGCCGGACAGTTGGCGATCTGGTCGAAATGGGCGACCTTGTAAGTGGGTGGTACACGACAGCCGATCTTCTTCAAGTCAAGTCTGTCTGTGCGGCGGCGCTCATCAGAAGTAGTCCGAAACACGGTCGACGAGAGCGCATGCGTCACGTTCAGGCAATCTGTGACAGTCTTGCGCACCAACTCGGCCTATCTCTGACGTCCACCGGACGCAACGAATCAGTTACATGGGCCCTCTTCCACGACCCCGCGGACCTGCCGGTCGACGACGACTTCAGCGAACTCGGTAGCGAGTATCCGCATGATGCTTATCCTCGATAGTCTACGGCGCTTGCAGTCCTTTCGGTGTTGTACCAGGTGTCGATGTAGGCGAACAGTGCGTTCTCGGCCTGGTCGCGGATTTTCCAGGATTGTCGGTA
>Ga0307413_10000569_pt1 | contig 12408 bp, 9 predicted proteins | sample DK1Ometagenome_3_FD_203714 | JGI IMG/M metagenome (GOLD analysis project Ga0307413, IMG submission 203714) | Maize rhizosphere microbial communities from greenhouse at UC Davis, California, United States - DK15-O-2 | ecosystem: Host-associated > Plants > Roots > Rhizosphere > Soil | place: USA... | reverse complement strand
GCGTTGAACGCCTTCAGCCAGGGCGTCGCCTATTTCCACGCCGGTGGCGAACTGCTGCGCTCCAAGTCGCTCGACCGCAACAGTTTCGATTCGGGCGACTGGTTCAACCGCATCGACTGGACCGGCCGCGACAACCACTTCGGCACCGGCCTGCCACCGGCGTCCGACAACCGCGACAGCTGGCCGCAGATGGCATCGCTGCTGGCCGATTCCGCCATCAAGCCGACCGCGCGCGAGATCGCCTTCACCCGCGGCGCGTTCGAAGACCTGCTGCGCATCCGCGACAGCTCGACCCTGTTCCGCCTGCGCAGTACCTACGATGTGCGGCAGCGCCTGCGTTTCCACAACACCGGCCCGTCGCAGAACCCGCTGGTGATCGCCGGCCACCTCGACGGCCGCGGCTATACGGGTGCCGGGTTCGCCGAGGTGCTGTACCTGGTCAACGTCTCGCCGGAAGCGCAGACGTTGGTGATCCCGGAGGCCGCGGGCAGAGACTATGTGCTGCACCCCGTGCACAGCGCAGGCACCGCCGCCGACCCGCGTCCGCGCGAGGCGGCGGGGTACGAGTCCGCCAGCGGCCGCTTCGTCGTACCCGCACGCACCGCGATGGTCTATGTGGTCGCCGCGAACCAGTCCCCTCTCCCGCCTGCGGGAGAGGGCTAGGGTGAGGGCAGGAGCCACGCAGCACCGGGCGTCACCGGCCGCCGCGCACCCACACCCCAACCCTCTCCCGCAGGCGGGAGAGGGAGCACGGTCACGCGGGCCGGCACACCAATTCCAGAAGGGAACGATTTCGATGCACCAGCTTCGCCAGCTCCTCGAAAACACCGTCTTCGCAAACACCGTCCTCGCAGCCACCGCCCTTGCCGCCGCGCTGCTCGCGCCTACCGCCCACGCCGAAACCGTTGCCAGCGTGGCCTCGCCCAACGACGTGCTCACGGTCGAGCTCGACCTGCACGAAGGCCGCGTCGGCTACCGCATCGAGCGTTTCGGCGAGCCGGTGATCGAAACCTCCGCGCTCGGCTTCATGCTGCGCGGCAGCGGCAAGCTCGAACGCAACCTCGCGCTGACGGAGCAGGCGACCCGCAGCTTCGACGAAACCTGGGAGCAGCCCTGGGGCGAGGACCGCTACGTCCGCAACCACTACAACGAGCTGCGCGCGACCTTGACCGAGACCATCGCGCCGAAGCGCACCTTCGACGTGGTGTTCCGGGTCTTTGATGACGGCATCGGCTTCCGCTACGAGTTCCCCGAGCAGGCCGCCGCCGACGAACTCATCATCGACGACGAACTGACCGAATTCGCCCTCGCCGACCCCGCCACCGCGTGGTGGATCCCGGCCGGCGAGTGGAACCGCTACGAGTACCTCTACAACCGCACGCCGCTCAACCAGGTCACCACCGCGCACACTCCGATGACCGTGCGCACCGACGACGGCCTGCACATCGCCTTCCACGAGGCGGCGCTGGTCGACTACGCTGGCATGTGGCTGCGCCGCACCGACGGCCGCCGCTTCCGCGCCCAGCTCGCGCCCGCGTCGGAAGGCTGGAAGGTCCGCCGCACGCTGCCGTTCAACACCCCGTGGCGCACCCTGCAGATCGCCGACAGCGCCGCCGCGCTGTACGAATCGTCCGACCTGATCCTCAACCTCAACGAGCCCAACCGGCTCGGCGACGTCAGCTGGTTCGAGCCGGCCAAGTACGTCGGCATCTGGTGGTCGCTGCACCTCGAGACCGAGAGCTGGGCGACCGGCAGGAAGCACGGTGCGACCACCGCCAACACCAGGCGCTACATCGACTTCGCCGCCGAGAACGGCTTCCGCGGCGTGCTGGTCGAAGGCTGGAATCCGGGCTGGGATGGCCAGTGGTTCGGCAACGGCTACGACTTCGACTTCACCCGCGCCACGCCCGACTTCGACATCGAAGCGCTGTCGGCCTACGCGAAGTCGAAGGACGTGCACCTGATCGGCCACCACGAGACCGGCTGCGCGGTCAGCCACTACGAGGACCAGATGGCCGACGCGTTCGCGATGAACGAGCGGCTCGGCATCGACGTGGTGAAGACCGGTTACGTCTGCGACGCCGGCGGCATCGAGCGGCGCCTGCCGGATGGCACGATCGCGCGCGAGTGGCACGACGGCCAGTGGAACGCCGGCCACCACCTGCGCGTGCTGCAGGCCGCGGCGAAGCACCACGTCGCGATCAACACCCACGAGCCGATCAAGGACACCGGCCTGCGTCGCACCTACCCGAACTGGGTCAGCCGCGAGGGCGCGCGCGGCATGGAGTACGGCGCCTGGGCCGACCCGACCAATCCGCCCGAGCACGAAACCAACCTCGTGTTCACCCGCATGCTGTCCGGCCCGATGGACTACACCCCCGGCATCCTCAGCCTGCAGGGTCGCGGGCAGGCGATCCAGACCACGATCGCCAAGCAGCTCGCGCTGTACGTGGTGCTGTACAGCCCGGTGCAGATGGCCGCCGACCTGCCGGAGAACTATGCGAAGCACATGGACGCATTTCAGTTCATCCGGGACGTGCCCGCCGACTGGGCGCGCACCGAGGTGCTCAACGGCGAGGTCGGCGACTACGTGACCTTCGCACGGCAGGACCGCGACAGTGACGACTGGTATCTCGGCAGCATCACCGACGAGCACGGTCGGGTGTTGCAGGTGCCGTTGGCGTTTCTGCAACCGGGGAGGACCTACACCGCGCAGATCTATCGCGATGGTGACGGGGCGCATTGGGAGGATGCGCCGTTCGAGTTCGAGCGCGAGGACCGCGAGGTGACCAGCACCGATGTGTTGACGATTCGGCTTGCGGCCGGTGGCGGCCAGGCAATCCGGTTTGTGGCGAAGCCCCAATGACGAGACAACCCCGGCACCCGTGTAGGAGCGACGTAAGTCGCGATTTCACTGCTGCCCGGGATCGCCGTGCGATCGCGACTTACGTCGCTCCTACAACGAAGCGAGTCGCCCCGACGCCATGAAGTGCACCGCCGGTCCCGTGACCACCGCCCTGCTTGCCGCCTGCTTCGCTTTTCCCGCGACCGCCGGGACCAGTACGCCCCCTGCGACACCGGCGGAATCGACGGCACAGCCCGCCACCATCGAAATCCTCCACCTCGACGCGACCGCCTTCGCCCCGGAGCAGGTAGAAGTCGCAATCCACCTCCCATCCGGCTACGACCCCAGCGGCGCCCGCGCCTACCCGGTGCTTTACCTCAACGACGGCCAGGACGCCGAAGCGGTCCACCTCGCCGACACCCTCGCGCGCCTGCACGCGGACGACTCGATCCAGCCGGTCATCGTCGTCGCCATCCACATGCTGCGCGACCGCATGGGCACCTACGGCCTGTCCGACCGCGGCGCCGGCCACGCGATCGTCGCGCAGACGAAGTACGGCCCGGTCGGCGCCCGCGCGCACGACTATTCCGAATGGGTCGCCCGCACCCTGGTGCCGTACGTCGATGCCCACTACCGCAGCAACCCGACCCCCGGCGCGCGCGCGATCCTCGGCTGGTCGCTCGGCGCGCTCAATGCGTTCAACCTCGGCTGGCAGTACCCTGACGTGTTCGGCCGCGTCGGTGCGTTCTCGCCATCGTTCTGGATCTCCGCCGACCGCGGCGATGTCGAATCGATCCAGCGCACCCGCCTCGCCCAGGCAATGGTCGACAGCAGCGAGGCGCGCCACGGCCTCAAGTTCTTATTCGCCGTCGGTACCGACGAGGACAGCGACGATCGCGACGGTGATGGCATCAACGATCCGATCGACGATGCGCGCGACCTCATCGACGGCTACACCTCGCCCGACGGCCGCCACCTGCGCGGGCTGGTCGACCTCGGCTACCGCAGCACCCAGGTCGCGAGCGCTGGCGACGCCGGCTCCGACACCACCCGCGCCGACATCGCCTACCTGTCGCTGCCCGACGGCGAGCACAACCAGGCCGCGTGGGCGCGGATGCTGCCGCACTTCCTGCACTGGGCCTACGCACCGCGCGCGCCCGCGCTGGACGCCACCGGTCGCATCGACAGCTGGCAGGACGTACCCTCGGCCCACGTCGCGCCGCGCAACGTCGACGTCTGGCTGCCGCCGGGTTACGAGTCCGATCCCGACAAGCGCTACCCTGTGCTCTACATGCACGACGGCCAGAACCTGTTCGACCCGGCGCTGTCGTACACCGGCGTCGACTGGGGCATCGACGAAGCCATGACCCGACTGGTCGCCGAAGGTGCCGTGCGCGAGGCGATCGTGGTCGGCATCTGGAACACCCCGCGGCGGTTCCAGGAGTACATGCCGCGCAAGCCCGTCGCCGGCGATGCGGTGCCGTCCGGCGTCGACGGCGTGCCACCACTGCCGACCGCCGACATCGCCTCCGACGCCTACCTGCGCTTCCTCGTCGACGAACTCAAGCCGTGGATCGACGCGACCTACCGGACCCGGCCGGACCGCGACGACACCTTCGTGATGGGCTCCAGCATGGGCGGACTGATCTCGCTGTACGCCGCCGCCGAGTACCCAGACGTGTTCGGCGGCGTCGGCGCGCTGTCGACCCACTGGCCGGTCGGCGACGGCATCGTGGTCGACTGGCTCGGCGACCACCTGCCGGACCCGGCGACCCACCGGCTCTACTTCGACCACGGCACCGCGACCCTCGACGCCGGCTACGCGCCCTACCAGCAACGCATGGACCGGCGCCTGCGCGCCGCCGGCTACGTCGAGGACGACAACTGGAGCAGCCGCGTGTTCGAAGGCGCCGGGCACAACGAGGCGGCATGGCGCGCGCGGATCGACCAGCCGCTGCGGTTCCTGCTCGGCGACTGAGACCGGCGATCACGCACGGCTTCTATCCGCCGCGCCGCACCAGTGGCGCAATTGCGTCGGCGCGTTGGTCGAAACGCGAACTGACCACCGCGATCGCTGTATCGCCCTGGCCCCAGTAGCGCGCCATCAGGCCGCCGTCGCGGCGCTCGCCATCGCGCATGCGCTGCGTGCGCGGCCGCAGGTAGACCCCGAGCATGCCGCCCTGTCCATCCTCGTAGACCAGCATCGCCGCCGCGCCTTCGGGCGTCGACATCATGCGCGCGCCCTGCAGGGCATAGCCCTGCGAGCGGAGGTCGGGCACGCGGCCGGCTTCGTTGAAGTTGCGCGCGAGCCAGCCCTGCAAGCCGCCCATCCGGCCGCCCTCGAAATCCATCGACACCTGCTGGTCCGCAAGCATCCGGTAGGCCGTCATCGCATCCGCCATCGGCGGGGTGCCGTAGCCATCGCGTGCGTCGCGCGCCAGCCAGCCACCGCCGGCACCCAGCCCCAACGCAAGCACCAGCATCGCCGCGCGGGCCAGCGCGGTCCAGCGGCCGGCATGCAGGCGGCGGCGGATCCGGGCCGGGTCCAGCCGCGGCTCGGCCGGCAATGCGGCGGGATTGCCCCAGGCCGAGCGCAGGGCCTCGACGTCGGACTTCCAGCCGCGCACCCGGGCGGCATCATCGGGGTGGGCGGCCAGCCAGGCTTCCACTTCGGCGCGTCGCGCGGCAGGCAACTGGCCGTCGACATAGGCATGCAGTTCGTCGGAGTGCGGGGCCGAAGTGTTCATTTGAGTATCCGCAGTGCAGGGGTAGGCGCGCACCCTTCGGACAGTCGGCGCAGCCTGTCGCGGGCGCGCGACAGGCGCGACATCACGGTACCGATCGGGATTTCCAGCGTATCCGCGACTTCGCGGTAGCTGAATCCCTCGACGCCGACCAGCAGCAGGATCGCGCGCTGCTCATCCGGCAGTTGGGCGAACGCCGCCAGCGCGTCGCGCCCCTCGTTGACCCGCTCGGCCGATGGCGCATGCGGTTCATCGGCCACGCCTACCACGTCGAGCACGCGCCGCCAGCGTTTGGCTCGCCGCTGCTCGTCGATGAATTGCCGGTACAGGATCGAGAACAGCCACGACTGCAACGCATCGCGCTTGCTGCGCGACGACCACGCCCGTAGCGCTCGCTCCAGCGCGGCCTGGACCAGGTCATCGGCCGCCGTGCCGTCACGCGTGAGTGCGCGTGCGAACTGCCGCATTCGCGGGATCAGTGCATGCAGGCGGTCTTCGTCCAGTTCATCCATGGCGCAGACATCCACGGTGCGGGGCGGATTGGGGGATGTGTCGATGGCGGGCGTGTGGCGCGGACGCGGGTTCATGGGCGTGGGACGCGTGGGCGCGCGGTTTATTCCCAAGCCGGCACGCGTGCCGCTTGTAGGGAATATATCCCCGTGCGGCTCGTCACACCTTGGATTCCACCACCGAGCGTGCAATGAACGAATCAGACCCTCACCGTCCGTCCGTAGTCCCGCCGGTCGACACATCGGCTGCAATCGCGAAGCGCGAACGGCGCCGGCAACTGGCCGCGCTGGCCGGCATCGGCGCCATCGCGCTGGGTTCCGCCAGCGCGTTCGCCTGGACCGCCGGCTGGATCGGCGGCGACCGGCTGACCGCGCAACGCATCGTCGGCGCGATGGAAGCCAATGGCCCCGCGCATCCGGGCTTCCGCCGCAACCATGCCAAGGGCGTCTGCGTCAGCGGCACGTTCCGCGGCACGCCGCAGGGACAGGCGCTGTCGAGCGCACGCGCATTTTCCGGCACGCCCGTGCCGGTGCTGGGCCGGTTCTCGATCGGTGGGCCCAACCCGCACGGCGCCGACAACACCGCGCGCGTACGCAGCATGGCGCTGCAGTTCGGCGGCCCCGGTGAACCGCAATGGCGCATGGCGATGAACAGCTTCCCGTTCTTCGCCGTGGCGACGCCGCAGGCGTTCCACCAGCAGATCCTCGCCAAGCGCCCGGATCCGGCGACCGGAAAGCCGGACCCCGTCGCCATGGAAGCGTTCCTCGCCGCCCATCCGCAAGCCCGTGAATTCGGGAAGTGGGCGAAGACCGCGCCGTGGTCCGACAGCTGGGCGAATACGCAATACAACAGCGTCAACGCATTCCGCTTCATCGACGCCGACGGCACCGAGCGGTTTGTGCGCTGGTCGATGCAGCCACGCCTGCCGTTCCACGCACTGGACGCCGAAGAACGCGAACGCGCCGATGCCGACTTCCTCGCCGCCGACCTGCACGCGCGGCTGGCGCATGGCCCAGTGCACTGGGACATGGTGGTGACGCTGGCCGCGCCCGGCGACGCGGTCGACGACCCGTCGCAACCCTGGCCCGACACGCGCGAGCAGGTGGTTGCCGGCACGCTGACGCTGGTCCACGCCGAGCCACAGGCGACCGGCGAATGCCGCGACGTCAACTTCGACCCGCTGATCCTGCCGCCGGGCGTCGCCGCATCCGGCGACCCGATCCTCGCCGCCCGCTCGGCGGCCTACTCGCAGTCCTTCAACCGCCGCCAGCGCGAGATCGCGCTCGGCCGCGGTGATGCCGCCACCGGTACGGAGCCGACCCGATGAATATCCCGACCCGCTTCAACCCGACCGCGCGCTGGCTGCACTGGTCGATGGCGGCGATGATCGTGTCGATGCTGTTCATCGGCGTCGGCATGGTCACGTCGATCTCGGCACGACCGTGGCTGATCGACCTGCACCGCCCGCTCGGCATCGCGATCCTGCTGCTGGTCGTGCTGCGGCTGCGCAACCGGATGCGGCATCGCCCGCCCGCGCTGCCCTCGACGTTGCCGCACTGGCAGAAGACCGCGGCCCGCGCCTCGCACTGGCTTCTGTACGGATTGATGCTGGCGATGCCGCTGATCGGCTGGGCGATGCTGTCCGCCGGCGGTTACCCGGTGCAGATGTCGCCGTCGTTCGCGTTGCCGCCGATCCTGCCGCAGGACGTGACCCTGTACGCCGCGTTGCGTGCCGCGCATGGCTGGCTGGCCTACCTGCTGTTCGCTACCGTGCTGCTGCACCTGTCGGCGGCGCTGCTGCATGCGTGGGTGTATCGCGACGGGGTGTTCCAGGCGATGGCCGGGAGGATCAGGCAGCGGGTGGGACGCGAACGGTGATCCAGGTCGGTGCGTGATCGCTGGCCTTCGGCTGCAGCCGCACCCAACGGTCGACGCCGGCGTCTTTGAGGTTCTTCGCGAGCGCGGGGTTGAGTAGTAGATGGTCGATCCGCAACCCGCGGTCGCGTTCGGCATGCTGGCGGAAGTAGTCCCAGAACGTGTAGATCACCTCGTCACCGGCGACCTGCCGCAGCGCATCCGTCCAGCCTTGCGCCAGCAGTCGCTCGAACGCCGCCCGCACCTCCGGCTGGATGAGCGCGTCCTTGCGCCAGGCCTTGGGGTCATAGACATCGATGTCCCTCGGGATCACGTTGAAATCGCCCAACAGCACCGTCGGATGCGGCAGGTCCACCAACGTACTGGCATGGCGAATGAGGCGCTCCATCCAGGCGAGCTTGTAGTCGAACTTGGGGCCGGGCCGTGGATTGCCGTTGGGCAGGTACAGACCGGCCACGACGATGCCGTGGATGGCCGCTTCGATGTAACGGCTCTGCCCGTCGTTGGCATCGCCCAGCAGGCCACGCCGGCTTTCCACCGGCACCGCGTCGCGCGCCAGCAGGGCCACGCCGTTCCAGGACTTCTGCCCGTGCCAGATTGCACCGTAGCCCGCCGCCTCCAGCTCGGCGACCGGGAACGCCGCGTCCACGGTCTTGAGCTCCTGCAGCGCGACGATGTCGGGCTGTTCCTTCTCCAGCCACGCGAGCAGATGCGGCAGGCGCGTAGCAATGCCATTTACGTTGAACGTTGCCAGCTTCAGGGTCTTGCTGCGTGCCACGCCGGTCTCCTTCGTCCACGGAACAGTAGACGGGTAAGGATACGAAAAGGGGTGAAACCGGGCGCGGTTGCCGGTTGATCCGCGCCCGGGATGAGGCGTCGTTAAAACCGCAACCTCATGCCGACGTAGACCGAACGCGGCTCGCCGGCCTGCAGGATGGCGTCGTCCAGGGTCGCGCGATCGCGCACGCTGAACGTGCCGACGTAGGTTTCGTCGAGCAGGTTCCTCGCCTCGGCAAACACCTCCCAGCGTTCGCCTTGGATCCCCGTGCGCAGGCCGACGAGGTGGTACGAATCGACGCGGTAGCTGTTGGCGAAGTCGGCATGACGCGCGCCGACCAGGTCGAACGTCGGGCCGGCGAAGAAACCATTGTCGTTGCGGTACATCACCTCGCCGCGCACCGCGTAGTCCGGCGCGGCCGGCAAGTCGTTGTCGCCGTAGACAGGATCGTCGTCGAAGGCAAACGCGTTGTACGTGGCGCTGAGCAATGGCTGGATGCGGTGCCTGCCGTCGCCTAGCGGGAAGCTGGCGCCCAACAGCGCTTCGAGGCCGGCGTGCACCGTGCGCTCGACATTGGTCGACAGGCTGGTGCCGGGCGCGTCCGGATCCTCGACCGACAGGATCTCGTCGTCGATCCGCGCGTAGTACACCGACAGGTCCCAGCGCCAGCCCGGCGCGTCGGCTGATGCGACGGCGTTGCCGCGCACGCCGGCCTCGACCACCGTGCCGTGCATCGCGTCGAGCGTGCGGCTGTCGCCGCGCACGTCGTCCTCCAGCTCGAAGGTGGTGGGCGCCTCGTACAGCCGGCTGACGCTGGCGAAGGCCTCGCCCGCGGTGCCCAGCGCGCGGATCAGCCCGACGCGCGGGTTGAACGCGCGGTAGTCCCGGCGCGGGTTGCGCGCGCTGCCGCTGGCGAGGTCGACGCTGCGCACGTCGCGGCCGGTGAGCACGCCCTGCGCGCCGTAGACCAGCGTCCAGTCGCGGACAAAATTCCACCGGTCGACGATGAACAGCTCGACGCTGTCGGAGCGGTTGTCGATGATCCCGGTCTGGCCGTTGCGGCGGCCGCCGGCGTTGCGGTAGTTGCCGCCCTGCTCATGCGTGTCGGCGAGGTTGAGGCCCGCGAGCACGTCGTGGTCGCCCGACCGCAGGTTGTAGCGGACCATGCCGCCGTAGGTACGCTGGTCGGTGTTCTTCAGCAGGCTGAAGACCTCCGTCGGCGGGTTGGGGCCGGGGCCGTCGAAGTCGACCAGCACCCGGTCGACGATCGGGTGGTACAGCGACTGTTCCTCGTAGGACAGGCCGAATTCGAGGCGGCTGCGCGGGTCGACATTCCACGTGCCCTTGGCTGCCAGGCGGCTGGTCTCGACGTTCAACTGATAGTTGCCGGTGATGGCCGACGGGTCGGCCTGCATCGGGTCGTGCTCGAACTGCGCGCGCGTCAACGCACCGGCCAGTTGCTCGTCGTTGTCGACGTGGGTGGCGAACACCCGCGCATCGAAATCCTCCGACAGCCGCCAGCCCGCGTTGGCATACACGCCGATGCGATCCTGCCGGCTGTGCTCGCGGTAGCCGTCGCGGCTCTTGGCCTCCAGCGTGACCAGGCCGTCGGCGTTCCCCGCAACCCCGCCGGCTGTCAGGCGGCTACTGATGAGGCCGTCGCTTCCGGCGTTGAAGAACGCCTGCAACGGCGGGCTGTTGCGGGCAGTCGCGGAGATCGAGTCGATGGCGCCGCCCAGGGTGCTCGCGCCGTAGGTCAGGGCATTGGCCCCGCGGGCGACGACGATGCGATGGGCCGCCATCGGGTCGAGGAAGCGGTTGTGGTTGTTGCCGTCGGCGGTGCTGACCGGCAGGCCATCCTGGAACAGCTTGATGCCGTTGCTGTCGTAGTTGGTCGCGTCGAGGTTGGAGCCGCGGCTGGAGATGAAGATGGCATCGCCGCCGGTGCCGCTCTCGGTGAACACGCCGGGCACGTAGCGCAGCGAGTCGGCCAGGTTGGTGACGGTGCGCTCGTAGAACGCCTCGGCCTCGACGACGCTGACCGCGCCGGGGGTTTTCGCGCGCTCGGCCTGGACGTCGTCGGGTCGCGTGGACTGGACCTGGACCGGGTCGAGGGTGATGGGGTCCTGCAGTTCCGCCGCGAAGGTGGCGGACAGGGGGATGCACGCCGTGGCGACGGCCACGGCCAGACGCGACGCACGCGGCATCGCGATCGGGAAGATCGACATTGGTAGAACTCCGAAAGCGGGGTGCGCGCGGAGCTCGTGGCCCCACGCGAGAGTCGGTACTGGCTTTCAGAGCAGGGGCGGTGGACCGCGGGAACCCAGCGCGGGAACCGGCGCCGGCCGCGGCGGATTGGCCGCAGTGCGTACCGACCAAGGCGCCAGCGGTGCCGGAGCCAGATCGAGCCGCGGCACGGTGAATGCGACCAGCCCGGATGCCAGCGGGCAGTAGGCACAGTCGTGGCCGGCGTGCCCGTCATGCGGTGACGGCTTGTCCGCGGGTTCAGCCGCTTCGGTATCCGCCGATGCCATCGCCTGCATGTGGTGTGCATGCTCGGCGGGCGACATTCCTTCCATGCTGGCCATCGCCGGGGCCGCATCGTGCGTGGCTCCATGCGGCATCCCGTGCGTTTCGCCGGGCAGCATGAAACCGCCGCCGAACTGGCGCCCGACCGTCGGCATCACCACGATCAGCAGCGTCGCCACCAGGGCGAGACAGGCAAGGAAACGGGAGCAGCGGCTGGACACCGGCGGATTCTCTCACGGCGCTTCGATGCCGGCGCTCAGCCGGCGTTGTTCGCCGCGTCCCGCAAAGCGCCGCCGTCCAGCCGTAACCATCGCCCCACGTCGATCGCTTCGAGGAACCGCTCGTCGTGGCTCACGACGACCAGCGCGCCTTCGAACGCGCGCAGCGCGTCCTCCAGCTGGGCGACGCTGGCGAGGTCGAGGTTGTTGGTGGGCTCGTCAAGCAGCAGCAGCCGCGGGGCGGGTTCGGCATGGAGGATGCAAGCCAGGGTGGCGCGCAGGCGCTCGCCGCCGGACAGGGCGCCGACCGGCAGGTGCAGGCGGTCGCCGCGGAACAGGAAGCGGGCAAGCAGGTTCATCCGCTCCGCCGCCGGCATGTCCGGTGCGGCGGCGGCGAAATTCCCGGCCACGGTGCGATCGGGATCGAGCAGGTCGAGGCGTTGCAACAACGTGGCGATGCGGCCGTCGGCGCGCTTCACTTCGCCGGTGTCCGGCACCAGCGCACCGCTGACCAGGCGCAGCAAAGTGGTCTTGCCGGCGCGGTTGGGACCCGTCAGGGCGATGCGTTCGGGTCCGCGGATCGCCAGATCGATGCCGCCGTCGACGAACAGCGCACGGCCATCACGGCAGACCTGCATCCCTTCGCCGGTGAAGACCATGCGCGTGGCCGGCACGCGGGTGGCCGGCAGGTCCAGCACCAGCGTGTCGTCGTCGCGCACGGCGCGGGCAGCCTGGTCGAGCCGGCCGCGGGCGTCGCCGACGCTAGCGGCGTGTGTCTCGTCCGAACGCCCGGCCAACTCCTGCGCACTGCGTTTGCGGTTGCCGGCGACGATCTTCGGCAGGCCGGCGCTGTCGATGTTGCGGGCGGCGTTGTTGTTGCGACGCTCGGTGCGTTCGCGGGCCTGCTGC
>Ga0307413_10000567_pt1 | contig 12417 bp, 10 predicted proteins | sample DK1Ometagenome_3_FD_203714 | JGI IMG/M metagenome (GOLD analysis project Ga0307413, IMG submission 203714) | Maize rhizosphere microbial communities from greenhouse at UC Davis, California, United States - DK15-O-2 | ecosystem: Host-associated > Plants > Roots > Rhizosphere > Soil | place: USA... | reverse complement strand
TCTGCTTTGACCAGGCATCTTGTTGACCGGTGGAGTAACCGAGAGCCTTCGCCATGTCCCGAATCGCAGACCTTGGCCGATAGCTGATCACATTCGCCACCTGGGCGGCGTTGCGACGGCCGTAGCACCGGTACACCTCCTGGATCACCTCCTCACGCCGGTCAGAGTCGAAGTCGACGTCGATGTCGGGCTCCTCGTCGCGAGTGGCCGACAGGAAGCGTTCGAAGGGCAACTTGAACGCGATGGGGTCAACCGCGGTGATCCCCAGCACATAGCAGACAACCGAGTTAGCAGCCGATCCCCTGCCCTGGCAAAGAATTCCTTTGCCACGGGCAAACTCCACCATGTCGTGCACGATCAGGAAGTAGCCGGGAAAGTCCTTTTCCTCAATCACTGCCAGCTCTTTGCGCAGCCGCTCCTCGGCTTCGGTGCGGATATGCGCATAGCGCTCGTCTGCACCTCGGCGGGTCAACTCACGAAGCCAGCTGATCGGCGTTTCCCCCTTCGGCACGTTTAGTTTGGGTAGTCGCGGCTTGGCAAGTCGCAGATTGAAGGCACATTGATCGGCGATCTCGACAGTCCTCGCCACGGCACCGGGATAGCGAGTGAAGATCTGCGCCATCTCCGCCCCTGACCGCAGATAGGCACCCGGTACGGACAGCCAACCGTCCATATCGGCCAGGCTCCTGCGCGCCCGTACGGCAGCCAGGGCAGCTCCCAGACGACCACCGTCCGGAGTGGCGTAGTGCACATTGTTTGTAGCCACTACCGGCAACTTGTGATCATGAGCCAAAGCGAACAAGGCGTCGTTGATATCGGAGTCGGTTGGCAGCCCATGATCGATCAGCTCAACCACAACATGATCATGGCCAAACAGTGCCGTCAGCCGGTCTAGCTCTGCTGCCGCGGCTGATCGGCCAGAAGTGGTCAACGCCTGCTGCACGGCGCCCTTGCGGCAGCCGGTCAAGATCATCCAGTTGCCGCCCGACTGTGCGGCCAGCTCCTCCTCGACGTAACTGGGGCGACCCTTTTCATCGCCTCTCAGCTGTGCTTCGGTGATGGCTCCGGCGAGCCGGTGATAGCCCTCGACGCCCCGAGCGAGCACGAGGAGATGCTGACCTTCAGGGTCGGCTACACCGTTTTGTGGTGTGGCAAGTCCTAGCGACAGTTCGGCGCCATAGATGGTGCGCAGATCGTACGCGAGTGCGGCCTCAGCGAAGCGAGAAGCCGCATAGAAGCCGTCATGATCAGTAATCGCCAGCGCGTCTAGCCCGAGACAAACTCCCTCCTCGATCAGCTCCTCAGGATCGCTCACTCCATCCAGGAAGCTGAAGTTGCTATGACAGTGCAACTCCGCGTACGGCAGCACTGGTCCGGTAGGACGCTTGACCAGCTGCTCGACGGGCTCGTACGGCGGTCGTTTGTGCGAGTATCCAGGGGCACTGTCACCCTCGGGATTGTCAGCGGAGTTGTCCGGCATTGGCCGCCCGGACATCCGGCGCTCCAATTCGCGCCAGGAGATCGGCGGATTGTTCCAGCCCATTTATTTGACCTTCTGCTCGCGGAGCGAGCAAATCAACTCAGATCGCGCGCCGATGGATGGAGGAGGAGCGAGCGGACACGCTTTTCGTCTGCGAGCGACGACGACACCATCGGCTTCAAGCGCGATCTGCCGCGAGCGGAGCGAGCAAATCAACTCAGTCATAGCGAGCCTCTGTCCACCACTGATCGTCCTCCACGACCAACAACCAGGCGCTGCCGTCGACGCCGGTGATCTGGAACCTTGCCACTTGGCGTGCTTGCTCGGGGTCCCACCACAACTCGTCAATCGGCCAGGGACCTGCCCAGGCATCGACCGGCATGGGCTCAGACCCCTCACCGATGCTGACAAAGGCCGGTGCAGCGGTGACCAATCCGCGGCCAGTGACTTTCACCGCTCTGCGGTCTTCGCTCAGCACCATCGATGGCATCGGCGTGGAGAAGACCCGAGCCGGAGCCGGCGGCGGAATCGAACCTGGCCACGGCAGCTTGGGATTGCGCTGCGAGGCCCGTCGTTCACCCCAAGGGCTGAGTAATTGTCGGTCTCGCGGACTGCGCCCGCCTTGAAGCGAGGGGGCCAGGACCTCTTCGGGGCCAAGCATGCCTTGCAGCCGGGCGATTCCTCGTTCGACATGATCATTGAGTGCGCTGCCCCACAGACCCTCGCCCTGATCAGCCAGTGATTCCACTGACTCAGGGAGCAGCCGCAACTCAGATACCGGCTCCGGAGCTGGATCTCCTTGCAGTTGCCAGTAAATACGATCGATGAGATCGCTGGCTGCGAACCAACGCGAGTGCGCCCAGACCCGCGATCCGGTCCAGCCGCCCTCGGTCACCACCTCGATACGGATCTCAGTGCAGACCAGCCCGTGATGAGCAAGCTCAGCGACCAGCTTCTCAGCAGTCTGCCGAGTGCTGAAGACGATCGGTTCGACCGTCTCCAACGCAGGTGCGAAAGACACTCGCTGTTCCGTATCGAGAGGCGGTCGCCGAGATACGACCGGGCGGTTCTCCAGTCCGCGCGCCAGCCGATGGAGTAAGGCGCCTTCCTGGCCGAATCGAGTGAGCACATCACGGGTAGCCAATGCGGCAAAGTCTCCGAGACTGCGGATTCCGAAGCGCCGTAGCAGAGTGACGAGCTCAGCATTTTCCAGCACACCGATCGAGAGGCCAGCAAGGAACGTCGCCGAGCCATTGGTTGGGATGATCCAGCAATCTTGAGGCGCGGCCCGACGTGCCGCGTGCTCGGCGGCGAAGATGCCGTCGGCGATTCCAATCCGGAAGTCCCAGACTCCAGCAGCCACCAGATGTTCAGCCACAACGGCCGCTGCCTTACGTTCACCGCCGTAGAAGCGGCTAGGTACGCCGAGCGCGCATAGTCCAGGTCGTACCGGTGCCACGCCTGCCGAGATCTCCTCTATCGCGGACAGCACACTTTCGAAAGTCCCAATCTCACTCGCTTCGTTCCGCTCCAGAACGGTCAGCTCCGGACAGCGTGCCGCCGCGTCACGGCGTCGCATGTCACGCCGTACACCCTCGAGCCTGGCCATAGCTGAGCAGGCGAAGACTTCACCGCGTTCGAAGACGGCGAGCGGTTGCCGAGTACTCACGCCGAGTTCGGTTGCTGCAGCGACAACTGGCCAGTCAGGACACCAAACAACGAGCTGTCTATTTGAAGTTTTGGATTGCTCGCTTCCGCCGTTTCTCCGCACAAGTTCAGGAAAATCGGCCGAAGGACGTGTGATCGCGTTCATTTATAGCCTTGTGCGGAGAAACGCTTCTGAGAAGGGACGTGAGCACTCATCAGTCGACTCATCCCGCTTGAGCTACGACGAGTGGCACCACCTCGTGATCACACTCAGCCACTTGTTGCTCGGGATCAGGCAACCAAAGCGGTAGGTGGCGTACTGGTCCGCCCTGGCGAACCGAGACCACGACGCGGCGTGCCGTCAGTCGGCCATGTCCGCGGCCCAGTCCAAGCCAGGAGGATTCGGTAATGGTTAGGGTGGCATCGGACCGTGGCCATTCGCCCCAGCACACCAAGGCCGCATCCTTCATCCGGAGCCGCGACTTCAGCCGTTCGGCTTGCTGCGCGGTGACTGGCATCGGTGGTTTCACGACTACAACGGTGGCCACATCGAGCAGACCAGCCGTCACACTCAACCAGAGTTCACCGGGACGCGGCACCACCACAGTCCGATCCAGATCTATTCCAAACTGTGCCGCAGCCTCCAATCCCAGATCAGGAACTCCCACAAAGGCAATCCACTCTCCAGCCTGCGATGGGCCCGCAACCAAGGCCGTCGCAAGGCTGGGACTGTCTACCGCGTACGCCTCACCAGTTCTGAGCTGAATGACTCCCGACAGGCCTGGTAATGACTCCAAAGTGCGTGAGATCGCAGGACCCTGCATCCGCTGCACTCGTTGCTGCAGCTCATGGACGCGGCTGAGTGCCTTTTGGGGAGTGGCTTGTGGCGACACTCTCATATAATCGAACATGTATTCGAGCATAGTCAAGGCTACTGACACGCATGACTGCGATGTCGCTCACTCGATTGCACTCTGACGGGCAGCCCGCCAGAGTGCGTTGCTTGATCTAACCAGCCATAATCCCAATGACAGCGTTCTCGGCTTTCGTGCACTCTTGCCCCAAGAAAAGAGTGCGGCAAGGAGTGCGGTGATGTCAGCGGTGATCGTTCTCAACACCGACAACACGGCCCTGCACACGGTTTCGATCAAGCACGCGATTCGGATGTTGGTCCGTGAGGTTGCGATCGTTGAGGAAGCCCGCGATGGACATCGCATCGGCCCATATCCCTGGCCCCTGGTCTTGCGCCTGATCCGCTACGTCAAGACCACTTTCTTGTACGCCCGCACGCCCGCTTGGTCCAAACGTGGCGTGCTTCGCCGTGATCATCATCGCTGCGCCTACTGCGAGGGCACCGCAGACACTGTTGATCATCTGCTGCCGCAGTCCCGCGGCGGCACCAACAGCTGGCAGAACACCGTGGCAGCCTGTACGCGCTGTAACAACCGCAAGGCCAACCGGACGCCAGCCGAGGCGGGGATGACTCTCGCCTGGAAGCCAGGTGTGCCAGCCTGGCGGGACGCCTACCATCGACGGAACTGATGTCCGTCTGGAATCCATCGAGCTACCTGGAGTTCGCCGATGAGCGCTCCCGACCGTTTGTCGATCTCCTGAGCCGAGTTCGGCCCGCCGATCCAAGGATGGTTGTCGACTTGGGATGCGGACCCGGTCAGCTCACCGCCTCTTTGGCTGATCGTTGGCCTAAAGCGCATATTGTCGGTCTCGACTCCTCGCCGGCAATGATCATGCAAGCTGCGCAGTTTGCGGGCCCGCGCGTCAGCTTTCACGCGCAGGATCTTCGGGACTGGGAGCCGGAAGAGCCGGTGGACGTGATCGTCAGCAATGCCACGTTGCAGTGGGTTCCAGAGCACCGCGAGCTATTGCCGTTTCTGATCTCCGCACTGACGCCGGAGGGCTGGCTGGCGTTTCAGGTGCCCGGCAACTTCGACGAGCCCAGTCATCGGCTGCTTCGCCAGTTGACCGCCGATCCGCGCTACGCGCCGATGCTGACTGATGTTGCTTGGCCGGCTTCGGAAGATGCGGCTACATATCTTGATGATCTTGCTGAGCTGGGGTGCTCAGTGGACGGTTGGGAGACGACTTACCTGCATGTGCTGAGTGGGCCCAATCCTGTCTTTCGCTGGATCTCAGGCACCGGGGCACGACCGGTGCTGCAGGCACTGCCCGATGATCATCGGGAGCAGTTCGTTGCCGATTATCAGCAGCTGCTCAACGAGGCCTACCCGGTCCGGCCGTACGGGACCGTACTGCCCTTCCGACGCATCTTCGTCGTGGCGCATCGCGCGCCGCCGCGCTGAGTAACGTAAATGGAACGAGCCGACACGCTTTTCGCCGGCGAGCGATGACGAAGGAGGCGGTTTCCCAGCGCGATGCGCAGGGAGCGGAGCGAGCCATCAAACAGAGCGCATCGCGGCCACGGCACATCGCGGCCCTAGACAGCCACCTGCTTTTGATCACCGACCCACAGACCGACCAGCCCCCGGAAGTGGCCCATGAACCGCTCGCGCTCATGCTCTGGATAAGTCATGACGACCGTCTCGGTCAGCATGCGATCGAAGTCAGACGATGACACCCACTCGAGAACCAAGTCGTCGATTTCTGGCAGCGCAGTGTCGCAGAACTCCAAGTAGCGCTCCTTCTCGAAGTGCTGGTCGGCCAGCTGCTGATAGCGGCCGAGCTTGGCGTCGTAGTCGAGATCAGGATCATCGGCTACTGCGAACCAGGGATCGGTGTCGACGTGCATCTTGGCGCGACGCCCGCTGGCAGCGCAGAAGGCCGTCCACTTGATCAATGACTTCATCGCCCACGGGAAGTAGTAGTGCAGCGAAGTGACGGCCACATCAGGACAGGCATTCGCATAGTCGATGGGTATCACGGTGTCGCCCTGGACCAACATCTCGCAGGAGTTGAACTCCCAACGCAAGAAGGCGTTCACGGTCTGAGTGATCGTGGTCGCCTCCCGGCCGACCTCGGCAGAGAGAAACTCATGATCAACGGCGTACCGCTCGTGCATCGGCAGCTCCGGCCGAAAGCGCATCACCATGCTCTCGGGCCCAATGGTCAGCGCCCGCGCGAACACGTCGTACGGTTCGACGGACTTCTGCAAGTGCATCAGCATCTCGCCGGAGTCGTCGTACGCAGCCAGCAGTTCAGCCTGGTTGCGGACCTTGGAGACTCCGCGCCAGCCTCCTCCGTCGAAGGGCTTCATGAACAGCGGATAGCCCATCTCATCGGCAATTGCGGTCAAATCGAAGGGGTCGTTGTAGTTACGGGATGTGTACGCCCAGCGCACGTTATCGATCGGGTTCTTATGAGGCACTAGCACCGTGTCCGGCACATTCATGCCAAGCCGGATCAATGCGCAGTACGCCGAGTGCTTCTCCATCGATTGAAAGGTGAACGGTGAGTTCATCAGGTAGACGTCGTCCATCAACGCCGCCTTCTTGAGCCACTCGCGCGGGTGGTAATACCAGTAGGCGAGCCGGTCGATGACCACCTGCTGTCTGGCCTTGTCCCGCAGATTGAACGGCGAAATGCGAACCCGCTCGGTATCCAGAACATGATCGACACCGGCATACCGGAAGACGCCGAGACGACTCGATATCGCTTCGAAGGCTTGCGGCCAATCCTCCTCAGCGCCGAGCAGCAGCCCTATCAAATGGCGATTCAGAGACATGGCCAACCTCCTTGATGATCATTTGATTCCTGTCACCCGATACTGGCCTCGCTCGATACGGCTCGCAAGGTGTCGGGAAGGCGGAGCCCATCACGTCTCAGCTCGAGTTCGGCCAGTTGGTTGATGACCTCCCGATCACCGGACCGCCACGCTTTGACAGGGTCATCGCTGATCTCTGCCAGCACATACAGCGGCTGGGCGGCCATCGCCCGGAGTGCAAACAGGTCGAGGTCAGCGAGCTCATCCAAGAAGACCTGGGAGGCTCGAGCCTGCCGATAGAACCGAATCCGACGAGGCAGCCAGAAGGCCACCACGATTGTTACCGGAATGAGAAAGACCAGCCAACCGACGAGCAGCGCCAACCGTTCGATGCTGGCGACCTGTTCGTTGGCAGAGCTGATCAAGTTGCCGAGCGTCACCGAGGCGGCGTCTAAGGGACGTCGAAGCTGTTCACCAGCGACTGGCACCTTGGCTGCTTCGGTCGCAGCCTCACGAAAGTTCTCGGCTAGTCGCGTCGCAGTCCGTGCGGTCTCCCGCGCCGGAATCGCCAATACTTCGATCACCCGGTGGACAAAGATTCCGACAATTGCCCAACCGGCCGTCCAGAGAAGAACGAAACCATCCCCGAACAACTGGCCGATCATCTTCGCCGGACGCTTAGCGTAGATGCCCATGGCCGCGACACTACCCATGGTTGGCACAGATGGCAGGATGACCCGATGTCGCTGAGTAAGGACCGTCGACGGCTTCAGGCTCGAGCTGCCCGATTCGGATGTCTCTTTCTGATCGTCCTCATGGCGGCGACGGGATGCGGAATCTCGCTTCCCGGCCTCAACCGGGACAAGGACGACAACACACCCGATCGCGCTGCGGCTGCGCTCGCGGCCGGTCTAAGCGCGAAGGATCTGTCGCAGGTCCCGTTCGTCGGCACGGCGGGCACAGCGGTCAACGATCTTTTTCAACCGCTGGTCGCCGGTATGGGCCCGTTGAAGCCCAACGTGACAGTCGCATCCGTGTCACGAGATGGATCCTCGGCGACCGCTAGGTTGTCTTTCAGTTGGACGTTTCCCGGCGTCCCGGAGCCGTGGACGTACGAGACCGACGCCAAGCTGGCCAGGGAGTCCGAACAGTGGAAGATCAGCTGGCAGCCGAGCATCGTACAGCCGCAGCTCGGCGGCACGAACCGGCTAACCCAACGTCGCCTATATCCGGAGCGTGGCGAACTGCTCGGCGAGAACGGCGATCCGATCGTTGAAGACCGGCCCGTGTTCCGGATCGGGATCGACAAGTCGAAGGTGCGCGGCGATAAGGCGAAGGCATCCGCGGTTCGGCTCGCCGAGGTAGTCAAGATCGACCCCAAGGCCTACGCGGCAAAGGTGGCTGCTGCGGGCGGCGACGCTTTTGTGGTCGCCATCGTGTTTCGCATGGATGCACCGGATCTGCCGCTCGGCTCGAAGATTCGTGCCATCCCGGGTGCCCTCTCCATTCGGACTGCTCAGATGCTGGCGCCAACCCGCGACTTTGCCCGGCCCATCATCGGAATCGTTGGCGAGGCGACGAAGGAGGATGTCGACCAGTCCGGCGGAGCCGCCGTTGCGGGAGACCAGGTGGGGTTGTCCGGACTGCAGAAGCGCTACGACGCGCAACTGCGCGGCACGCCGGGCGTGCGGGTGCGACTGGCAGCCGTTAAGCCGAGCGGCAGCTCAGCTACCCCATCTCCGACACCCTCGCCAGCCGACGAGGCGGAGCCGGTCGTGCTGTTCGAGGCAAAACCTGTGCCCGGCAAGCCGCTGACCACGACCTTGAACGTAGGGCTTCAGAAGCTTGCGGAAACAACCCTTGCAACAACCAAACCGGCAAGCGCTCTGGTTGCCATCCGTCCGTCGACAGGGGCGATTGTGGCCGCCGCGAACGGTGACGGCAATCGTGGGCAGTCACTCGCCACGCTAGGTCGCGCAGCTCCGGGATCGACCTTCAAGGTGGTCTCCGCGCTGGCTCTGCTGCGGGCCGGGCTCAGGCCGCAGTCATCGGTGAAATGCTTGCCGACGGTGACGGTGAACGGCCGGAAATTCAGAAACTACAGCGATTACCCGCGCAATCAGATGGGCACCATCAGCTTCCGAACGGCGCTCGCGCAGTCGTGCAATACGGCGTTCATCGGCCAGCGCGGCAAGCTGCACAAATCTGCACTGCGGGATGCCGCGGTGTCGTTGGGCTTCGGCACCGACTACGACGTCGGCTTTCCGTCGTTCTTCGGCTCCGTACCGGACGATCCATCAGCGACCGGCCGCGCCGCGGCCATGATCGGTCAGGGCAAGGTTGAGGCCTCGCCGATGGCAATGGCTGCTGTGGCTGCGTCGGTCTCTGCGGGTGGCACCGTGATACCGCATTTCATCGATGGAACGCAGGCGACGCCGAAAGGAAAGCCGTTGACCGAAGAGGAGGCCCACCAGCTGCGCCAAATGATGCGTGCCGTAGTGACCGACGGCAGCGGACGAGTTCTCGGCAACCTCTCGGGCCCGGCGGTGCTGGCCAAAACCGGCACTGCCGAGTACGGCACATCGAAGCCGCTGAAGACCCACGCCTGGATGATCGCCGCGCAAGGTGATCTTGCTGTGGCGGTGTTCGTCAATGATGGCAAGTCGGGTTCGTCGACGGCTGGTCCCCTGCTCCGGAAATTCCTGGCGAAGGCCCGCTAAGAGCGCGACGCCAGCGAGACCCAGCCCCTCGAGGGCTCAGGGCGCCCTTACCGATGTTGATCGCAGCTCTCCGATCGTGATCAACCATCCTCGTTCGTCACCTTCCACCAGCCCCGCGGACTCAAGTGCGGTCAGGGCGCCCAGGCACGCTGGAACGCTGACCCCGGCGGCCAGAGCAATGTCTCCGACAGCGATTCGACGGCGGGCTGGAATTGCTTCAAACACCGCCAGCTGGGCCTCGGTCAGAGCATCGGTCGCTCTACTCTGCCCATGTGCAAGTGACAGCATTGCCTGACCCATATCCGATACCAGCTCCAGCACCTCAACGGCAGAAGTAACCAAAACCGCCTGTCCATTGCGGATCATCAAGTGTGGGGCCGTCGAAGCACGCGAGTACACCGAACCAGGGACTGCCATGAGTGGCCTCCCGCAACCAAGCGCCCAGCTAGCGGTATTACGCGCGCCCGAACGGAGCGCCGCCTCGACTACAACGGTGCCGCGCGACATCGCAGCGATCAGCCGGTTACGCGCCAGGAACCTGACGCGAGTGGGATGGGCACCGGGCGGCAGCTCCGAGACCAGTAACTGATCCTTGGCCAGGGTCTCAAAGAGTGCGGCGTGCGCTGGTGGATAGGCCACATCGACACCGTTGGCAAGTACGCAAACGGTCGGTCCGCCCGCAGCAAGTGCGCCCCGATGCGCAGCAACGTCGATGCCGAATGCGCCACCAGAGAGCACGGTCACGCCTTGCTCGACAAGATCGGCGGCGAGGTCTGTCGCAATGCCGTTTCCGTACGCCGTGGCTGCCCGCGAGCCGACGATCGCAACCGAGCGTTCCATCAGATGAGCCAGATGCCCAGGACCGCGTAGCCACAGTCCCAACGGCTCCCGGCCACGCCGCTGGATGCTCTCGGCATGGCGAAGATCATCAAGCCCATCCGGCCACTCGTCATCGCCGGGAGCGACAAAGCGCAGTGCCGCGGCTTTGGCGAGCCGCTCAATGACATCGACCGAAACCCGAGCAGCACGTTCGGCAGCCGGCTCTCCCAGTGCGCCCTCGGTGATCTTCGCCCAGGCTCCTTCAGCACCAAGGTGCTGCACCAGGTCAGCGACAGCGAGATCACCACCGTCCATGGCACAGCCAAGCATCATCCGTGCTCTTCGATCAGATTTGATCATGGTCCAACCGCCTCCCGTTTCACCGAGCCAGGCTGCTCACCGCGCCGCATTGCCAAGGCGATCGCCAGCTCATCTCGGCCCGGCACATCACGGCCCACCAGATCCGCAATCGTCCATGACAAGCGGAGTACCTTGTCCACACCGCGGGCGCTCAGCCGACCCCGGTCCACGGCCTCGTCGACGGCCTGCAGCCCGTCGGGAAGAGGCAGGTGACGCCGCAGATACGTGCCAGAGACTTCGCCGTTGGTCTGCCAACCACTACCAGCCAAGCGTCGACGCTGCCGATCACGCGCTTCCAGCACCCGCTCGGCTACCACAACCGAGGACTCGGCCCGCTGCAGCGCTGCCTTCAGATAGGCCTTCCGCAGCGGAAAGAATGCTTGATTGATGTCGATGCGGTCACGTATCGGCCCCGAGATCTTCTCCGCGTACCGGCGCAGCACCACGGGCGAGCACTGACAGTGACCACCCGGCGTCGCGGCCTGCCCGCAGGGGCACGGGTTCGCCGCCAAGATCAGCTGGAAGCGCGCTGGGAACCGGGCATGCACCTCACTACGGCCAAGTGTGATCATGCCCGACTCCAGCGGCGTACGCAGCGCCTCGAGGACCGCATGCTGAAACTCCGGCGCTTCATCGAGAAAGAGCACGCCCTTGTGGGCGCATGAGATGGCGCCAGGCTTTGCGATTCGTTGGCCGCCGCCGACGATGCTGGCAACTGAGGCCGAGTGGTGTGGGTCGCTGTATGGCGGCCTGGTGATCAACTCATCGGCAAGATTGAAGCCAGCGAGCGAGTGCACTGCAGAGACTTCCAGCGCATCGTGCACCTCAAGATCGGGAAGCAGGCCCGGAACGCGCTCAGCGAGCATAGTCTTGCCGACTCCCGGTGGGCCGTGGAAGAGCATGTGGTGCCGACCGGCTGCGGCTACCTCACAGGCCCACTTGGCTTCAACCTGACCCACGACATCAGCCAGGTCGAGACGACGGTCCGCGTGCTTGCCGGCCCGTTCGCCGATCACTTCGATGGGCTCAACGGGCGGCATCGGGTTGCCCTGCAGCAAAGCGACCAACTGGGTGATCGAGGCAACACCAAAGACCTCGATCCCTTCGACCAGTTGGGCCTCTCCGGCCTGGCGCAACGGGACCATTACCCGCGTGAAGCCGGCCTGCTGAGCCGCCAGCGTGGCGGGCAGGACGCCGCGCACGGGCCGAAGGCGACCATCCAGCCCGAGTTCACCCAGCAGAACTGTTCGGCGTAGCTCCTCGGCTCCGAACACACCGTTCGCGGCGAGTACGGCTGCGACGATCGCAAGATCGTAATGGCTGCCGGCCTTCGGCAGCGTCGCCGGGCTGAGATTGATGGTCAGCAGGGAAATCGGCCACTCTTGCCCCGAATTGCTGACCGCCGCCTTGCAGCGATCACGCGCCTGGTAGAGCGCTGAGTCCGGCAGCCCGACCAATACTGTGCGTGGCAGCCCCGCGCCGATGTCGGCCTCCACCTCAACGATTCGACCCTCGAGGCCCACCAGCGCTACGGACCATGCGCGTGCCGCGGCCATTACCCCACCGCTCGGACATGCGTCAGTGTGTGAGGAAGACATGTATTCACCAGCGAGAGTTGACCCGGGTGCTTCGGCTCTCTGGGCGTCTAGATACGTTGGTTGCCACCGGTATCGCCGACGATAGTTCCATCTTCGAGTATCAACAGATCGGGCGCG
>Ga0307413_10000566_pt1 | contig 12419 bp, 14 predicted proteins | sample DK1Ometagenome_3_FD_203714 | JGI IMG/M metagenome (GOLD analysis project Ga0307413, IMG submission 203714) | Maize rhizosphere microbial communities from greenhouse at UC Davis, California, United States - DK15-O-2 | ecosystem: Host-associated > Plants > Roots > Rhizosphere > Soil | place: USA... | reverse complement strand
GGTCAGCACGGTTCGCTCACCCCGGCGGAACAGTTGATCCCGCTGCTGACCGCGACAGGGGGTTGACGGCGATGGCGTGGGGTGACCGCCTGTGGGCGGCCGCGGACCTGGTCACACCGATGGCGATCCGGGTGGCGGCGACGCTGCGACTCGCGGATCACATCGCCGGCGGGACCAGGACCGCCGAAGCACTGTCCACTGTGGTTGAAGCCGACACGGATGCGTTGGCGCGCCTGATGAACCATCTGGTGACCGCCGACGTTCTGTCCACTGTGGATGGTAAGGTCTTCGTGCTCACCGAGGTGGGCGAGCAGCTCCGCGACGACCACCCGGACGGAGTGCGCGCCTGGCTCGACCTGACCGGCGCGATCGGCCGCGCCGACCTCTGCTTCACGCACCTGCTGCACACCGTGCGCACCGGCGAGCCCGCCTATCCTCGCCAGTTCGGCAGACCGTTCTGGGAGGACCTGTCCGCCGACGCCGGCCTCGCGGCGTCGTTCGACGCCCTGATGGGCTCGCGGCTCACCGCGGACGCACGCGAGGTGGCCACCGCCTACCCGTGGCGCGGGGTGGGCCACGTCGTCGACGCCGGCGGCGGGGACGCCAGTCTGCTGATCCCGATCCTGCTCGCGCACGGTGAGCTGCGCGGCACGGTCGTCGACCTGGCCGGTCCGGTGGCTCGGGCCGAGCGCGCGATCGCCGCGGCCGGCCTGGCCGACCGGGCGCGCGCCGAGGTGGGCAGCTTCTTCGACCCGCTGCCGGCCGGAGCCGGCGCGTACCTGTTGTCCGGGGTGCTGCACGACTGGGACGACGGCGACGCGGTCCGCATCCTGTCCCGATGCGCCGAGGCGGCCGGGGCGAGCGGGGTCGTGCTGCTGGTGGACCACCTGCACGACGCCGCCAACACCGAGGGCGACCTGCGGATGCTCAGCTACGTCCGCGGTCGGGAGCGCGACCTCGACCAGTTGGGCGAGCTGGCCGCCGTGGCCGGCCTGCGCCTCGGCGAAGTGCGGCCGGCCGGCTCCCGGTCGATCATCGAGCTGCGTCTTCGCTGAGTACGCCGGTCACGGCCGTCAGCGCGTCGCCGAGCGCGGTCCGCCGGTAGAGCACGGACCGGCCGGCTCGGGTGCCGGTCACCAGCCCGGCTCTGCGCAGAACGGCCAGGTGGTCGCCGACCGCCCCGACCGCCAGTCCGAGACCGGCGGCCAGCTGGGTGGTGCTGGCCGGTGCGCCGAGCGCGCCGAGCAGCCGGGCCCTGGACCGGCCGACCAGCTCGCCGAGCGCGCCCGGATGGCTGCCGGCGGCCGGTTCCCAGAGGGCGCCGGTGCCGCGCGCCGGGTAGGCGATCGCGTTGTGCCACGGCTTCTCGGTGTACGCGGCGACGTGCGGCCAGGCGAACGCCGACGGCACCAGCAGCAGTCCACGCCCGCCGAGGTCGATCGTGGTGTCCGGGGCGAGGTCGAGTTCGACACAGCCGTCACGCCAGCGCAGCCTACGGTCCAGACCGTCGATCGCCGCCGCCCAGCCGGACCTGGTCAGCAGCTCAGCGCGGTGTGCCACATCGCGTTCCAGCAGGGCGCGCAGCTGCGGCCAGTCGGCGGCGAGCAGCCGCTGCCAGGCGACAGCGAGGATGTGGGCGAGCCGGGGGACGACATCCGCGCCGCGCAGCACCGCGAGCACCGCCGGGTCGCTGGTCGGGCTCTGCCGCAGGCACTCGGCGATCTCCCGGCGAGCCAGCTCGACCGGGGTGGCGGCCACCGCGGCCAGGTCGTCCGCCACGGTCTGCGCCATCCCGGCGGTCGGCGGCGGGGCGACGAAGGTCGCGCCGTAGTGCGGTGCCTGCAGGGCCAGCAGCACGTCCAGACCGGAGTCAGCCCGCAGCTCGCGGTACACCGGGCCGAGTCGGGCCGCCCAGTCCGGCGGCAGCCGGGTGGAGCGGTGGTGCGACAGCGTGCGCAGCAGGTTGTCCAGCTCGAACAGCGGCGACACGGCGAACCTGCTGGTGGACAGGTCGTCCGCGGTCACCCGGAAGCGCAGCACGACTCGACGTTACGCCGCTGGGCGAATGTGTGGCTCCGTCGACCGGCCTTCGGACAGGCTGCCGGCATGACCGAGGAAGCCGTCGACCGGGCCACCTACCAGGCCGTGCTCGGCGTGCCGGCGTTTCTCGCCGTGTTCACCGTGCGCACCCTGTCCATCGCGGCCGAGACGCTGCGGGTCCTCGCGCTCTCGATCCTGGTGCTGACCGAGACCGGATCGCCCGCGCTGGCCGCGTTCGCCTTCGGCGCCGGCTTCCTGCCGCAGGCGGTGGGTGGCGTCCTGCTGGGCGCGCTGCCGGATCTGGTGCCGCCGAGGACGCTGATGACGATCGGCTACCTGATCGAGGCGGCGGCCGCCGCGGCACTGGCCCTGGCCGGGCTGCCGGCCTGGGCGTGTCTGCTGGTGGTGGCCTCGGTCGCCACCGTCACGCCCGCGTTCAACGGGTCGACCGGGCGAGTGGTCGCGCAGGTGCTGACCGGTGAACGCTACGTGCTGGGCCGGTCCCTGCTGATGGTGTCCGCATCGTTGGCCCAGCTCGCCGGCCTGGCCGCCGGCGCCGCGGCGGTCGGTCTGCTCGGGCCCCGCCACACTCTTATCGTCTGCGCCGCCGTGCACCTGGTGGCGGTGCTGGTCACCTGGCTGACCGTGCCGACGCAGCGGATGCCGGCGCGCACCGGCCCGCCGCTGGTGCGCCGCGGCTGGCAGACCACCGGCGGGCTGCTGGCCGACCGGCCGCTGCGCACGCTGCTGCTGGCGATGTGGCTGCCGCCGGCCATGGTGACCGGTGCGGAGGGGTTGCTGGTGAGCTACGCACCCACCGTCGGTCTGGCCCCGTCGGGGGTCGGTCCGCTGTTGGCCGCGGTGCTGGTCGGTCTGCTCGTCGGCGACGTGGTGATGGCGCGCCTGGTGCGGCCGGCACCGCGAGCGCGGATGGTCGCCCCGCTGGTGGCGCTGCTCGGCCTGCCGTTGCTCGGGTTCGCCGCGTCCGTCGGGCCGGTGCTCGCCTGCGGACTGCTGCTGCTCGCAGGCTGCGGGTTCGGCTACGGCGTGGAGGTGCAGCGCCGGTTCGTGGAGGCGGTGCCGGAACAGACGCGCGGGCAGGCGTTCGCGCTGATGTCCACCGGCACGATGACCGCGCAGGGTCTCGGCCCGCTGCTGTTCGGCGCGTTGAGCACGGTCGTCCCGGTCGGCACCGCCATCGCTGCGGCCGGGGCGGGCGCGGTGGCGATGGCCGTCTGGCTGGCGGCGCACGGCTTCGCGGTGGGTGTCGGTTCGTGCGGGGACGTCCGGGATGCGCCAAGCTGACCGGGTGAAACGGGTGTTCGTCGTGGTCGCGGGCGTGCTGCTGCTCATCGTCGGGGTCGCGTTGCTGGTCCTGCCCGGTCCGGGGATGCTGCTGGTGCTCGCCGGGCTGGTGACGCTCGCCAACGAGTTCCCCACGCTGGAGCGCTACGTCGACCCCGTTCAGGAGCGCGCGATGAAGGCGGCCGAGGACGCGGTGTCCTCGCCGTTGCGCATCGCCGGCTCGGTCCTGGCCGGTCTCGGTCTGATCGCCGCCGGCATCGTGTGGGGCCTGGTTCCGTCGCTGCCACTGGGCGGGTGGAGCACCGGCTCCAGCCTCATCCTGTCCGGTGTCGTGCTCTTCGGCCTGCTGATCTGGAGCCACCGCCGGGTCCGTTCACGCCGGAGTCGAACGGCGTCATGACGGTTCACCGGCGCGACAGCGGGTAATCGGACACTCGACCACAGAGGAGTGACCGATGAACACGATCACCAAGTCCGTCGAGGTGCACGTCCCCGTGTCGACCGCCTACAACCAGTGGACGCAGTTCGAGACCTTCCCGAGCTTCATGGAAGGCGTGCTGGAGGTCCGCCAGCTCGACGACACGCGGCTGCACTGGGTGACCAGGGTTGCCGGCGTCACCAAGGAGTTCGACGCCACGGTGGTGGCACAGGAACCCGACCGCCGGGTGGTCTGGCGCTCCGACAGGGGCGCCGACCACTCCGGCGAGGTGACCTTCGACCAGGTCGACGCCGACATCACCCGGGTCACCGCCGAGATGACCTTCGAACCGGAGGGTTTCGCCGAGACCGCCGCCGCCACGCTCGGCATCCTCGGCCGGCGGGTGGAGAGCGACCTCGAGCGGTTCCGCGATTTCGTCGAGGACCGTGGGGCCGAGACCGGAGCCTGGCGCGGCGAGGTCGGCTCCACGACCGATCCGAACGCGCGGGAGACCCACGCCGGCGGCGGAGCACCGTCGCACCCGCGCCCCGAGGAGCCGCGCGTCATCCATCCCGGCGAGCCCCGGGTGTACGACGGGCAGTGACCGTCGCCGACCGCCGGCCCGGTCCGATGTGGAGCGGATCGGCTTCCGGTCCGGCGAGCGGGATCGTCCGCGCGGAGCTACTGTGGAGAGAGCGGTTCAGTCCGGCAGCCGCGGCCCATCCACCTGTATGCACCAGCGGGGCGGGGGCCGGCGTCGGCACCGTGGCGACCTGGCTTTCCGGTTGCCCGCGGAACAGGCCTCGCCATGTCGAGCACCGATCCCGGCACGTCGATGGACCCGGCGGCCGAATTCGCCGATTTCACCGGACTCTTCGCCGAGCTGACCGAAACCGATGACGAGACCGAACGGGAACGGTTGCGAGCCGAGCTGGTCACCGGCTATCTCCCGCTGGCCCAACGGATCGCCCACCGGTACCACAACCGCGGCATCCCGGACGACGACCTGGAACAGGTCGCGGCCCTCGGGCTGGTGAGCGCGGTGAACCGGTTCGACCCGGCGCGCGGCAGCGACTTCGTCGCCTTCGCGGTCCCGACGATCATGGGTGAGGTGCGCCGGCACTTCCGCGACAGCACCTGGGCGGTGCGGATGCCGCGGCGCCTGCAGGAGCTGCACCTGTCGATCGCCGCCGCGGTGGCCGAGCTCACCCAGCGCCTCAACCGCAGTCCGCGGCCGAGTGAGATCGCCGCCGAGCTGTCGATCACCCTGGCCGAGGTGTACGAGGGTCTCGAGGCGTCGGCCGCGCACACCGCGCTGTCCACCGACCGTCCGGTCACCGAGGAGTCCGATGTGACCATCGGCGAGACCATCGCCGACCTGGACTCCGTCGAGCCGCTGGACCATGTGGACAACCTGACCGCGCTCCGGCCGCTGTTGGACCGGCTGCCGTCGCGCGAACGCCGGATCCTCCTCATGCGCTTCTACGGCGACCTGACCCAGAGCCAGATCGCCGACCACATCGGACTGTCCCAGGTGCACGTCTCGCGGATTCTCAGCCAGACCCTGCGGCAGCTGCGTCGGCAGCTCACGGCCGACGGGCCGGTTCCCGCCCGCGCACGGTGACGGGTAGCCGGCGGACCGGGGGGTACCCGGCCGGAACACGGACCACTGTCGAAGGGACGACCAGATGACCGAATCCACCTCCGGGTCCACCTCAGAACCCACTCCGGGATCCACCATGGAGTCCGCCACCGAGGTCGCCCACCTCGCGAAGCTGATGTCGGACATCCGGATCGGGATGCTGACCACGCGCGGCGAGAACGGCAGGCTGGTCAGCAGGCCGATGGCACAGCAGGAGGTCGAGTTCGACGGGGACCTGTGGTTCTTCGCCGAGCGGGACTCGCGCAAGGTGGCGCAGCTGACCGCGGACCCCCACGTCGCGCTGACGTTGACCTCGTCCACCACCTGGATCTCCGTCGATGGCACGGCCAGGATCGTGCGGGACGTGGAGAAGGCCCGCGAGCTGTGGCACGCCGGGATCGAGGCGTGGCTGCCGCAGGGACCCGAGGACCCGTCGGTGGTGCTGATCCACGTCTCCGCCGAGACCGCCGAGTACTGGGACACCCCGGGTGGCCGGATCGCCGCGGTACTGAGCTTCGCCAAGGCCAAGCTCACCGGCGAGCGCTACGACGGCGGCGACCACGGCGCCGTGCGGATGCAGAGCCAGCTCACCGCGAAGGATCCCGCCGGCCGGGTCGGCGAGCACGGTCGCCGGTAACGCACGCCGGTAGCCGCCATCGTGACACACCGGCCGGTCGAGAAGTCCATAGTGGACCGTGATCTCGGCCGGTCGCGCAAGCGACACCCGACGAGCTGAGAGGACCAGCAGTGCGCGCGTTGATCCTGAACTGCACGCTGAAGCAGTCGCCCACTCCGTCCAACACCGAGGCACTGGCCGACGTCGTCGCCACGGCGCTGCGCCAGCTGTCCGTGACCGTGGAGACGGTGCGACTGGTCGACCTCCACATCCCACCGGGAGTGCAGACCGACCTGGGTGAGGGTGACGACTGGCCGGAGATCCACGGCAAGCTGCTGGCATCGGAGATCCTGGTGGTCGCGTCGCCCACCTGGCTTGGTCGTCCGTCCTCGATCGCCCAGCGCGCGCTGGAGCGGATGGACGCGATGATCTCCGAGACCGACGACGACGGCAGACCGGTGGCGACCGACCGGGTGGCCGGGGTCGTGGTCACCGGCAACGAGGACGGCGCACACCACGTGATCACCGAGCTCGACGGCGCACTCGGCGACATCGGCTACACGATCCCCGGCCAGGCGTTCACCTACTGGAACATGGGACCGGGACCCGGGCCGGACTACACCGACACCGACCACGGTCACGACTACGCCGAGCGAACCGGAAAGACCATGGCGCACAACCTCTTCTTCGTGGCCACCGCGCTGCGGCGTCATCCGATCCCGGCCACGAACCTCTGAGCCACCGCCGCGCCGGACCTGCCCGCGAGGTTTGTCCGGACCTGCGGCCGGGTAGCTGAGCACCGGCGGCCGACGGTGCCGGCGCGGACGGGTGGTGTGACGTGGAGCGGACGGGCGGCACGGTCGCGGAACTGCTGTACCAGTACGAGCGCAATGGCTGGCAGGTCGCCGAGTGTTCGCTGACGCTGATCGCCGAGGTCGACCGTGAGGACCGGGGTGGCCGGCTGCGTGCGGTGCTGACCGATTTGGTGCACGACATCGCCCGGTTGCTGCGGCTGCAGGCCGCCTTCTGCGGCGTCGAGGGGCCGTGCCATGTGGAGGCGGTGCTGCCGGACGGGACGCCGCTGGACATCGACGAGGTCGTGCCGCCGGTGCGTGCCGCCGTGCGGGCACTGCTTGCCGACTACAACGACTGCCCCGACGACGTCGACGACCAGATCGACCTCGTGCTGCGTGCCGAGCGGGACGCGGTGGTGCGCGCCGTGCTCGTTTTGCTGAACCTGGCCTCCGGGTTGAACCGCTGGTGCCGGGACCACGAGCCGACCCCGCCGGGCGCCGAGGTCCGCTGACCGCCTCGCCGTGCGGGACCGGTGGCCGGGACGTGTCCGCAACGGCCTAGCGTGTGCGCGGTGTCGGAGCGAGGACAGACCGGTCGCCTGGTGGGCGGCCGGTTCGAGCTGTTGGATCGGCTCGGCAGCGGTGGGATGGGGACGGTGTGGCGCGCCCGCGACCTGGGGCTGCAGCGCGAGGTCGCCATCAAGGAGGTGCGGCCGGCCGACGCCGCGTTGTACGACGACAACCCCGCGCTGGCCGCCCAGCAGCGGGAGCGGGTACTGCGGGAGTCCCGCGCGCTGGCCAGGCTGCAGCACCCGAACGTGGTGTCGATCTACCAGATCATCGAGGCGGACGACTCGCCGTATCCGTGGATCGTCATGGAGCTGGTGCGCGGCACGTCGCTCGACGCGCGGCTGCGTGAGGGGGTGCTCTCGCCCGCGGAGGCGGCCCGCCTCGGGCGTGACGTGCTCGGTGCGCTGCGCGCGGCGCACGCGGCCGGTGTCCTGCACCGCGACGTCAAGCCCGGCAACGTCCTGCTGCGGCCGGACGGCAGCGCCGTGCTCACCGACTTCGGCATCGCCGCTCTGCACGACTCCGCCCAGCTCACCGCCACCGGTGAGGTGATCGGCTCGCCGGAGTACATCGCCCCGGAGCGGCTGCTCGGCGACGAGACGAGGACCGCGTCGGACCTCTGGTCGTTGGCGATGCTGCTCTACGTGGGCGTCGAGGGCCATCACCCGATGCGCCGCGCGACCACGATGGCCACCCTCGCCGCGGTGATGACCGAGCCGGTACCGCCGCCCCGGCGGGCGGGCCCGCTCGGCTCCGTCCTCAGCGCGGTCCTGGTGCCCGATCCGGCGGCGCGGCCCACCGGCGAGGTTCTCGACCGGATGCTCGCGGCCGCCGCGCAGGGGGCCTCGATGCCGCTCGGACCGCCCACCCCGGCCGAGGGTGCCGTTCCGCCACAGCCGTACGGCCATCCCGTCCACTGGCAGCACGACCCGGTGTCGGGCCCGGTCCCGGCGCCCACCCGCAGGCGCGTCGGTGCGGTGGTGTTCTCGCTGACCGCGGTGGCGGCGGTCCTCGCGGCCACGCTGCTGCTCGTCAACGGCCTCGGCTCGGGCGACGACCCGTCGAAGACCGGTGCCGGTTCGCCGGGTTCGCCGGTCGCCACCGTGCCGACCGGCGGGGAGCCGACCAACCCGGCGGCGACGACCGATCCCACCGCCGGCTCCACGACCGGCTCGGCGGTCGGTCCGACGACCGGCACGGCGGGGGAGACCCTGCTCACCACCGCCGGCGCGCGCAGGGTGGTCGCCGCCCTGAGCGAGGTGATGGGGGGCAGCAAGGTGTCCGAGCTGACCATCTACGCCGAGTACGCGTCGGCGACCGCGCCGGCCGCGGCTGTCAGGAACGGCTACGACGACTTCGAGTACCGCGACGGCACCGCCACCCGGGAAGGCCCGGACGCGGTCGACGCGGACCGCACCGTGCTCGACCTCAACGAGGTCGACTGGGACGCGTTGCCGGCGTTGTGGGAACGGGCGGACCGCGAACTCGGTGTCCCGAAGCCCACCATCCGCTACATCATCGTGTCCACCGACATCATCGACGGCACCCCGTCGATCCGGCTCTACGTCAGCGACGACTACGGCGGCGCATACCTTCTCGCGGACCTCGACGGCAAGGTGATCAAACTCTACGCCCGCGACAGCTGACCAGCTGTGACGATACGGGTACCGGACTGTGTGGAAAGGGTGGGTGCTGACCTGATGAGCTGGGCGAGTCTCTCCTCGGTGCGACTGGAGAACGACCATGTGCTGCTGCGTCCGCTGACGCGGCAGGACCGGTCGGCGCTGGCCGAGATCGCGTTCGACGAGGAGATCTGGCGCTACTTCGTGGCCCGGGTGGTGACCGAGGCCGACCTCGACACGTTCCTGAACACGGCGGTGGACGACATCGCCGCCGGCCGTCGCGTCGTGTTCGGGGTGTTCGACAAGTCCGACGGCCGGTTGGCGGGCAGCATGGCCTACGGCAACCTCGCCGAGGCCGACCGCCGCATCGAGATCGGCTGGTCCTGGCTCGGCGCCGACCACCGTGGCAGGGGCGTCAACCGGTGGGCCAAGTTCGTCCTGCTCGAGCACGCGTTCGAGCGGCTGGAGTGCGAGCGGGTCGAGTTCAAGACCGACATCCTCAACGTCCAGGCCCGCCATGGCCTCGCGAACATCGGCGCCACCGAGGAGGGGGTGTTCCGCAGCTACAACTACATGCCGGGGGGCCGCCGCCGGGACGCGATCTGGTTCAGCATCCTCAACCGCGAGTGGCCGGTCGTGCGCGACGGTCTGCTCGCCGGTGCCAGGCTGCCGGCGCCGGCGTCGGAGCTGATCGGCTAGCCGCATCCGTTCGGCGGATCCGCGCCGGAACAGCCGGTGCCCGCTGAGGAACTGGGAGGTACGGGACACCGGCGACCTTCCGCGGGTCGCCCGAGCCGGTCGGGTCGCCGAACGGCTGCACCGCGACAGCCGCGCCGCAGCGGCGAGCCGGAGATCTCGCACCTGGTCGAGATGGCCGCGATCGCCGGCTGCCTCGCCCTCGCGGGCACTGCCGTGCGATCACCGAACACATCGATCAGGAATCGAGAAGCAGTTCACCGACGGTCGAACCTAGCGTTGCCGGCATGTCCTCCATCGACACCGTCACCCTCGGGGTGGCCGATCTCGCGGCCGCCGAACGCTTCTACGTCGACGCCTTCGACCTTCGCCCGGCCGACCCGGTGAGCGGGCTGCGACTGCGCGCCTCGCAGGAACCGACCACCGGCTTCCGTGGATTCACCCTGTCCCTGCTGGTCGCCCAGCCGGCCGACGCCGACGCGTTGATCGGCACCGCGGTCGCCGCGGGAGCCACGACGCGCGTGCCCGCCGCACGGTCGATGTGGGGCTACGGCGGCGTCGTGCAGGCCCCGGACGGGACGATCTTCAAGGTCGCGACCTCGACGAGGAAGAACACCGGCCCTGTCACCAGGAGGTTCGACGAGCTGGTTCTCCTGCTGGGTGTCGCCGACGTGGCGGCGAGCAGGCGGTGCTACGTCGAGCACGGCTTCACCGTGGCGAAGAGCTTCGGCCGCATGTACGTCGAGTTCGCCGGCGGGGCGGGCGCGGTCAAGCTGGCCCTGTACCGGCGCCGCGCACTGGCCAAGGTCGCCGGTGTCTCGCCGGACGGCACCGGTTCGCACCGGATCGCGCTCGGCGGTGCGGTCGAGCCGTTCACCGACCCGGACGGGTTCGGCTGGGAGTCGACGTCGATCACCGCGACGCCGTGAGGTGTCGCGGACCGCTCGCCGTTCTGCGCGCCGGATGACCGGGGCCTACGGTCGACGACATGTCCGACGACATGTGCGACATCACCGACCTCATCCTGGATGATCACGACTGGTTCCGCCGCCGGTTCCTCGCGCTCGACGAGCTGACCGATCCCCGGGAGCTGGCGGAGGTGTGGACGCCGTTGGCCGCGTTGCTCGACGTGCACGCTGCGGCCGAGGAGGCGATCTTCTACCCCGCGCTGATCCGGCGCGGTGACGACGCGGAGGCCGAGACGCTCGACGCCATCGGTGACCACAACGACATCCGCGACGGCGTGCGCGACGCCGCCCGTTTCCCGGTCGGCACCGAGGAGTGGTACGAGGCGGTGAAGCGGGCCAGGGCGGCCAACAGCGAACACATGGCCGAGGAGGAGGACGAGGGGCTCGCCGACTTCCGCCGAAACGCCGACCGCGGGCTGCGCGCCGAGCTCGGTCGGCGTTTCCTCGCCTTCAAGAAGGAGCACGAGGGCGCCCGCGGACTGGACACCGGTGACGTCGACCCGCGGCGCTACGTGGCGGAGCAGGAGCAGCGCGCGCGGCCGCGGTCCGCGGACCCGTCGCCGGGAGTCTGAGGGAATCCGGGGAATGGACCGGCGCCCGGGTCACCGCGTCGGCGGTCCTGATCGGGTAGCCGCGCGACCCGGAGCCTCGGTCGTCATGCGCTACCGTCGCCGGCCATGGGCGAGACACTGAACCTGGCCGAGTACCAGCTCGCCGTCCAGGGCTTGGCGATGATCCGCACGTGTCTCACCGAGCCGTCCGCCGCCCGGCCGCGGGTCGAGGAGATCCGCCGGATTCTCGCCGGTCTGCCCGATTCCGTGCGGATGGCGCTGACCGAGTACGAGGTGCCGGAGGGCTACACCCGATGGGCCCAGCACTACGACGGCCCCAACCCGGCCATCGCCCGCGAACAGCCGATCGTGCACGGGCTGCTCGCCGACGTCCCACCCGGACGTGCGCTCGACGCCGCCTGTGGCACCGGCCGGCACGCGGCCCACCTGGTCGAGCTGGGCCACCAGGTGGTCGGTGTCGACGCCACCGCCGCGATGCTGGCCGTCGCCCGCAAGAAATTGTCCACTGTGGACTTCCGTCGCGGTCGGCTGGAGGCGCTGCCCCTGCAGGACGGCAGCGTCGACCTGGTCACCTGCGCCCTGTCGCTCAGCCACGTCGCCGACCTGCGGCCGGTGATGACCGAGTTCGCGAGGGTACTCCGGCCCGGTGGTCAGGCGGTGCTCTCCGACATCCACCCGATGGCCACCATGACCGGTGCCATCGCCGCGTTCCCCGGTAGCGACCTCGCGAAGGGCGTGCCGTACGTGCGCAGCGTGATCCACCAGGTCGGCGACTACCTGGCGGCCTTCCGGTCGGCCGAGCTGTCGGTACTGGACTGCCTCGAACCGCCGGTCGACGAGGACGTGGTGCGCGGCACGCCCGGCTACGCCGACTATCCGGACGCCGCGAGGCAGGCGTTCCTGGGGATGCCCTACCTGATCATCTGGCGACTCGGTCGTGCCCGGTAGACCCCTGGGACACGACCGAGGACGCGGGCGAACGGTCGGAGTGGCGTGGGCCGTCGTGGCGGGCAGCACCAGCAGGCCGGCGGTGACGGCCAGGACGCTCAGCAGGTTCCTCGTGACGGCGCGCACCCTCACGTGATCCCTCCAGCTGATTCGAGACGTCCCCGACTATGGCAACGGTGACGAGAATGTTGGTCTGAAAGGAAGGGTATTCGTCCCAGGACGGCCCGG
>Ga0307413_10000565_pt1 | contig 12421 bp, 9 predicted proteins | sample DK1Ometagenome_3_FD_203714 | JGI IMG/M metagenome (GOLD analysis project Ga0307413, IMG submission 203714) | Maize rhizosphere microbial communities from greenhouse at UC Davis, California, United States - DK15-O-2 | ecosystem: Host-associated > Plants > Roots > Rhizosphere > Soil | place: USA... | reverse complement strand
AAATCGCTCGACGTGATCGAAAAGGAGATGGACGCGGAGCTCTCGAAGATCAAGACCGCCGCACCCACCGCTGAGGAAATGGCGCGGGCGCTCAACTCGATAGAGTCGGGCACGATCAACGGCCTGCAGACCGTATTGGGCAAGGCCGGGCAGCTCACCAACTACGCCGGATACCTCGGCAAGGCCGACTATTTCCAGACGGACCTCGACCGGTACCGCGTCGTGACGCCGGCGGATGTGCAGCGTGTGGCTAACACGTATTTGGGAGCGAACCGTCTTGTGCTTTCTTATGTTCCGCGTACCGGTCAGCAGCAGACGGCACGTGGCCCACGCGAAGCCGACCGCACCACATCTGCAGCAAAATCGGACAAGAAGGACCAGGCGAAGATCGACGCTCAGGCGGCGAAACTGCCGAAACCGGGCCCGAACCCGAACTTTGCCCTGCCGCCGATCGAGAAAACTAAACTCTCGAACGGGCTCGAGGTGTGGATGGTCGAGCAGAAGGAATTGCCGATCGTATCGATGAACCTCGTGTTCAAGACGGGGCAGGTCAACGAACCTGCCGAACGGACCGGCGTCGCGGGGATGACCGCATCGCTGCTCGACGACGGGACGGCGAAACGCTCCGCCGCGGAGATCGCGAACCAGCTTCAGGGCCTGGGGGCCAACGTCGGCGCCGGTTCGGGCTGGGATTCCACCAACGTGACGCTATCCACACTGACGAAGAATATGGACGCGGCACTTGGGATCTACGCGGACATTATCCAGAACCCGGCGTTCCCGGCGTCCGAGTTCGAAGCTTTGCGCAATCGTCAGCTCATCGGGCTGCGTCAGCAAAAGGCTAACCCGAACGCGATCGCCAACGTCGCGTTCAATAAAGTGCTTTACGGCGATCATCCGTACGGGCGGGACACGAACGAAGCGAGCCTTCGTGCGATCACGCGCGACGACATCGTGAACTATTACCAGCAGACGTACGCCCCGAACAACGGTACGCTTATCGTGGTGGGGAGCTTCGACAAGGCAGCGTTGAAGAGCAAGCTCGAATCCGCTTTCGCGGGTTGGAAGCAGGGGGAGGTTTCGACCGCTTCCGTGCCGGCCGCGAGGCAGTTGGAGCGTCCGGGTATCTACCTTGTGGATCGGCCCGGGTCGGCCCAGTCGGTCGTCTCGATCGGGCAGGTCGGCGTCGACCGGATGAATCCCGACTTTCACGCGATCCAGGTGATGAACGCGATCCTCGGCGGCGGCATCACGTCACGCATCTCGATGAACCTTCGCGAGGACAAGGGCTACACCTACGGGGCGAATAGCGGCTTTGTGTACCGTCGCGGTGCCGGTCCGTTCCGTGCGGGCGGGGACATCCAGACCTCGGTGACGAAAGAAGCCGTGATCGAGTTCATGAAGGAGCTGAAAGGCATCCAGGGCGAGATCCCGGTAACGCAGCGTGAGCTCGAATACAACAAGCAGAGCATCATCCGACGGTTCCCGGCCGGTTTCGAGACGAACTTCGCGATCTCGAACCAGCTATCGAACCTCGTGGTCTATGGGTTGCCGGATACTTACTTCAACGATTACATCGCCAAGGTGAACGCGGTCACGCTCGACGACGTGAACCGTGTGGCGAAGAAGTACCTCGACCCGGACAAGATGGCGATCGTGATCGTCGGCGACCGCAAGGTGATCGAGCCGGGATTGAAGACGATCCCGACATGGGGTTCGACGCTTCGCATTCTGGACCTGGATGGAAAACAGGTGGACTAATGCAGTAGTTAGAAAAAGAGAAAGGGCGTAACTTCCGGGTTGGAGTTACGCCCTTACTAACGTGCGGGCTTCTGCAAATGTCAGCTCGCCCTGGAAAGCAGTTCGAGCATCATGGGCGGTTTGTAGCCGAAGTGCCGGTAAGCGGCCGCGGTCGCGACACGTCCCCGCTGAGTTCGGTTGAGAAGGCCCGTTTGAAGAAGATAGGGTTCGATCATCTCTTCCACCGATTCGCGATCTTCGCTGATCGACGCCGCGATCGTTCCCAGGCCCACCGGCCCACCGCCGAACTTTTCTATGATCGTGACCAGCAAGCGGCGATCGACTTCCTCCAAACCGAAACGATCGACCTCCATGGCATCCAATGCCTCGGCCGCGACCGCTCCGTTAATGTTCCCGTCGCTGATGATTTCCGTGTAATCTCTAACACGCCGCAACAGGCGATTGGCGATACGGGGAGTTCCCCGCGAACGGCGGGCCAGTTCTAACGAACCTTCGTCGTCGATATTCACGCCGAGAATGTTCGCGGATCGGTCGATGATTACCTTGAGATCGCTGTGCGAGTAGAAGTCCAGACTGCTGACGATCCCGAATCGTCCTCGCAGCGGAGCCGAGAGCATTCCCGCGCGGGTGGTTGCACCGATCATTGTGAACTTCGGCAGATCCAGTTTCACCGTTCTAGCTGCCGTGCCCTGACCGATGATTATCTCGAGGGTGAAATCCTCCATCGCCGGGTACAGCACTTCCTCGATCGCGGGCCGAAGGCGGTGGATCTCGTCGATGAAGAGCACGTCGCCGTCCTCGAGATTGGTCAGTATCGACGCGAGATCGCCTGATTTCTCGACCGCGGGGGCGTGCAACGTTTTCAAATTTGCCCCGAGTTCTTTCGCGATGATCCCCGCGAGGCTCGTCTTGCCGAGACCGGGAGGGCCCAACAGCAGTACGTGGTCCATCGCTTCCGCGCGGCGAAGCGCCGCCTTCAGGAATATCCGAAGGTTGTTCACCACCTTTTGCTGGCCGATGTATTCGGCGAAACTGCGCGGCCGCAGAGACGGCTCGGTCGTCAGGTCATCGGCCGTGGCCGCCCCGATCTCAAGCCCGTCTATACGGAGCGGACTTTCCTTTACAAGTTCCAACGCCATTTATAAAACCTCTTATTTTAGACTGAGGTAAAGTATACCGAAGATAGTACATCGTTGCAATCGTGCAACGATGTACTAGGCGACAAGTTTGAATTCCGGTTGGGTTTCTTCAGCCTGCTCGGCGGGTTCCGGTACCGACGCTCTGAGAGCCGCGGGTTTCGTATTGTCCACGAGCGGCGTGCTGAGCCTTCTCATCATCCACTGGCGGTACACTTCCGCTTCTTCCAGTTTTCCGGTCCAGCGGGCACGATCGAGCATCGTGAGGCCCATCTCAAGCGTGTGGTGCTGCCCGGCACGATCCTGCTGGTTGTCGAAATACCGATAGGCCGAATCGAGAACGCTCACGCTCCGCCGGGCGGAATCGACATCCTTGAACCCGAGCCTGCCCTGAAAATGTTTCGAATACACGTTCATCGGCAGATTGGTGGATGTGTAAAGATCGAAATAATTATCGATCAGCCCTTCGCGCTGCAGCACGGAGCCAACATAGCTCGGCCGTGAGCCCGCGATCCTCGCGATCACTTCCACATCTTTAACGCCCGCGTCAAAGAGCGAAAGGATCGTTTCCTTCTTGGTCTTAACGACCACTTTTCCTTTCACTTCCTGTTCCATTTTGATACTCCTTTTCAACGTAAATTTAGATGTTGCACGTGTGAAACAGGTTGTATAAAGTTGTCAAAAAGGTCGGAAAAGCAGGAGGTCCAAGTCTAATAAACGCAGTAAGTTACGAGAGCCGCGAAAAATTTCTTGAGGCGTTGTCTTTATCTGTGAAAAACGCCATGAAGATGCCACCGCGAGGTTAGAAGAATCAAACGCGAAACGAGACGAAAACGGCCGAAATTGGAAACGGATCAACACAAATCGGCCCGATGCGGCAGCGGTGTCAACTGAAAGTGCATTTACTTCCACTATGCTATAATTTGCCCAAATAAGACCTATAAATTCGTTAATTCAGGAGCCGAAACATGTCATTGGATTTCAGCAGGATACAGGAACTTTTGGGCGACGACGCGGAGTCGCTGCTCGGTCATGTATCGAAGACGATCAGCAAAGAAGACCTTCATTTGCCGGGAGGCGATTTTGTGGATCGCGTATGGATGAGCTCGGACCGCACGCCCGCGGTGCTTCGAAGCCTGCAGACTCTATATGGCGGGGGGCGGCTGTCGGGTACGGGGTATCTCTCCATTCTCCCTGTGGATCAGGGCATCGAGCACTCCGCCGGGGCTTCCTTCGCACCAAATCCGCAATATTTCGATCCGGAAAATATCGTAAAACTCGCTATCGAGGGCGGCTGCAACGCGGTGGCCTCGACTTACGGGGTGCTCGGTGCGGTCGCTCGTAAGTATGCGCACAAGATACCGTTCATCGTTAAGATCAACCATAATGAACTGCTTACGTACCCAAACAGGTTCGATCAGGTGATGTTCGGCAACATAGAAGAATGCCGGAACATGGGTGCCGTCGCGGTCGGGGCGACGATATATTTTGGTTCCGACGAATCGACGCGTCAGCTGGGCGAGGTGGCCGAAGCTTTCGCATACGCGCACGAACTCGGAATGGCGACGATCCTTTGGTGCTATCTGCGCAACAACAAGTTCAAGACAAAGGAAGGCGACATGCACACGGCGGCCGACCTGACCGGCCAGGCGAATCACCTCGGAGTAACTATCCAGGCGGACATCATCAAGCAGAAATTGCCGGAGCGAAATGGCGGGTACAACGTACTGGGCCTCGAAAGCGCATACGGGAAAACCAACCCGAAGATCTACACCGACCTGTCGACAGATCACCCCATCGATCTGGTCCGTTACCAGGTGGCAAACTGTTATATGGGCCGCTGCGGATTGATCAATTCAGGCGGCGAATCAAAGGGGGAGAGCGATATGGCGGACGCCGTTCGCACCGCCGTGATCAACAAGCGCGGCGGCGGTTCAGGCCTTATCTCGGGGCGAAAGGCGTTTCAGCGACCGATGGCTGAGGGCGTCGGGCTTCTAAACGCTATCCAGGACGTATACCTGTCCGGGGATGTCACTGTAGCTTAAGTCCTAGACGCTTAAAGATCGCGAAGGCGGCCCCCCGGCGGAGGCCGCCTTTTTACATTGAAACTTTACCCTGGTCTTGACCGTTTTACGATTTTGGTCACAGAAAACGTACTGGTGGTGTATATATTTCAAATCCACTGGAAAACGGGAGAATTGTGTAAATGAGATCCAATCGTGCTTTTTCAGTTATCGCCATTATTCTGTGCTCGATAGCGTCTGTAACCGCTCAGCACCCTCCGAACGAGGCTGCTTCCTCGAAGATGAATGCGGAGAAATGGCGCGAAGATCTCAGGTATATGGCGGAACGGCTGCCCGCGACCCATAAGAACCTCTATCACAAAATGAGCAAGACGGACTTCGACGCAGCCGTTCGGAAGCTCGATGAACGTATTTCGACGCTTGCGGACCACGAAGTGGTCGTCGAGGTCATGCGGATCGTCGCGATGGTCGGGGATGGACACACAGGGGTCCTAAGCGCGCCGTACTTGATGGCGAAGGGGGTTTACCCATTTCAGCTATATATGTTCGAGGACGGACTGCACGTTCGCCGAGCATCCCCTGAAATGGCCGAGGTAAATGGTGGAAGGGTCGTGTCAATTGATGGAGTGCCTGCTGAAGAAATATTCGCTCGCGTCTCCCAGATCGTTTGGCACGACAATGAGCAGGGGGTAAAGGACATTGGCGGCTGGCTGCTTTCGAGCCCGCAGGTGCTGCACGCGCTGCGGATTGCGAAGTCGCCGGAAAAAATAGAGCTAAAAGTAATAAAGGACGGAACCGAGCGAACCGTCGAGCTGAAGCCGACCGCAAAGATTGCCGATCTCAGAAGAGATTCCGCCGCGATGGCTGAACCGTTTAAACCGAACATTTCCAAACCGCTCTGGCTTAAAAATTCAGTTGAGAACTTCTGGTACGAATACTTGCCGGAAACAAAGGTTCTTTTTGTTCAGTTCAACGCCGTTCAGAACAAGCAAAACGAAACCGTTGAGACCTTCTTCCAGAAGGTGTTCGACTATGCTGAGAAAAACTCGGTCGAGAAACTGGTCATCGACCTTCGTCAAAACGGCGGCGGAAACAATTTTCTAAACCTGCCGATCACATTGGGTGCTATAAGATCCCGCCTAAACCAACCCGGGAAATTCTTCGTTATTATTGGCCGAGAAACGTTTTCGGCCGCCCAGAATACGGTCAACGAACTTGAGAAATATACGAATGCGATATTCGTTGGCGAGCCGACAGCGGCCTCCCCTAATCATTACGGCGATGCACGGACGATAACCCTGCCGAACAGTAAGCTGGATATTCGCGCCTCGACGCTCTGGTGGCAGGACGCGGATCCGCGAGACACTCGCAAATGGAAGGCCCCAGATGTAGCGGCGGATCTGACGGCGGAGGCTTACCGGAACGGACGCGACCCGGCGATGGAAGCAGTGTTGAAATATACCCCTGCGATGTCTCTCAACGGGATCATGGCGGATGCGAGAGCCAACCCGGATATGGCGCTTTTCGTAAAGCGCATGCGCGAGTTTAAGGCGAATCCGGCCCATCGTTATGCCGAGGCCGAGGCGACGATCAACAACGCCGGGTATTTCTTTTTGGGGCGGAATCAGGTGGACGACGCGATCCAGGTGTTTCGGTTGAACGTTGATCTGCATCCCCGCTCGGCGAACGCCCACGACAGCCTCGGGGAGGCATACTTAAGAAAGGGGGACAAGGGCAACGCCTTGTCGAGTTATAAGAAAGCCCTTGAGATAGATCCTACATTCCGCACCGCGGTGGATGCGGTCCGGTCCTTGACGCAATGACAACCGAGAGGCCTATCGCAGCTCTACTTCTGTGAATAGCTTCTGTAAACAGTCTCGATCCAGGCATCCGTCTTGATGAAACCGGAGCCGGCTTCCTTGAATTTTTCGGGGAGGCCGGCTTTTTTGATCTCTTCGAGCGTTTTTCCCGCCTTCATCGCATCCGTAACGACCGTTGAAGATTCAACCAGCATGGCGTGGTAATTTTTGAGGTCGGCGTGGGTGGATACCGGTCCGTGCCCGGGGATAAGTTTCGCGTCGCTCGGGACCTTTTGGATAAGTGAAGCTACGTTGTTGATCAGACCTTGAACGCTGCCGCCGCTGTCTATATCGACGAAGGGGAATCGTCCCGTAAAAAACAGATCACCAAAATGCACCACGTTCGCCTTTTCGAAGAAGACGACCGTATCGCCGTCGGTGTGACCGTTGGGATAATGCACAAGCCGAATATCCTCGCCGTCGAAATGTATCGTCATGCTTTCGGTGTAGGTGACGATCGGGAGCGCGAATGAAGGGTAAGGGTTGGTTTTCTGGCCAAAAATCACCGGTGGGTCGAGCAGGCGTTTCCGGACGTTGATGTGGGCGACGATGGTCGAATCCTTACCAAAGAACTCGTTCCCCTCGGTGTGGTCGCCGTGCCAATGAGTATTCAAAACAAATCGCGGTTTTTCACTGCCGAGTTCCTTCAGAGCCGCGGCGAGCTTTTGGCTCACGGCCTTATAGTCGTCATCGACGATCAAAATACCTTCCGGCCCGGCAACCGCACCGACATTCCCGCCGCGGCCTTGGAGAATGTAAACATTTCCGTTGACCTTAGTGGTTTTCACCGTAACGTCCTGCTGCTTCGGAAAATGACTGTTGTCGCCGTGGCCGAAAACCGAACCGCACAAAAGAGCGCTAAAGATCAGGATCGAAATCGCATTCCGCATGAGTTTTTCTCCGGGTGTAAAGTTTCCTGCATTATAGACCATTCCGATATATTGGGGGCAAGCCCGCTTTCCGGACTGTCGGTGTTAATCTGAACGGTAAAGTTTACCGAATCGATTTAACAAGTCTCAATAGGGAAGGGCGACCCGTTCTCAAAACTAAGCCTCCCCGATCTGATAGAGGCCGGTTAAAAACGGGTTGCCTGAGCGCTCCCTGCCTACGGTTGTGTCGGGCCCATGGCCGCACATTACCGTGAAATCGTCATCGAGCGTCATCACATTCTTTTCGATCGAATCGATCAGGCGTTCATAGTCTCCGCCGGGCAGATCCGTACGGCCGATCGTCCCGCTGAAAAGGCAATCACCGGTGAAAACGGCCCTTTCGTTCTGCTCCGCGAGGACGATATGCCCGAGCGTATGGCCCGGGCAGTGGCGAATCTCAAAGCGCAGATCGCCCACATCGAGTGTCTCGCCATGTTCGACGCTCCTAGTTGACCGCGGCGGATCGTCGTACTCCATTCCGAGAGCCCGGAGTTGGTGCGGCGACATCCCCATCGCGAGAGGCTGCTGAGGCAGGGCGTAATAAAGGCCTTCCTCTTCTTTGTGCAGAAGGATCTCGGCGTCAGGAAACTCCGTGTGCATAAAAGTTGTGCCGCCGACATGGTCGAGGTGCCCATGGGTCAGGACCACGCCCTGAAGATCCAATCGGTTTTCGCGGATGTATCCAGCTACGTCCGCCGAAGGTTCACCCGGGTCGATGCAGATGGCCTTACCTGTTTTCTCGCACGAGACGATACGGGTATTCTGCTGAAACGCGGTCAACACAAACGTTTTAACGATCATTTTGCCAACATCCTATCGATATGCGGCTCGGGATCGAACGCATGCTCGAGCCGTCCGCGCAATACGAACAAAATGGCCTCTCGGTATGTACTCCCGTTCGGCTTGTCCGTAAAACAAGGCGTTTCCACATCGGAGAGGCTAAGGTAAGTGACAAGGACGCTTAAAAGCATCCACAAAAGTATTTCGTCGTCGGAGCCAATCGGGTTGTATTTGATGATCAGATCACGATCGCCGCGTATACCTGCACAAATCTCAGTAAATTTAGATTCCGAAATGCACGACATTTGCAATATTACACCACGGCGAAGTGTGTGATTGAAAATGAATCAAAATCGAACGCTAATTGTGTCCGATTTTAGACATCTGTATCGAAACAAAACGTATGCTTTTGTGCCGAACATCGATTTTTAGTTAACCAAATTGAGAGTTTTCGGGAATTTTTCAGCAGCCAGGTTTTGGCACATCGGTTGCTTTTAAGAAAATCACTCGGAAGGTATTTGAACGACATCGCGAGTACAAGGGCAACTGAAGGAACAAGGCGGGAAGGAACAAGGCATACGCGAGTCGTCACAATTTGAGGAAAAGGTCTGATTGCTTGGGGGAAATCTTCGAGTGTGGGCACGAAGACTAGGTCGGCCTTTTCCTCAATCTAATTTTTACGCTCTTTGAAAATCGGGTCTCGAAACGCTTCTTTCTTATAGGGTGAACAATAAATCCAAAAAGGGTGAACTTAATTCCAATCTCAAAATCCTCTTTCACGCTTTCGATCCTCGATTTTCATAGCATCAACCGGAGTTTCTGAACGCAATCAGAAACTCCGGTTTTTCATTTCCTCTTCGTACATAAGGTAATAGGTCTTCTCCATACCGAGTTTTTCATAGACTCGCTGCGCTCGTTGGTTTTCCTTCTCCACGTAAAGCCTGAACCCGCGAACATCGCGGACCTGGGAAGCCATAGTTTTTACGAATTCGTACATTTCACCATAAAGGCCCAGACCACGGTGGTCTGGCAGGACGTAGACGCTCTGGATCCACCAGAACCAGCCGTTTCGCCAATCGCTCCACTCCCTTGTTACAAGCAGACCGGCGACGATCGCCCCGGCGTTCTCCGTAACGACGTAAAAACCCTTATCCTCGTCAGTGAAAACGGCCGCGACGCCGGCGGAGAGAACCGCAGCGTCGAGCGTCTTATGTTCGGTCTCCAAAGCCATCGCCTGGTTAAAATTTACAAGGGCGGGGATGTCCTTTTGAAGTGCGATCCTAATTTCCATTACTTGACGATGCAGGCTGCGGTCTTTAATCTTAAATGTTTTGCGAAGAGGCGGACGAGGCGTCCGCGTTCCATTCATGAAATTACGCATACTTTATCACGGCAATTGTTTCGACGGCGTATCGTCGGCCGCGATCTTCACCAAGTTTTACAAGACCAAGATCAACCCGGCTGCGGAGGTTGCCTACACGCCGACGATGCACCGTGCCGGGAACGCGTTCGACCGAGACCAGTTCGACGGGGACGAGAACGCGATCGTCGATTTCAAGTATTGCGCCGACGAACGCCTGACATGGTGGTTCGACCATCACCAATCGGCGTTTCTCTCACCGGAGGACGAGGTCCATTTCAACGCCGACACTAGCGGCAGGAAATTCCTCGATATCCACAGCAAATCCTGCGCTGAGTTCATCGCGAGGGTTGGGAGGGAGAAGTTCGGTTGGGAGGATGGAAGTTTGGCCGAGCTGATCGAGTGGGCACACATCATCGACGGAGCGTTGTACGAATCGCCTGCTCAGTGCGTCGAGCTGCGTTCGTCGGCGTTGAAGCTGATGCAGGTGATCGAGGGTGAGAAGGAACCGGACTTCGTGGAGAAGATCATCAGAATGCTGACCGAACGTTCACTCGACGAGATCGTCACGAGCCCGGATATTAAAGCGAAACTCGAGCCGATAATCGAACAGCACTGGAAAACCGCCGAGATCATAAAGCAGCGAGCCGTCGCCGAGCGGGGTGTTGTTTTTTTCGATCTCGTCGGCACAGGGATCGAGGGTTACAACAAGTTCATCCCGTATTATTACCACCCGGAGGTGACCTACGTCGTCAGTTTGAGCCAAAGCAGCTTCCGCACGAAGATCTCCGTCGGCTCGAACCCCTGGGCCCCGCGTCCACGGGTCCACAACATCGCCGAGATCTGCGAACGATACGGCGGGGGCGGCCACGCCGTCGTCGGCGCCGTCTCGCTCAAACCCGAAGATGTCGAACTCGGCCGCAAATACGCCCGCGAGATCATCGAAGAATTGCAGTTCCCGGACTAAAAAAGCGCGGCAATCACAATTTTTCCGTGCGCCAAAACGACACGCTTGCGCCGAACCGTCCCGTGTGTATCAAAAAGTCACGCCCGGGCATAAGTGTTGTTAATTTGACTCTCTTGCCCCGCAACCGGGACGCCTACCCCGTCGACAAACAAGGCCACGGCCGGCAGAATCGTTTTCCACACTCACCCGCTCCGCTTTTCAGACTGGTTCCAAGCGGGCAGTTCTATTATCTTATTAAAAGTATCTTGACTTCCGCGTCCGGTTCGGAATATCGTATTTTCACTTTAGTTTCGTATTTTCTTAAATTAACAACCTCCCGAAAACAACATGTCTCCCACGGGGCTTTTGGTTTCGAGGGAACCAAAAAGGAGCTATCCCGAGCATGTTGAAAGCCGCCCCCGACGGAACAACGAATCGAAGGTACCTCCACCGCGTGAAGGCTCCTACCCTGTCCGGTCGCGGCAACTACGGTTTCGACACGATCCTGGCGGGGAAGGAGATGGAATCGCAGGCGCTCGATTCGAACGGCGCGATCCGGACGCGAACGCTTACCGATTGGGCCGTGACCCGGGCCCCCAACGCGTATTACGGCGCTTATCCGGAACGTAACGCGAAGGTCAAACGCATCATAACTATAACCTTCGAACCTGGGGCGACCGCCGCGCTCGCTTCGATGAGCACCACCGACTACGACGAAGCCGGCAGCGCCGATCCGGACTATTTCTCCGCACTCAACGCCAAAACAGTCAAGACGCACAACTACAAAGTGCTCGACCTTTCGACCGCCCAGACCGCGACGAGCGACACGATCGCCGCTCTGTTCACCGCGGCGGACGTGGCGGCGGTCGCCGAATCGGACTACTTGTACGACGCGAACTACAAAGCACGCAACATCAACGGCGTCGTCACCGAAACCCGCGTTAAGGACCCGGGCGGGGTCGTGAGATCGAAAACGCAGATCTTCTACGACGAGACGGCATATTCGCTCCCGTCAACGGGTACAATGCCCGCCGCCGCAGCCAGCTCGTGGTCCGACCCGGTGGCGGAACTCGGCTCGGCTGTAGGCGGCAAGAGGGGGCTGCCGACAACCCTCCGTGCATGGTCCGACGTCGCGGGGGATCAATACGTCGAGACGCACAGCTTTTACGACCAATTCGGCAATCCGCGGAAGGCGCGGGATGCCAGGGGCAACGACACCGAAACGCTGTACGACGACGACTACGCCTTCGCCTACCCGACGAAGACGATCTCCCCTGCGCCGGGCGGGAACGGCTCGGCGACCGCGTTCGAATCGACGGTCGTTTACGATTACGCGACCGGCTTACCCGTTTCGTCGACGGACCCGAACGGTGTCGAATCGCGAATCCAGTACAACGACCCGCTGCTGCGTCCCACGAGCGCGCAGGCATACCACAACGGTCAGCCCGTCGGCGCGGCTACCGTGACCGAATACGGAGCGGGGACGACCGCCGCGACGCGGTTCGTAAAGGTCAGTGCACAGATAGATGCCGCGAACTGGAAGCGGGTCTATACGTGGTCGGACTCGCTCGGAAGAACGGTGAAAATGCAAAGTGTCGACGCCGCGGGGGACGTGTTCGCGGACAC
>Ga0307413_10000563_pt1 | contig 12445 bp, 8 predicted proteins | sample DK1Ometagenome_3_FD_203714 | JGI IMG/M metagenome (GOLD analysis project Ga0307413, IMG submission 203714) | Maize rhizosphere microbial communities from greenhouse at UC Davis, California, United States - DK15-O-2 | ecosystem: Host-associated > Plants > Roots > Rhizosphere > Soil | place: USA... | reverse complement strand
TCCCGCCGCCGTTCGTGCTGCCATGCTTGGCGTCGAGTCGCGACAATTCAAGCTTCGCCCGGATCGTTTTGATTTTCCCGGTCAACTCCTTTTCCTTCGTCCACTGCTCGTTGAGCGTTGCGAGTTCTTTTTCGGTCTCCTCACGCCGCTTCTTCAACTCGTCGAGGCGGTCGTCGTGGGCGGCGCCGGTAACCTGCTCACGCTCAAGGGCGTCGATCTCGGAACTTAGGTTCCGGATGCGGCGCGTTGCGTCCTCGACTGAAGCCGGAGTTGCCCCTTGGCCGATGGCGACCTTAGCGCAGGCGGTATCGAGCACCGAGACGCTCTTATCGGGCAGCTGCCGTCCGGTGATGTATCGGTTAGAGAGTTTGACGCACTCCACAATGGCCTCGTCGAGGATGCGGACGTTGTGGTGCTCCTCCATCTTCGGCGCGATCCCGCGCATCATCGCTACCGCTTTTTCTTCGTCGGGCTCCTCGACCTTGACGACCTGGAAGCGTCGGGCGAGTGCGGCGTCTTTCTCAAAATACTTCTTGTACTCGGCCCACGTGGTGGCGGCGATCGTGCGGAGCTCGCCGCGGGCAAGCGCGGGCTTCAGGAGATTTGCCGCGTCGTTCTGCCCCGCCTGGCCGCCGGCCCCGATCATCGTGTGGGCCTCGTCGATGAACATGATGATAGGCTGCGGCGAGGATTTGACCTCTTCGATCACCGATTTCAGCCGATTCTCGAATTCACCCTTGATTCCCGCCCCGGCTTGCAATAATCCGAGATCGAGCGACCGGACCGAAACGTTCTTGAGCGGATCGGGCACATCACCTTCGGCGATCCGAAGTGCAAACCCTTCCACGACCGCCGTTTTACCGACGCCGGCTTCGCCCGTCAGGATCGGGTTGTTCTGGCGGCGGCGGGTCAGAATATCCACGATCTGCCGAACCTCGAACTCGCGCCCGAGCACGGGGTCGATCTTTCCCGCGGCCGCCTTGGCGGTCAGGTCTTCCGTGTACTGGTCGAGCGCCTTGGTCTTGCCCGGTACGCCGGACGCGACCGGTGCACCGTCAGACGTTCCGCCCGCTTCGCCGAGAGCGACGGCGTCGCGTGCCTCGCCGGAATCGGCGGTGATGTCGGGAAGATTGGCCTGCAGCGACTCGAGCGAAATATGGGCGAACTCCTTGGATATCTCGCGGGCGATCCGCGCGAAACCGTCATTCGCCAGAAGCGCCAGGATCAGGTGCCCGCTGCGGACACGGGCGGCGCCGAAGTCGACCGACGCGAGCAGCCAAGCGTCCTGTATCCACTTTGGGATGCGGTCGCTTAGTCCCGGGGTCCGCGAGTTGCCCGTTTTGAGCCGATCGAGCGCCTGCTGAACGTCTTTGGACAGTCGGTCGATATTGACCTCGTAGTGGCTGCAGATCTTGTGCAGGTCGGTGTCATCCTGCTCGAGAAGCTTCGCCAGAAGGTGCTCGACCTCCACGTCGTAATTTGTGCGCGAAAGGCAAAGACCGGCCCCGCCTTCGAGCGCGTTCCGGGTCACGTCGTTCATCCGACCGACCAATGATTTTAGATTCACGTTCATAATTGATCTCCCCAATATGGAATTTAAAGATTGCGACCCACCTTACTCACGCCTTCAACTCGAGCACGACCTGATCGTCGCTTTGGTCAAAAGGCACCGTCTTCAGATAACTTGTCCAGCCCAGCTTAGGTTTGCGCATCGCTCGGGTCGTCAGGACCGTGCCCGGCACCTGGCGTCCCTTGAGTAAAAGCTGCACATCGAAATCGAGTTCTTGCCCGACCATGAAACGCACGATCGAATCGAGCTTCTTGTGGGCCGATCCGTCCGGCAGGAACGCCTCGAATTGTTTGAATGTGAGCGGGCCGAGGCAGATCCGAAATTTCGATTGCTGGTTCCAGATGCTCGTGCCCGCGATGGCACTTCTGCCGAGGACATGATTTTGGGCGCCGGCGCGGGTCCAATCCTGCGGTTCGAGCTTGAGCCACTGGCCGTAAAACTGCAGGGTTTTAGCGTTCGTCCCGAAGTAATCCGAAATAATGTTCTCCAGCGCGTTGGCCGAGTGCGGTTTTTGGGCGATCAGCCCGCAATAGGGCAGCATCTCCTCATCGCGGACGTGCATCCGGCCGCGGATGCGGTCGGTACCCAGACCCGAGAGGTCGTAAAGAAACGCCGTGAATTGGTCATCACCTTCCTCATATCCGACGGGGAAGCGGTACTTCCCCCAAGCCCGAAAGAACATCGACACCGCTCTGTGGGAAAAGATGTCCAGAAACGACCACAACGAGGTGTCACGGTGCCGAACCCGGTCGAGCGCCAGCTCGGTATAATGGATAGGCAGTACGCCCCCGATGCCGAGGAGACCCATGAAACTGACGATCATCTCCAGCCGTTCCCGACCCGTAGCTTCGTCCAGGACCTCGTAAGCTTCGTGGATCTCGCTCGGCGGGAAATCGAGAGCGACACGCGAGCGAAAACGGGCTATCTCCTCGGCCGGAAGCGCCGCCCCGCCGACCGGCTTACGGTCCCGGTAAGTCTTTCGAAGCAGCCGTACGGCCTGGAAAAACTCGAACCGGTAAGGCTCTGCAATGAACAGCTCGTTGAGCGGCTTTTCGGCCATTACGGAAATCCTTAGATAAGCTCCTGCTCGCCGGCCCTGGCCGGAAACAGCTTGACGGTCTCTTCGCGCTGCACCGAGCGGATGGCCAACTGGTTAAACGAATTGATGGACGAGTAAAGCGACAAAAAGCGGTCGAGCACGCACGCGAACAAGTACATCCCGCTGCCGACGAATTCCTGCTCGTCAAAGGTGAGCGTGGTTTCGATGCCCCGCACAAACCCGGCCCCGATGTGGTCGCCGATCTGCCGGACGATCTTGCGCGTGCTGACATCGGTGATCCCGAGGATCTGTTTTCGGGTGACCGACGAGTCGTTGAAATTGTAAAGATGCAATATTTCCTGCAGTGCTTCCGGCGTGCCGTCCTCGCGGCCGACGAGCGACAGGTAATTGAGGTTCAAATGCGAGATCAGGCGCCATTGCAGCGAGCGGCGTCGCGGCGGCCTGATCGTTTCCGTGGGTTTTGTGAGGCAGCGGGCGCGCGAAAGGGCCGCGGTCCCCTCAACGTCGAAGTCGCCTTCTTTCCCTCCGAACGGGAGCCTCGCAGGAAGGTCCCGGTTGGTGCACGTGGCCCGGACGTTCAACACCTCTACCGCCGGCACAAAAGGATTGAAATTCGCGTCCACGAGCGAGATAAACATCTCGGTCCCGTTGTCCTCCGGACGTTGGGACGCGCGCCGCGACGCATACCAAAACGCTTTTTCTACCTGTTCCCCGTATGCGTGCCGCAGCGAGTAAAACGGGGAGAATTCACGACTAATATTTGATTTCGGGTCGCTCGTTCGGACCTCGTCGATCGAGTAGATCTCGGTCGTCATCTGCCGGTGGACGTCCGGGATCACCTGATACTCGTATTTCTGCTGCGAAAGATAGATCGGGTCGGCCAGACGGGAAAACAGGTTAACTATTGGGGTGCATCCGAGCCTGAAGGTCTCGGTCACCACAGGAGCGACGGGTGGCGTCACATCCTTTAAATGGATCAGGAGGTCGAAGTGGCTGCCGAACTTCGCCGCGATCGCACGGTCGACGCCTTCGACATCGAAGAAAAGGAACTTGTATGGGAAAGCGAAGTACTCGGTGAGCAGGCGGTAGCCCATGAACGACCGCTTCGTGTACGGCAGCACCGCTTCATTCTCGGTGAATCCGACCTGTTTGATCGCCTCGGCCGCGGGAACGACTATCGGGTCGGGAAGTCGAAGTTGAATATTGGTCAGCGTGTGGAGCGACTTGTTGACGAGGGGCGTGTCCCGCGGCCGAAACTCGACGGCAGTCGCGTGATTGAAGATTATCTCGTACAACGGAAAGACGAGCTGCGGGTCGCCGTCGATGTAGAACCTCAACGACTTTAGCGGCTCGCCGGTGGATCCGACCTTCACCTCGTGAAGGTTGGCGTCGCCGAAACAGCGAAGGCTCAGACGGATATAACTGTCCGCGTACTTTCCGCGGGCGTCTTTGGGCGCGGGCGACTCGAGAGCGGCGGACTGGAGTTCGATAGGCACGAGGTCGACATCGTATGCGCTCCGGAACCGGCACGGTGTGCCCTCGACGGGCCGCGAGCTTAGCCTGGCTCCGCGGTCGAGCCTTTGAACGGACGTCAGCTTGTCGTTCGCGGAGCCCAGCGAGAGCTGCGCGATCGCCATCGACGGGATCGGGGCCAGGTAATGAGGGTAAAGAATGTTAAGGAACGACTCGGTTATCTCCGGCAGCTCGTCGTCGAGTTTGAGCGCGATGCGGCCGGTGAGAAATGCGAAGGCCTCGATCATCCGCTCGACGTGCGGGTCCTCGATCTTTTCCTCGTCGAGTTCGAGGCGCGCGGCTATTTTCGGATACTTGCGGGCGAATTCCGCACCCATCCGCCTGAGAAAAACGAGCTCTCGCTCGTAATAACCTAGTAGTTCGTCACGCATGAGGGACGTATATCAAAAGCCCGTGTTCGACAGCGACGAGAAAATCGCAATTCGGGGCCTCTACCTATCTTTCGGTCAAAACAAACCCGCCGGCACCGGGCTGCAGGACCGAGTCGAACGCGATCGGTTCGGGCGCCGGATCGACATCAAGCCGTGCCTGTATTCGAAACTTGAGCTGACGGTCGAGCTGGTCGATAGGCTCGAGGACGACCTTCAAGTCCATAAATCGCGGTTCGAAAAGCCTGATCGCTTCCTCCAGCGCCCTGATAAGTCGTTTTTGTTCAACGTTGCTCAAGACACCCATGCCCGTAAAATCGGGCAACCCGTAAAATGCTACCGATCGACGTGCTTCGACGAGCTCTGTCTCGTCGCCGTTGAAAACGCACCGCGTGTTCAGCAGCCACTCAAGATCCCGCCTGACGGCCTGGCGGAGTTCGGCCATCGAGGCCGAACGCGACTTTGGCGCCTCGCGCGATTCCCTCGGTTCCAGATCGATCAAGCGATCGAGTACCGAGAGGGTCACTCTCATTTTGTTTTCACGGTCGACCATTTCGATCTCGGAGCTTCAAAAACAAAATGTGAGTAAGGGTTATGCCGATTTTCTGGCCTTTCGGCCGTTTCGGCATAACCCTTACAGGCGATCAAAAGATCGGTTGGAAGGAACTAAAGCTTAACTCCCGCCTTGAGATCGTATCCAGCCTGGCCGGCAGGCTTGGTAATGCCCTTGGCGTCCTGCTTGAAGTAGTCGAGCTGGATCTTCGAAAAGTTCAGCGAGATCTGATCGGTCGGGACCACGTCGCCGTGGGCTGAACCGCCGGTCTGATACGAAGAGACCAAAAGATCCGTAAACTTGATCTTCAGGAAGTTCTGCTGCGTGCCACCCGCTTTTCTGCAGGTCAGAGTCGCCGAAGCAATGTGCTCGCCAGTGGCGCAGGCGATAAAGAGTTTCGACGAAGACACATTCATCTTCATCACGAAGTGGAAGTCCTGCATACTAACTTTACCGGCACCGCCACCGCCGCCGGTTCCGCTCGTTCCGGCGTTCGACTCGCCCCACGACCACGAAAGAAGTTCGATCTCCTTTTCGTGACCCTTCTGGGCGCTTTCGCCATCGACCCCGTCCAACTTTAAGAAATAATCAACCTGTGCCATTCTATGTTTGCTCCTTTTTTATAAACTCGCTAACGAGATCCTCATCTTCATTAGCCACACGCTAGAGACGAACCACCCATACGTTTTTGCGATACACAACAAAAAAATCGGGTAAGTGACGGTGCCGACCTTCGCCCGCGGTGCTACGCGCCATTCGGACGAAGGTCGGACCCACGAAAATCAGCCTTGAGCAGGCGGCGGCAGATCTGCAACGAGCCGCAGCGATACGGAAAGCTCATCGAGCTGGAAGTGGGGCCGCAAAAAGGCAACGGCCCTGTAGCAACCCGGTTTGCCGGGTATCTCGGCGACATCGACGCGGGCTTCGCGAAGCGGGTACTGCGCCTTGGTGTTCTGCGATGCCGAGTCGTCCTCGGTTACGTAGTTCGCGATCCAACGGTTGAGAAAATCCTCCGCGTTCGCTCGCGACATAAAGCTTCCGATCTTGTCGCGCATCATCGCTTTCAGGTAATGGGCGAACCTGGAAACGGCGAAAATATATTGGAGCTGCGTGGAAAGACGCGCATTGGCGTTGGCGGCATCCTGATCGTATTTTTTTGCTTTATTGGCGGATTGCGTTGCGAAGAATGCGGCGTAATCGGTGCCCTTGCAGTGAACCAGCGGGATAAAGCCGTTGTCGGCGAACTCCTTCTCGCGCCGGTCGGTGATGGCGACCTCGGTCGGGCACTTCATCGCGACCTCGCCCTCGTCGGTCTGGAACGTGTGGGTAGGCAATCCCTGTACGAGACCGCCGCCCTCGACCCCGCGGATGGCGACGCACCAGCCATGCATCGAGAAAGCTTCGGTCAACCGCGTGCCGAGCGCGTAGGCAGCGTTGCCCCACAAGTATTTCTTGTGATCTTTGCCGTCGACGTCTTCCTCGAAGCGGAAGGTCTCGGTTGGCCTGGTCGCCTCACCGTACGGCTCACGCATGAGCACGTGCGGCATCGTTAAGCCGACATAACGCGAATCCTCCGATTCCCGGAAGCTGCGCCACTTCATGTACTCGGTCCGGTCGAAGATCTTCGAAACGTCCCGAACGTCGGTCATTTCGGAGTAGGTATCCCATCCGAAAATACCGGCGGACGCCGCACTCAGGAACGGGGCATGGGCCGCCGCCGCGACGCCGGCGATCTGCTCGAGAAGCGCCATGTCCTGCGGATGGTTGCCGAATTCGAAATCGCCGATCAAAGCGCCGAACGGGGCTCCGCCGAACGTTCCATATTCTTCCTCGTAAACCTTCTTGAACAGGGTCGATTGGTCGAACTCGAGGGCCCGCTCGAAGTCCTTGAGAAGTTCCTTCTTGGTAATGCTCATCACCTTGATCTTGAGCTGCGGCCCGGTGATAGTATTCTTCACCAAATGCTGCAGACCGCGCCATGAGCCTTCCAATTTCTGGAAGTCTTCGTGGTGCATGATCTGGTTGAGCTGTGCGGTCAGGAGCCGGTCGATCTCCGCGATGCGTGAGTTGATCGCGACGTCCATGTTCTTGGACATCGTCAGCGTGCCACCCATGACCTGGCTGACGAATTCGCCGATCATGTCCTTGGCGCGCTCTTTCTGGAAATCATCGCGGGCCATTCGGCCTTCGGTAAGTATCCGGTCAAGGAGGCCGCCCTCTTGTTGTGTTTCCACAACCTGTGTGCCGGCCTGTGCGGCTGTTTCGGTTTGCTTGGCCATAATTGTCTAAACCTCCTTATTGCCGTCGATACCGAGGGCGTTGCTGAGTTCTTTTTGTTTGTCGGCGTTCGAGATCACGTCCTCGAGAAGGCTCTCGAGCTTTTCGTTGCCGTCCATTTTCGACAAAAGGTCGGAAAGTTTTTGCCGTGCCTCGACGAGTTTGCGGAGCGGCTCCACCTGCTGAACGATCTTGTCCGGCTCAAAGTCTTCCATCGACTTGAATTTGAGCTCGACGCCCAGTTTGCTGTCGTCGTCCTGAAGCTTGTTCTCGGTCGTGAATGCGAGGCGCGGGCTCATCCCGGCGAGGACCTGGTCGAAGTTATCCGGGTCGACCTCAACGAACTTGCGGTTCTTGAAAGCCGGCAGCGGGTCTTCCGGTTTGCCGACGAAATCCCCCATTACGCCGAGCACGAACGGAAGCTCCTTAAGTTCGATCGCGCCGCCGACCTCAACATCGTAGGTGATCTGGACCCGCGGCGGCCGCACGCGGTCGATCTTGTGCTGCAAACTTTCCTTTTTTGGCATACTGATCTCCTTTGTCGTTGTCGTTTAACCTGAAAAATGTAAAATTGCGTTCGAACCCTTGCGGGGCTTCCCGCAAGGTCACCACCCCTCGCTCGTCGATTCTTCTTGCGCCGCTTCTTCATATGCCGTTTCCGGCGCGTTTCCCGGATCGATACCGAGCGTTTCGCGAAGGCTGAAAAGCACGTTCTCGTCTTTTATCACATCGCTAAGCCATGATTCGAGCGGCATATTTCCCCAGCGGACAGCCCGTTGAACCAGATAAGCGACAGGGCTGTGCGGTTCTGTTTTCTGGAAGAACGCGGCGATCTCGCTCAATCGCCGCAAAGCGTCGCGGCGGCTTTGCACTGACCCGCCCATGGCGCCGTTTCCGGCAGCTCCCATCGCTCCTTCGCCGTTTAGACTTTCGCCCAACTCTCCGAAATCGGTCGGGTCCGGTTCCTCGATCCGTTTCTCTTCGAGCAGCTTTTTTACCTGCGTGTGGACGTCGTCGAGGGCTTTTTGGAGATTGCGAAGGCCCGGCATCTGGTTGCGTTCGTATTTCTCCTCGATGACGCGGTTGAGCTCACGAAGCTCCCCGGCACACTCATCGAGCACGAAATTCGTTTCTTCGCAAAATGCACGGCGGGTCGCCGCCTTTGCCTTCCGCCACATCTCGCCGGTGCAGCGGTGCTCGGTCTCGGCCTGATGGCGCAGGTCCGCAACTCGCTGCTGGGCTTCCGAGTCGAGCGACTCGGTATCGTCCGAAAAATCGAATCGTTTGGAATCGTCCCAGTCGAAAAAGCTGCATCCCTGGCCGGCCGTGATCGGGACCTGTCTCATCGCGAACGCGGTCTGCGTCTCCATCCACGAAACGGCGTTCGCTCGCGCTTCCATGTCGCCCTCGTCGATCTCGGGGTGCAGCGTGTCCCAAAAGATCTCCTGCAGGCCAGCCATAAGCTTGATGCTGTCCCGCAAACCGGGAAAGCCGTGCTCCTTGACCAGCGATTCGGTCAGCCATGCGGCGATCTGCAGGTCTTTGGCCTGGGAGGTGAGGGCCGGGACCGCCAGATTTATCACCTTTCGATAGTCGGCGACTTTGAGTTCGGTCTGCCAGGCACCCTGATCTAGGGTGTCGTCCGCCCGCCGAGCCTCGGTGATCTCGTCATAGAGACCCGAATAACGCAAGCTTTCACCGGACGGAGAATCCTCCGAGATCGGCTGCAAAAGGGCGTCAAGGTCCACTACGGGCGGATTTTGGAGTTCTTCACTCATCAAAAATGCTCCCAGAATGAGAAAAACAGTTGGTGAACTTGCCTGGTTTGTTGGCGGACGGCAGGTATTCTATACGAAAACTCGCCAAAACGCACCATAAATATCTATTCCGGCCGGTCGCTCTCGAATTCGATCGTCTTAATATCCATGATCGACCGTTCGCTCCCGTCCATCCAAAACAAACGCGTACCTTCCCCGACATAAATGTCGTCGCCGGCGTCTCGCCAGTCAACTGCGCGTCCGAGGCGGATCTTGTCGTCCTGGTTGCGGAACGAGCCGGCGTAAAGCGACGGGAGGAACATCTCGCCTTCCATGCCGTTCACCAGGTCCACCTTCGCCTGCAGCCAAAAAACATCGCGGAGCGACTTGCGATCGAGAAACTCTATCTTGTTGACCTGCTCGAAGGGCACCCAGACATAGGTGTCCTTCAGGATGATCTCGAACAGGCACATCGTCAGGTCGTTGTAATCCCGGATGTCGCTGAACGACTCACCGTCGACCTTGCACGGAAATGCCGGCCGATCCTCCTCGACTTTGTCGAGCAGCGAACGAGCTTCTGCGGTGTCACCCTCGCGAAAAAGGTCGTTTGCCTTCAGAAGGTCCTGAACGTAGTCGGGGAGCGGCATCGCGTGCTCGGGCCGCGAACCCTTTTCGAAAAGATTGAGGCGATCGCGCTCGACCTTGAGGTTTTGGCGGTAGATCAGCGACCCCATCATGGCGTTCGCGTCCCGGTGACCGATCGCGTCAAGCTGCTTGTCGGCACGGTCCCATTCCCCAGAGAAACAACACAGCTCGAACAGGAATGTCCGGGCGGTGTCGCTGGTCGGGTTGGTCTTTACCAGTTTGAGCGCGGATTCCACGGCCGCCGTCAGATTTCCCGCATCGAGCTGAAGTTTCGCGTCGTTCATAAAGTGTTTAATGTTCCAAAATTCGACGACATCTATCAAAGGTTTTACATAGCTCCGCGGCGGAACTTTGAGCCTTGAACGTTGAAACGGGACCTACTTGATAAAATTCTGCGGCGCTTTGAGCTGCCGGAACAATGTCTTATCGAAAAGGTCGCCTCCGCTCGGCTTAATCGTCGCGGCCAACGGCCTCCCGCCGACGCTGTACGTCAGGAGATACTCGCCGCCGGACTGCTTCTGCGGCCGGCCCGCGTCGACGAACCGGAAAAGCCCCCAATTGCCGGGGAACTTGAGCGGCGTCGCCGCGGCGCTCGGAGCCGTACCGGTAGAGACGGAGGAATTCGAAGAATTTGCCGACGTGGTCGGTGCCGTCGTCGTCGTTGCGGCGGTAGAACCAGAGTTGATGATCACGCCGGTTTCGGCTGCCCCGGCGGCGGGGAACGTGCCCTTGATCGACCCCGTCCCCTCGGAGTTCGTTTTCTGGCCGTCGATCACGACCTCCACGAGGGCATCTTTGCTGGGCTTGATCGCGAACTCGTACTCAAACTTCGGGGTCGGGCTCGTGCCGAAGAGCGCCTTTCGCAGGGCCATCGCATTATTCAGGTACGCGATGAACTCGTCGGTGAACTTCAACTCCGCGGAGTCCTTCAACTTGAGCTGTCCGTTCGATTCCTCGAAGTATTTGCTTAAGCGTTCGTCGTAGAATTTGGAGAATTTGCCCTCTCCGGGCGCCAGGAACGCGGTTAATTTCGTGAGGTCCGCGTCGGTTTGACCGTCTTCGAATGGGTAACCCTTCTCGATCTCTTTGGCCTGCGGGAGGATCTGTTCCGTCCACATCTTCGCGATCTGGTCCTTGGCACCCGCCCCGAGGAGGCTCCGCAGGTTGCCAAGCGGCTGCTGCAGAAGGTTCGACACTTCCTGGCCCGAAGCCGTCTCGCTGAAGCCCGAAAGAAGGTTGGAAATAGAAGTCTCGCGCTGTCTAAGCTTGATCGGGTCCTCGTCGTTCGCCATCTGCTGGGCGATCTTCTTCATCCGGTCTTCGGAGATGCCGTTGAAATCATTGAACATCTTCCCGATCTCGTTCTGGTACTTCTCGATCGGAGCGTTCTCGGCCTGCTCCTTCGTGCCGACAAAGGAGAAAAGCGGCCTGAATTCTTTTTCGGGCTGCGTCCCGCCGGTCTCGGCGCTTTGCTTGCTCGTGAAGAAGCTCTTGATCCACTCCCACCAGCCCTCGACTTCCGGTTTGGCCGAAAGGTTGGTGTTTCGCGATATCTCGCGGACGAGGATCTTCATCGGCGAGTTCGCGGTCGAGAAGGCCTGCAGCGACGCGGCCGCCTCCTGCCGGTTCTTGTACGGTTTGACCGTTACACCCTTCACGAAATTGCGCCAGTGATCGGCGTAATCCCGGAAGTAGCGATCCTCGATCAGGCTCGCGTCGGTCGTCTTGGCGAGCTGGTTCTTGCCTAGCTCGCCCATGACCCAATCGTCTTCGCTTAGCTTCTGGTCGGCCTCGCTGATCGCGATCTTCATCAAATCGTAACCGGGCCGCGTGAAGGCGCTCGGCACGCGGTATGCCCCCGTCAAATAGCTCGTGTCGGCCCCGTTTCGCGTCAGGATCGCCTCGGCGGTCGTCTGGCCGATCTTGTCGTCGACCTGCTTCGAGATCTCGGTCACCTTGCGGCTATAATATCGCAGCGGTGCCGGGAAGGACTGCAGCTTTGTGCGGACGTCGTTGACGAGTTTGCCGTTGAGCGTGATCCGCGGGAAGCGGAAATCGGCGTCGTCGCGATCGACCTGTTTGGCCCAGAAATCTAGCTGCTGCTGGGCGAGGAGCTTCATGTCGGGTGGGATCTTCGATTCGCTCGCCCAGTAATCCTTGAGCGTGTTCGCGATATGGCTCGCCTCGCTCTTTTCCTTGTAGTCGCCCGAGAGCATCAAATACGCCTTCAATAAGTCGTAATGCTTTCCAAGGTTTTGCTCTTCCGCTTCGGACAGTTTGCCGGGGTTAGCGACCGGGTTGCTGGCCGCGAATTTCTGAAGGTCGGCCTCGATCCTGCGTAGCGTCGGGGTCTTGAAACGCTGTTCGATAACGCTGAAGTACATCGGCAGCAGGTTCTTGCGGTAGATCTGGTTGCCGGAATAGAGGCCGAATCGCATGTAAAACGGCGGTCCGTTGCGCTCGTTGTCGTCGAGCCGGACGAGAAGCTCGCGCAATTCGTCTGTGGTGTTCAGCTCGCGGCGTGCCTCGTCTTCCTTTTTCCCCAGCGGGTCCTTTCCGGCGTCGGATTTGACGATCGTCAGCACCTTTTGCCCGCGATCTTCCGCCTCCGCCAGGAGCTGCTTGTTGAAGTAAAGAGAAACGCCCGCCATCGCCAGTAGCAGCCCGACGACCGACAGCATC
>Ga0307413_10000562_pt1 | contig 12452 bp, 9 predicted proteins | sample DK1Ometagenome_3_FD_203714 | JGI IMG/M metagenome (GOLD analysis project Ga0307413, IMG submission 203714) | Maize rhizosphere microbial communities from greenhouse at UC Davis, California, United States - DK15-O-2 | ecosystem: Host-associated > Plants > Roots > Rhizosphere > Soil | place: USA... | reverse complement strand
TTATCTGTCGAAAGCCGGTGAACCACCAATGGGCAAGACACTCGCGGAGAAGGTGTGGGCGGCGCACGTCGTGCGGGACGGCGGCGGCACCGAGCCGGATCTGCTCTACATCGACCTGCACCTGGTGCACGAGGTGACCAGCCCGCAGGCGTTCGACGGGCTGCGTGCCGCCGGCCGCCCGGTGCGGCGGCCGGACCTCACCATCGCCACCGAGGACCACAACGTGCCAACGGTGGACATCGACCAGCCGATCGCCGACGTCGTCTCACGCGCCCAGGTCGAGACGCTCCGACGCAACTGCGCCGAGTTCGGCGTCCGGCTGCACCGGATGGGTGACCGCGACCAGGGCATCGTGCACGTGGTCGGCCCGCAGCTCGGCCTCACCCAGCCCGGGATGACGGTGGTCTGCGGCGACAGCCACACCTCCACGCACGGCGCCTTCGGCGCCATCGCCCTCGGCATCGGCACGTCCGAAGTGGAACACGTGCTGGCCACCCAGTCGCTGCCGCTGCGGCCGTTCAGGACCATGGCGATCACCGTCGACGGCGACCTCGGCGACGGCGTCACGGCCAAGGACGTGATCCTCGCGGTGATCGCCAGGATCGGCACCGGCGGCGGCCAGGGACACGTCATCGAGTACCGGGGCAGCGCCATCGAGGCGATGTCCATGGAGGCGCGGATGACGGTCTGCAACATGTCCATCGAGGCGGGCGCCCGCGCCGGCATGATCGCCCCGGACGAGACCACCTTCGCCTACCTCGAGGACCGGCCGCACGCGCCCGCCGGCGCGGACTGGGACGCGGCCCTCGCCGACTGGCGCGAGCTGCGCACCGACGACGACGCCGAGTTCGATGTCGAGGTGCACATCGACGCCGCCGAGCTGACCCCGTTCGTCACCTGGGGCACCAACCCCGGTCAGGGCCTGCCGCTCGCCGACCGGGTGCCGGACCCGGCCGCGATGTCCGACGAGCAGGAGCGGGTCTCCGCGGAGAAGGCACTCGCCTACATGGGCCTGGCACCGGGTACCCCGCTGCGCGAGATCGGTGTGGACACGGTGTTCCTCGGCTCCTGCACCAACGGCCGCATCGAGGACCTGCGCGCCGCCGCGGCCGTGCTGCGCGGCCGCCGGGTCGCGAACGGCGTACGCATGCTGGTGGTCCCCGGTTCGATGCTGGTGCGCGCCCAGGCGGAGTCCGAGGGGCTGCACACCGTGTTCACCGACGCCGGAGCGGAGTGGCGTCAGGCCGGCTGCTCGATGTGCCTCGGCATGAACCCCGACCAGCTCGCGCCCGGTGAGCGCAGCGCGTCCACCTCGAACCGCAACTTCGAAGGCAGGCAGGGCAAGGGTGGCCGGACCCACCTGGTGTCGCCGCTGGTCGCGGCGGCGACCGCGGTGCGCGGCACGCTGTCCTCGCCGGCCGATCTGTAGAGCAGGAGGGCTCACCATGGAGAAGTTCACCACCCACACCGGTGTCGGGGTCCCGCTGCGCAGGTCCAACGTGGACACCGACCAGATCATCCCGGCGGTCTACCTCAAGCGGGTGAGCCGCACCGGCTTCGAGGACGGGTTGTTCGCCGCCTGGCGGTCCGACCCCGACTTCGTGCTCAACGCCGCGCCCTACTCGGCGGGCTCGGTACTGGTCGCCGGACCCGACTTCGGCACCGGGTCATCGCGCGAACACGCCGTGTGGGCGTTGTCCGACTACGGCTTCCGGGTGATCGTCTCGTCCCGGTTCGCGGACATCTTCCGGGGCAACGCCGGCAAGCAGGGACTGCTCGCCGCGGAGGTCTCCCGGTCCGATGTCGAACTGCTCTGGAAGCTGTTGGAGGCCGAGCCGGGCACCGCGGTGACCGTGGATCTGGTCTCGAAGACGGTGGTGGCCAAAGACTTCACCGCGGCATTCCACATCGACGACTACACCCGTTGGCGGCTCCTGGAAGGACTCGACGACATCGCGCTGACCTTGCGATTCACCGACGAGATCGACGATTTCGAGCGGTCCCGTCCAGCCTGGCGACCCACCACGACACCCTTCGGCTGAGCCATTCGGGTACCGGACCTCGCGCGCCACAAGGAAAAATTAGGGCGCGTCGCTTGGAAATCCTGCTGCAATAGGAATACGGTGGCGGGAAGTCGGCCGGTGTTGGCCGTTACAGCAGTGGCTTACGGAGGACTGAAGGGTGAACAAGGCCCAACTGATCGAGGCGTTGTCGGAGCGTCTCGGCGACAAGAAGGCCGCAGGCGCTGCGGTCGACGGCCTCGTCGACGTGATCGTTCGTACGGTCAACAAGGGCGAGAAGGTCAACATCACCGGGTTCGGCGTGTTCGAGAAGCGCGCCAGGGCTGCGCGGACCGCGCGCAACCCGCGGACCGGTGAGAGCGTGAAGGTCAAGAAGACCAACGTGCCAGCCTTCCGCCCGGGCACCACGTTCAAGGACGTCGTCAGCGGCACCAAGAAGCTCGCCGCCGCCCCGCGTCCGACCGCAGCCCGCAGCACCGCTCGCGCCGCGGCCACCACCGCGGCCCGTGCCGCGGCCCGCACCACCGCGGCCCGCAGTGCCGCCGCGACCAAGCCCGCCGCGGCGACGGCACCGAAGGCGAGCACCACCAAGGCTGCGGGCACCGCGACGCGGGCCACCCGCGGCACCACGACGCGGGCGGCGGCGGCGAAGCCGGCGACCACCCGCACCACGCGCGCCACCGCGACGAAGACCGCGGCGCCGGCGAAGACGACCGCCACCAAGGCGGCACCGAAGGCGGCCGCCAAGGCGCCGGCGAAGACCGCCGCGGCGAAGACGACCACGGCGCGCACCACGGCAGCCAAGACGACGGCGGCCAAGACGACAGCCAAGACGACAGGGGCCAAGACGACGGCAGCGAAGGCCACCCCGGCCAAGGCAGCCGCGAAGCCGGCGGCCAAGAAGGCCACCCCGGCCAAGGCGAGCACGGCGAAGACTCCGGCGGCGAAGGCCACCGTGGCGAAGGCAACAGTGGCGAAGGCGACCGGCCCGGCCACCAAGAAGGTCAGCAAGAAGAAGTAGGTCACCCCGCCCACGGGCCCGCACCGGTCTCCGGTGCGGGCCCGTGTCATGTCCGGCGCCCGCCGGTCAGTGCTGGGGTGGGATGTGGAAGGCGCCCGCGAGAGTGGTGTCCGCGGCGAAGGAGAGCAGCCAGGTGCTGCCCTTCCTGGCGGGCAAGGAGTCGGTGCGCGACCCTCCTGTGCGCGACTCGTCTGTGCGCGACCCGTCTGTGCGCAACCCGTCTGTGGGCAACCCGTCGGCGCCGGCGATCCGGCTCAGCAGGTCGGGGATGACCCGGCCCTGGCTGCACACCACCGGCACCCCGCCGCCCGCGGCGATCTCGCGCAGGCGGGCCACCGCGGCCTCCTCGGCGCCGACGTAGTCCTTTTCGGACAACAGAGGTTCCGGCACGGGCGCGGTGCCCAGCCGGGTGCTGGCCGCCTCGACGGTCTGGCGGCAGCGCAGCGGCACCGCGGTGTGCACCCGGTCGACGCCGAACAGCACCGTCAGCCGGTCCACGTCGCCGGCCTGCCGCCAGCCACGGCTGCTCAGTGGGCGCAGCACGTCCTCGCCGGGCCACTGGGACTTGCGGCCGGCGACCGCGTGCCGCACGAGCAGCAGGGGCGTCACCGCCGACGGCGGCAGCGACGTGAACCGGCGCAGGATGTCGCGCTCGTGCGGGTAGGTCAGCTTCGCCTCGGCGTCGGCCACCTGCAGCCAGCGCAGCGCGTCCACCTCCTCGCCCGGCCGGAACGAGCCGGCCAGCGCCTCCGCGGCGAAGAAGTCGACCACCTTGGATGCCGGAACCGGATGCCACACCGGGTACCGGCAGGTGCCGAGGTGGTGGCCGAGCCGCACCGCGTAGCCGGTCTCCTCGGTCACCTCGCGGGCCGCGGCGCCCGGCATCGACTCGTGGCGGTGCGACTTGCCCTTCGGCAGGCTCCAGTCGTCGTAGCGCGGCCGGTGCACGACCGCGACCTGCGTCCCGTCCCGCCGCCACAGCACCGCCCCCGCGGCGGTGACCACCCCACCGGACATCAGCCCGGCATGCGGTGTTCGACGAGCATCTGCTCCTGGTGGTCGCGCACGGAGGACCCGTCCGAGGGCGACGGCTCCCAGTGTCCGTCGCCGCGCAGCACCCAGCAGCGGGTCTGCGGGTGCAGGGCCGAGCTGAGCACCGCGTCCAGCTGTGCGGTCAGCCGCGGGTCGCGCACCGGCACCTGCACCTCCACCCGGCGGTCGAGGTTGCGGTGCATCAGGTCCGCGCTGCCGATCCAGTACTCGTCCGCGCCGACGAAGTGGAACAGCCGGGAGTGCTCCAGGAACCGGCCGAGGATCGAGCGCACCGAGACGTTCTCGCTCAGCCCCGTGATGCCGGGGCGCAGCGCGCAGATCCCGCGCACCACGATGTCCACCGGCACGCCGGCCTGCGACGCCACGTACAGCGCGTCGATCACCTGCTCGTCCACCAGCGAGTTGACCTTGATGCGGATGCCGGCGGCGTGGCCGGACCGCGAGTGGTCGATCTCGGCGTGGATGCGTTCGACGATGCCGCGGCGGACGCCGTACGGCGCGACCAGCAGGCTGCGGTAGGTGTCCTGGCGGGCGTAGCCGGTGAGCACGTTGAACAGGTCGGTCAGGTCCGCGCCCAGCGACGGGTCGGCGGTGAGCAGCCCGACGTCCTCGTAGAGCCGGGCCGTCTTCGGGTTGTAGTTGCCGGTGCCGATGTGGCAGTAGCGCCGGATGGTGCCGCCCTCCTGGCGGACCACCAGCGCGGTCTTGCAGTGCGTCTTGAGTCCCATCAGGCCGTACACCACGTGCACGCCGGCCTTCTCCAGTGCCCTGGCCCACTTGATGTTCGCCTGCTCGTCGAACCGCGCCTTCAGCTCGACCAGGGCGACGACCTGCTTGCCGGCCTCGGCGGCGTCGATCAGCGCGTCGACGATCGGCGAGTCACCGGACGTGCGGTACAGGGTCTGTTTGATCGCGAGCACGTACGGGTCGCTCGCGGCCTGCTCGATGAAGCGCTGCACGCTGGTGGAGAAGGAGTCGAACGGGTGGTGCACCAGCACGTCGCCGTCGCGCAGGGTCGCGAACACACTCTTCGGCGTCTCCCGCTCGGCGAACGCCGGGTGGGTGGCCGGCACGAACGGCGGGTCCTTGAGCTCCTTGCGGTCCACGCCGTGCAGCTGCCACAGGCAGCTCAGGTCCAGCAGGCCGTGCACCACGACCACGTCGTGCGGGTCGACCTCCAGCTCGCGCAGCAGCAGTTCGAGCATGTGCTCGCTCATGTCGTCGGAGACCTCGAGCCGCACCGGCGGGCCGAACCGGCGCTGCGCGAGCTCGCGCTCCAACGCCTGCAACAGGTCCTCGTCGCGGTCCTCCTCGACCTCGAGGTCGGCGTTGCGGGTGACCCGGAAGGCGTGCACCTCGGTGACCTCCATGCCGGCGAAGAGGTCGCCGAGGTGGGCGGCGATCAGCGACTCCAGCGGCAGGAACACCACGTCGCCGGGGTCGTGCGCGCCGGCCACCGGCACGAGTCTGGCGACGTTGTTGGGCACCTTGACCCTGGCGAAGCGTTCGGTGCCGCCCTCCGGGTCGCGCACCGTCACCGCGAGGTTCAGCGACAGGTTGGAGATGTAGGGGAACGGGTGGGCCGGGTCCACCGCGAGCGGGGTCAGCACGGGGAAGATCTGGTCGCTGAAGTAGCTGCTCAGCCGCAGCCGGTCGGGATCGGCGAGGTCGGCCCAGCTGACGATGCGGATACCGAGTTCGACGAGTTCCGGACCGATCCGGTCGGTGAACGCGCGGGCGTGCCGCTCCACCAGCTCCTGGTTGCGCCGGGCGATCTGGGCGAGCTGCTCGCGCGGGGTGAGTCCGTCGGCGCTGCGCACGGTCAGGCCGGTCTCGTCGCGACGCTTCAGCCCGGCGACCCGCACCATGTAGAACTCGTCGAGGTTGCCGGCGAAGATCGCGAGGAACTTGGCCCGCTCCAGCAGCGGCGCCGACTCGTCCTCGGCGAGGGCGAGCACCCGGGCGTTGAAGTCCAACCAGGACAGTTCGCGGTTGAGGTAACGGTCGTCCGGCAGTTCGCTGACCGGGGCCACCGAGGTGACCGCGGGTGGCGCGGACGGCACACCGGCCACGGTGCGCAGCGGCGCGCCGTCCACCTGGCTGTGGTGGTCAGCGGCGCCGTTCGTGCCTGCGGCCGGGTCGGTGGTCCTCGCCGGTGCGGCGTCCGGTCGGTTGGTCTCGGTGCTCACAGTCGCCCATTGTCCAGTACGCGCGGCCCGTTGGCGCGTGTTCGGAGGCGGCCGGCCGGTCAACGGTGGCGCGGGCCAGGACGGCGGCGGTGTGCCGGCCGACGCCGAGCGCGACGGCGGTGTCCAGGTCGGACGGTGTGTCGACGTCGCAGCGCAGGGTCGGCACTGCCGCGGTGATCGCGACCGCGCCGCCCGCCCGGTGCGCGGCGGCCGAGCCGACACCGAAGCGGGGCGCGAGGTCCTCGCCCCGTGCCGCGACCAGCAGGGTGGTGCCGGTTCCGGCCAGATCGGCGCAGAACGCCCGCCCGCCGCCTGCCTCGGCCAGCGCGGTGGCCAGGTCGGCCGGGCGCAGCGCCGGCAGGTCGGCCTGCAACGCCGCGACCGTGCCGTGCCGGGCGACCGGCCGGGCGCCGTGTCGCAGCGCCGCGTTGAGCTCGCCGGGGTCCTCGGCGAGCTCCACCGCTCGACCGGTCAGCTCGGCGGTGACCACCGGATCGGAGCTGACCACGGTGATCCGGTTGACCGCGGGAGTGGCCTCGGCGGCGGCCAGGGTGTCCAGCAACATCGCCAGCACCAGCGCCTGGTGGTCCGTGCTCGCCCCGCGCAGCCGGGACTTCGCCCTGGTCAGTGGTTTGACCGGGACGATCAGGTGCACCATGGCGGCGGGTCGCTGGTGAGTGGACGGCATCTCGGCCATCCTCACACGTGCCACCGTCGACCCCGCCTGGACCGGGGCGGTGGGCACCGGAAGACTGGGGTCACGCGCGGATGGGAGTGGCATGGCGAGCAGGGAGAAGGGCGGCATCTGGGTCGCTCTGACCGCGATGTTGTTCCGGACCGGGGTCTGGCTCGCCAAATGCGTCTACCGGGGTGGCGAGAACCTGCCCCGGCAGGGCGGCGTGATCCTGGCGATGAACCACGTCTCGCACTTCGACCCGGTGGTGGACGCGATCACCGTGTACCGGCACGAGCGGGTGCCGAGGGTCCTCGCCAAGGACAGCGTGTTCCGGCTGCCGGTACTGGGCCTGTTGGCGGTCAAGTGCGGCGCGGTGCCGGTGTACCGGGGATCGGCGGACGCGGCGCAGAGCCTGCGGGCCGCGGTGGCCGCGCTGGACGAGGGCAAGCTGGTGCTGATCTACCCGGAGGGCACGATCAGCAAGGATCCGGCCGGCTGGCCGATGCGACCGCGGACCGGGGTGGCCAGGCTCGCGCTGGACAGCCGGGCCGTGGTGATCCCGTGCGCGCGGTGGGGCACCCAGAACATCCTCAACGGCTACACCAGGAAGTTCCGGCCGCTGCCGCGCAAGCGGGTCGACGTGGTGTTCGGCGAGCCGGTCGACCTGTCCGCCTATCGCGGCCGGCCGGTCACCGGGCCGCTGCTGCGCGAGGTCACCGAGGTGATCATGGGGCGGGTGCGTGACCTGGTGGCGGAGATCCGGCAGGAGCCGCCGCCCGCCGAGTACTTCCGTCCGCCGGGCACCCCGGACGCCGAGCCGCCCGCCGAGCCGACCGCCGGGACGGGCTGACCGGTGGACCTGTCCAGGATCGCGGTGTTCGGCGCGGGCTCGTGGGGCACCGCGTTCGCCAAGGTGCTCGCCGACGCCGGCACCGAGGTCGCCCTGTGGGCGCGCCGCACCGAGGTGGCCGACTCCATTCAGGACGGCCGGGAGAACACCCAGTACCTGCCGGGAATCCGGATGCCGGACAACCTGTCCGCGACTTCGGACCCGCGGGTGGCGCTGGCCGGCGCGAGCGCCGTGGTGTTCGCGGTGCCGAGCCAGAGCCTGCGGCACAACCTCACCGCGTGGCAGCGGCTGATCGACCCGTCGGCGACGCTGGTGAGCCTCGCCAAGGGGGTGGAACTGGGGACGCTGAACCGGATGAGCGAGGTGATCGTCGAGGTGCTGGACGCGGACCCGGCGTCCGTCGCCGTGGTGTCCGGGCCGAATCTGGCCAGGGAGATCGCCGAGGAGCAGCCGACCGCCGCGGTGATCGCCTGCCAGGACCACGACCGGGCGGTGGCGCTGCAGGACGCCTGCACCACCGGCTACTTCCGGCCGTACACGATCACCGACGTGGTGGGCGCCGAGGTCGGCGGCGCGTGCAAGAACGTGATGGCGCTGTCCTGCGGGATGGCGACCGGGCTCGGGTTCGGGGCGAACACGCTGGCCACGCTGATGACCAGGGGGCTCGCCGAGACGAGCCGGCTGGGGGAGGCGCTCGGCGCGGACCCGATGACCTTCGCCGGCCTCGCCGGGCTCGGCGACCTGGTGGCCACCTGTTCGTCGCCGCTGTCGCGCAACCGTCAGTTCGGCGAGCGGCTCGGCCGTGGCGAGACTCCCGCGCAGGCGCAGGCCGCGGCCCGCGGGCAGATCGCCGAGGGCGTCAAGTCGTGCTCGTCGATCCGGCAGCTGGCCCGCCGGCACGGGGTGGAGATGCCGATCACCGAGGTGGTGCACCGGGTCTGCCACGACGGGTTCGACCCGCGGGAGATGGCGGCCGATCTGCTGGGTCGCAAGACGAAGCCGGAGCGGTACTGACCGGTGCCGGGCCGACCGGTGCCCGGCTGCTCGCCGTCCCATTCCGTGGGCGGCCGTTGTGCGGTCGAGAAGGCGTCGGTCACCCTGTGGGCGTGCATCGACGTGTCGTGATCGTCCGCCGGGGTCTGCTGGACCACCGGTGGTCGAGCGGCGCGGCGTGTCGCTGTCGGTGATCGCCACCCATCGCGTGGACTAGGCCGGTCGGCCGGCCACGCGTCGATCTCCGCAGACAGGACACCCGCCATGTTCGCCGTTCCCGCCGACACCGTTCCCTTCCTCGCCCCGGCCGAGACGCATCCCGCGCTGATCGCCAGGGATCTCACCGACGACTTCACCGACGGTGTCGCCCGCTGGGCGCACCTGCTGCGCTACGACCCGGACCGACCGGCGGCCACGCTGGTGGAGCGGACCGGCAGCCAGGAGGTCTGGCTGGTCGGCTGGCTGCCGGGGCAGGGCCGCCGCTGGCACACGCACGACGCGGTGAGCGGCGCCTTCACCGTGGTCAGCGGTGTGCTGACCGAGCGGGTGGCCCGCTCCGGCGAGGTGTCGGCGTACCGCGTCGAGACCGGCCGGACCAGGGTGTGCGGGCAGCGGCACCGCCACGAGGTGGTCAACGACGGTCCGGATCCGGCGGTGAGCGTGCACGTGTACCGGACGGCGACCGCGCCCGGCGTGTGCCGGTTCGACCCGGTCACCGGCCGCTACCTGGGGCCGGCCCCGGCGGCCGCTCGCTGAGGGCGAACACGAACCGGAAACAACCGGGCCGCCCGCGAGGTTGAGCGAAGCAGACTCAACCTTGGAGGGGACATGTCCGAGACGCTGTCGCTGCCGGTACTGGCCGTGGACGACGCCGTGGTGCTGCCCGGGATGGTGGTGCCGGTGGCACTCGCCGGCGCCGACTCCGCCGGCGAGGCGCGGGCGGCGGTGGAGGCCGCACAGGCCGCGCACGGCGACGCCGACGGCAAACCCAGGCTGGTGCTGGTGCCGCGCCTGGACGGCCGGTACGCCCCGGTCGGCACCCTGGCCGTGCTGGAGCAGGTCGGCAGGCTGCCCGGCGGTGACCTCGCCGCTGTGCTGCGCGGCACCGCCCGGGTACGCATCGGGTCCGGCACGACCGGGCCGGGGGCCGCGCTGTGGGTCGACGTCGACGTCGTCGAGTCGTCCGAAAAGGACGCCGTAGATGATCGGGCCCGCGAGCTCGCCCGCGAGTACAAGGGTCTGGTCACCACTATCCTGCAGCAGCGCGGCGCGTGGCAGGTGGTGGACAGCGTCGCCGCGATCACCGATCCCGCGGTGCTCGCCGACCTCGCCGGGTACGCGCCGTACCTGACCGACGAGCAGAAGCTCTGGCTGCTGGAGACCGCCGACCTGACCGAACGGCTGACGCGGCTGGTGGCCTGGGGCCGCGAGCACCTGGCCGAGGCCGAGGTCGCGGAGACGATCCGCAAGGACGTCAAGGAGGGCATGGAGCGCCAGCAGCGCGAGTTCCTGCTGCGCCAGCAGCTCGCCGCGATCCGCAAGGAGCTGGCCGAGCTGGACGGCAAGCCGGCCTCCGAGGAGCAGGACTACCGGGCCAGGGTGGAAGCCGCCGAGCTGCCCGAGCACGTGCGCACCGCCGCTCTGTCCGAAGTGGACAAGCTGGAGCGCACGGCGGAGCAGTCGCCGGAGGTGGGCTGGATCCGGACCTGGCTGGACACCGTGCTGGAGATGCCGTGGCAGCACCGCACCGAGGACGCCTACGACGTGCGCGGTGCACGCGAGGTGCTGGACGCCGACCATGCCGGCCTCGACGACGTGAAGGACCGGATCGTGGAGTACCTGGCGGTGCGCAGGCGCCGCGCCGAGCGCGGTCTCGGTGTGGTCGGCGGCCGACGCAGCGGCGCGGTGCTCGCGCTGGTCGGTCCGCCCGGTGTCGGCAAGACCTCGCTGGGCGAGTCGGTGGCGCGCGCGATGGGCCGCGACTTCGTCCGGGTGGCGCTCGGCGGCGTGCGGGACGAGGCGGAGATCCGCGGTCACCGGCGCACCTACGTCGGCGCGCTGCCGGGCCGGATCGTGCGCGCGGTCAAGGAGGCCGGCTCGATGAACCCGGTGGTGCTGCTGGACGAGATCGACAAGGTCGGCTCGGACTACCGCGGCGACCCGACCGCGGCGCTGCTGGAGGTGCTCGACCCGGCGCAGAACCACACCTTCCGCGACCACTACCTGGAGGTCGAGCTGGATCTGTCCGACGTGGTCTTCCTGGCCACGGCGAACGTGCTCGACTCGATCCCCGGCCCGCTGCTGGACCGGATGGAGCTGGTCGCGCTGGACGGCTACACCGAGGACGAGAAGGTCGTGATCGCCCGCGACCACCTGCTGCCGCGCCAGTTGGACCGGGCCGGGCTCACCGCCGAGGAGGTGGCGTTCGACCCCGACGCGCTGCGGCTGCTCGCCGGGCAGTACACCCGCGAGGCGGGCGTGCGGCAGTTGGAGCGCTCGATCGCCCGCGTGCTGCGCAAGGTCACCGCGCGACTGGCGCTGGGCGACGGCGAGCTGCCCGTCGGCATCGGCGCCGCCGACCTGCACGGCTACCTCGGCGCGCCGAAGCACACGCCGGAGTCGGCGGAGCGGACCGCGGTGCCGGGAGTGGCGACCGGGCTCGCGGTCACCGGGGCCGGTGGCGACGTGCTGTTCGTGGAGGCGTCGCTGGCCGAGGCCGACAGCGGCTCGTCCGGCGTGACGCTGACCGGTCAGCTCGGCGACGTGATGAAGGAGTCGGCGCACATCGCGCTGTCCTTCCTGCGCGCCAAGGGAGCCGAGCTCGGTGTGCCGGTCGCGGCGCTCGCGGACCGCGGGGTGCACGTGCACGTGCCGGCGGGCGCGGTGCCCAAGGACGGGCCGAGCGCGGGCGTCACGATGACCACCGCACTGGCGTCGTTGCTGACCGGTCGGCCGGTGCGGTCTGACGTGGCCATGACCGGCGAGGTGTCGCTGACCGGGCGGGTGCTGCCGATCGGCGGGGTGAAGCAGAAGCTGCTCGCCGCGCACCGGGCCGGGATCACGACCGTGTTGCTGCCCAGGCGCAACGAGCCGGATCTTGACGACGTGCCTCGCTCGGTGCTCGACGAGCTGACCGTTCACCTGGTGGCCGACGTGCGGGAGGTTCTCGACGTGGCGCTGGCGGGTTCGGCGGCCACGGAGCGGATCGCCGCCTGATCTTGGTCAACTGACTGATTACCAGATTGCGCTGTTCGGGCGCTGGGAACGATCCGGACAGCGCAATTTGGTGTCTGTCCGTAGCGCGGCGGTTCCACCGGGGCAATTGTCGAGTGTGGTCCGCGTACTGCGAGACCGCCGTTCCACCGTTCGCGCGAACGTCCCCATGTCCCCACAAACCCGCCGGCCGGAGTTCCGACTCCGGTCGGCGGGTGAGACCTGCTCTGAGGGAGACCTTGTGTTGGGAGATGTTCGTTCCACCCTGCTCCGGCGGCTAGCCGGACTGGGATTTGCCGCCGCGGCGGCAACGTCCTTCGCGTTCGCCGCCGCGACCCCGGCGGCGGCCGTGGGAGAGATTCTCGGCGCTGATAATCCGACGGCTATCGAGGACAGTTACATCGTGGTCTTCGATGACAGTGCGGTGTCGGCTGTC
>Ga0307413_10000560_pt1 | contig 12462 bp, 12 predicted proteins | sample DK1Ometagenome_3_FD_203714 | JGI IMG/M metagenome (GOLD analysis project Ga0307413, IMG submission 203714) | Maize rhizosphere microbial communities from greenhouse at UC Davis, California, United States - DK15-O-2 | ecosystem: Host-associated > Plants > Roots > Rhizosphere > Soil | place: USA... | reverse complement strand
CTGGAGCTGTCCCGGCTGCTGCTCTACAAGATCGGCTGGCTCAAACAACAGGGCAGGCTCGCGGTGCTGGAGTCGGCCATGCTCAAGCTGTTCGCCAGCGAGAGCCTGCTGGAGTCCGCACTGGACGCGGTGCGGGTGCACGGCGCGCGCGGTTACGTCACCGACCTGCCCATCGAGCGTGAGCTGCGCGACGCGGTCGGCACCGCGATCTACGGCGGCACCTCCGACATCCAACGCAACATCATCGCCGGTTTGATCGGACTGCCGTCATGACTGCCACCACCGAACACATCGTGCCGATGTCCGGGCCGGTGCCCCGGCTGCTCGCCGACGAGCTGGCCAAGCGGGTCTACTTCGTCTCCGAGGACATCCTCGGCTTCCGGGTGCTCGCCGACGACGTCAACGTCACCGGGGTCGCGCTCACCGTGCTGGGGGAGCGGCTGCCCGACGGTCTCGCGGACAAGCTGGATTTCGTGCTGCGCAACGACGTGCTGTCGCAGCTGGTCCGCGAACCGAAGGTGGTCTGGTCCCGCGAGGCTACCCGCGAGTACCCGACCGACACCTTCGAACGGCTGGTCGCCGACGGCGTCGCCACCCAGGTCGGCGAGGGTCAGGTCGCGCTCGGCGAGCCGCTGCTGTCCCTGATGGACGATCTGGACCGGGTGGTGCGCCGGATCGTCGTCGACGAGTTCGGCGGCCGGGAATACCGGTACCCCACCATGATCCCGCTGGCCGCATTGCAGCGCTGCGACTACCTGACCTCGTTCCCGCAGTACACCATGTTCACCACCCGGCTGCGCTCCGATGTGGACAACTACCGCGAGTTCCTGGACCGGATGCGCACCGACGACGGCCCGGTCGGCGACCGGATCCTGCCGCACTGCGGAACCGTGGACTACTGCCTGCCGCCGACCATGTGCTACCACACCTTCAACCAGCTGGCCGGGTCCGAACTCGCCGGCAGCCGGGTGGTCACCGCGCGCGGCAAGTCGTTCCGGCACGAGGCCCGCTACCACCGCGGGCTGGCCCGGCTGTGGGACTTCACCATCCGCGAGATCGTCTTCCTCGGCACCCGCGACGAGGTGCTCGACGCCCGCACCCGGTTCATGGCCCGCGCACTCGACCTCGCCGACGCGCTCGGCGTGTCCGGGCGCTGCGAGGTGGCGAACGACCCGTTCTTCGCCAACGTCGACTCCGGGGTGCGGGCCACCTCGCAACGACTGCTCGAACTCAAGTACGAGCTGCAACTCGACCTCGCGCCCGGCGACGCGGTGTCGGTGGCCTCGTTCAACTTCCACGAGCAGTTCTTCGGCGACGTGTTCGAGCTGCGGCTGCCGGGCGGCGCCACCCCGTTCAGCGGCTGCGTCGGGTTCGGCCTGGAACGGTTCGCCTTCGCCATCGTCTGCCAGCACGGCACCGCCCCGGACCGCTGGCCGGCCGCCGTCCGCGAACTGCTCGCACAGGAAGGCACATCATGATCACACACGTCGGGGTCGTCGGCGCCGGCACGATGGGCGTCGGGGTCAGTCAGGCGTTCGCGGCCGGCGGGCTGCGGGTCACGCTGGTGGACATCGCGGAGTCCGTACTGGACACCGCGCGCGGCCGGATCGACCTGGACTCCAAGATGGCCACCATGTTCGGCGGGCCGTCCGCCGACGGGGTGCTCGACCGGATCGCGTTCACCACCGACCTCACCGCGCTGGCCACCGCCGAGTTCGTCGTCGAGAACGTCACCGAGGACCCCGAGCTGAAGGTCGGCGTCTACCGCGACCTGGACATGATCTGCCCGCCCGGCTGCGTGTTCGGCGTGAACACCTCGGCCATCCCGATCACCCGCATCGCCGGACACACCAACCGACCGGACCGGGTGATCGGCACGCACTTCATGAACCCCGCCCAGCTCAAACCGATGGTTGAGGTGATCCGCGCCTTCCACACCAGCCAGCAGACCGTCGACCTGACCGTCGAGCTGCTCGCCGCCATCGGCAAGGAGAGCGCGGTGGTCGGCGACTCACCGGGATTCGTCACCAACCGGGTCGCGATGCTCACCGTCAACGAGGCCATCTGCCTGCTGGAGGAGGGCGTCGCACCGGCCGCCGAGATCGACCGGCTGTTCGTGCGGTGCTTCGGGCACCGGATGGGACCGCTCGCCACCGCCGACCTGATCGGCCTGGACACCGTCCTGTACTCGCTGAACGTGCTGCTCGACAACTTCAACGACCCCAAGTTCCGGCCGGCGCAGCTGCTGCGGCGCTACGTCGACGCCGGGCTGCTCGGCCGCAAGAGCGGCCGCGGGTTCTTCACCTACACCGACACCCCGGCACCGCGCGGGGCAGGCGCGTCCGCCTGACAAGACAGGAGACCATCCACAATGGACGATCAGCGCGCCACCATCCGGACCTTCGTCGCCAGGCACCTCGACGGGGTCGTGTTCACCGACCAGCAGGACCTGTTCGCGGCCGGGTACGTCAACTCCCTGTTCGCCGTGCAGATCGTGATGTTCGTCGACGGCACTTTCGGGGTACCGGTCGCCGGCGACGACCTCGACATCAAGAACTTCACCTCGGTCGAGCGGATCGACGACTTCGTGACCCGCAAGCGCGCCGAGGTACTGCGGTGACCAGCGCCGCGTGGTTCCCCTATCCGGCACCGGACGGCGCGGGCACCCAGCTGTTCTGCCTGCCGCCGGCCGGCGGTGGCGCATCCGGCTTCCGCAACTGGCAGGCGGCTCTCGGCCCGGACGTCGCCGTGCACCCGGTACAGCTGCCCGGCCGGGAGGCCAGGCTGCGTGAACCGGTGCTCATCGACGCGGCCGAGGTCGTCGACCGGCTTCTCGACCCGCTGCTGGCGCGGGCGGCCGAGCGGTTCGTGCTGTTCGGGCACAGCATGGGCGCCCTGCTGGCGTTCGAGCTGGCGCACCGGTTGACCGAGCTCGGCCGGCCACCGGCGCACCTGGTGGTGTCCGCGCACGTGCCGCCGCAGCTGCTGCACCTGCGTGAGCCGCTGCCGCCGGCGGCCCGGATGACCGACCCGTACCTGCGCGACTACCTGGCCCGTACCGCGGGCGCTCCCGCCGAGCTGCTCGACCTGCCGGAGCTGATGGAGCTGGTGCTGCCCGTGCTGCGCGGCGACCTCACGCTGTGCGCGCGCTACCGGTCACCGTCGCGGCCGCCGCTGAGCGTGCCGATCACCGCGTTCGGCGGCGACGTCGACCCGGTCGCCCGACCGGAGGTGCTGGCCGACTGGGCCGAGCACACCACCGCGACCTTCGCCGCGCGCGCGTTCCCCGGCGGTCACGGCTACCTGCACGACGACCCGGCGGCGGTGGCCACCGCGGTGGTGTCCGCCGCCGCGCGCACCAGGTCCGGCGCCGTCGCGCGCCCGGCCGGCCGATAACACCGAAGGAGTACCGGAAGATGACGTCCAGCGCGTTCGCCGACGTGGTGGAGGCCTACCGCATCCCCGCGGTGATACGGCTGTCCAGCAACCTCTACGCGTTGACCTACCGGCTGATGAAGATGGTGCCCGCGCGCCACATCCTGGACAGCGCGGCGGCCGACGGCGCGCTCGGGCCGGGCACCACCGTCGTGGAGACCACGTCCGGCACGTTCGGGCTGGCGCTGGCCATGCAGTGCGCGCTGCGCGGGTACCCGCTGGTGCTGGTCAGCGACCCGGTGATCGATCCGCGGCTGTACCGCCAGCTCACCGACCTGGGCGCCGAGGTGGACATCGTGGCCGAGCCCGCGGCCACCGGCGGCTACCAGGCGTCCCGGCTCACCAGGGTGGCCGAGGTCCGCGACCGGCGGCCCGCCTCGTTCTGCCCCGAGCAGTACGACAACCCCGGCAACCCGGCCTCCTACGCGATGGTCGCCGAGCTGCTGGCCGACCGGCTCGGCCAGGTCGATCAGCTGGTCGGCCCGGTGGGGTCCGGCGGGTCGATGTGCGGCACTGCGGGCGCGCTGCGCAGCGCGTTCCCGCAGCTGCGCGCGGTCGGCGTGGACACCCACCGCAGCGTGCTGTTCGGCCAGCGCGACGGGCACCGGGCGCTGCGCGGGCTGGGCAACAGCCTGTACCCCGGCAACCTGGACCACACCCGGTTCGACGAGGTGCACTGGGTGGACGCGGCCGACGTGTACACCGCGACCCGCGGCCTGCACCGCCGGCACGCGCTGTTCATGGGTCCGACCAGCGGGGCGTCCTATCTGGTCGGCAGCTGGCTCGCGGCACAGGACCCGGACGCGGTCACCGTGGTCGTGCTGCCCGACGAGGGCTACCGCTACGCGGACACCGTCTACGACGACACCTGGTTGCACGCCAACGGTTTCCCGCTGAGCGAGCCGACCGGTCCGCGCACCGTGGACGACCCGGCGTGGGCCGATCGGGGCTGGTGTCGGATCGACTGGGGCCGCCGACGGCTCGACGACGTCGTGGCGTCGCCGGCCGCGCTGGTGGGCGCGTGAGCGGCACCGTCGGCACCGGCCGGCTGCGCAGGGGGCTGACCGCGCGGGCGGCGCGGATCGTGTTCGCGGCCGACCTGGACACCGAGCTGCCGTACCTCACCGAGATCGACCAGGCGCACCTGGTGATGCTGGCCGAGCGCGGTCTCGTCGACCCCCGCGCGGCGGCCGCGCTGCTGCGTGAGATCGGCGCGTTGCGCGCGGCCGACTTCGGGCCGCTGCGCGACCGGCCCGCGCCGCGCGGCACCTACCTGATGTACGAGAGCCACCTGATCGAGCGGCTCGGCGCCGAGGTCGGCGGGGTGCTGCAGACCGGCCGGTCCCGCAACGACGTGAAGGCGACCACGCACCTGCTGCGGGCCCGCCTGCTGGTCGACCGGCTGCGCCGCGAGCTGTTGCGGTTGCAGGCGGTGCTGCTGTCCAGGGCCAGGACCTACCGGCAGGTGGTGATGCCGGCGTACAGCCAGTTCCAGCCGGCCACTCCGGCGACGTACGGCTGGTACCTGCTCGGCGTGGCCACCGCACTGGACCGCGACCTGGCCACGCTGGCCGCGGTGGACCTGTCCCGCTGCCCGCTCGGCGCGGCCGGCGGCGGCGGCACCGATGTGCCGATCGACCCGGCGCGCACTGCCGTGCTGCTCGGCTTCACCGACCAGGTCGCGCACGCCGGGGCGGCGATCGCGTCCAGGGGTGAGCTGCTGCGGCTGCTGTCCGCGGCCGCGCTGATCGGGGTGACGCTGTCCCGGCTGGCGACCGATCTGCAGCTGTGGAGCACCCCGGAGTACGACCTCGTCGAGTTCGGCGACCAGCTGGTGGGGTCCAGCTCGGCGATGCCGCAGAAGCGCAACCCGTTCCTGCTGGAGCACGTCAAGGGCGGCGCCGGCGCGTTGATCGGCGCGTGGACCGCGGCGATGGCCACCACGAAGAACACCCCGTTCAGCAACTCGGTCGAGGCGACCACCGAGGCGGTCGCCCCGGTCTGGAATGGACTGTCTACTGTGGACAACATGGTGCAGCTGACGATCTCGGTGGTGGCCGGTGCGAGCCCGCGACCGGCACCGATGCTCACCGCGGCAGAGCAGTCCTACACCGCGGCGACCGCATTGGCCAACTCCCTGGTACGCCACGGAGTTCCGTTCCGCAGCGCGCACACCGCGGTGGGCACGGTGGTCACCGACCTGATCGCCGAACGGGCCGGCGGATTCACCGCGCGGACCGCGGCGGACCTCGCCGCCCGGCTCGGCGCGGTACTCGGCACCCCGGTCGAGCTGTCCGACGCCGACCTCGCGCCGGCCGCCGTCGTCGCGGCGACCGAGCACGGCGGCGGCCCCGCCCCGGCTTCCTTCCAGGCCGCGCACGACCAGCTCACCGCGAGCTGGCGCGCGCAGGTCACCGATGTGCTCCGGGCGGCCGACCACCTGCACCAGGCCCGCATTCGCCGCGCCGCGGCGGTCGACACCCTGCAGGCCACGGTGCTGGAGCCGGTCCGATGAGCCGCGTGTCTGCCAACCGGAACCTCAGTCTCCCAACGCGACCCACACATCGAATCCAGGAGAGGCGGCACAGCCGATGAACCCCTGGTTTCTCCTCGTGGAGAGCAACACGACCGGCACCGGTCGCGACTTCGCGATCGCCGCGCTGCGTCGGGGGCTGCGGCCGCTGTTGCTCGCCCGCGACCCGGCCCGCTACCCGTACGCCGCCGAGCTGAGCCTCGACACCCGGATCATCGACACCACCGACCTGGCCGCGGTCGTCGCGGTGGCCGACGAGCTGGCCCCGGTGGGCATCACCAGCAGCAGCGAGTACTTCATCGCCACCGCGGCGACGGTCGCGGCGCACCGTGGGCTGCCAGGCCCCGACCCCGCCGCGATCGAGCGCTGTCGGGACAAGGCCACCCAGCGTCGCGTAGCGCTCGCCGCCGGGCTGCCGACACCGTGGTTCGCCGAGTGCGCCACCCCGGCCGAGGCCCACGAGGCCGCTACGGCGTTCGGTCGGCCGGTGGTGGTGAAGCCGGTCCGCGGCTCCGGCTCGGTCGGCGTGCGCCGCTGCGCCACCCCGGCGGAGGTCGCCGACTGGGCAGGCGGGCTGCTCGCCACCGTCGATCGGGTGGTGGTCGAGGAGGCCATTGACGGCCCGGAGTTCTCGGTGGAGATCATGGACGGCGAACCGGTCGGCGTCACCGCCAAGCATCTCGGCGCCGAGCCGTACTTCGTCGAGGTCGGCCACGACTTCCCGGCACCGATCCCGGCGCCGCTCGCGGCGGCGCTGTGCTCGGCGGCGCTGGCCGGGCTCGACGCGGTCGGGCTGACCAGTGGGCCCGCGCACGTCGAGCTGCGGGTGCCGCCCGGCGGCGCACCGCACGTCATCGAGATCAACCCGCGGCTGGCCGGCGGGCTCATTCCACGCCTCGTGCTGCTCGCCACCGGCCGTGACCTGATCGACGAGGTGGTCGCCGCCGCCGAGGCCCGACCGGCCGCACCGCCGGCCGCGGGCGGCACCGGCACCGCGTCCATCCGGTTCCTGCTCCCCGCCCGCGGCGGGGAGGTGGACGCGGTGACCGGACTGGCGGACGCCGCGGCCGTCCCCGGCGTGGTGAACGTGCTGTGCCGGCTCGCACCGGGCGACACCACCGTCATCGACCACGCCTTCACCGACCGCAGAGGCCACGTGATCGCCGACAGCGCCGCCGCGGCCGAGGCCGCCATCGCCGCGGTGCACATCCACTACGCCGACGAACGCGTCACCCAGGAGTGAGCATGCCGACCCCGCCGATCGTCGAACTGCGCAGCGACACCTTCACCATGCCGACCCCGGCCATGCGCGAGGCCATGGCCACCGCACCGCTCGGGGACGACGTCTACGGCGAGGACCCCACCGTCCGCGCCCTGGAGGACCGGGCCGCCGACCTGCTCGGCATGGCCGCGGCCTGCCTGATGCCCAGCGGCACGATGGCCAACCTCGCCGCGCTCACCGCGCACGCCCCGCGCGGCAGCCGGGTGTTCGTCGGCCGCGAGTCCGACATCTACGTGTACGAGGCGCACGGGGTGTCAGTGTGCAGCGGCGTCGCGCTCGACCCGATCGACACGCCCGGCGGCGTGTTCGACCTCGACGCGCTCGCCAGGGCGCTGCCGGAGGACCCGGACGATCCGCAGTTCTCCGTGCCCGCGGTGCTGTGTCTGGAGAACACCGCGAACCGGGCGGGTGGCGTGGCACTGTCGCCCGCTGACCTGGCCGGCACGGTGGGATTCGCCCGCGAGCACGGTCTCGCGGTGCACCTGGACGGCGCGCGGGTGTTCAACGCGGCGGTCGCGCTCGGCACCAGCGCCGCCGAGGTCGCCGCGGATGCCGACTCGGTGCAGTTCTGCCTGTCCAAGGGGTTGTGTGCGCCGATCGGGTCGATGGTCACCGGGTCGGCCGAGTTCATGGTGCGGGTGCGCCGGGTGCGCAAGATGCTGGGCGGCGGGATGCGGCAGGCGGGCGTGATTGCCGCGGCTGGGCTGGTGGCACTGGACACGATGGTGAGCCGGCTCGCCGAGGATCACACGAACGCGGCGCGGTTGGCCGCCGGTCTGGCCGAGTTGCCAGGTCTGGTCGTCGAGCCGAATCCGTTGCGTACCAACATGGTCTACTTCCGGTCGGCGGAGCTGCCGCACGCGGAACTGATCGCGGGGTGTGCGCGGCGCGGCGTCCGGCTAGGGGAGCTGGGGCACGGCCAGCTGCGGGCCGTCACCCACCACGGCGTCACTGCCGAGGACGTCGACCGAGCCGTCGACACCGTCGCGTCGGTGCTGGCCGTACCGGTCGGGACGGCGCCATGACCGGGGCGGTGACCGGGGCCGGTGTCCGCTACGACGAGGTCGGTGCCTGGGTGGTGACCGCACCTGACGCTGTGCTCGCCGCGTTCGGTCATCCCGCGCTGTCGTCGCGTACCCTGCACGCCGCCTACGCCGACTTCATCCCGGTGGCGAACCGGTCCCGGTTCGCGCACCTGGTCGACGTGCTCGGCCGCTGGTATGTGCTGTCCGACGGCGCCGAGCACGCCGCCACCCGACGCGCGGTGGCCCCGATGTTCGCGCCCGGCGCGATCCGCCGGTTCACCGCCACCCTGGACGACCTCGCCGCGGAGACGGTGGCGGCATTCGTCGCCGACGGCGGTGGCGACGCGGTCGGCGGGCTCGCCGACGTGATGTCCGCGCGCACCATGGCCGCGCTGCTCGGCCTGCCGACGTGCGAGCCGGCCCGGCTGCACACCTGGGCTGCCGCGCTGGCCGCGTTCTTCGCCACGCCGTACCGGCGTGCCTGTGCCCAGGCCGCACAGGACGCGCTGATCGAGCTGGCGGGGACGGTCAGCCGCTCCGCCGAGGACAGCCTGTGGGCGCGGGCCGGCGGCGACGACACCGACCGGCTTGCGCTGTGCTCGCTGATGGTGTTCGGCGGGCTGGAGACCACCGCCGGGCTGATGGGGGTCTGCCTGTGGCACATGCTGGGCAATGGCCTGACCGGACGGGTTGCCGGCCCGGACGGCTCTGCGGTGGCGGCCGAGATCGTCGAGCAGGTGCTCGCGCAGCTGCCGCCGCTTGGGCACGTGGCCAGGGTCGCCGCGGCCGACACCGAGGTCGGTGGTTGCCCGGTGCGCGGCGGTGACCTCGTGCTGTTGTCGCTGACCGGCACCGATCCGCTGGTGCCGGTCGAGCGCCCGTCGGTGCCGCCCGCGCACGGGGCGGACCGGAAGACGCACCTGGCGTTCGGGCACGGCCGGCACTACTGCAGCGGCGCGCCGCTGGCCAGGGCGGAGGCCGTCGCGTTGCTACGTGCCGTCGCGGCTGCCGCACCCGACGCCGAGGTGACCGCCGCCGAGTGGGGCCGTAACCGCACCTACCACGGTTTCGACGAACTACGGATCCGGCTTGTGAACGCTCGTTAACCGCGCTCGGCGCACCACTGCAACACGGCGGTGGCCGCGGTCCTCTTGTGCAGCGACTGGCGCCAGGCCCGGCTGCGTGCGCCGTCGAGCACCTCGTCGGTGACCTCCTGGCCGCGCACCGCGGGCAGGTCGTGCAGGAATACCGTGGCAGCGGTGCCGACCCGGCCGAACAGCTCCTCGTTCACCTGGTACGGCTCGAACGCGCGTAGCCAGTCGGGGTCCTCCTTGGCGACACCCATCGTCTGCCAGCGGCTGGTGTAGACCGCGTCGGCGGCACCGTCGACCTCGGCGAAATCGTGGCACTGCCGGACTCGGTCCATCGCCGCGCGGCGGGTGAGCACGTCGACGGGCAGCCCGTAGTCCGGCGGCGTGACCACGGTCAGCCGCAGGCCGGGCGTCGCGGCAGCGGCGAACACCAGCGCCTGCGCGGTGCTGTTGCCCTCGCCGACGTAGACGAGGTGCCGGCCGGCGAGGTCGCCGAACTCCTCCCGCAGCGTGGCGAGGTCGGCCAGCGCCTGGGTCGGGTGCTCGTGGCGGGTGAGCGCGTTGACCACGCCGAGGTCGCTCACCGCGTCCAGCTCGCGCAGCTCGGCCATGTCGTCGTTGGTACGCACGACCAGCAGGTCGAGGTAGCCGGACAGCACGCGGGCGGTGTCCGCGAGTGTCTCGCCGGTGCTCAGCTGCAGGTCGTCAGGTCCGAAGAGGATGGTGTCGGCACCGAGCAGGGTGGCCGCCCGCCAGAAGGACGTTCGCGTCCTGGTCGACGGGCGGCGGAAGTACACCCCGATCGCCCGACCGTCGAGCGTGCGCTCCGGTCGTTGGCCGGCGAACTTCACCGCGTCATCGACGATGCCGGCGACCTCGTCGTCGGAAATGTCCAGCAAGGAAATCAGGCTACGCATCGCCCCGGCCCCAATCCGTCAGGTGGTCGAGCCTGATTCTAGGTTGTCCGGAACCGGCAGATAAGCGTTCCGTCGCGGCGAAAACGGGGCGGACGGACTATTCGTGTCGATCCGGTAGCACACCGGCTGTCTCTGACGCAATGGGACGTCGCCCGCATTTTTTGTGGCCAGTCACGTGCTGCGACCGCTGGTCGCTCACCGCCGGTCACCTTCGGCTGCCGACAACCGGCCGACCAGGAGTTTCGTATTTCGGAATGTGGGGGCGGCGCCCCGATGCAGTGGGGGAAGTGCGGGTAGCAATCTGAGGCGTTGCCTCTACAAGGGAGCACGAATGCGTATTTCCCTCCTCGGACCGCTGGAGGTGATGGGCCCACGAGGCCCGGTCACCGTCACCGCCCGACGCCAGCAGATCGTGCTGGCGATCATTCTGTGGAACGCGAATCGCGTGGTCCCGATGGACCTGTTGATCGACGCGTTGTGGGGCCAGGACCCGCCGGCCACGGCACGCAGCCAGGTGCACACCAGCGTGTCCGGCATCAGGAAGCGGTTGGCCCGCGGCGGACTGCACGAGCTGGTGTCGACCTGGCCGCCCGGTTATCGCTCCTGGGTGCGCGAGGGGGAGCTGGACCTGCACGAGTTCGACCGGCACGTCACGACCGCCCGCGGGTACGTGGCGGCCGGCCGGGGTGAGGACGCGGCCAGATCGTTCACCGACGCGCTGCGATTGTGGCGCGGCGAACCGTTCGCCGGCATCCACAGTGAGCGGGTGTCGGCCATCGCCGCACAGCTCGCGGACCGCCGGGTCAGCGTGTTCGAGGAACTGGTGGAGACGCAGCTACGGCTGGGCCGGGGTGGCTCGATGATCGGTGAGCTCACCGCGTCGGTGGCCGAGCACCCGTACCGGGAACTGCTCCGCGCCCACCTGATGACCGCGCTGTGCCAGGCGGGTCGTCAGGTGGAGGCGCTGCGCGAGTACCGTCACCTGCGCGCGCTGTTCGCCCGCGAGCTCGGCCTCGAACCCAGCCCCCGACTGCGGCTGCTCGAACAGGAGATCCTCACCGACGGCACCGCCGCCGCCCACCCGTCGCTCATCGTGGTGCCACGCCAACGCGGTCGGTCTACGGTCGGCCCGCAGCCCGGCGTGTGGAGCTCACTCGGCTGCACGGCCGCGCCGGAATGGCGGATGAGTCCCACCGCGCCGTGACCTGACCCCGGCCGCCCGGCGGGTCAGGATGGCCGCTTCGAGTCCTGGTCGGTCGTCGAAGAGCTGTACCCGGCGTCCGTCGAATCCGCCGTTGGCGGCGGTGTACCAGACGCCGGGCAGTCATCGGCCGTTCTCGGTCGAGTCGCCGGTGTCGACGGTTCCGTCGTGGACCATGAAGTCGTGTTGCCACCCGTACGAGTTGGGGGAGTCGGAGCGTCCGCTTGCTTGCTGGCGGTCCGGCCGGTGCTGTCGGTGCCGGTACCGGCGTAGGCCGGGAATTCGTCCGACCAGCCCTCGATGTCCTCGTCCGCCTCGGCGGAGTGGGCGCCGTAGAGCCAGTCCTTGTGGATGAGCCCTTCGCGGCCGTCGGTCAGGTTGGACGCCGCGTGGTCGCGGGACTTGCTGTAGAAGCCTTGGCGTCCGGTGCCCACCTCCACCCCGCCGGTCTCGTTCACACCGGTGACTCCAGGACGACGTCGTCCGTCGCCGACGGCAGCCTTGTCGGCACCGAAGAGTCCAATGTGGGGATGCCGTCCGGGGTGTCGCAGCGCGGCCGAATCGTTCGACGGTGTGCAGCGCGGGGCGGGGCGAATCGTTCACGCCGCTGGTGACCACGCAGACGGCCTCGACGGGCCCACACGAAGTGGGCATGGTCGGTAGGTAACGGCATCACGCACGCGAGACAGTGGCAAACCTCAGCGCATTTCAGCTCACCGAGGAGCTGCGGTGGCTACAGCGGAGGCCGGCAACTGTCCGAAATGCGCCGCACCCTCCACGCGCCTCGAAAGCAAGATCGATTTCTACCAGCTCTTCCAGAAGGGGGCACCGTCCTTTGCCTTGAGCTCTGCGATCGAGCCACACTGAGCTTTTCCCAGTAGCGAGTTGATCAGGTGGTTCGATCGTGCTCGTGGTGGAGCAGTACCAGAGCGGCGGCGGTGATCGCGCCGATCCGCCACGGGCAGAAGCTGACTCGAC
>Ga0307413_10000559_pt1 | contig 12483 bp, 10 predicted proteins | sample DK1Ometagenome_3_FD_203714 | JGI IMG/M metagenome (GOLD analysis project Ga0307413, IMG submission 203714) | Maize rhizosphere microbial communities from greenhouse at UC Davis, California, United States - DK15-O-2 | ecosystem: Host-associated > Plants > Roots > Rhizosphere > Soil | place: USA... | reverse complement strand
CCCGCGTACCCCCCGATAGCCCAAAGGGAGCCTCCCAGCGGATTTTTCAGGAAGTACAGCGCCCATAGCGGCAATCATAAGTAAAAAAGTCGGGATTGTCAATTCACACAAATATTTTGATCTTATTCATAGATCGAGACATTACAACGTCTTGGCTTACCAGCCTCCACTGGGTACACAGGATTCGTGATTCGACTACGAAAGTAGTTGCATGTATGACTACTCTCCAGGCTGGCTCGCTTCGGCTACAGGCTACATATTGAAGCCCTATACGGCCTCCGGAGTGCAATACCGATGACCATCCACCGCATTCGTCTACTGGGCGATCCCGTGCTTCGCACCCGGTGTGAGACCATCACCCGACCCCAGTCTACCGCTGTCCGAGTAATTCTGGACGACATGCGGGAGACCCTGCGGGACTGGCAGTCCAGATTCGCGGGTGGGCGAGGCATCGCCGCACCGCAGATCGGCGCACCGGTCCGGATGGTCTACGTCGAGATGGGGCAGCCCTGGCCATTGATCAATCCGGAAATCATCGATATCGGGAACGAGGATTTCGAGGTCTGGGACGACTGCTTTTCCTTTCCCAACCTGCTGGTCCGGGTGTCGAGGGCGTACCGAATCAGGGTGCGATACCAGGATCTCAAGGGAGAATGGATCGAGATCGATCTCGAGGGAGATCGGGCGGAGCTACTGCAGCACGAGATTGACCATCTCGATGGGGTACTTGCGGTGGACCGTGCACACGGTCTGGATCCTTTCTGTCTGCGCGAGGAGTGGCATCGGCAACACGGAATTCGGGGGCGCTATGGGCCACCGGAGCCACGAACGGCCAGCTACGCCACTCAGCTGTAAGCATCTGGTACCGGCGCTACTCAGAACCACCGGCCAATCCGGACGAAAAACGCTCCGCGATCTTCGTCGGCGAGGCCATACTCGAATCGGACCGGCCCCACAGGAGTATCCGCACCCAAGCCGAACCGGGCACCGGCAACCCAGCCGCTCTCGCCTATAAGCGGGCCACCGACGCCGGAGCGGCCTGCCGCAATTTCCAGCCGTGCCACCAATGGCCCCTTCAGGGTGTACGTCAGGAGCACATCCAGCATTAACTCCCGATCTCCTCTCCTCTCGCCGATATGCAGACCGGGGAAGCCGTCGTAACCACCCAGCGGAAAGCCGAGTTGCGGGGGGAGCTGGTCGCCCCAACCCAATCGAAAGCTGGGCCGCATCCGCACGGGACCAAACGAACTGTGGAGCTCACCCCGAAGCTCGACCCGGCGATACAGACCGGTCCACCACAACGACGCATGAGCCAGCCGCACTCCCGAGTGGTCTTCCTTGGACAACCGGAACGATTCCCCTAGAGTCGAGCGGTCACGCGCAGGTTCATGCCAGGCATGGCCCACCAGCCCGACGGCGGCTTGCCAGCCTCGACTGAAGTCACGCTCCAATCCGACAAAGCCAATCGCTTCACGCGTCTCGGCGGGATCGAGTTCGTCCCCATCGGACTCGAACCGGCGGACTGACTCATCCGCGAGCTGAACGGTGAGGGTGGGGGTCATCAGTTGCCGGCCCAGCTGATAGTTCCGTCGAAGCCCGAACGAAAGCTCCTTCCGAAACTCGCCCAGGAACACGGCAGTGCTCCCCTCGAGCGCCAGATTGAGCATGCGGCGGTCAACCGCGCCCAGCCACATGCGGCCGCCGAGCTCACTGTCGTAGGCCAACCCAAGACCGGCTACCCGCCGGGCAGCGCGCTGTACCGATACATGAAAGGAGACCGTATCATCCGATCCCCGGGGCCCGAGCCACACCGCGTCATAAGCCTCGGCCCGAGACAGGTGGCGAACACGACCGCGCAGGAGGGGCAGATCGAGGGAGTCATCGATACTCAGTCCCAGTAAGCGCTCGAGAGCAAGCCGCTCAGAGTCGTTGCGGCTCCTGATCTCGTAGCCGGTGATCCGCCGAGGCAACAGTCTGACCGGGGGCGGCGTGACCCGGGGCAGACAGGCGGCCCGGCTGAGTGTGCTCTCTGCCGCAGCTGCGCCCCTGTGGATGAGCGCGTCCACGTTTGGTGGAGAGAAGTTGAGGCTGGTGAAGCCTTCCACCGCCGGTCGGACGAGCACGTCCCCTGACTGGAGCGTATCCTGGGGCTGCTGAAAGAGAAAGCCGAGCAGACGATCGGCCAGGACAATCGGCGAATAGAGATCTAGAGAGTCGGCCAGGCGCTCGGTTGCGTCGGAAACAATGATCCGTTCTGCACCGGCAACCCGCGCCACAGAGAGCGGGATATTGGCGGCCAGGCCGCCGTCGGCAAGGAGGCGTCCATCCAGAGACTCGGGTGAGAAGATCAGCGGGATGGCAAAGCTGGCCCGGACGGCGCGAGCCAAGTCGCCCGACCGTAAAACGACCACCGAGCGATCAGCCAGGTCGGTTGCGACGGCGCGGAATGGGATCGGCAGCGAATCGAAGTTCCCTCGAGCCAGAAGGTTTCCCCGAAGCATGGCGTCGTTCACCAGCGCATTCACCTCACGCTGGGCCACTGACGCGCTCTGAAGGTTGAATCGACGGGCTCCCTGCTCCCACACGAGCAGAGGCTGGAGGGGCCCCAGTGAGTGCGGTGCACGCGGCTGATAGGTGCGAAATAGATCCGAGATGGGCAGGGAGCGAGCCAGGGAGTCGATCTCACGACCGGTGTAGCCGCTGGCGTACATGCCCCCAATGACGGCGCCCATGCTGCTACCCACTACCAAGTCTGGTCGGATACCCAGGCTATCGAGCACCCGAAGGACTCCGATGTGAGCCAGGCCTTTGGCGCCACCGCCGGAGAGAACCAGCGCGGTTCGGCTTGGATTGCAGGCTTGGGCATGCACCGGCCATGCAGCAAGACACAGGGCGCAGAGTAGAATCAGCGCGTGCATTGGTCAACAAAGTAAAGGAGCTTCAAGCCCCTTGCGCCGCTAAACCAGCTTTCGTATACCTTTTCCGATGTCGTGGCTACACGGCATTCCTATTCGGGAGCTGCAGGATGACCTATGTGATCGTCGAAACGTGCATCGGGGTAAAAGACCGAGCCTGCGTAGACGTGTGTCCGGTGGACTGCATTTACGAGGGGGAAGATCAGCTCTACATCCATCCTGATGAGTGCATCGACTGCGGAGCCTGCGAGCCGGAATGTCCGGTGACTGCAATCTTTCCGGAAGAGGACGTGCCACCGCAGTCCACGTCGTATATCGAGAAGAACAAAGAAGTCTTCAACAGCGACACCCCGCCCGGGCGACCCAAGCGGTAGCAAAGAAAGGAGCCCCGGGATCGTACTGCTTGGCCGCGACCCCGGAGCCGGATGGAGGAAGGACATCTGCACGGCAGCTCATTCGTGGTGAAAGCCGCCACTGGATAGAACGCGCAGCTCGCTCCAAAGGTTTCATCCCAGAGACTCGAGAAACTCCCGCAATAACTTCGTTACCACTTCGGGCCGTTCAACCGGCGGGAAATGGCCTGCGCCCGGAACAGTTGCGAATCGTGCCCCGGGAATTGCCTGTGCCATTGCTCGGGCCTGGTCCGGAGGGGTGAGCGTATCGGCCTCGCCGACGAGCACCAGCGTGGGAAGATTGCCCAGCGTTGGAAGCTGGGACTCGCTGCTGGGCCGGTCGCGCATTGCCGCCAATGCGCCGACGATCCCGGCCACGGGCGTCTTTACGATGGTTTGTCGGACCCGTTCCACGACTTCAGGCTGGTCGGTAAACGTGGATGGTGCCAACACTTTCGGGAGCATGGCCTGGGCTATTGCCTCGGCTCCGCCCTCTCGTGCGCTGGCCGCAGCAGCATCCCGGGCGCGGCGACCCTCGGCTGAGTCCGCCTCGGCCCGCGTGTCCATGAGAACCAGCCCGCGAACCCGCGAGCGCCAATGCCGGAGAAACTCGAAGGCGACATACCCGCCCATCGACAGCCCGCAGAGTACCACTTCATCGATATCCAAGGTATCCAGCAGGGCGGCAAGATCAGCGGCGTAGATGTTCATGCCGTAGCCAAGGTCCGGGGCGTCGGACTGACCTAACCCGCGGAGGTCCGGCGCAATCCGCTGATAGCCCTCGATGTTCTCGAGCTGGTGTCGCCACATGTTGTGATCCAAGGGATAGCCGTGCACGAACAGCAGGGCCGGGCCCTCTCCCCGCACTTCTACCGCGAGATTAACGCCGTGCACCATCAGGCTTTGGGCCTCTCCTGCGGACGCCCGCCTGGGTTGCATGTAGGTGGTGAATTCGGGTGGTACCGGCACCGGGCGACCCTCGCCGTTGATACAGACGAATACGAATTCGGCGCTTGCGATCAGGGTGTCATCCCGAACTCGCCGAGCAGTCTGCCGCATGGTAAAGCTGGTACGCCCATGGTGCGTCAGCGCCTGTTGAAAGCGCAGCACATCCCCGGGAAATGCGGCGGCGCGATAATCGATCACCGTCTTCCGCAGGGCAGGCCAGGCGCCGGCCCGGGTGAACACGTCCATCCCCGGGCCCCGGTGCAGTATCTCCCAACGCGCCCGCTCGAAGAGGCTCAGAAAGGATGCCTGGTTCAAGTGCCCGAAGGCATCGCACTCGTCTGGGTAGACGACTAGATCGATCTCGGGCAGGGACATGGGTCTAAGATAAGGACGGGAGGATTGGAGCGACGGGAGGACGGGAGGCACGACGGCCCTTGCGGTGATATGTTCGAGATGATCCCAGCCTGAGCAATCTTCACAATCTCCTGACCCATGAAACCACCGACTGATTACATCCGTCACGCCGCCCGGCTCGCTCGAAAACTCCACATGGATAGCGCGATGGGTGGCACGCCGCAGCCCGATGCGGAATTCTTCAAGGCGCTCTCGAAGGCATTCGATGAAATTGCCGCAGGCCTGGAGATGGTGGCTCGACCAGACTGAGGGCCCGTTGCGCTTCAGTCAGCCTGAGAGCAACCTTCCGGCGTGAATGTCCACGCAGGACACCATTATGAGGCTGACCAGGTCCGCCTGATTCAGAGCCAAGCCGAGCTGGATCGCTTGCTCGAGCGACTCAAGCACGAGCCTCTCCTTGCGGTGGATACTGAAGCGGCCAGCTTCCACCGGTTTCTGGATCGGGTTTACCTCCTACAGCTCTCCTCCCGGGAAGAAACCGCGATCGTCGATCCGCTCGCAGTGGCGAACCTCGATCCGCTAGGGGAGGTTCTGGCCGACCCAGAGGTCGAGATCGTCTTCCATGACGCCGATTACGATCTGCGACTGCTGGGACACGAGTATGGGTTCCGGGGTACGAACCTCTTCGACACCCGGATTGCCGCACAGCTCCTGAACGAGCCGGGCGTAGGCCTGGCAGCGTTGCTGGAAAAACACTTGGGTGTCCGTCTGGACAAGCGGTATCAGCGGGCCGACTGGTCGGCTCGACCACTCACCCGCGAGATGTTGGAGTACGCCGCTGCTGACACCCGGCATCTTCCTGCGCTCCGGGACATCCTTCGAGCCCACCTCCAGCAACGCGGCAGGCTGGACTGGGCGGAGGAGGAGTTTGCGCTGTTGAGTGCTGCTCCCCGCCTGCCCACCGAGCCGGACGAGCCCGGGTATCTCCGGCTCAAGGGGGCCAAGGCGCTGCACGGAAGAGGGTTGGCGGTACTACGGGAGCTCTACCAGTGGAGGGAAGACGAGGCTCGGCGGACAGACAAGGCAGCGTTTCGGATCCTGAATAATGAGCCGTTGCTCCTCATGGCCAAGTCGCCACCTCGGGACATGAATGATTTGAAGACAATTCGGGGAATCAGCCCTGATCAGGCGGAGCGCCGCGGGCGAGATATTCTCGCGGCCGTGCGACGTGGCTTGGCGGTACCCGACGGTGAGCTGCCGCGCTTAGAGCGTCCGCGGCGTCCGCCCCCAGACCCGGCATTCGATGCCAGGCTGGAGCGACTGAAAACGGCTCGGAACGCGTTGGCAGCGCACTACGACCTGGCACCGGGAGTGCTCTGTCCCAACGGCATACTGGAGGCTATTGCGCGTATGCATCCGACTACCCTGGAGCAGATGTCCGGGATCCGGGGCATGCGTCGCTGGCAGGTGCGGGAGTTTGGGAGTGGCTTGCTGACGGCATTGGAGCAGCCGGCCGCCTGAGAGGAGTCGGCTCAGGTAGGTACGCTCGAGCTCAAAATCCTAGAAAGGTTCGTACCCGAGGGTCCATCTTTTCTGGTGTCCAGTAGGGCTCCCACACCAGCTCCACCTCGACCGACCGCACGCCCTCCATATCAGCAACCACGCGTTTCACGTCGGCGATAATTTCGGCCCCGGCCGGACAGCCAGGGGACGTGAGCGTCATCTGCACCCGGACATCCCCCGCCTCGTCGATCTCGATGTCGTAAACCAGGCCAATATCGATGATGTTGAGGTTGAGCTCCGGATCCTTTACCGCCCGGATGGCTTTTCGGATGGCGTCGACGGTTGGCATGCCTGAAACATAACAGCAGGCTTCAGCACTGGGCCACGAGCTCCTGCTGGCAGGCATGTGGCACCAGACGAACAGCGGCGTCCGACAGTGTCACCCGTACGTCCCGCAGCCGGTGCAGCGAATCCCTCACTCTGGGATCGAAGGTTCGGTTCGTCAAAAACACCAGAAAGAGGTCGCGAGTTGGATCGATCAGCAACTCGGTACCGGTAAACCCGGTGTGGCCATACGCCGCGTCGCTGATCAGGGTCCCAAACAGGCTTGGTTCGGCGAGATTCAGCTCGGGAGTGTCCCATCCGAGCAGCCGTGGACCGCTGTTCGGCCCCCGGGTCAGGAATCGCCGGATGGTCCGGGAGCTCACCCACTGACCGTTCGGGCCCGAGCCACTGCGCAGCCATACCTGGGCGTATCGGGCCAGGTCCATACCGGTCGAAAAGATCCCGGCGTGCCCTGCGACGCCGCCCATCATGGCGGCATTAGGGTCATTTACCTGTCCCTGCACCGGCTGCCCTCGCCAGAGCGCGCTGGGCATGGTGCGGCGTTTTACCGCCGGAGAGGGATGATATGTGGTCTGCTCCAGCTGCAACGGCTCGAATACCTCGGCCGCAACAAACCGATCCAGCGGCATGCCGGATACAGCCTCTACCAGCAGACCGAGAAACATAGCATTCAAGTCACTATAAACCGGTAGCTCACCCGGCTTGCGCGTCAGGGGCTCAGCGTACAGGAGATCGATGGCTTGGATCCGGGAACGCGCCCGCTTGAAAAAGGGCGCGTAACTCCGAAGACCGCTGGTATGGTCGAGCAGCATCCGGACAGTGACCTGATCTTTCAAGCCTCCGGCAAACCGCGGCAAGTACCGCCGAAGCGGAGCATCGAGATCGACTCGCCCGGCATCCACCAGCCGCATGACCGCACTCGTGGTTCCTACCACCTTTGTAATCGACGCTATGTCCCAGAACGTGGAGTCCGGCGCCGGAACCGGCGATCTGCGACTCCAGGTAAAGTGCCCGTACCCCCGGGCGTACAGGATGGAATCCTTCCGGCCGACGACAACTACCGCCCCAGGGTAGATGCCACGCTCAATGCCTTGCTCTACCGCGCGATCGATCTCGTCGAACGACTGGGCCACGGCCGGATTACTGCCGGCACCGAGCAGCGCTGCCGCGAGGAGGACCGAGCGGGGCTTCACGGCGCTCGACCGGTATCTCGAACCGGACCAGGAGGAAGCTGATAGAGAACCTGAACTGTTCGACGATCGCGGTCTGAGAGGACTCCGGTTTGCGTTGCGGGAAACATGACGTCGCTGGAATCGGGAGAATGAGGGAGTCCGATCGCATGCCCAACCTCATGCACGGCAACCGTCAACAAGGCTGGGTCAGGGAGGGATATTCCGGTGTTGGTCCGGAGCGCCAACAGGATGGCCGCCTTGCGAACTCGACCGGCCTGATCCCAGGTCAGGTCGGTCTGACCGGCCCGATCAAAGTCGAAGTGGTCGATCCAGTGCACCACGATCTCCGCCGCGAGCGTGTCGGCCGTGGCAGTAAAGAGCACCCCGGCTCCAGCACCTTCCCATGTGTCGAGGGCTTCCCGCACATACCCCAACAAACGCGGGTGGTACCCCGGAGGCCCGCCTTCCACGACTGCCACCTTTAAAGGCGCGCCATTCCGGTCCGGCCAGCGGCGAACCACTGAGTCGGTACTGATGATCAGAGAATCGAGATACGTCAGGCCGGCGGCACGGCTGAGTTGCTGCCGGGCCGCCAGCCGAGCCAGGCGGTCAATGGTCGGTGTGCTGGGCGGAAGGGCCGCGTCGGTTCCGGCGCCTGGTCGGACCGAGCTTTCGCCCGCAGCAGTGCCGCCTCGCAGATCCACAGTGGCGGGCCGGGTATCACTCGGACCTTGGATTACGGTCTCGGGCCGGTGAGATGCCAGGGCATGCGACAGCCGGTCGGCGACGACCATGGCAAACAGCCCGAGAGTGAACAGGGGCAGGACCGCACGCTTCATAGGTCTCCAGGACCAGAGCCGGCCTGTGCTCGAGCGCCCAGGTTGTGCTGCCACCACATTTTGGGAGGGGGGCCGGCACAGCCAGGTATGACGAACCAGGGTGATGGTTGAGCTCGACGATGCAAATTCTGCGCGCGCAGGACTATCGCTTGGCTTCCAGCCAATTCGGGCCGACTCCGATGTCCACGACCAGCGGGACCTCCAGCTTGACCACCTTTTCCATGTACTCCCGGACCAGCTCAGTCATGGTTTCAACTTCTTGGGGCGGCACCTCGAAGACGAGCTCGTCGTGTACCTGCAATAACATGCGCCCGGACAGCCCCCGCTCCCGCATGGCGCGGTGAATACCCACCATGGCCAGCTTGATGAGGTCGGCCGCGGATCCCTGAAGCGGAGAGTTCTGAGCATTGCGCTCACCGTAGGACCGCAGGCTGAAGTTGCGCTCCTTGATTTCGGGGATATATCGCCGTCGCTTGAACAGCGTCTCCACATAACCCTGCTGGCGGGCGAGCTCGATCTGCTTGTCCAGAAAGGCCCGCACCCCGGAGAACCGTTCGAAGTAGCGCGCAATGAAGCCCCGGGCGTCCTCCAGGGAGATGCCGAGCTGCCGGCTGAGCGCAAACGCACCCTGTCCATAGATTGTCGCGAAGTTGATCGTTTTGGCCCTGGCCCGCATGTCGGGGCTAACCTGGTCCGGCGCCACGTTGAAGATGAGCGCGGCTGTCTGGCGGTGAATGTCGCCACCCCGGCGGAAGGCATCGATGAAGGCAGCATCCCCAGACAGGTGAGCCATAATGCGGAGCTCGATCTGCGAGTAGTCGGCCACCAGAAAGACCCAGCCCTCGCGGGGGACAAAGCCGGCCCGGATGGCCTCACCCCGCAGCGTGCGGACTGGGATGTTCTGCAGGTTGGGCTCCGCCGAGCTGAGCCGGCCAGTGGCGGCGCCCGCCTGATTGAAGCTGGTGTGAATTCGCCCGGTCTTGCGGTTAATCCGCTCCGGGAGCGTATCGATGTACGTGTTCTTGAGCTTCTGGAGCTCACGGTATTCCAGAATGAGCCGAGGAAGCTCATGACCCATGGCGGCCAGCTGCTCCAGAACGTCGGCATCGGTGGAGGGGCCGGTCTTCGTTTTCTTCAGAACCGGGAGCTGCAGCTTCTCGAAAAGGATGCTGGCGAGCTGGCGGGGAGAATTGAGGTTGACCTCCATCCCCGCTGCTCGCGCGATCTCCAGTTCGAGCCGCCGGAGGTCGGCGCCAAGCTCATCGCCCAACTTGGCGAAGAGTGCCCGGTCGATCGTAATCCCCGCCCATTCCATGTCTACCAGCACTTCGAGCAGCGGCATCTCGAGATTCTCGAGGAGCGGCTCCAGAGTCGTCTCGCGCAACATCGGGGCGAAGAAGCGGTGCAGGGCCAGCACAGTGGCACTGTCGGTGCCGCAGTAGTTCGCTGCCAGCGGCACGGCCACCTCGGCAAAGGGGATCTCCGATTTCCCCTTGCCGGCTAGTTCGGGATAGGTCTGAAGGGTCCGGCCCAGATGCTCCAGGCAAAGGGTGTCGATGGCATGAGAGCGGCGCCCTGGATCGAGCACAAAGCTGGCCAGCATCGAGTCGTACACCACGCCAGCTAACTCCACACCGGCTCCTCGCAATACCTGCCAGGCATACTTGATGTCGTGCCCGGCCTTGGGCACGGTCCGATCGGTCAACAAGCCGAACAGGGGTGCCATCGAGAAATCGGTGAGAGAAGGAAGATTCCTTACGGCGTCCGGTGCGGCGAGCTCGCCGCCCGCAGACCGATGGCCCAGCGGGAGGTACCAGACTTCATCGGGGCTCGCCGCCAGCGACAGGCCGACGAGCTCCGCGTCGTGCGGCTCCTGGCCCGTAGTCTCGACGTCGATGCCAACCAGAGGCGCGGAGCGGAGACGCTGAACCAGAGCCGGCACATCCTCGGGATTGTCGATGACGCCAACGGATACTGCGGAGGGGCTGGATAGATCAGACAAGCTGAGCCACGCATCAGCGGAAAAGTCCGCTTCCGCGGGCTTGCCATTCTCGAGCTCGACGGAATCACCCACCGCAGCTTCATGCGGAGCCGTGGCGTCGGTCAGCCGGCGAACCAGGGTGTAGAACTCGAGCTCCGTAAGCAGCCGGATCACGGCCTCCCGATCCGGCTCCTGAAGCACGAAGTCGCTTACATCCAGATCGACCGGCACATCCCGTTTGATGGTTACCAGCTCCCGGGAGAGTCGCGCGTTTTCCGCCTGCGTCAGGAGTGCCTCTCGGGGGCGCTTCGCGGTGACTTCGCCGGCCCGGGCCAACATGGTTTCCAGGTCGCCAAACTCGGCGAGGAGCTTCTGGGCGCCCTTTTCGCCGATCCCCTTTACGCCGGGTATGTTGTCCGACGCGTCCCCCACCAGCGCGAGAAAATCGACAACCTGGCGAGGCGGCACGCCCAGCCGATCGGCAGCATTCGATTCATCGACCCAGACCTCATCTACTGCCGCCGGGCCGCCCCGCCCCGGATTCAACAGCGCAATCCCCGGCCCGACCAGCTGATAGAAGTCTTTGTCACCCGAGACGATTACCGCCTGAATCCCACGCTTGGCGGCAGCCTGCGCCAGCGTGCCGATCACGTCATCGGCCTCGTACCCCCGGATGGCTACGACGGGGATTCCGAAGGCCTCCAGCAGATCACAGATCCGCTCTACCGAGCGGTTGAAGTCAGCCTGGAGCTCCTGGTCCAGCTTTTCCCGGGTGGATTTGTAGTCGGCATACCGCTGCTCCCGGAATGATGTGCCGGCATCGTTGATCCAGGCCACGTAGTCCGGCCGGTACTTTTCGCGGAGACGGAGCAGAAAATTGACCACTCCCCATGCCGCCGATGTGTTTTCACCCTTGGCCGTGCGCAGCGGCCGGGAGATCATCGCGTAAAAGGCACGATAGATCAGGGCATAGCCGTCGATCAGGAACAGCTGCGGAGGCTGATGATTGGGGGACATGCGGGAAAATAAACGCGAGCGGTCCGTCTACGTCTGGCGCCTCACGCGATTCAGGGTACGCTCGTACTCGGCCCGGGAACCCGGCGTCAGCCGGAGCCGGCCAAAACCGGTTTCGTCCTGGAAGAAGAGCGAGAGGCGGTAGTTCAGATAGCTCCAGCGCACCACCCGTCCGGCCTGTCCAGGAGTGGTCTCAATGCTTTCGTCGGGTGGGCCCAGGGTAACGAAGACTTCCCCTCGATCGGTCCGCCACCCCGGCACTCCTTCGTCGTTGAATCGGGTATTTGCCGAGCTGATCCGGCCGAAATACTGGTTCAGTGCCTCGTTTTCGGGCGTGATCCGATTGGGATCGGTTTCGGCGTAAAACTCCCGCCAGAGCCGGGATCGCTCGGAAGCGGGCGCCTTTCGCATGGCGTTGACGCGCGGGTCCTGGCCGAAATAGCGAAGCAGATCCAGCATCTCGTCGAAGTTGGTGATGACCCAGGCCTGAGAAAACGACACCAAGGCAGAGACGTTGCGTTGGCTGGGTCCACCCCCCACCGCCAGCTTGAGCTCACCGAGAGAGATGCTGTCCGGCGCCAGACGGATGACCTGGCTCTCGATCGGCCTCCCTCCCTTGAATTTGAGTGAGTCGGTATAGATCACCTCTTGCTGCTCGTCCAGCACTTCGAAGGGGACGGTGGTGGGACCCGGAAACGCGTACCCCTCGACGTATGCGAGTAGCGTGTCGGCACCGTACCCAACCGCGCCTCGAGGGTTGAGCACCACGGAGAGTGGATCAGCGCGGTTGGCTCGCCCGGTGGCCTGATACGCGAGGATGGGTGCCGAGGTACTGCCAGGTGCGAACGCAGGTGCGTCGTAGCGGCCCTGGGCCCGGCTCTCGGCCGTAGAGCTGGCGTCGCGCACCGTCACGCTCACATTGTACGCGCCTGGGGTGAGCCGAAGTACCTGCTGAAACAGCACGCTTTCGTCCGCCCGCAGGGTCTCCTGAAAAGTGGGAACCCGCACAATCTCGTCACA
>Ga0307413_10000558_pt1 | contig 12488 bp, 12 predicted proteins | sample DK1Ometagenome_3_FD_203714 | JGI IMG/M metagenome (GOLD analysis project Ga0307413, IMG submission 203714) | Maize rhizosphere microbial communities from greenhouse at UC Davis, California, United States - DK15-O-2 | ecosystem: Host-associated > Plants > Roots > Rhizosphere > Soil | place: USA... | reverse complement strand
TCGGTCATCTCCCTGATGCGGGCCACGCCCTCGTCGCCGCGCTCGGTCACGATGTCGGTCGCGCCGAACTCGAGGCCGAGCTTCTGCCTGGACTCGTGACGGCTCATCAGGATGATGCGCTCGGCGCCCATCTGCTTCGCGGCGAGCACGCCGAGGAGCCCGACCGCGCCGTCCCCGACGACCGCGACCGTCTTGCCTGGCGCGACGGCGGCCGCGTCGGCGGCGAACCAGCCAGTACCCAGCACGTCGGAGGCCGCCAGCAGGCTCGGGATCAGGTCGGCGGACGGGAGCTCCGGCGTGGCGACCAGGGTGCCGTCGGCGAGCGGGACGCGCAGGAACGGCGCCTGTGCGCCCTCGAGCCCCATGAGCCGGGCGTCCACGCACCGGCTCTGATACCCCGACTGGCAGATGGGGCAGCTGTTGTCGGAGGCCCAGAACGAGCCGACGACGAACTGACCGGGCCTGATGTTCCGGACCGCGCTGCCGACCTCCTCGACGATGCCGCAGTATTCGTGGCCCATCGGCTGCGGGCCGGGGTACGTCTCGATGCCGCGGTAGGGCCACAGGTCGGACCCGCACACGCAGGTGGCCGAGAGGCGGAGGATCGCGTCGGTCGGCTCGACGATCGTCGGGTCGGCGCGCTCCTCGACGCGCACGTCGCCCGGGCCGTACAGCACTGCTCCCTTCATGATCTACCTCCCCCGGTACTGCTCGTCGGTGACGTGCTCCAGCCACTCGACTGCCTTGCCGTCGAGCGCCTCCTGAATCGCGATGTGCGTCATCGCCGTCTTCGGTGACGCGCCGTGCCAGTGCTTCTCGCCCGGCGCGAACCAGACGACGTCGCCCGGCCGGATCTCCTCGATCGCGCCGCCCTGGCGCTGCACGAGGCCGAGGCCCGAGAGCACGACGAGCGTCTGCCCGAGCGGGTGGGTGTGCCAGGCCGTGCGCGCTCCCGGCTCGAAGGTGACCGCGGCGCCGGCGGCACGCGCCGGAGCGGGCGCCGCGAAGAGCGGGTCGATGCGGACGGTGCCGGTGAACCACTCGGCCGGCCCCTTCTGCGAGGGCTGCGAGCCCGCGCGCGTGATCGTCATGAGAGCGCCTCTGGTTGCGATGGGTGGAGCGATGGTCGCCGAGTCGCGGCTGCCTGCGGTCGTCTGCGCCGCAGCGGGCACGGCCACGAGGGCGATGGCGGCGATGGCGGCTCGGACCACGATGCCAGTCTGCACGTCAGGGTCCCTCGCGCCGGCCCGTCGCCGCAACGAGCGCCGACGCACCGAGCACGGCCGCGGCGACGGCGAAGGTGAGCTGCTGGCCGCTCGCGTCGTAGAGCGCGCCACCCGGTTCGACCGGCGCGCTCCGGGGGAAGGTCTTGTCCCAGGCGAGGGTGCCCTGCGCGAGGCCGCTGCTGCCAGCCATGGCGAGCCGGCCCAGGACGACGGCGCCGGTGCGGGCGATCGTGAGTGCGTTCATTCGTGATGCTCCTGCGAGTTGGCGTGGTCGACGGGACGTACCGCCCGCATCCCAATCAACCCGTCGCCGCACCACCGATCTACTTGACGACGCCGCACGGCCCTTGAAGCATTGCTTCACAATGACCGGAGACCTGAACGCGATGGCGGTGTTCGCCGCGGTGGCCGAGGCGCGGGGCTTCCGCGCCGCCGGGGAGCGCCTGGGCGTCAGCGCGTCGGCGGTGAGCCAGTCCGTGCGGAAACTGGAGGCGCAGCTCGGCGTCGTGCTCCTGCACCGCACCACGCGGAGCGTCCGACTCAGCGAGGCGGGCGAGCGGCTCTACGCCTCGGTGCGCCCCGCGCTCGAGGAGGTGCGGGCCGCCGTGGCCGCCGTGGGGGAGTTGAGCGACGCCCCGCGCGGCACCCTCCGGCTCCTCGTCGGGACCACGGACGACCCGGTGCTCGCGCGGCTGCCGCTCGCCGACTTCCTCACCGCACATCCACACGTCGCGCTCGACCTCGTCGTCAGCGACGCCGTGGTCGACATCGTGGCCGAGGGGTTCGACGCGGGCATCCAGCTCGGCGAGGTGATCGACAAGGACATGGTCGCCGTTCCGGTCACGGGGGACATCCGCATGACCGTCGTCGGTGCCCCCGCGTACTTCGCGCGCCACCCGAAGCCGCGGCATCCACGCGACCTGGTCGACCACGAGTGCCTGAACTGGCACCCGACGCCGGAGGCGCCCCCCTACCGCTGGGAGTTCACGGACCCGAGGCCGAAGGGTGAAGGCCCGCGCGGCGGGCGCGAGATCAGCGTGGCCGCGCCGGGGCGCGTGCTCTCCACCGACTCGGCGGTCAACATCCGCCTCGCGCGCGACGGGCTCGGGCTCACCATCGTGTACGAGGACCAGGTGCGCGACGATGTCGCACGCGGGGAGCTGGTGCCGGTGCTCGAGGCGTTCTGCGAGCCGTTCGCCGGGTACTACCTGTTCTATCCGCAGCGCCGACACGCCTCGCCGGCACTTCGCGCGCTGATCGACCACCTGCGCAGGTCGCGGCGGGGGGGGCGCGGGCGGAAACGCACGCGTTAGGCTCACCTCCCACCTGGAGTTTCGGCACCGGTCGAGAGCGGAATCTAGACCCGCGCCGGCATCGGCGCGGTCGCTCGGCTTTCTCGGCGTCCGAATGCCGTCGAGAGCGGGACGAGGATCGGCGCGAGGGCGGATCGAGCGTTTCGGGAGTCAGACCCGGGCGAGCTCCACCCCCGGGGCGTCGAGCAGCTCGCGGAGGAACTCCTGGGGTCGCGGACGGAAGGTGTCCGCCTCGATCTCGACGGTGACGAAGCGATCCAGACGGAAGGTGCGTGACTCGCCCCGCAGATGATCGTGCGCCATCAGGTACCACGCGGGCCAGTTGATGACCAGCGCGTGAGGCTCGAGGCGCCGGTGGGAGACCGCGCCGCCCTCCCTCGCGTACTCGGCCCGCACGACGCGCTCCTCCACGAACGCGACCTGCAGCCGGCGCGTCGGCGCGGCCGCCGGCTCGCCGTACGAGCGCCGGACGTCCGCCGACGCGGCCTCGCCGATGAAGATGCGCTCCCGGAGCGGGGCGATCCGCCGCCGCTCGGCCGTCGGAAAGGCGTCCGCGATCTTGCGCCGCGCGCGCGCGACTTCCGGGGCGAACATGGGGAAGCGGAGCTTCTCGGCGACCGCGAGCCCGAGCAGCGCGCACAGCGCCTCGTCTCTGGAGAGGAGGACGCGCCCGAGCCCCCAGTTGGCGTGAAGGCGCAGCCCGCCGCCGCGCCCGCGCGCCGACTCGACGGGGTAGCCGCGCTCGCGCAGCGCGTCGAGGTCGCGGAAGATGCTCCGCACGCTGACGCCGAGCTCCCGCGCGAGGTCGCCGGCGGTGACGCCGGGCCGGTCGCGGAGCACGCGGGCCAGCAGGTCGAGGCGGTCGGCGCGGTTCCGGGCGTCCACGATTGGCATGGCGGCCACAAATGTGACGCTCGTTGTCATGTTTGTCACTACTCTTCCCGCACACCTTCACGGAGAGACGACGATGCGCGACGGCGGCGAGGCCCCCGGCGGGGGCGTGGTGATCGAGTGGGCTCCCTTCCGGCTGCGCGACGGGGTCACGGAGGCGGAGCTGCTGGCGGCATCCGAGGCCATCCAGCGCGAGTTCCTGGGCCGACAGCCGGGCTTCCTGCGCCGCGAGCTGGCGCGCGGCGCCGACGGGCTCTGGGCGGACGTGGTGCAGTGGGCCGACGGCGCCGCGGCGGAGGCGGCCATGGCCGCTGCCGCCACGAGCCGAGCGTGTAGCGCCTACTTCGCGCTCATGGCCGGCGCCAACGGTGGCGCCGACCCGGGCGAGGGACTGCTCCTCATGCGGCGCGTCGGCGCGTACTAGCGGCCCTGCTCCCCGAGCCGTGCCTTCGATCACGACCGAGTTCACGTCCCGGCTCTTCCGCGTCCCGGGCAAGGGCGGTTGGACGTTCGCCACGGTGCCCGAGCGCGCCGCGCCGCCGGTGAGGCACGCGTGGGGGCGCGCGCCGGTGCTCGCGACCGTCGACGGGCACCGGTGGCGGACCTCCGTCTGGCGCGAGAAGTCCGGTCGGACGCTCCTCCCGGTGCCGAAGGAAGCTCGCGGGGAGAAGGGCGACGGGGACCGGGTGACGGTCCGCCTGGAGTTCGACTTGTGATCGCGGGCGGCGTCGGGCCGCCCGCACTCTCAGGGCGAGAGCCCCATCCGGCTCAACAGCCGCCCCCAGCGCGGGTCCGGATGTAGGGCGTCGAAAGCGGGGGTGACCCTGACGCCGTCCATGAACGATGCGCGCTCGTCGTACCCACGCTCCAGCCACCGGAACGCCGCGTCGACGTCACCGAGCCCTGCGTAGGCCATGGCAAGGTGGAACGGCAGCACGTCCCGGTGCTGCGCGGGGTCGAGCAGCGCCTGCACGATGCGCTCCGCGTCCGACCGCGCGCCGGTCACGGCGTATGCATAGGCCAGATGCGCCGAGTCGCGCACGCCGCTCAGCTCGGCCGCCCGGCCGAACGAGGTGATCGCCTCGGCCCCCATCCCCTGCTGCAGGTACGCGTGCCCGAGCTGCTGGTGCACGAGGTCCAGCTCGGGCCCGAGCTCCAGTGCCTCGCGTAGTGCCGGGATCGCGCGGTCTGGCTGACGCGCGTTCACGTACACGCGGCCCAGCACCGCGCTGATGTGCGGGGCGAGCGGGTCGGCCGCGCGCGCGGTCTCCAGCTGCTCGACGGCCTCCGCGAAGCGCCCCTGGTCCTGCAGGCAGATCGCGAGCGCGAGCCGGGCGAATGTGTAGCCCGGGTCCAGCGCGATGGCGCGGCCGAACGCCCGCTCGGCGGCCGCCCACTCGAAGTCGTAGACGCAGAGCGCGTGCGCCAGGGAGGCGTGCGCCTCCGTGAGCGTGTCGTCGAGGGCGAGTGCCTTGCGGGCGGCGGCCATGGACTTCGGAAAGGCGTCGTGCGCGCGATGATAGCCGAACACGGCCAGGTATGCGTAGGCGTCGGATAGGCCGGCGTACGCGGGCGCGTACGCGGGGGCACGCTCCGCCGCCTGCTCGAAGTAGCGGACCGCCTGCAGCAGTCGCTCCTCGCCGCTGCGCGTGTTCAGGATGTGGCGCCCCTTGAGATACAGCTCGTACGCCACCAGGTCCGTAGCCGGTCGGGCCAGCCGCCCGCCGCCTGCCCCCAGCTTGACGCGGAGCGCCTCCGCCGTGGCGCGCGCGATCTCCTCCTGTACCGCGAAGATGTCCCCGGCGGCGCGATCGTAGCTCTCGGCCCACAACACGCGGTGGTCCTCCGCGCTCACGAGCTGCGTGGCCACCTTGAGTCTCCCCCCGGCGCGGCGGACGCTCCCCTCCAGCAGCGTCGTCACGCCGAGCGTTCCGGCGAGGGCGCGCACGTCGACGCCGCGCCCCTTGAGCGCGAACGTCGAGGTGCGCCCCGTCACGGTGATCCCCGGCAGGCGACTGATGGCGCCGATCAGCTCCTCGGTGAGCCCGTCCGTGAACGGCTCGTCCGCCGGGTCGCCGCTCGTGTTGGCGAAGGGCAGCACGGCGACGGACGCGGAGACGACGGCGGGCTCCCGCGACGACCCGGCGTTCCGTGAGTGGCTCGACACCGGCGGGACTGCCGATGCCGCCGCCGGTGGGGCGTGCTTCAGCCGCGCGACCAGCTCGGCGACCGACGGGTCGGGCGGGCCGCCGACCTCCTCCTCCACGAGCCGCTGGTACACGTGGGCGTGCTGCAGGGCGGCGGAGCGCTCCCCCGTCGCGTCGAGCGCCCGCATCAACCCGATCGCGGCGCGCGCGCTGAGCGGCTCCACCGACGCGAGCCGTCGCCACCAGTTCACCGCCGTGCGCGCGTCACCCTCCGCGACACTCCGCGCGGCGAGCGCCTCCAGCGCGCGCGCGTGGTCGTTCGCCAACTGACTGCGCTCCGCCGCCGCCCACCGCTCGAAGTCGCCGGCCTCCCGGACGTAGAAGCCGTCGAGGAACGGCCCGGCGTAGAGCTCCACGGCGCCGGCCTGGTCGCCCCGCGCGACGGCCTCGCGAAAGGCCGCGACGTCACTCGTGACGACGTCCGGGTTCAGCCGGAGCTCGCCGGAGGTGAGCAGCATCTCCGGCGCGTGGAGCTGCTGGCGCAGCGAGTGGACGAGCTGCTTGAGGGAGGTCCGCCCGCGCTCCTCGTCGCTCTCCGGCCACAGGTAGGCGAGCAACGCGTCGCGACTCACCCCGCGCGCACCGGCGGCGGCGAGCACCGCGAGCAACCCGAGCGCCTTCCGCTGGCCCGACAGTGCGTCGAGCCGGGCGCCGTCGCGTTCGAGATGGCAGCCGCCGAAGGTGTGGAGTCGGAGCACGCCCAGCCCCCCGCGAGTGACCTCACCGAGACCTAACCGGGACTTCACCCGGCCGCCCTACATAGCTCGCGCCCACGCCGGCGTGCAAGCCGGGCGCAACTTCCATCTCCTCCTCGGAGGCCGTGATGCGCACCCTCGTCGCCCCATCGCTCCTGCTCACCCTCGCCTTGGCCGGCTGCGCCAGCGAGCCGACGTCGACCGCGCCACTGGACGCGCTTCGACTCGCCCGCGCCTCGGCGCCGGCGCCGCGCCCGCTCACCGGCCATTGCGAGACGAGCTTCGCCCCGCCGCCGTTCCCGCTTCCGCCCGTGCACCGTCAGGTGGACACGGGCACCTGCCAGCTCTCCCATCTCGGGCGCGCGGTGCTCCACTCGGTCCAGGACATCGACTTCGCGACGGGAGCCCAGGTGTCGGTCGAGCTCACGTTCACGGCCGCGAACGGAGACGTGCTGCGCGCGACGAACGTCGGCACGAGTGCGCCGAGCGGGCCGGGCGTACGGTTCCGCGGCACCGCGACCTTCGTCGGCGGAACCGGCCGTTTCGCCAACGCGACGGGAGGAGCTCGACTCGAAGGGACGGCGAACTTCCTCACCAACACGGCGGAGTTCGCGGTCGTGGACGGCTGGATCTCCTACGACGCATCGGCTCGAGGCCGGTAGCCGGAGGCCGGCGGCGAGGCGGGCCTCGCACGGCCCGCCTCGCCGCGGAAGGCCGCCCGCGAGCGTCGGCCAGCCCCGTGAATACGGGCGCGCGGGCGCAGGGCGCGACTCAGGGGGCGCAGCGCGGGCTCACGTCGGCCGCCGCGGGCGCGGGGTCCGACCCGCAGGCCCCGTCGTGGATCCCGCCAGGCCGCCGGCGCAGCGGTCCGGCGGCGCGGCCCGCCTTCACCGCCTGCACCTCCGCCACGATCGCGAGCGCGATCTCGTCGGGCGTCTCGGCCCCGATGTCGAGGCCGACCGGCGCGTACAGCCGCGCCGCGTCGGCGTCGCTCACGCCGAGCTCCGCGACCATGCGCTCGGTGCGGCGCCGCGGCCCGAGCACGCCGACGTAGGGCACGCCGGCGGCGAGGAGCGCCTGCACGTACAGCACGTCGCGCTCGTAGTGGTGCGACATCACGACGGCCGAGTCGCAGCCGCGCCCGAGGTCGGCCGCCGACGCGTCGCCGTCCGGAAGCCGAACGGCCGCCCCCGGAAAGCGGTCGGGGCGCGCGTAGCCGGAGCGGTGCTCCGCGACCGTGACGCGCCACCCGAGCCCCACCGCGAGGCGCACGAGCGGGACGGCATCGGCCCCCGCGCCACAGACCAGCAGGGAGAGCGGCGGCGCCACGACCTCGTGCACGACCTCGATCGCGCCGTACGCGCGCACCGTCGAGCTGCCCGCGGCGAGCGCCTCGCACGCGTCCACCAGGAGCTCCGGCGGCGCCGCGTCGAGATCGAGGCCCAGCGCGACGGGGCCGCCGCTCTCGGTGACCATGACGCGGTCCCCGACGCGCGCGCCGGCGCGGGCGCCGGCCGCGATGATCGTCGTCACCACGGCGGGCTCCGACAGGTCGCGGCACCTCGCGTGCACCGCGCGTGCCCGCGCGAGCGCGTCGCCCGTGAGCGGCTCGAGCAGCACGTCCACGCGCCCGTTGCAGCCGAGGCCGAGGCCCCAGACGAGGTCCTCGTCCGAGCGCGTGTCGTACGTGACCAGCTCGGGCCGCCCCGCGGCGAGCAGGGGGTCCACGCGCGCCGCGAGGTCGGCCTCGAGGCACCCGCCGCTCACCGCGCCCACCGTCGTGCCGTCGCGCCGGAGCAGCATGCGCGCGCCGGCGCGGCGGTACGTCGAGCCCTCGGTGCGCACGACGGTCGCGAGCACCGCCGGCTCGCCGCGGCGATCGGCGTCGGACAGTGCCTCGGCGATCAGGGCGAAGTCACGCATCGCGCCCCTACAGCAGCTTGTCCGGCGTGATCGGCAGCTCGCGCACGCGCTTGCCCGTGGCGTGGAACACCGCGTTGGCGATCGCCGCCGGGATGCCCACCATGCCGAGCTCGCCCATGCCCTTCACGCCGAGCGGGTTGACGACCGTGTCGTCCTCCTCGACGAACTCCGTCTCGATCATCTGCACGTCGGCGTTCACCGGCACGTGGTAGTGCTGGAGGTTCGGGTTCATGATGCGGCCGTAGCGGTGGTCGATCTCGGTCGCCTCGTGCAGCGCCATGCCGATCCCCCACACCACGCCGCCGATCTCCTGGCTGTGCGACGCCTTGGGGTTCATGATCTTCCCGCACGCCGTCACCTCGATGGCGCGCGCGACGCGCACCGTGCCGACGTCCGGGTCCACCTTCACCTCGACGAACTGCGCGCCGTGCGCGAGCGTCGCGTACTTCTGCCGCTCCGGCGACGGGCGCGCGTCGAACGTCCGGGCGATCTCGGCGACGTCGTTGCGCCGCATCACGTCCGCGATGACCACGGACCGCGACGGGTCGCTCTTCAGCCGCAGGCGGCCGTCGAGCATCTCCACGTCCGCGTCGGCCGCCCCGCGCAGCGGCGAGTCCGGCGCCCGGTTCGCGAGCGCGAGGAGCCGCGCGCCGACCGCCAGCGCCGCCCCCCGCACGGCCGTGCCGACGCTCGCCGTCATCGTCGAGCCGCCCTGCGACGGCGCGTAGGGGAAGCGCGACTCGCCGAGCTCGATGCTCACCTGCTCCGGCGTCAGCCCGAGGAACTCGGCGGCGATCATCGTCACCACGGTGTAGGTGCCGGGGCCGATGTCGGTGGCGGCCGTGAGCACGCGCGCGGTGCCGTCGGCGCGGAGCGCGATGCTCGCGCTCGCCGGGTTCTGCCAGGCGCCCCACACGCCGGTCGCCATCCCCCACCCCACGAGCAGCCGCCCGTCGCGCATCGAGCGCGGCTCCATCGAGCGGCGGCCCCACCCGAACTTCTCGGCGCCCAGCCGGTAGCACTCCCGCAGCGCCTTGCTCGAGAACGGCTTGCCGCTGTCCGGGTCCGTCTCGGCGTAGTTGACGAGGCGCAGCTGGAGCGGGTCCATCCGCAGCGCGTACGCCAGCTCGTCCATCGCGCACTCGAGCGCGAACATGCCGCTCACCGCGCCGGGCGCGCGCATCCACGTCGGCGTGTTGAGGTCCGTGCCGGCGATGCGGAGCGGCGCCTCGAGGTTGGGGCACGCGTAGAGCTGGCGCGTCCACCCCGTCGTGCCGTCGGAGAACTCCTCGAACGAGGACGTGTTGTGCACCGCCTCGTGGATGATCGACTGGAGCTTGCCCGCGCGGTCGGCGCCGAGCGCGACGTTCTGGATCGTGTACGGGCGGTAGCCGTGGCCGGTGTACATCTGCCGGCGCGTATACACGACCTTCACCGGGCGCCGGAGCTCGCGCGCCGCCATCGCCGTGAGCGCCGGGTAGTAGTTCGGCCGCAGCGACGAGCCGAACGCCCCGCCGACGAAGGGTGCGACGACCTTCACGTTCGCCTCGGGGACGCCGAAGCTGTTCGCGAGGTGCTCGCGCACGCCGTACACGCCCTGCGTCTTGTCGAAGATGGTGAGGCTGTCCCCCTCCCAGAACGCGATGGCGGCGTGCGGCTCCATCGGGTTGTGGTGCTCGATGGGGATGCGGTACTCCGCCTGCACCTTCACGGGCGCGGCCGCCATCGCCTCGCGCGGGGTGCCGCGCGGCCGCGGCGGCGGCCCCTGCGACGGCACGCGGGCGCGCCCCTTCACCGACTCGGTGTCGGTCTCGTGCCGCTCCGCCAGGTACGAGACCTTCACGAGCCGCGCCGCGTGGCGCGCCTGCTCGAAGGTCTCGGCCACCACCAGCGCGACCGGCTGCTGGTTGAAGACGATGCGGTCGGACTGGAGCGCGCGGAACGACTTGTCGCGCTCCTCCCGCATGGCCCGCGGCGGCGCCTGCTCGGTCGCCTTGGGCCCGAGCCGCGGCGCGTTCTCGTGCGTGAAGACGCGGATCACGCCGGGCGCCGCCGCCGCCTCGCGCGTGTCGATGGCCGTGATCCGCCCCTTCGCGATCGTGCCCGTCACGATGAAGCCGTGGGCGACGTTCGGCACCTGGAACTCCGCCGCGTACTTCGCCTTCCCCGTCACCTTCGCCACGCCGTCGACGCGGCTCATCGCCTTCCCCAGGTACCTCGCCATCAGACTCCTCCGCGGAGAGCGCTCACGATGGTCACGGCGGTCACGCCAGCCTGCCTGCGCGCATGAGCGCGCGGACGACCGCCCGCTTCCCCAGCTCCACCTTGTAGCCGTTGTGCGCCAGCGGCCGCGCGCCCGCGAGCGCGAGGTCGGCCGCGCGCCGGAAGCTCGCCTCGGCCGCCGGCTGGCCCGCGAGGGCCGCCTCCGCCTCGCGGCTCCGCCACGGCTTGTGCGCCACCCCGCCGAGCACCACGCGCGCCTGCCGGATCGTGCCGCCCTGGAGCTCCAGGGCGGCCGCCACCGCGACCAGCGCGAACGCGTACGACGCGCGGTCGCGCACCTTCAGGTAGTACGAGTTGCGGGCGAAGCTGGAGCGCGGCAGCTCGATCGCCGTGATGAGCTCCCCGTGCTGCAGGTTCGTGTCGCGCTGCGGCTCGTCGCCGGGCAGGCGGTGGAAGTCGGCGACGGGGATCGTGCGCTCGCGCCCGCCCGGCCCCCTGAGCCGCACGACGGCGTCGAGCGCGTAGAGCGCGTTCGCCATGTCGCCCGGGTAGGTGGCGACGCACTCGTCGCTCCAGCCGAGGATGGCGTGCATGCGGTTCAGCCCCTCGCGGGCGCCGCAGCCGGACCCCGGCTCGCGCTTGTTGCACGGCATGGCGGTGTCGTAGAAGTACTGGCAGCGCGTGCGCTGGAGCAGGTTCCCGCCGTTCGTCGCCATGTTGCGGAGCTGCCCGGAGGCGCCCGCGACGATGGCCTGCGTGAGCAGCGGGTAGTCGCGGCGGACCGCCGGGTGGTTCGCGGTCGCCGTGTTCGTCGCGAGCGCGCCGATGGAGAGGCCGCCGGGCGTCTCCCGGATCTCGGCCAGGTTCAGGCGCGTGAGGTCCACCAGCTCGGTGGGGCGCTCGACGTCCTCCTTCATCAGGTCGAGGATGTTCGTCCCGCCGGCGAGGAACTTCGCGCGCGGGTTGGCCGCGACGGCGCGGGCGGCGGCGTCCGGGTCGCTCGCGCGCACGTAGTTAAACGGCCTCATTGGCGTCCTCCCGCCGCACGCGAGCCAGCTGCTGCTCGTCGGCGAAGCGCCACGTGTGCGCCGTCTGCCTGCCCGAGTGCACCTCCTGGATGGCGGCGACGATGCCCGGGTACGCGCCGCAGCGGCAGATGTTGCCGCTCATCCGCTCGCGGATCTGGTCGTCCGTGAGCCGCGTCGCCGTCGCGGACACGTCCTCCGTGACGTGACTCACCTCGCCGCGCCGCGCCTCCTCGAGCATGCCGACGGCGGAGCAGATCTGCCCCGGCGTGCAGTAGCCGCACTGGAAGCCGTCGTACTTGATGAAGGCCGCCTGCATCGGGTGCAGCTCGTCGCCCTTCGCGAGCCCCTCGATGGTCGTGACCTCCTTCCCCTCGAGCGTCGCGGCGAGCGTCAGGCACGACAGCTTCCGCGTGCCGTCCACGAGCACGGTGCACGCCCCGCACTGGCCCTGGTCACACCCCTTCTTCGTGCCGGTGAGCTGCAGCCGCTCGCGCAGCGCGTCGAGCAGCACGACGCGCGAGTCGAGGTCCATCGTCCGCGCCACGCCGTTCACGCGGAACGTGACCCGCACCGCGTTCGCCGCCCCCTCCGCCGCGTACACGGCCTCCGGCGACGCCGGCATCGCGGCGAGCGAGCGCTCGAGCGCGAGCAGGTCGAGGGCGAACAGACCGAGGCCGCCCGCCACCGTCTGCCCGAGGAAGGCACGGCGCGACCGCCCGACGTCCTCGAGCGTCGGCATCTCGTGCAGCAGCGCCCGCTCGTCGGCGCTGAGCTCGGGGGGCGAGGTCTCCTCGCCGCGATCGTCGAAGTCGTCGTCCATGCGCTCTCCCGGTTCGCCCTCGGTGAATCGTACGTCGGAGCCTCGCTCCCGAGAACTAACTCCCACGCGCCAATCCGTCGAGCGCGGGGGCTGGATGTCGACGGCTCGCCGACGGCTGCCGCGTCGCCCCGGCGCGGACAGGCCGGCTTGTGCGTGGCGTCT
>Ga0307413_10000557_pt1 | contig 12490 bp, 8 predicted proteins | sample DK1Ometagenome_3_FD_203714 | JGI IMG/M metagenome (GOLD analysis project Ga0307413, IMG submission 203714) | Maize rhizosphere microbial communities from greenhouse at UC Davis, California, United States - DK15-O-2 | ecosystem: Host-associated > Plants > Roots > Rhizosphere > Soil | place: USA... | reverse complement strand
TTCAACGTCGCGTTCGAGCCCCGGACGATGTGACCGTCGGAGAGCGACTGCACCGTGACGTGCTCGGCGCGGGTCAGCGCCTCCGGCCGGGGACCGGCGCCACTGAGTACGACGTCGGTGGGCGGCCCCACCCTCTCGTCGGCGGTGCACGAGGTGCCCGCCGTGAGTAGGAGTACTAGAACTGACGCTGCGCCGTGGCGTCGACGGCCCAACGCAGGCTGGTCATACAAGTGTGCGACGTGCGCGGCATCCGGCATGACTACCTCCAGGGGACGCTGCTCCCTACCGGCTACTCTTGCGTGCCACGACGAGCAGGTATGTGTACGGATACTCCGCCGGGCCGCCGGGTGCACCGCGGTTGCCGCGCGTCGCGAACTCGCGGAAGTCTCGGTCGAACGCCGCAGACCGCTCCGGATCGCCGGCGAGGCTCGCCCGGACGGCGATCACGGGCCCAAACGTGCTCTCGAACAGCGCGCGGTAGCCCTCCGGTCCGCCGGGGCTGCGCTCCACGTACTCTCCGCGCGTCATCTGGAGCGACTCAACGCGATCGCCAAAGAGTGCGCGCACGTGCTCCTTGCTCCCCCACAGGAGCGGAGATCCCGTGCCGGCTGGAGGCGGCGGCGCATGGCGGGCGAGCAGCTCGAAGAACTCGGCCGCCAGACCCTCGGGCCTGAAGTTGATCATGCCGATCGTCCCGCCGGGCCGACACACCCGCAGCATCTCGTTGGCCACCGCTCGATGATCGAGGGCGAAGATCGCTCCGAGCGATGACGTGACGACGTCGAAGTCGCCGTCACCGAAGGGAAGCGACTCGGCGTCGGCCTCGATCCACTCGAGCTCCAGCCCCCGCGCGGCGGCCTCGCGGCGGCCGGCCTCGAAGTTTTCGGGCGTGAGGTCCGAGGCAACGACTCGCGCTCCGCACTCCGCCGCCCGGATGGCCGTGTTCCCCGTGCCCGCGGCGACGTCGAGCACGCGCTGTCCCGGCGAAATCCCGCACGCGTCCACGAGCACCGGTCCGAGCTGCCAAATCGTCTCCGTGGCGAACTTGTGATAGTCGCCGAGTGCCCAGATCCGCCGCGCGGCGGCGTTGAAGCGCGCGTGGAGGTCGCCCGCCACGGTGGGCTCGGTCGCCTGGTGTGTCGCCATCTCGCACCCCCGGAGCTGTCTACCCAATTCGTCGATCCTGGCGAGCGCGGCGGACTCCACCACGAAGCCCAACGAGACGGTCCGACGCGGCATGCGGGTCAGGCTAAGGGCCGCTGTCGGATTTCGCTTCGCCGGAAGTGGCCATCGATCGCCCGCTCGCGAGATGGCCAGACTTGGCTATCTCTCGGCCGAATGCTCGCCGATGCCCGACCGCACGGCGTACGCGGCGGCGGCGGTTCGCGAGGGCAGGTCAAGCTTGCGAAGGATGTTGGTGACGTGGCGGTGGACAGTGTGCTCGCTGACGACGAGGCGCTCGGCGATCTGCCGGTTGGTGAGGCCCTCGGCGACCAGGCGCAGCACTTGGCGCTCTCGCCGCGTGACCTCGGGAATCGGGGGGCCCTCGCTGGCCGGCGCGTCGAGCAGCCTGCGCGCGCGGCGTGCCTCCGCCTCCGCGCCAAGCTTGGTCAGGCTGTCCAGGCAACGCCTCGCCTCGCGCTCAGCCTGATCCCTCCGACCCAGGGCGAGCAGGGTCGTGGCCAGCTCTATCCTCGCCTGAGCGGACTCGAAGGGGGTGCCGCTTCGCTCGAAGTGGTCGACGGCATCCTCCAGCCGTCGCCGGGCCCGCTCGTGATCGCCGCCAGCGGCCGCGAGGGTCCCCTCGGCCAGCTCGGCAGCGGCACGCAGTGGCATGGTGCCGACCCGCCGCGCCACTTCCTGCAGCTCCTCGAGTGCCGCGGTGGCTTGGGCGAGCTCGCCACGCCTCACCCGGGCGCGGACCAACACCTCGAGCGCCGGCGCACGCTGGAGTCTGTGGTGCACAGTCACCTGGCGCAGCGACCGCTCCGCCAGCTCCGTCGCCTGCTGGAACTCGCCTCGGTCGAGCGCCAACCGGGCACGGCCGAGCAGCCCCGAGCCGCCGGCCTCGTCGAGCAATCGTTCCGCCTCCTCCCATCTCCCCTGCCGGCGACGCAGCTCGGCGAGACCAGCTCGCGCCTCCGCGACGAACGCCGGCCGTGAACGGCTGTAGGCCTCGACCGCACCCTCGAGCTCCGCCTCGGCGTCCTCCCAGCGCCCCCGCCACACGTGGACTGCGCCGTAGTGGGCCCGACAGAACCCCAGCATGTAGTGGCTCCCGTAGCGCTCCGAGAACTCGGCGATCCTGTCGCACCACTCGAACGCCCGTGTGTAGTCGCGTACGGCCTCGCAGGCGGTGACGAGAAAGCAGCAGGCCCACGCGCGCGAGATCGGTATGGTGACCTCAGCGTCCAGCGCCCTTGCCGTCGCTTCGTCGAGGCAGCCCATGCCCTCGTCCACCTCGGCGCAGGTGACGAGCACGGCGCCGTGGAGCGCCAGCCCGAGCATCTCCAGGTCGGGCACCGCGAAGCGACGTCCGATCTCCGCGGCCCGCACGGCCAAGTTCGCGCTCCGCGTCGTATCACCCGCGATGAAGGCGACGTAGCCCTCGTGGAACGCCAGCCACCCGTGGTCGGGCCCAGGCTCGAGCGAGTCGAGCAGACCACGCGCACGCCGCAGCCACCCGCTCGCGACCGCGAACGCACCGTGAAAGTCGAGCTGATCGGCAGCCAACCAGGTCGCCATACGGGCGGCACTCGCCGAGTCGCCGCGGTCGCCGTAAAGGCGAAAGGCGCGCTCACGAGCTTTGAACACGGTCTCGGCGTCATCGAGCCACCAGGCCGCCCAGCTCAGTCCCTCGAACGCCTGCGGCGTCTCCTCTGCCGCCAACGTCGTCCTGAAGGCCGTTCTCGCAGCCGCCCACCGCCCCGCGGCAAGGTCGGCCCACCCGCCCTCGGGCGGAACGTCGGCGATGCCCTTCGATCCGTTGGCCATGGGCGGGAATGCTACGCCCCCGAGCGCGCGGAAGCGGAAAGGGAAGAGTGACAAGTGGCGAGTGGCGAGTGGAGAGTCCGCAGCGCTCTCCACTCGCCACTCCTCACCGTTCACTCGCCGTTACGGGTTGCCCAGCGGTACCGCCGTCCGCTGCGCCGTGTCCGCGCCCGCCGGCTCGACGACTGGCCCGGTATCCAGCCCGAACCAGTTCGACGTGCGCGACGCGCGCGCCACGTTGGTCGCCGTGGCGATCACCGTGTTCGCCGCTTGCGGGTTGCCGGTGCGCGTCAGCGCCTCGCCGAGCACGAAGCCGGTGGACACGTAGAGCGCCGGGATGCCGGCCGACGGCTTGTCGATCCAGTCGCCGCGGGCGATGATCGACTTCGGCCCCTGGAACACGTCGTTCCAGAGGGCGCGCGTCCGCGCCAGGTCCACGAAGCCTTCGCCGGGCACGGCCACCGTGTCGCCGCGCGCGGTCGCCTCGTCGGGCAGCAGTCGGCGCGCGAGGCCCTGGGTCAGCAGATACGGCTGCAGGCCGAGCGACACCGGGTAGCTGCCCGCTGTGCGGCTGAAGTAGACCGGCCGCTGCCTGGCGTTGTCCTTGATCATCTGCAGCACCAGGACGTCGGCGCGCTCCAGCACGCCGTGCTGCAGGTTCTTCGGGTCGATGGTCGCCGTGAGGTTCCCCTGCTTGAACACCTGCGCGCCGGGCAGGTCGAGGTAGAGTGGGAGGGCGTCGGCCTGCTCCATCGTGAGCGACAGCACCGGCGTGGTGGGCTTCGGCCACTGCTGCCTGCGATAGATGGCCGGGCCCTTGGCGGCGTCGTACGTGTAGATCGGGCGGCGGATGATCTGCCGAGTGTACCAGTCGGTGTTCAGGAGCGACGTGTTGGCGATCGTCACGTCCTGGCGGATGCCCTCGACCTCCTGCGCGTACCAGAGCGGGAACGTGTCGTTGTCGCCCACGGTGACGAGCACGCCGTAGGGCTCCACGGAGTTCAAGAGGTCGTGCGCGAAGTCGCGCGTGTCGCGCTGGCCGGCGCGCGAGGCCTGGTCCCAGTTCGTGAACAGGGGGACGAAGGCGAAGGCCAGTACCGGCGAGGCGAGCAGCCAACTCCGCCGCCGCGGCGCCTCCACCGTCTCCCGCCCGAGCCGTACCTGGTCGGAGCCGAACAGCGCGGCCACGGTCTCCCAGAGGAAAACGAGGCCGAGCGCGGCCCACACGCCCCACGCCGAGAAGCTCCAGATGTAGAAGTAGTCGCGGTCGCGCACCTCGCGCGGCACGCTGTCGCCCAGGTCGGGGGCCTGCGAGTACCCGTACTTGAAGTTCAGGTAGTAGATCAGGCCCAGCGTCAGCGTGAATATCAGCGGCCCGAAGAACGAGAAACTTCGTCGGTCGTGTCGCCAGTGGACGTAGCCGCCCATCAGGCCGAGGATCAGGAACACCGCGGCGAGCGCGCCCTGAGCCCCCTGATGCTCGCCGTGGGCGTCGCGCAGCCACTGCCACTTGAAGTAGAGCCACCACATCCCCACCTGCGCGCTGATCGGCGCCTGGCGCTCGGTCAGCTCGGGCTTGCCGTACTGCTCGCGGTTGAAGTTGTACTTGAAGCGCTCCCACGTGGTCGAGCTGAACGTGCACGAGATGTTGAGCCCCTCGGCGCACGCGGTCGGCTCGCCCTCGTTGATGGCCGGGAAGTGCGCGGCACGGATGGGCTGCGTCGCGAACGGCGTGAGGCCGAGGGTGAGCGCGCCGACGCAGGCGAGGATCAGCTTCCATCGGAGCAGGATCCCGGGGCGCGTGATGAGTACGGCGAGCCCGACGGCGGGGACGGGGAGGAGCCCCGCCGGGTGGTTCGCGTAGCCGAGGCCGAGCAGGTAGGCGATGAGGATCAGCACCCGGTCGGCCTTGCGCCCGTCGGGGTCGTCGCACCAGCGCACGGTGAGCCAGGCGACCACCGCGAAGAGCGCGAGCGACACGGTGTACACCTTCTCGTTCACGACGCTCTGGTTCCAGACGGTGAACGCCGTGGCGCCGATGAGCGTGGCCACCGACCCGCCGACGATCCGCTGCCACCGCTCGGCCAGCCAGCTCACCAGCACGCGCTCCGTGATCAGGAACCACATTCCGGCCGCGACGGCGCTGCAGAGCGCCGCGAGGACGTTGATGCGGACCGCCACCGACGTCGCGATCGGGAGCTTGGCGAAGACGTTGCCGAGCAGGATGAAGAAGGGATTGCCGGGCGGGTGGGGGATGCCGAGCACGTACGCGGCGGCGATGTACTCGCTGGTGTCCCACATCGCCGTCGACGGGGCGAGCGTCACCAGGTAGAGCACGAAGACGAGCGTCGCGGCGATGCCGGCGGCCAGGTACGACGGCCGGTAATCGAGGTCAGCGTGCGCGGCGCGGCCGAGCCGATCGGCGCGGTCAGCGCGGTCGGCGCGCTCGGTTCGAAGCGTGGTGGCAGCCATCAGGTGACGGGAAAATGGGATAGCCCCGCACCGAACCGGCGCGGGACGCTTGAAAACTCGCCAGCCGTGGGTCCGAGCGGCAGGGGGCCAGGGGCGGCGAGTGGAGGGTGGCGAGTGACGAGTGGCGAGTATCCCGCCAAGAGTAACTCCGGGGCACTCGCCACTCGTCACACTCCACTCGTCACTAGTGTCTAAATAGCCTCTGCCCGGTCAGGACCATGGCGATGCCGTGCTCGTCGGCGGCTGCGATCACCTCGGCGTCGCGCACCGAGCCGCCGGGCTGGATGATGGCTCGTACCCCGGCTTCGGCCGCCTGGTCCACGCCGTCGCGGAAGGGGAAGAAGGCGTCGGAGCCGAGCACCGAGCCGGCCGTGTCGTGGCCGGCGGCGCGCGCCTTGTGCACGGCGAGGAAGGCCGCGTCGACGCGCGACATCTGCCCCGCGCCGATGCCGATCGTCGCCCCGTCGCGGGCGAGGACGATGGCGTTGGACTTCACGCTGGCCACGGCCCGCCAGGCGAAGCTGAGGCTCGACTGCTCCTCGGCCGTGGGGTGCCGCGTGGTCACGAGCTGCCAGTCGCGCGGACCCACCGCGGCCGGCGGGCGCTCCTGCACGAGGACGCCGCCCCGCACTCGCTTCAGGTCGAGCGAGCGACCCGTGCCCAGGTCGGCGGTCCCCTCGAGGATGCGCAGGTTCTTCTTGCGCCCGAGGATCTCCACCGCGCCCTCCGAGAAGCTTGGCGCCACGATGCACTCCACGAACAGGTTCGATACCTGTTCCGCGGCTTCCTCGTCGAGCGGGACGGTGAAGGCGATCACCGAGCCGAACGCCGACACCGGGTCGCAGGCGAGCGCCTTCCGGTAGGCGTCGAGCGCGTCAGTGCCCACCGCGAGGCCGCAGGGCGTGGTGTGCTTCACGATCGCGCAACACGTCTCGCCCGCGAAGGGGTCGGTGGCGATCAAGGCGCCCTCGAGGTCGAGGAGGTTGTTGAAGGAGAGCTCCTTGCCGCCGCGCTGCCGGAGCGCCGCGAGGCCGGCCCCGGGCCGCTCCACGTAGAAGGCGGCCCGCTGCCCGGGGTTCTCGCCGTACCGGAGCGCCTGCGCCCGCTCGAGCGCGATGCTCAGGTGGGCGGGGAAGGGCTCCTCGGCTCGCTGCTCCGCGAACCAGGTGGCGATCGCGGCGTCGTAGGCCGCCGTGTGCGCGAACACCTTGCCGGCGAGCAGGCGCCGCAGGTCGAGGTCGTCGTCGTCGGCCTCGATCGCGGCCAGCACTCGCGGATAGTCGCTCGGGTCCACCACGGCGGCGACCGCGGCGAAGTTCTTCGCCGCGGACCGCAGCATCGAGGGCCCGCCGATGTCGATCTGCTCGATGACGTCCTCCGGCGCGATTCCCGGGCGGGCCGCGGTCTCGCGGAACGGGTAGAGGTTCACCGCCACCAGATCGATCGGCGCGATGCCGTGCTCGCGCGCCGCGGCCATGTGCTCGGGACGGTCGCGACGCGCCAGCAGCCCGCCGTGCACCACGGGATGCAGCGTCTTCACCCGCCCGTCGAGCATCTCGGGGAACCCGGTCACCTCGCTCACATCGCGCACCGCGAGCCCGGCCTCGCGCAGCGCGCGCGCGGTGCCGCCGGTCGAGACGAGCTCCCAGCCCAAGCCCGCCAATCCGCGGGCGAAGTCCACGAGGCCGGTCTTGTCGGAGACGGAGAGAAGTGCGCGAGGCATGGAAGAACGAGGGACGAGGGACGAGGGGCGGGGGACGGGGGAAACGCGGCGCGACGGGGGAGGCGGAGAGGGTGAGGTGCGCGTGACTGCGGGACCCTCGTCCCGCATCGCTCGTCCCTCGTCCCTCATCTGGTTAGCGCCGCGTCGATGTACTCGGCGAGGCCGTCGGAGGTGGCGAGGGCGAAGGCGTCGCCGGGTGCGCCGGCGAGGAAGGCGCCGCGGACCCGATCGTCGTCGTCGAGCGCAAGCAGCTCGGCGGCCAGCAACTCGACCACCCGCGGCAGGAGCAGGTGCTCGACGCGGAGCACGCGCGCTGCGAGCGCGTCGGCGGTGTCCTCCTCGAACACCGGCACCGGCCACTGCGCGATGATCGCTCCCCGGTCGTACTCCTCGGTCACGAAGTGGACCGTCGCGCCGCTGACGCGCGCGCCGGCGGCGAGCACCGCGTCGTGCACGCGCCGCCCGTACATGCCCGGCCCGCCGAAGGAGGGCAGGAGCGCCGGGTGCACGTTCACCATCCGCCCGCGGAAGCGGCGCACCACAGCGTTGGGTACGAGTCGCAGGTACCCGGCGAGCACGACCGCGTTGGCAGCATGCGCTTCGAGGAGTGACAGGAGTGCCTCGCCGTCGGCGGGATGCGCGATGTGGACGGCGTCGATGCCGCGCGCGCGCGCGCGATCGAGCGCCCCGGCGCCCGCCCGGTCCGACGCGACGAGCACGACGTTGCCGCCGCGATCGGGGCCCAACGCGTCGAAATAGTCGAGGATCGCCTGCAGGTTCGAACCGCCGCCCGACGCGAGGACGGCGACGCGCGACTTCGCGGCCGGTGACATGGCGCGGATTCTACCGCCGGCCCGGGCGGGTGGTAAGAGACGGCGGCTCTCGGCGACTGCGGGAACTGCAGGAGGACGTCCCTTACACCGACGCACTTCCTACCAAACGCCCCAGCCGAGCGCCGAGAGCGGAAAGCCGAGAGCCGCTGTTCAGCGCGCCGCGAGCTCTAACGCGGTCGCGACAGCACGTGCTCCACCGCGTCCTCGAGAGTCGTCGCGACCGTGGCTTCGGCCGCGGCGCGCACTACGTCGACCTCGGGTGTGTTCGGGGACGGGACGAGGATGCCGAGTCCGCCGAAGTGGAGGGCGGGGGCCACATCGCGCCATAGGTCGCCCACGTAGGCTGAGCGCGCGAGGTCGAGGCCGAGCTCGCGTGAGGCCTGCTCGTAGAGGGCCGGGCCCGGCTTGCGGCACTGGCACGGCCCCGTGAAGTCCGGGTGGTGCGGGCAGAGGTAGGTGGCGTCCACGCGCGCCCCCTCGGCCGCCAGCAGCTCGTCGAGCCGCGCGCGCACCGCCTCGTATTGCGCGGGCGTGACGAGCCCGCGCGCGATGCCCGACTGGTTCGTGACGACGACGGCGGCGACGCCCGCCTCGTTCAACCGCCGCACCGCCGCGGCCGCGCCGGGCACGAGCGCCACGCCGTCGGGCCGGGCCAGGTAGTGCCGGTCCTCGATGATCGTACCGTCCCGGTCCAGGAACGCGGCACGGCCGTCCGCCGGCCGTACCGCGGCGTCGCTCATCCGATCGCGTCGGCCACGGCCGCGGCGAACGCGACGTCGTCGGCCGCCGGAACGCTGCGCACGTCGAGCATCACCCGCCCCTCGGCGATGCGGGCGACGACGGGGCGGGGGGCCGCTCGGAGCCGGCGCTCGAGGGCCGGTGCGTCCCCCCCGAGGGCGACGGCGAAGGAGGGGATGCGCGCCGACGGGAACGCTCCGCCGCCGACGCTCGCCTCGCTCGCCACCACCTCGGCGGCGACGCCGCGGACGACGAGCGCTGCGCTCAGCCGCTCGGCGCGAGCCCGGAGCGACGCCGGGGGCGTCGTGAGCATGGCGAGGGTGGGGACGTCGCGCAGCGCCCGCGGCGGGTCGCGGTACAGGGCGAGCGTCGCCTCCAGCGCCGCCAGGGTGAGCTTGTCGACGCGGAGGGCGCGGGCGAGGGGGTTCCGCCGGAGCCGCGCCACCGCCGAGGCCTCCCCAACGATGATGCCCGCTTGCGGGCCGCCGAGCAGCTTGTCGCCGCTCATGAGCACGAGCGTCGCGCCGGCGCGCACCGCGTCGGCCGCCGTGGGCTCGCCGCGGAGGCCGTACGCCTCGAGCGACAGCAGCAAGCCGCTCCCGAAGTCGTGAACGAGCGGGACGCCGAGCTCGCGGGCGAGCGGCGCCAGGTCCCGCACCGACGCCTCGGCCACGAAGCCGTCGATCGTGAAATTGCTGCGGTGGACCTTGACGATGGCGCCGGTGCGAACGGAGGCGGCGCGGCGGTAGTCGTCGAGGTGCGTCCGGTTGGTGGTCCCGATCTCGACGAGGCGCGCGCCGCTCTTGGCCATGATGTCGGGCACCCGGAAGCTCCCGCCGATCTCCACCAGCTCGCCGCGCGAGACGAGCGCCTCGTGTCCGTCGGCGACGCTGTTCAGCACCAGCACGAGCGCGGCCGCGCAGTTGTTGACGACGACGGCGTCGTCGGCCTCGGTGAGCTCACGAAGCAGCGTGACGCAGTGCGCGTAGCGCGACCCGCGGCTGCCGGTCTCGAGGTCGTACTCCAAGTTGCAGAAGCCGGCCGCGACGCTCCGCACGGCATCGAGCGCGGCGGCGGCGAGGGGTGCGCGCCCCAGGTTGGTATGCAGCACCACGCCGGTGGCGTTGAAGACGGGGCGGAGCGACGGGCGCTCGCGCGCCTCGAGCGCGTCGGCCACGGCGCTCGCCCACGCCTCCTCTCCGTGGGGGGCGGGGCCTCGACTGCGCCGGGCCGCCTCGATCGCCGCGCGCACGGCGTCGGCAACGGCGGCGCGCGGAGCCCGCTCGAGCAGCGGGCGGACGGCCGTGCTCTCGAGCAGCGCGTTGACGCTGGGCAAGTCGCGGCGGGGGTCGCTCACGTGGTCAACGCGGTGGGGTGCGGCGCCCCGTGTCCGGGCGCGCGGGCGTCGCCGGGGGCGTCGCCGGGGGCGTCGCCGGGGGCGTCGCCGGCCGGGTCGCCGGTCGGGCCGTGGGCCGAGTCGCGGGGCGACGGCGCGCGCTGTCGGCCGGCGCCGCGCCCGCGGAGTCGGCCGCGGCGCCGGGCCGCGGCGTGGTGAACGCGCGCTCCGCCGACCGTGCGATGCCGAGGATGCCGCGTAGGCCGCTCGATCGGAGCCGGTATGTCGTGGCGGGGCGGAGCGGCCGCGCGAGCTCCAGCACGAGCTCCGTGGGAGGCACGGGACGGCTCGGCAGCGGCCCGCGGGCCGCGGGCGTCGTGTCGCGGCGGGCGCCGGGCACGGGCGCGGGCGCGCCAGGGGGCGCCGGCGCGGCGGGCGCGGGCGGGCGAGCGGTGTCGGGGCCAGCCCCCGCCGTCGTGTCCTGCGCCGCGCGCTGGCGCGCCTGCTCGTCGTAGGCGGCCGCGATGAGCGCGGTCCTGATGGGGACCGGGGCCGAGTCCGGGCCGACCACGACGAACAGCGCCGGCGCGACGTGCTGCGACGGGTCGAGTGGGCGGTCGAGCTTGAGCCGCAGCGTCACACTGTCGCGCACGTCGACGTTCGACACCGCCGGCCCTACCGTGTCGTGCACGAAGGCGAGGATCTCGGCCGCCGCGGTGTCGCGGAGCGTCACGCGAGCGCTGTCCCATGCCTCACGCGGGTCGAGCGTGCGGTTGCTGTTGGCGTCCAGGTAGCCGCGCACGGTGTAGGTGCCCGCCGGCAGGTGCCGAAACGTGAAGCGGCCGGCGGAGTCCGTGGGCGCGACGTACACGCTCGCGCTGTCCGGCCGCGGGACGGCCTCCACGAACGCGCGCGGAGCGGGGGTCCCGGCCGCCCAGTCGAAGACGATGCCGGTGATGCGCGTGTTCGGCACGGTCGCCCCGGTGGAGAAGAGTGCCACGGCGCCGTCCTTCCGCACGTTCCCGCGCAGGTCGCTGAGCCCGGGGAGCATCGTCACCGTGTAGACCGTGTTGGCGCGCCAGCCGCGCCGCGCGCGGACGGTGATGGCGTCGCGGCGCCAGTCCACGTCCGGCGCGCCCGCGCGGGGCGAGATGACGAACAGGTCGCGGAGCGACGGCGCCCCCTGGGGCCGCTCGCTCACGACTTCGTCGAACCGGAACACGACCCGTGGCGGCTTGACGTTCACCGCGCCGGTGTCCGGGGTGATCTGCAGCACCTCCGGCGGCGCGGAGTCCGGCGCCCCGCCGGGCGGCGCCCCTTGCGACGCGCAACCCAGGGCGACGGCGAGCAGGGCGGCGGCCGCTAGTGGTGCGGGGCCCGTGGGGCTCACGCTGACGCGCCGCACAGCGATCGCACCCGCCGCGTCAGCAGCTCGTGTCGCAGGCTCCAGTCGCGCTCCTTCTGGCGCTCGGCGTCCACGACCTCCGGCTTGGCGCGCGCCACGAAGTTCTCATTGGCGAGGCGCTGCCGAAGTCCGGCGAGCTGCTTCTCGAGCTGTGCGAGCTCCCCCTGGACCCGCGCGCACTCCTTGTCGACGTCGATCACGCCGGCCAGGGGTACGACCACTTCGGCGCCGCCGGGCAGCACCACCTGCGCGGCGGCCGCTCCCGCCGGCGCGGTGCCGACGCGGGCCGACGCGCGCGCCAGGAAGCCGACGAGCGGCGCCTCCTCGTGGAGCACCCGATGCGCGCCGTTGGGACCGGCACCCGTCGGCGGAACCAGCACGGCGTCCACGGTCTTGCCTGGCGCGATCGCGTAGTCGGAGCGGATCTGCCGGATCGCGCTCACGGCGTGCCTCACGAGCTCGAACTCCTCGCCGGCGTCGGCACCGCGGCCGCGCCACGGCCACCGCGCGACGGTCAGGAATTCGGCGTCGCGCTGGCCGGGCAGCCGCTGCCAGAGCGCCTCGCTGATGAACGGCACGATCGGGTGGAGGAGGCGGAGCGCCTGGTCGAAGGCGTGCACGAGGACGGCGCGGGCCACGTCGCGGTCGTCGCCTTGCTCGGCGAGCCGGCCCTTCGTCGACTCCACGTACCAGTCGGCGAGCTCGTTCCAGACGAAGCGCCGGGCCACCTCGGCGTACTCGTTGAGGCGAAGGCCGGCGTTGCGCTCGTCCTCGCGCCACGCCCCGGCGCTCGGCCGCGGCGCGCCGAGCGCCGCGTCGCACTCGGCGATGGCGGCGTCGAGCCGGCCGAGGATCCACCGGTCGGCGCGCGTCAGGCGCTCGGCGGGCAGCTCGTCGAGCCGGAGCACCGGGTCGCCGCCGACCCTCGAGAGCAGGAACCGGCCAATGTTCCAAAGCTTCGTCGCGAAGTTGCGGCCGGGCGCGAACGACTT
>Ga0307413_10000556_pt1 | contig 12494 bp, 10 predicted proteins | sample DK1Ometagenome_3_FD_203714 | JGI IMG/M metagenome (GOLD analysis project Ga0307413, IMG submission 203714) | Maize rhizosphere microbial communities from greenhouse at UC Davis, California, United States - DK15-O-2 | ecosystem: Host-associated > Plants > Roots > Rhizosphere > Soil | place: USA... | reverse complement strand
GGGCGCAAGATCATCGTCGACACCTACGGCGGCATGGGCCGTCACGGCGGCGGCGCGTTCAGCGGCAAGGACCCGTCCAAGGTGGACCGGTCGGCCTGCTACGCGGCGCGCTGGGTGGCCAAGAACGTCGTCGCGGCGAAGCTCGCCCGCCGCTGCGAGGTCCAGGTGGCGTACGCGATCGGCGTCGCCCGCCCGGTCTCGGTCATGGTGGACACGTTTGGCACCGGCGTCGTCTCGGACAGCGAGATCACGCGCGCCGTCGAGCGGGTCTTCGACCTCACGCCCAAGGGGATCATCCAGGCGCTCGACCTGCGCAAGCCGATCTACCGCGCGACGGCCGCCTACGGCCACTTCGGGCGCTCGCCCGAGAAGCTCGCCGCGGGGACGACGTTCACGTGGGAGCGCACCGACCGCGTGAACGAGTTGACCGACGCACTCTCCGGCGCCGCGCGCGCCGGCGCCCGCACCGGGGGGGCGCTCTCCGGCGCCGCTCGCTGAGCCACCACCGAGGACCGACTGCATGGCCACTTCCGCCAAGACGGAGCGCGGCACCGCCGCCCCCTCCGAGCAGCACCACATCCGCGACCTCGCCCTCGCCGACATCGGGAAGGACCGCACCGAGTGGGCCGAGCGCTCGATGCCCGTGCTCCGGCAGATCCGCGAGCGCTTCGCCAAGGAGCGCCCGCTCGCCGGCAAGCGCGTCTCCGCCTGCCTTCACGTGACGGCCGAGACGGCGAACCTGATGATCACGCTCAAGGCCGCCGGCGCCGACGTCGCGCTGTGCGGCTCCAACCCGCTCTCGACTCAGGACGACGTCGCCGCGCATCTGGTGCGCGACCACGGCATCAAGGTCTTCGCCATCAAGGGGGAGGACGAGAACACCTACTACGAGCACATCCGCGCGGCGATCGCCCATCGCCCGGAGATCACGATGGACGACGGCGCGGACGTCGTCGGCGCGCTCCACATGATCGCCCTCAACCGCCTCGACGACCTCGCCCCGGCGATCCGCAAGTGGGTCGAGGCGCTCCCCGTCGCCGAGCGGAAGAAGGTTCTCACCGACGTCGTCGGCAGCACCGAGGAGACGACGACCGGCGTCATCCGCCTCAAGGCGATGGCGAAGGACGGGGTGCTCCAGTTCCCGGTCATCTCGGTCAACGACTCGTACACGAAGCACCTGTTCGACAACCGCTACGGCACCGGCCAGTCCACGATTGACGGCATCCTGCGCGCGACCAACCTGCTCCTCGCCGGCTCGACGTTCGTCGTCGCCGGCTACGGCTGGTGCGGGCGCGGCGTGGCCTCGCGCGCGCGCGGGCAGGGCGCCAACGTCATCGTCACCGAGATCGACCCCCTCAAGGCGCTCGAGGCGGTGATGGACGGCTTCCGCGTCATGACGATGGAGGAGGCCGCCCCGATCGGCGACATCTTCTGCACGCTCACGGGCAACATCCACGTCATCCGCGCCGAGCACTTCCAGGCCATGAAGGACGGCGCCGTGGTGTGCAACTCGGGCCACTTCAACGTCGAGCTCGACCTCGATGCGCTGGCCAAGCTCGCCGGCAAGAAGCGCCGCCAGGTCCGCGAGTTCGTCGAGGAATTCATGGTCGGTGACAAGCGCGTCTTCGTCCTCGGCGAGGGCCGCCTGATCAACCTCGCCTCGGCCGAAGGGCACCCGGCCTCGGTCATGGACATGAGCTTCGCGAACCAATCGCTCGGCGCGGAGTATCTCGTGAAGAACTCCAAGTCGCTCGCGAAGGAGGTGCACCGCGTTCCGGAGCAGCTCGACCGCGAGATCGCGCGGATCAAGCTCCAGGCGATGGGCTCCGAGGTGGACGAGCTCACGGCGGAGCAGAAGAAGTACCTCGCCTCGTGGGACATGGGGACCTGACCGACGCGGCGGGCGCGGCACCACTCGGGGCGCCGCGCCCGCCGCCCCCTCCCGTTTCATCGTGCAGCACGAGAGTCGCAATGGTTGAAGTGACGGTGGCGAAGCTCGGGATCGACAGCTCGACCAACTCGTACGTGGTCATCCTCCAGGAGAAGGACGGGACGCGGCTGCTCCCGATCTGGATCGGCCAGCCGGAGGCCGAGTCGATCGTGGTGCACATGAACAACATGAAGCGCGAGCGCCCGCTGACCCACGACCTCTGCAAGAGCCTCATCACGGGGCTGGGCGGGTCGTTGCGGCGCGTGCAGATCACGAAGGTGCAGAAGAACACGTACTACGCCGAGCTGCACGTGCAGCGGGGCGAGGGGCTCGTCCAGATCGACGCCCGGCCGTCGGACAGCATCGCAATCGCGCTCCGCCTCTCGGCGCCGATCTTCGCCCAGGAGTCGCTGCTCACCGCCGTCGCCGACGACGACGAAGGGAGCGACTCGTCCGTCTCGTCGAGCGGCCTCCCCGCGCCGACCGACCCCGACGTGCTCAACGCCGAGCAGCTCAAGGAGCACCTCGAGCGGCTGCGCCCCGAGGACTTCGGCAAGTTCCACCTGTAGGCCGTGCCGCTCCGGGCTCGCCTCGCGCTCGCCACCCTCCTCGTCGGCGGCGCGGTGGCCTGGGCGCCGGCCGTCGCCGCCGCCCAGACCACCGCGCCGCGCGACACCGCCGACACGCCCGTCGTGCCGGAGCTGCGCCGCGTCGAGGGGAGAGTCGTGCTCCCCGCCGGCGGCGAGGTCGCGCCGGCCGCCGGCCACTGGGTGACGATCCACCGCGTCGGCCCCGACAGCGCCGGCCCGATGGACTCCGTCCGCACCGACGCCGCCGGCCGCTACGCCTTCCGCTACCGCACGTGGGGGAGCGACCGCGCGATCTACTTCGTGTCGGTGTCGTACAGCGGGATCGCCTACTTCTCGCAGCCCCTGATGTCCCCCGCCGTGAGCGGCGACGAGGCCGAGATCATGGTCTTCGACACGACCTCGGCGCGCATTCCGCTCTCCGTCCGCGGGCGGCACCTGATCGTGCTCGACCCGCCGCCGGCCGGCGGCGACCGCCGGGAGGTGATCGAGGTCTACGAGCTCTCCAACGACACGACCGTCACCAGCATCGCCCCGGCGCGCGACGGCGGGGCGGCGACGCCGGTCTGGACGGCGGTCGTCCCGGCGGGCGCGCGCGAGTTCCGCGTCGGCCAGGGCGACGTCGCGCCCGACGCCGTGCGTCTCGCCGGCGAGCGGGTCGAGCTGTTCGCGCCGCTCGCCCCCGGGCTCAAGCAGATCTCCTTCTCGTACACGGTTCCCGCCTCCTCCTTCCCACTGCGCGTGCCGCTCGAGCGGCAGACGTCGGTCTTCGAGGTGCTCGTCGAGGGCGCGCGCGGCTCGGCGAGCGGGGCGCGGCTGCGCGAGGTGAACCCGGTCGTCCAGGACGGTCGTAACTTCCGGCGCTTCCTGGCCCAGGACGCGCCCGCGGCCGCCGTCGCGAGCGTCTCCTTCCCGCCGCTCGCCACCGCTGGCTCGCGGTCGCTCTACGTCGCGCTCGTCGCGACCGGCGCCGGCGCGCTGATGCTCGTCGCGCTCGCCGCCGCGTCGGCGCGCCGCCGCCGTCCCGCCGGCATCGAGGCCGCGGCGGCGGTCGGCGAGCCGTCCGCGGTCTCCGAGGCGGACCGCCTCGCGCGCGCCATCGCGACGCTCGACGCCTCGTTCGAGCGACAGCGCTCGCCGAGCGAGGAGGCCCGCGCCGCCTATCAGACGCGCCGCGCCTCGCTCAAGCGCGACCTCGCGGCAGCGCTTGCCGGCGGCGGTCGCCAGCCCTAGATTCGCACTCGCCGTCCGGGCGCGCGCGTCGCGTCGGGCGACGCACAACTGAACGACCATTCCGCGGACGGGAGCCACGGAAGCCGGTGTGACGCCGGCGCGGCCCCGCCACTGTATCGGGCACTCACGCTCGTCCTCGCAGCCACTGACCGCCACGCGGTCGGGAAGGCGGACGCGGCGGCCCGGAGCCAGGAGACGACTCTCGTCCGCGCCACTCTGACAGACCCTCGGGGGAGGGCTGGTGGCGTTCGTGTCGCACGTCGCGTCCGTGAGGGCGTGCCGGCGCGGCCCTGCGTTGCGGGCGTCCCTCGTCGTGTCGGGACGCCCTTTTCGTTGCGCGCTCGCTCCGCCGCCGCCGCGGCCGCCGTCATCGCCCTCGTCTCGCTCGTCGCGTCCCTCGCCGCCTGCCGCGGCGAGGGGCCCGCGTCGCGCACGGCCGATGCCGCCGCCGAGGTCGGCACCGTCGCTGCGCCCCTGCGTGATGACTTCGGCGACAGCGTGCAGCCCTCCGGCGTCTCGCCGCGCACCCGGATCGTCTCGCTCAACCCGACGACGACGGAGGTGCTGTTCGCGATCGGCGCCGGTGGGCGCCTCGTCGGGCGCACGCGGTGGGACGCGTGGCCCGACTCGGCGCGCCTCGTCCCCGACCTCGGCGACGGGCTGCGGCCCAACGTCGAGGCCGTACTCGCCACGCGTCCTGACCTCGTCGTCCTCTACGCCAGCGCCGACAACCGCGCCGCGGCCGAGCGGCTGCACGCCGCCGGCGTGCGCACGCTCGCCCTCAAGATCGACCGCATCGCCGACTTCCGCCGCGCCCTCCTGCTGCTCGGCGTGGCAACCGGCGAGCGGTCGCGCGCCGCCGCCGTCGGCGACTCGGTCGCCGCGACGCTCGGCCGCGTGCGAAGGAGCACCGCAGGACTGCCGCGGCCCAAGGTCTTCTGGCACGTCTGGGACAGCCCCCTAATCACGATCGGCGCCGGCAGCTACATGACGGAGCTCGTGGAGATCGCCGGCGGGCACAACGTCTACGCCGACCTGCCGGACCCGTCGCCGACGATCGCGATGGAGGACCTCCTGCACCGCGACCCGGACGTCGTGCTCGCCGGGCCCGAGGGCGCTCGGTTGATCGCCGAGGGCGCCGCGTGGCGGCGCCTGCGGGCGGTGCGCGCCGGCCGCGTGCTCGTCGTGGACACGGCCCTAGTCGGCCGGCCGTCGGTGCGACTCGGCGAGGCGGCGACGGCGATCGCGCGACTCCTCCACCCCGGAACGACGCCGTGAGGAGCGCCCACCCGCTCCTCTGGCCGCTGCTCGTCGTCGCGCTCGCCGCCGTCGGCGTGCTGGCGATCGCGCTCGGCGCGGTGCCGCTCTCGCCCGGCGCCGTGATCGACGCGCTCGCCGGCCGCGGCGACGCGAACACGGTCGCTATCGTGCGCGGGCTGCGCCTGCCGCGGGTCGTCCTCGCCGCGCTCGTCGGCGCGGCGCTCGGGATGAGCGGGGGCGCGCTCCAGGGCACCCTGCGCAACGCGCTCGCCGAGCCGTACCTGCTCGGCGTCTCTGGTGGCGCCGCCGTGGGTGCGGTGCTCGCCGTCTCGTTCGGCGCGTCGTCGGCCGGCCTCGTGCCGCTCGCCGCCTTCGCCGGGGCAGGGGGCGCCGTGATGCTCGTGCTGCTCGTCGCCCGCGCGGTGGGCGGGCGCGCCGACCCGCGCCTCCTGCTCATGGCCGGAGTCGTCGTCGGCGCGTTCGCCAACGCCGCGATCATGGTCGCCCTCGCCGGCGCCCCGCCGAACACGGTCCGCGGCGCGCTCTGGTGGATGATGGGCTCCGTCTCCGGCGCCGACTGGGGCACGGTCCGCTGGCTCGCGCTCTACGTCGCGATTGGCGGCGGGCTCCTGCTCGCCTGGGCGCGCGACATAGACGTCCTCGCCCTCGGCGAGGACCCGGCGGCCGGGCTGGGCGTGGACGTGGACCGCGCCGGGCGGCGCGTGTATCTGGCGAGCGCGCTGCTCGCCGCCGCGACGGTCGCCGCGGCGGGGCTCGTCGGCTTCGTCGGACTCGTCGTGCCCCACATCGTGCGTGGCGCCGGCCTGCGACGGCACCGCGCCGTGCTCGCCGGCGGCGCCCTCGCCGGCGCGGCGCTCGTCGTCGCCGCCGACGTCGTGGCGCGCGTCGCGCGTCCGCCTGCCGAGCTGCCGCTCGGCGCCGTGACGGCGCTCGTCGGCGTGCCGTTCTTCCTCGCGCAGCTGCGCCGGGCGGCCGCATGATCCGCTTCGACGATGCCGTCCTCCGCTACCGCGGCGCCGCGGCGCCGGCCGTCGCCGGCGTCTCGTTCGAGGCCCCGGCCGGCCGCGTGACCGCGATCGCCGGCCCGAACGGCAGCGGCAAGAGCACGCTCGTGCGGGCGCTGCTGCGGCGGCTGCCGCTCGAGCGCGGCCGCATCGCGCTCGACGGGCGCGACGCGCTGGCGATCCCGCAGCGCGAGTTCGCGGCGCGGGTCGCCGTCGTCACGCAGCGCGAGGAGCCCGCCTTTCCGCTCGCCGCGCGCGAGTACGTGGCGCTCGGGCGCTACCCGCACGGCGGTCGGTGGCGCACCGACCGCGCCGCGGACGACCGCGCCGTGAGCGCGGCGATGGAGCGCGCCGCGGTGACCGACCTCGCCGGCCGCCGCACGGACGAGCTCTCGGGCGGCGAGTGGCAGCGGCTGCGCATCGCGCGCGCGCTCGCGCAGGAGGGGGGCGCGCTGGTGCTCGACGAGCCGACGACCTTCCTCGACGTCGCGCACGAGATGGCGCTGTTCGAGCTCATGGATGGCCTCGCCCGCGGCGGCATGGCGGTGCTCGTCGTCAGCCACCAGCTCAACCTCGTCGCCCGCTTCGCCGACACCGTCGTACTCCTGCACCGCGGGGTGGTGGCCGCCGCCGGCGCGCCCGCCGAGGTCATGCAGGGCCCCATCCTCGAGCGCGTCTACGACTGGCCGCTCGTCGTCACCCGCGACCCGGCCGTCGGCGCGCCCTCGCTCGTCCCGCTTCGCGTTCGCCGCGGCGCCTGAGCCGCGCGCCCGATCCCCGACCCGTCCCTTCCGGAGAGCGTCCCATGACACCGCTTCGCACCCCCCGCCGCGACGCCCCCGCCGCCCTCGCCGCCCTCGCCGCCGCTGCCCTCGTCCTCGTCGCGCCGGCGCTCGCCGCCCAGCAGCCGGCTGCCGACACGACGCGCCTCGAGCCCGTCGTCGTCACCGCGACCCGCACGCCGGTGGCGCGCTCCGCGGTCCCCGTATCCGTCACCGTCATCACGGGCGAGCAGCTCCGCGCGCAGGGCATCGTTCGCCTCACCGACGCGCTGCGCCAGGTGCCCGGCGCCGTGGTCGCGCAGAGCGGGGCGTTCGGCGCCACGACGACGCTCTTCCTCCGCGGCGGCGAGCGCGACTACGTCAAGGTGCTCGTGGACGGCGTGCCGGTGAACGACGCGGGGGGCGACTTCGACTTCGCGAGCGTGACGACGGACAACGTGGACCGGATCGAGGTCCTGCGCGGACCGGGCAGCGTCGTCTACGGCTCCGACGCCGTCTCCGGGGTCATCCAGATCTTCACCCGCCGCGGCGCCGGGCGCGCGCGGGCCACGATCGACGCACGCGCCGGAAGCTATGGCACGCGCGAGGCGAGCGCCGACGTCGCCGCGGCGCGCGGCGCGGTCTCCTACTCGGCGGGCGCGGCGTCGCGGCGCACGGACGGCATCCTCGCCTTCAACAACGACTACCGCAACGACGCGCTGGGCGGCCAGCTCCGCTTCGCCCTGGGCGCTGCCGACGTCCAGCTCTCCACCCGCTACAACGCCTCCGAGTATCACTTTCCGACCGACTTCGCCGGCGCGGTCACGGACAGCAACCAGTTCACTCGCGAGCGGCGCCTGTCGAGTGGGGTCGACGCCGGCTACCGCTTCGGTCGCGCGCTCTCGACGCGGCTGCTCCTCACCGACAACCGCTCCAGCCGCCTCTCCGACAACGCCCCCGACAGCCCGGGTGACAGTGCCGGCTTCTACTCGCGCGACGACGCCGACCGCTACCGGCGCGGCGCCGACGCGCGGCTCGACGCGCGGCTGCGGCCCGGCGCCCTCGTCACTGTCGGAGCCGCCTACGAGGCGGAAGGGGAGGCGAGCCGCGGGACCTCCGCCTTCGGCGCCGCGCCGCTGCCGGCCACCTCGTTCCACGAGCGGCGCGTCAACCGTGCGGCGTACGCTCAGACCGTGCTCGAGGCGCACGACCGCGCGACGCTCGCCCTTGGCGGCCGCTACGACGACAACGGCAGCTTCGGGATCTTCCGCACCGGCCGCGCAGCGCTCTCGATCGCCCTCACGGGCCGGCTGCGCGTCCGGGCCGCGGCGGGCAACGCGTTCAAGGAGCCGGCGTTCGCCGAGGTCTTCTCGACGGCGTTCGCCACGGGCAATCCCGCCCTGCGCCCCGAGCGGTCGCGCAGCGTCGAGGCCGGGCTCGAGGCGACCGTGGCCGGCGCCGTCACGCTCGGCGCGACGTGGTTCAGCCAACGCTTCGACGACCTCGTGCAGTTCGTGCCGTCCGACCCCGCGAGCTCGGCGCTCCTACCGAATTACTTCAACCTCGCGTCGGCGAAAGCCGCCGGCGTGGACGTCGAGCTGCGCACGCGCCCGCTCGCCGGCGTCTCGGCGGCCGCGCAATTCGGCTACGTCGCGACTCGCGTCCTCGACGCCGGCACGGGCGCCTCGGGGACGTTCGTCGCTGGCGACGCGCTCCTTCGGCGCCCGACGCGCACGGCGAGCGCGACCCTCACCTACGCGCGAGCGCACGGCAGCTCGCTCGCCACGACGGTGAGCCACGTCGGCAGCCGCTCCGACCGGGACTTCTCGGCCTTTCCGGCGCGCGCCGTGACTCTCTCCGCGTACACCACGCTCGACCTCGCCGCGGCGCTCGCCCTGCCGCTCCCACGCTCCGGTCCCTCGCTCGCCCTCACCGTGCGGGCCGAGAACGCGCTCGGGCGGCGCTACCAGTCGGTCTACGGCTACGACGCGCCGCGGGCGGTGGTGCTCCTCGGGGCCAGACTGACGGTACCGGAGTAGCCCTCTGCCCGGCCGCTCCATCAGGGCGGCAAGCGGTTCACGGCGAGCGTTCACCGTTCGCGGTGAGGCAGCACGGTCAACCGTGAACGGCGAACCGTAAACCCTCTACCGATCCGGCCGAGTGCCGAGAGCCGGCGTTATCTTTCACGCATGCCTCTGCTCGCCACCGACGCGATCGTCCTCCACGCCTTCGATTACATGGAGACGTCGCGGATCCTGCGCCTCGTGACGCGCGAGGCGGGGGTCCAGTCGGCGCTCGCCAAGGGCGCGCGGCGAGCGCAGCGGAAGTACGGCAGCGCGCTCGACCTGTTCGCCGAGGGCGCCGCGCAGCTGTACACCAAGGAGGGCAGGGACCTGCACACGCTCTCGTCCTTCGACGTCACGCGCGCACGCCCCGAGCTCGCCGAGGACCTCGGCCGGTTCACGGGCGCGGCCGCGATCGCCGAGCTGACGCTGCGCTTCTCCCCGCGCGACGAGTCGCACCCGTCGCTCTACGACGCCGTCGTCGCGGTCCTCGACGCGCTCGGTGCCGCGGAGCCCGGCCGCGCGCGCGAGGTCGGGGTCGCCGGCACGTGGCGACTGATCGCCGAGCTGGGATTCACGCCCGCGCTCGACGCGTGCAGCGTCTGCCACGCGGACGTCCCGCGCGACGAGCCGGCGATGTTCAGCCACCCCGCCGGCGGCGTGCTCTGCGCGCGCTGCGCGCGCACCGTGCCGGGCAGCCGCGTCGTTCCGGCCGCGGCGCGCGACTCCCTGCGCGCCTGGCTCGGCGCCCTCCCCCACCCGCTGGGCGACGACGCGCAGGCCCGCGCGCACCAGCGGCTGCTGCGCGAGTTCGTCGCCGAGCACCTCAACGACGGCCGGCCGCTGCGCGCCTTCGAGCTCTGGGAGACGGATCGCTGGGGGACGGCGCCTCGTCTCGCCGCGCCGTGATCCTCGGCACCGCCGGTCACATCGACCACGGCAAGACGTCGCTCATCCAGGCGCTCACCGGCGTCGACACCGACCGGCTGCCCGAGGAGCGCCGCCGCGGGATCACGATCGAGCTCGGCTTCGCTCCGCTCGTGCTTCCCGCCGTCGGCACGGTCGGCGTCGTGGACGTCCCCGGGCACGAGGCGTTCGTCCGCACGATGCTCGCCGGCGCGACGGGCGTGGACCTCGCGCTGCTCGTCGTCGCCGCCGACGAGGGCGTGATGCCGCAGACGCGCGAACACGTCGCCATCCTCTCGCTGCTCGGGGTGCGCGGTGGGGTCGTCGCGCTCACCAAGCGCGACCTGGTGGACGACGAGTGGGCCGAACTCGTCGTCGAGGACGTGCGCGCCCTGCTTGCCGGCACGCCGCTCGCGGGCGCCCCCATCGTTCCGACGTCGGTCGTCTCCGGCGCCGGCCTCGACGCGCTGCGCGAGGCGATCGCCGACGCCGCGCGCCGCGTCCCGGAGCGCAACGGCGCCGACCTGTTTCGCATGCCGGTGGACCGCGCGTTCTCCGTGCGCGGCACCGGCACGGTCGTCACCGGCACGGTGTGGAGTGGACGCCTGGCGCGCGAGGCGACCGTTCGCATCCTGCCGGGCGGGCGGACGGCGCGCGTCCGCGGCGTGCAATCCCACGGTGAGGCGTTCGACGCCGCGCCGGCCGGCCGCCGCGCCGCCGTCGCCCTCGCCGGCGTGGAGGTCGCCGACGTGCCCCGCGGTGCGGTGCTCGTGAGCGACGAGAGCTGGCGCGAGTCGCGGGCGCTGCGCGCCGACGTCGCCCTGCTCGACGAAGTGACGCAGCCGCTGCGGCCGCGCACGCGCGTCCGCTTCCACCTCGGCACGCTCGACGTCGGTGCCCGCGTCGTCTCGGCGGGCGGGCCGCTCGCGCCGGGCGAGCGGAAGCCGGCGCGCGTCGTGCTCGACGAGCCGGTCGTCGCTCGGGCCGGCGACCGCTTCGTGCTCCGCTCGGCGTCGCCCGTGGCCACGATCGGCGGCGGGGTCGTCACCGACCCGACGCCCCACTTCCGTCGCGTGCGGCCGTGGCCCGCCGACGCCGCCGACGCCGCGACGCGCCTCCCGCTGCTCCTCGCCGAGGGGGCCGGCCACGGCGTCGAGCGCCGCTCGCTCGCCGTGCGGCTCGGCCTCGCCCCGGGCGACGCCGAGCTGCTGGCCGAGCGCGCGGTGGCTGACGGCGACGCCGTGCCGATCGGTGGCCGGCTCTTCGGCCGGCGCGTCGTGGACGGCGCGGTCGCCCGCCTCGCGGCGCTCGTTGCCGCGCACCACGTGCGGGCGCCCCTCGAGCCGGGCGCGTCGCTCCAGGCCGTGCGCAGTCAGCTCGCCGGCTCGCCGGAGCTGGTCGAGGAGGTGGTGCGCCGCGCCGTCGCGGGCGGGGAGGTGGAGTCGGACGGCGGGACAGTGCGCGCCCGCGGCTGGACGCCGCGCCCCTCGGCGGGCGAGGAGCGGCTGCGCGAGCGCCTCGCCGAGCGGATCCGGGCCGCGGGGCACGAGCCGCCCAGCGTCGCAGAGCTCGTCTCCGAGAGCGGCCCGGTGGCGCCCGCACTCCTGCGACTGCTCGAGCGCTCGGGGGAGATCGTCGCCGTGGAGCCCGAGCGCTACTACGCCGCCGGCGCCCTTCGGGAGATGCTCGACGCGCTGCGCCGATCGGCCGAGGAGGGGCGCGAGTACTCGCCGGCGGAACTTCGCGACGCACTCGGCGTCTCACGGAAGTACCTCATCCCGTTTCTCGAGTACTGCGACCGCGTCGGCGTGACCCGTCGGCGGGAGGGTGGGCGGGTGGTGGTGGGTCGGCGCGGGGCGGGAAACGGCGGCACGTAGTTCGCGATTGTCGGGTTTTCGATTGCTTGACATCCCCCGACCGCAATCCTATGTTCGCGGCGAAGGGACCACCCGTCCACCCATCGGCAACTTCGCATCAGGAGCCACCGACTCGCACCCTACTTAGTCAGTTCGGAGAAGGCACATGAAGCTCGGATGGGCAGCACTCGCGACAGTGCTCGTCCTCAGTGCGTTCAGGCCCAGTGCCGCGGCGGCTCAGCAGAGTAGTCCACCCACTCCGCCACCTCGCGAGCGCCAGGGCGGGTTCGGGCTCGGCCAGAACTACCCGAACCCGTTCAACCCGGAGACACGCATCCCGTTCACGGTCGGCGACGCGCCGACCTGCACGGACCCGGCGCGGCAATACCGGGTCACCCTCCGCATCTACAACCTGCTCGCGCAGGTCGTGGCCGTACCGGTGCTTCAGGGGGGGGCGGGAGATGTCGCCGGCGGGCAGCCGCTCGAGAACGTCATGCTCTCGTGCAAGCAGTACACGGCGTACTGGAACGGGAAGTATCAGAACAGCGACCGCGAGGTGGCGTCGGGGATTTACCTCTATCGCCTCGAGGTCGACGGACGCGCTGTCGTCAAGAAGATGATTGTCATGAAGTGAGGCGGCACGCCACCGCGCTCGCTGGCAATGCAACGCCCCGGCCTCGCCGGGGCGTTGCGCGTTTGCGCCCGCGCGCGCGCGACGCTAACGTCTCGGGGCGGGGGCGGCGTCGGTCGCCGCGGGCGGGCGCCCGCCGGCGGGGGGGAGGGGGGGGGGGAGCAGGCCGGGGGCGCCCGTGGCGGCGCTGTCGATCGCCGCGAACAGTTCCTGGGCGCGCTTCGGGTCGTCGGCCAACGCCG
>Ga0307413_10000554_pt1 | contig 12500 bp, 15 predicted proteins | sample DK1Ometagenome_3_FD_203714 | JGI IMG/M metagenome (GOLD analysis project Ga0307413, IMG submission 203714) | Maize rhizosphere microbial communities from greenhouse at UC Davis, California, United States - DK15-O-2 | ecosystem: Host-associated > Plants > Roots > Rhizosphere > Soil | place: USA... | reverse complement strand
CGCCACCTGGGATCTGACGCATGCTGCTTGAGACCTTCCACGGCACCGAGCTGCGCCGCGTCTTCGACGACGCGCGGCGCGCGCTCGGCGACGACGTCCTCATCGTCCGCAGCAACGTCGTGCGCGAAGGGGGGACGACGCGAGTCGAGGTGATCGCCGCGCGCCAACAGGACCTCAAGACGCTGCGCACGCGCCTCGAGCCCCCTCCCCCCACACTTCCGCGCCGCCAGGGCGGGCGCGGGCGCAGCGGGCCGCTCGTCGTCGCCATGGTCGGCCCCACCGGGTCGGGAAAGACGACGGTGGCCGCCAAGCTCGCCCTTCACCGCGGCGTCTTCGGTGCGTTGAAGGTGGGGCTCATCACCCTCGACACGTACCGGGTCGGGGCGCTCGAGCAGATGCAACAATACGCCGAAGTCACGGGGCTCCCGTTGGAGGTCGTGTACGACGCGGCGGAAGTGGCGGGCGTCATGAAGCGCCTCGACGATCGCGACGTCGTCATCGTCGACACGCCGGGGCGGTCGCCGCGCACCGCCGATGCCAACGCGCAGTGGCAGACGCTCCTTCGTGCCGTGTCGCCTGACGAGGTGCATCTCGTCCTCCCCGTCACCATGCGTCCCGACGCCGTGCCGTCGGTGGCGGCAGCGCTCGCGCCGTGCCGCCTGACGCACGCCTGCCTGACGAAGGTCGACGAGCTGCACGACGAACGCGCCATCGCCGACGTCGCCGCACGCATCGATCTCCCGATCCGCTGGATCGCCGATGGACAGGCGGTGCCCGACGATCTGCATGCAGCGGGGGCGCGCATCCTCGGCGCCCTGGGTATCGCCCCCTCTTCGCGCGGCGGGGCGGCCGCGTGACCTCGGGCGCGGACGGCCGACGCACGCTCACGCTGGCGGGCGGACGCAGCGCCACTGGCGTCGCGTCGCGCACCACCGTCGTCGCCGTGGGCGGGGGCAAGGGAGGAGTGGGCACCTCGACGGTGGCGGCGCTCCTCGCCTGCACGATGGCCGAGGAGGGACATCGCGTCCTCCTCGTAGATGCCGGTCAGCAGCTCGGCGGGCTGCATCACCTGCTGGGCGTGGAGCCTCGCGCGTCGCTCGGGCAGTTGCGCGGCGAGCGCGAGCCACACGAGCTGCTGGTGCCGGTGGCCGACAACCTCGCCCTCTTCCCCGCCAGCGTGGGCGGCGAAGCGCTGCGGCCCACCGAGCGCCGCCTCCTGATGCGGCGCGTGATCTCACTGTACGACGGCTACGAGCTCGTCGTCGTCGACGCCGGCTCGAGCGCCGAGTCGCTCGTCACGGCGTGCGCCGACGGGGCGTCGCGTCTTCTGGCCGTCACTGCCGGCGACCGTGTCTCCCTCGTCGCCACCTACGCCGTGGTGAAGCTGCTGCACGAGCGCGCACCGTCGGTGCGCGTCGACATCGTGGCCAACCGCGTGGACGACGAGGGCGCGGGGCGCCTGCACGAGTACCTGAACGCGGCGTCGGTGCGGTTCCTCTCGCGCACCGTTTCGTACGCCGGCTCGATTCCCGACGACCCCGACTTCGCCAGCGCACTCGCGGCGGGAATGGGGACCGACGAGGCCGCACTGGGGTCGACCGCCGCGCTGGCGGTGCGTGCCCTGGGTGAGCGGATCCTCGCCGAAGGCGCCACGCCCCCGGCCGCGGCACCGCACCGACTCTTGCGAAAGGTCTGATCGAATGTCCACCGAGCAACTGTGGAGCGCACTCGCGCAGGGTGATACCCTCGCCCGCGAGAGCCTGTTGAAGGAGAACCTGAGCCTCGTCCATCATGTGGCGCGGCAGCTGTCGAAGGCGCTGGCGGCACCGGCCGACTACGACGAGCTCGTGTCGTGCGGAACGATCGGCCTCATGAATGCCCTCGAAGCCTTCGAACCGGCGCGCGGTCTCGCCTTCTCCACCTTCGCCGTGCCGCGAATTCGCGGGGCGATCCTCGACGAGCTGCGACGGCAGGATCACGTGCCGCGCTCCATCCGGCGCAAGTCGCGCGAGATCACGCAGGCACGCGAGGCGTTGACGCGCATCTTCGCGCGGCCGGCGACGGACCGGGAGATCGCCGAGCACCTTGGGCTCGACCTCCCGACGCTTTGGCGTTGGCAGGCCGACACCGAGAGCTCGGTGCACCTCTCGCTCGACCAGTCGGCCTCCGACCACGAAGGGCAGCCGCTCCTCCCGCCGGAGGCGCTGTCGTCGGAGCACGAAGGGTCGGTGGAGGACGAGATCAACCGGGAGCAGGAGCGCGAGATCCTGAGGCAGTCGCTCCTCAAGCTCAAGGATCAGGAGCGCATCGTCCTGACCCTGTACTACTTCGAGGAGCTGAAGCTGCACGAGATCGCCGACGTGCTCGAGCTCACCGAATCGCGCGTGTCGCAGATCCGGGCCAAGGCGCTCGGGAAGCTGCGCACCGAGCTGTCTCACTTCCGCGCCCCTGCCTGACGATGGATGCGCTGCTGCACGCCTGGGAGCTGGTGACGCGCGACGCCATGGCGCTGGGCGCCAGTGCCGCGCTGGCGATCGCCCTGCTGTCGCTTCTCGCCTTTGCCGCGTGGCCGTCGCGCGGCCCGCGCACCGTGCGAGCGCCGCGGCGCCCGCGTCAGGCGCCACGATCGGAGCGCGCGCGTGCCCTCGTCGCCTCGGGGGCCTCGCCCGTCGACGTGGCGCGCCGCACCGGCCTCTCGCGCGACGCACTCGCCCTGCTGCGCGAGCCGGCGACGCCTGCCGCCCGGCAGAAAGGGCCCGAGGCGGCACCTATTGCCTTCCTGCGAGGCGACGCCGCGACGCGCTCGCACGTCCCGCGGGCAGGGCAAGTGACCGCGTGACCAGCACTTAGGCGATCTACTCGGGGTTCGGCGGCGCGGGCACACGCCCTGCCTTTGCATCGGGAGTCCACTCCTCACCCGAGCGCCTCGATGAAGACCGACGGAATCGCCAGTGCCGCCAGCGCCCTGAGATATTGGGAGCGCCGGCAGGAGATTGCCTCGAACAACCTGGCGAACGCCAGCACCGACGGCTTCAAGGCCGAGCGCGTCTTCGCCCGCCTCCTCGGCAGCGCGACGCCGGTGCCCCAGGCCGCGACCGACCTGCGCGAGGGGAGCTACACCCCGACGAACAACCCGCTCGACCTCGCGCTGCGCGGCGACGCGACCTTCTTCGTCGTCGGCACGCCGGCCGGCGAGCGCTGGAGCCGCGGCGGCTCGTGGGGCATCGATGCCGCCGGCTTCCTCGTCGACGGCGACGGCAACAAGGCGTTAGGCGAGAAGGGGGCGATCGAGGTCGACGGCAAGGACGTGACCATCGACCGCACCGGACTGGTGATCGTCGACGGCGTGAAGGTCGATCGCCTGCGCGTCGAGTCCGCGCCGCCCGGCGCAACCCTGCAGCACGAGTCCGGGACGCGATTCGTCCCGTACGCCGGCCGCACTGCCGTCGCCCTCGACCAGCGTGACGTCCTCCAGGCGACGATCGAGGGGAGCAACGTCGACACCATCGGCTCGCTCGTCGACCTCATCTCGATCCAGCGCAACTTCGCCAGCGCGCAGAAGGCGCTGTCGACCATCGACGACATCCGCGGCACCATCGCCAACGACCTCGGCAGGGTGCCGGCCTAGCCGTCACCCGGACACGACACACTCACAGCGACAGCGAGACAGGACATGGATCCGGCACTGAGAACGGCGGCGACGGGAATGATGGCGCAGCAGCTGCGCACCGAAGTCATCGCCAACAACCTGGCGAACGTCAACACGACGGGCTTCAAGCGGAGCCGCGCGCAGTTCGAGGACCTCCTCTACCAGAACGTCCAGAACCCAGCCATCGTCAGCAACCCGGACGCCAACACCCTCCCCGCCGTGCAGATCGGGCGGGGGACGCGCCTCGCCGCCGTGCAGCGCCTGCACTCGCAGGGAGCGGTGGAGCAGACGTCACGCCCACTCGACCTCGCCATCGAGGGTGAGGGCTTCTTCCAGGTGCAGATGCCTAACGGGCAGGTCGCCTACACGCGCGACGGCTCGTTCGGCATCTCCGACACCGGGACGCTCGTCACCGCCGAGGGCTTCGCGATCATCCCGGGGATCCGCATCCCGACCGACGCGACCAACCTGTCGGTCTCCCCTACCGGCGTCGTCGCCGCCCAGGTCGGGGGCGACACCGCGAACCTGCAGGAGCTCGGCCAGATCGAGATCGCCCGCTTCATGAATCCGTCGGGGCTGCAGTCGCTCGGACAGAACCTCCTCGGCGAGACGGCGGCCTCGGGACAGCCCACCATCGGCTTCCCCGCCGACGAAGGGATGGGGCGGCTCCTCCAAGGATATCTCGAGGGGAGCAACGTCGAGATCGTGCAGGAGATGGTGGACATGATCTCGGCCATGCGCGCCTACGAGATCAACTCGAAGTCGATCAAGAACTCCGAGGAGATGATGCAGGTCGCCAACAACATGGCGCGCTGACGCGATGTCCCGTCTCTCCGTTCGCGCCACCGTGCTTCGTGGGGTCGGCGTGGCCGCGCTGGTCGCCGCGCTCGCCGTCACGGTGCGTCCGCTTCCCGCCCAGCAGGGGCCCGGCGCCTCGCCCGCCGCGGCGACAGCGATGCCCCCCGTGCCGGTCGCCGCGCGCCACCTCGCGCGCGGCACGGTGCTCGAGGAAGCCGACATCTCGCATCCCGGCGTCGAGCGGCACCATGGGCCGGCACGTGACGCGTCGGGCGTGGCGCCGGGTTGGGTCACTCGCCGGCTCATTCGCGCCGGCGAGCCGCTCCGCCCCCCCGCCGTCGCCCCCGCCCCGCTCGTCACCGCCGGAAGCGCCGTCCGCCTCGTCGTCCGCGGCGAGGCCTTCCAGATGTCCGTCGACGGCGTCGCCATCGTCGCCGCGTCGTTAGGTGACACGATCCCCGTGCGGCTCGGCGCCAAGCGCCGCGTGCGCGGGGTCGTCACCGGTCCCGCCCAGGTCGTCGCCGTCGATTCCCCGAGGAGCCAATGATCCACCATCGCGACATCGTCTCCACGTCGCCTCGCATCACCGTCCCGGCCGAAGTCGCCTCGCGCCCGTCGCCTCGCTTCCCCGGCACGTGGATCGGAATCACCACCGCCATCGGCCTGGTTCTCACCCTCGCTCCGGCCGTCGGCGCACAATCGGCCACGGCGCCCACTCGCCCGAGCGCGTCGCCGACGGCCTCCGCGCCGGCGCGTAATCTGTCGTGGACGTCGAGCCGCCGCACCTTCGCCGTGGGCGACATCATCAAGGTCGTCGTCGACGAGTACGCACTCGCCCAGGCGAACAAGGACAACAACAACAGCGCCTCGCGCAGCCGCAACATGACGCTCGGCATCGAGCCACCGAGCAGCGGCGCCACACCCACCCCCGGCATCGATGGCTCCGTGGCCACCGGCGACGCCGGGCAGTCGCGCCAGCAGGGACGCGCGACGCGCGACACCCGCTACGTCGGCGAGATCCCCGTGCGCGTGGTCGCCGTCACTCCCGAAGGGCTGCTGCAGGTGAAGGGGACCAAGACGATCGACGTCGACAAGAACAAGCAGACGCTCATGCTCTCGGGCTTCGTCCGTCCCATCGACGTCGGCACCAGTGACGTCATCCGCTCCGACCTCATCGCCGACGCCGAGATCTCCTACCAATCAAAGGGATCACTCGGCAAGCCGAGAAACGGCATCGTCTCCAAGATCATCGGGATCCTCTGGCCGTGATCGCCTCTCTCCGCCGGGCAGCGCTCGTCATGGCCTTCGTCGCCGTCGCCCCGACTGCCGGCGCGCAAGGTGTCCCCATCCGCGACCTCGTCATCGACGACCAGGGCGTCCCGCTCCGCCTCGTCGGCTACGGCCTCGTCACGGGGCTCGCCGGAACCGGCGACAACACGGCGAGCGGGCGCAACTCACAGCAGACGGTGCAGTCGGTCGCCAACCTCCTGCGCCGCTTCGACGTGATCGTCCCGGCGGAGCTCCTGCGCACGCGCAACGTCGCCGCGGTGCTCGTGACCGCCGAGGTCTCGCCTTATCTGCGCCCGGGGGGGCGCTTCGAGACGCAGGTGGCGTCGGTCGGAGATGCCCGGTCGCTCCGCGGCGGAGTGCTCTGGATGACCCCACTGGTCGCCGAGGCCGGGGGGCAGGCAATGGCCACGGCACAAGGACCGCTCCTGGTGGAGGAAGGCGACGGGATGCGTCGTCGCATCCACACGGGGGTCACGAGCGCACGAATACCCACCGGCGGTGTCATCGAGATCGACCTGCCACGCCCGGAGTTCGCCGCCGCTACGCGTCTCGTGTTGCGCGAGCCCGACATCGGTGTCGCCTCCCGCATCGCCACCCTGATCGATTCGGTGGTGGGCGACGGGACGGCCAAGGTCGAGGACCCCGGGGCCATCACCCTCACGCTGACCGACAGCGCCGGTGCCGGTCCGGCCGCCATGCTCTCGCGCATCCGCGACCTCAAGGTCCCGGTGGCGCGCGTGGCCCGCATCGTCATCGACCAGCGTCAGGGGACGGTCGTCGCCGGTGGCGACCTCACGCTCGGCCCCGGTGTGGTGAGTGTGGCCGGCGTCACACTCTCGATCGGCCCCGCACCTGCCGATACTAGCGAGCAAGACGCGCGTGGAACGGTCCGCGTGCCGTCGGGGGCGACCGTGCAGCAGCTGGCCACCGCTCTCTCCGCAGTGCGCACGCCGCCGCAGCAGATCGCCCAGATCTTCGAGGCGCTCCGGCAAGTGGGCGCCCTCTCCGCCGAGGTAGTAGCCCGTTGACGACCATCAGCACGGCACGCGCGCCAGGCATCGCCCCCGCCCCTCCGCAGGATGAGCGGCTGCGCAACGTCGTGAAGAGCCTCGAGGGAGTCTTCGTCGAGCAGCTCTTCAAGGCGATGCGGGAGACGGTCCCCCGGGACGGGCTCACCGGCGGCGGGAGCGGAGAGGAGATGTTCAGCGGGATGCTCGACCAGCACCTCGCCGCTGCCGTGCCCGGCCAGCTGCAATCCGGGCTCGGCGAGTCGCTGCTCGCCCAGCTGCGACCCGCGCTCGCTCGCCAGGAACTCACCAATACGTCGAGGAAGGGGACGCAGTGACGACCGCCGCCCAGGTACACCCGTCGCCGGTACACCCGTCGCCCGCGATGATGCACATCTCGCCCATGCAGTGGCCGCCGCTCCTGAGCGGGCTCGCCGACGCGCTGCAGTCGGAGCGCCGCCTCATCGACGAGCTGATCGCGATCATGAAGCGGCAGCGCGAATCGGTCGCCGCCGACGACCTGCAGGGAGTCGACGATTCCGTCTTCGCGGTGCAGCGGGTGCTGCTCACGCTGGCCGAGGCGCGCAAGCGCCGTCGCGCCCTCAACGTGCGCCTCGGGCAGCCGGAAGACGTGGCGCTGCGCGACCTGCTGGAGTCGATGGGGCCCTACGCCTCCGACGACCTGCGGGCGTCGCGCGACGCGCTGCAGCTCTCGGCACGCGCCCTCACGCGAGAGGTGTCGACCAACCGGCAAGTCCTGCGGGAGGCACTCACCAGCGGCGAGGCGATGGTTCGTACGCTGGCCGGGGCCGCCCCGCGCGTCGGCTATGGCGAGGCGGCGCGCTCGGGCGAGCCACGCCACGCTTCCTACCTCGTGAACCGGCAGGGTTAGATGTCCACCACGGGGAGCATTCTCAGCATCGCGCGCAGCGCCATCGGCGCCCAGCAGCTCGCGCTGCAGACGATCTCGCAGAACATCGCCAATGCCGAGACCGAAGGATATTCGCGCCAGCGCGCGGAGCTGGTGGCGCGGACACCGCAGCGCCTGACGGCCGGAAACGTCGGCACGGGCGTCGACGTGCGAGGGGTCGTGCGCATGCGTGAGGAGCTCCTCGATTCCGCCTACCGGCGCGACGTCGCCGGACGTGAGCAGAGCTCGGTCCGCCAGGACATCATGGCGAGCATCGAGGAGATCCTCGGTGAGCCGTCGAGCACCGGACTCGCCAACACGCTCGACGAGTTCTGGAACTCGTGGTCCGATCTCTCGAACAACCCCTCCAGCGCGGCGGCACAGAGCGTCGTGCGCCAGCGCGGGACGCAGGTGGCCCATACGCTCAACGACTACTCGACGCGCATCGCCGACGTGGCGAACCGCACGCGTGCCAGCATCGCGAGCACGGTCGACGAAGTGAACGCCCTCGCCCGTCGGTTCGCCGACCTCAATCGCCAGATCACGACGGCCGAGGTGGGCGGGATCCAGGCGCCGGACCTCCGCGACGCGCGCGACCGGATCTCGGACCAGCTCTCGCAGCTGGTCGGCGCGCGCGTCGACACCCAGAAGAACGGCACGGTGGCGGTGTACGTGGGGACGACGATGCTCGTCGACGCCGCGAACGCCCGACCACTGGAGCTGCGCGGCGGGACCAATCCATCGGTCGGCTTCGTCGGCGATCCCGACCCAGTGCACGGCATCGGCGGGAGCGTCGGCGCCATGCTGCGCGTGGTCGACGTGGACGTCCCCGCCGTGGTCGCGCGCCTCGACGACTTCGCCCGCGGCGTCGTGAACGGGGTGAACGAGTACCACGCCTCCGGCTGGACCGCCGCCGGGGACGCGTTAGGCGGCGGCAACTGGATCGCCGCCAACGGGCCGACTGGGTCGCGCGTGAACTTCTTCGACCCGGCCTTCACCACGGCTGCCACGATGCGCCTCTCGGCCGCAGTGACGGCCGACGCCGCCGTCATCGCCGCCGGAGACGTCCAGAACGCACCGGGCAACAACACCGTCGCCCTCGCCCTCGGCGGGTTGCGCGACGACGCCGGCATGGCGGCATTGCAGGCGCGCATGGGGGCGGCGTTCGCCACGCAGATCGGCTTCACCACCGGCGTGTCGTTCGGCGACCACTACACGCAGACGGCCTCGGACCTCGGGGTGTCGGTCGCCGACGCCCACGACCAGTTCGCCATCTACGACACGCTCGCCAAGCAGTCGGACAACCGCCGGGCGGCGGTGAACGGCGTTTCGCTCGACGAGGAGCTCACGCTCCTGATGCGGCACCAGCAGGCGTACGCCGCGGCGACCAAGCTCGTCTCGGTCGCCGACGAGATGGCGCAGTCCATCCTGGCGATGATCTGAGCCGATGCTGATCCTCAGTCGTCGCCCCGGCGACGCCATCGTCATCGACGGCGGCATTCGCATCGTCGTCCTCGCCTCGGACAAGCGCGGCGTTCGCATCGGCATCGAGGCACCGCCCAGCGTCTCCATCGTGCGCGAGGAGATCGTCGCCCAGGTGGCGAGCGAGAATCGCCGCGCCAACGCTGGCCCCGAGGCCGCCGCGCTCGTCGGCGGGCTCGCCCCTGCACAGCCCCCCGCCACGGTGCCGGCGCCCCCGCCGCCGGCCGCGTCCACGCCCGGCGCCGTCGTCGGCTCGTGACGTCGGCGCGCGCGGTGGTGGTGACCCTTCGCTCTCAGGTTTCCCCTCGCTCACGTCGATACTTCGCTCAGTAGGCTTCGCGACTTCGGCTCTCATTCCACGCCTGGCGGCATCGACGCGTGTTTCAGATCATCGGCCTCATCGTGGTACTCGGCAGCGTCATCGCCGGCTACACGATGCATCACGGCAAGATGGCGGTCCTGTGGCAGCCCACCGAGTTCATCATCATCGGCGGCGCCGGCCTCGGGTCGTTCATCATGGCCAACCCACCCAGCGTCCTCAAGGCGACGGTGGCCGCCGCGCTGGGGCTGCTCAAGCCGACGCCGTTCCACAAGAAATCGTACGGCGAGCTGCTGCAGATCCTCTTCGAGGTCTTCCAGACGGCGCGCAAGGACGGGCTCATCGCCCTCGAGGCCCACATCGAGGAGCCGGAGAAGAGCGCCATCTTCGCCAAGTATCCCGGCTTCAGCCACCATCGCAACGCCGTCGTCTTTCTCTGTGACACGTTGAAGGTCCTCCTGACCGGGGCCGTCGAGGATCACCACCTCGCCGACATCCTCGACCTCGACCTCGAGCGCATGCACGAGGAGGAGCACCAGGTGCCCACCGCGGTCACCACCGTGTCCGACGCGATGCCGGGCTTCGGCATCGTCGCCGCGGTGCTCGGTGTCGTCATCACGATGGGATCCATCGGCGGCGCCGCCTCGGAGATCGGCGAAAAGGTCGCCGCCGCCCTCGTCGGCACCTTCCTCGGCATCCTGCTCTCCTACGGGATGATCGGCCCCTTCGCCAAGGCCATCGAGGTCAGGCAGCGCGGCGAGGCCCAATACATGTCGTGCATCCGCACCGCCCTCCTCTCCTTCGCCCGCGGCGACGCCCCCATGACGTGCGTAGAGTTCGCCCGCCGCAACATCGAGCCCGCCGACCGGCCGTCGTTCGCCGAGCTCGAGGCGCTCACCCGCAAGAAGGCGGCGTGACGTGGCCAAGCACGGAGGGAGCCGCATCATCATCGTCAAGAAGGTCAAGAAGGGGGGGCACGCCCATCACGGTGGCTCGTGGAAGGTGGCCTACGCCGACTTCGTGACGGCGATGATGGCGTTCTTCATGGTCATGTGGATCCTCGGCATGGACGAGCAGACGAAGAAGGCCATCGAGGGCTACTTCGCCAGTCCGGTCGGCTACAAGAAGGGCTACTCGTCAGGCTCCTCGCCGCTCGCCTCCGGATCGTCTCCCGCCACCGTCAAGCGCGAGGCCGCCTCCCTCGCCATCCGCCAGGTGCAGGAGCGCCGCTTCGTGAGCGTGCAGTCGGCGCTGCGGGCGCGCCTCGACTCCGTCGCCACCATCGGCCGGCTCAAGGCGCGAATCGAGATCACCGTGTCCCGGAGCGGATTGCGCATCGAGCTCATCGAGGACGGGAATGGCGACACCTTCTTCCCCTTCGGCTCCGCCGCCCTCAAGGAGCAGGGACGAGTGGCGCTTCGGGTCATCGCCGACGAGCTCACGCACCTCGACAATCCCGTCGTCATCGAGGGGCACACCGACGCGGCGCAGTATCAGCGGCGCGACTACACGAACTGGGAGCTCTCCGCCGACCGGGCCAACGCCGCGCGGCGCATCCTCGAGGAGGCGGGACTCGTCCCGGCGCGCATCGTCGAGGTGAACGGGCTCGCCGACAAGCAGCTCAGGGTTCCGCTCCGCCCGCTCGACCCGGCCAACCGCCGCATCTCGATCCTCCTCCCCTTCGTCGACGCCCCCGAGTCGCCGTCGGTCGACGCCCTCAAGGAAAAGCTGGAGGGGGCGGTCCGCAGCGAGTCCTGAGGCGCGCCCTCGAACGAAGGACGCCCCCTCAGGCCACCTGCTCGAGCCGCTCGGCGGTCCACCGCCCCGCCTCGAGGTAGACCTCGCCGAGCACCGTGGAGTCGATGCCTAACGTGCGGCACTCGGCGTCCACCTCGTCCCACGCCGCGTGTTCGTACGCCTCCACCACCGCAAGCGTCGGCGCGTACGGCCCGGAACGCGCGAGCAGGGCGAGACGGACCTCGTCGGCGAGGTCGATGCGGTGCAGCATCTCGGGAAGGGGGACCTTCAGGATCGCGTCGAGGAGCGAGAAGAGGCCGACCATGAACAGCCCTTCCGAGGCTCGGCGGTCGCGCCCCTGGAGCGCCACCACCTCGCACATGCGCGCGCGCTGCAGCGCCGTGCGCACCACCTCCGCCTGCACCCCGCCCTTCGCCGCCACCGACGTCACGAGGAGGAGCGAGAGCCACTTGTGCAGCTCCGTGCGTCCCGTCAGGCGCACGGCGTGGCGGATCGACTCGATCCCCCGCCCACCCATCGACGCCGAATTCACCGTGCGCAACAGCTTGTAGGTGAGCGAGACGTCGCCCCGGAACGCATCTTCGATCGCCCCGTCGGTGGCCGTCGGGTCGCGCAGCAGGTTCATGAGCTGGAGAATCGTGAGCTGCGCCGCCGACAGGTCGCGCGACACCAGCGTCTCGGGGCGGCGGAAGTAGTATCCCTGGAAGAGGGTGTAGCCGAGCGCGGCACACACATCCCGCACCTCCATCGTCTCCACCCGCTCGGCCAGGAGCTGCACGCCGTACGGAGATACGCGCTCCGCGCGCCGCCGCAGCTCCTCCCGGCTCTTGTCCAGGACATCGAGCTTCACGACGGAGGCCATCTCGAGCAGGGGGGTGTAGGCGGGATCCCACTCGAAGTCGTCGAGGGCGATCGAGTAGCCCGCGTCGACCAGTCGCCGGCACGCGCTCACCACCTCGGCGTCCGGCGTCACCGTCTCCAGCAGCTCGATGACTATCGACGCCGGGTCGAAGAGCTGGTGCACGTTGGACAGGACCATCTCGCGCGTGAAGTTGAGCCAGGCTCGATTTCCGTGCGTCACGCGGTCGATTCCGAGGTTCAGGAAGGCGGTGACGAGCACCTCCGACGCCATGCCGTCCGACGAGTCGCCGTCGGCGAAGGTGTGGGTGGCCGAACGGCGGTACAGGAGCTCATAGGCGACCAGGCTCCCCTGCACGTCGAAGATCGGCTGCCGCGCCACGAAGACGTCGAGCGTCGCCGGCTGCGGGGGGAGAGCGGGGAGGGCTG